>Ga0070681_10000728_pt1 | contig 27200 bp, 24 predicted proteins | sample KBSC83BmetaG_FD_65650 | JGI IMG/M metagenome (GOLD analysis project Ga0070681, IMG submission 65650) | Corn rhizosphere microbial communities from Kellogg Biological Station, Michigan, USA - KBS C8-3B metaG | ecosystem: Host-associated > Plants > Roots > Rhizosphere | place: USA: Michigan...
GAAGCTTTCATCTTACCTGAAGGACCGCACGGCTTCGATTCGGGGAAGGCGCCGTCAGCAACACCAGCCAATCCGTCATTTTTTTTCGTTGTACAACTTCTGTGCCATCCTGCTCCATTGCGCGGTGCTGCGCCTGAGGTATCGCGGCGCGGTGCGGGCGGCCTCGATGGCCCGCGCATACATTTCACGCGCTGCGGCCGCGTCGCCCAAGCCTTCGAGCGCCTGCCCGTAGTAGAGTAGCCCTTCGGAATCGTACGGCCGCCGCTCCACATACTCCGCGAGCTCGTTGCGCGCGTCTTGATACTGCCGGGCAGCGATGTATACGGCTCCGAGTTCGCGCAGGATCTCGCTCTGGTGGTGCTTCTCATCCTGGTCTAGCACGGTCTGAAAGTGTCCGAGGGCATCTTTGAGCCGCCCCTGCTGGCGCGCGATCCGTCCTAACTGAAAGTGAGCGTCCGTTTCGCGCGGATCAATAGTTACAGCGTTTGTGAACCGTTGAATGGCGGCCGTGTATTGCCGACGGTGCTGGTAGATGAGGCCGAGTTGATATTGCGCTTCGGCATCGTGTGGATTGATGGCCGCCGACTCGAGCATCCGGTGGAAATTCTGGCTGCGCCGCAACCCGGATCCTAAGCTCCTGAATTCACCACCGAGATAATAAAACGCGTAGAACAGGAAGAAAGGCGAGGCTACCCAACCGAGGATGAATTGCAGCGGTCCCCAGAAAACAACGGCCGCGGCGACAGGAACGATCGACAGGCAGACCGAGCCCACCGCAACTCGGTTTTCTATCCCGAAGACTGTTCGTACGGCGAAAAACATCAGGACAGCGAAGTAGAGATATGCGATGGCTGCGAATGCGGCCAATATCTGGATCGGCGCGAACCATGCAACCACGATAAGAGGCATGTGCACCGCCGCCCATGCCATGGAAGCGCACGCCAGCAGCGGCGAATAGTCGCGTTGGAAAACAGCGCCGAAAGCTCCCAGGCGCGCAATCAGGTTGGTCACGAGAAGTGTCCCGGGAACATAAATCCCGGCCAGAATCAGAAGCGGCGTATAGAAGCTGAATGAAAACCAGGGCCGCACCGGCGGCGCGGGGACATTGGGAACGTCTTCAGTAGTGCGATTTTCGGGTGCAACTTCAATGACAAGATGCCCTTGGTTAATGAGTGGCCGCACGCTTAACTGCAACAGCAGCGAGACAACCAACACCGCCACGCTGGCGAACAATAGAGTGCTTTGATCCAGGATCTGGCTCATCGCGTTGGCAGGACGCCAAAGCACTCGAAACAGCAACTTGGCGTTCTCGAATACCACGGGTTACAGGATATCAATGAGTGGGGACCGCAGCTACGCCCCAACTGTCAGTAAGATGGTTACCAATGTCGCCAAAGGACTGCTGGATTCGTTCCTCAAAAAGAAAGCGAAATAGTCAGGTCATCCCGGTATTTATTTTTTCGCTGGTTTTGGTTTGGTATGCATTTGGCGGCGACTGGCCGCGTTTTCGCGGTCCGAACGGCTCGGGGACCGCGGAAACCACGGGCCTTCCTCACCAGTTCGGGCCCGATAAGAACATGGTTTGGAGAACCGCGTTGCCGCTGGGGCATTCCTCGCCCGTGCTCAGCGGTGACCGTATTTTCCTGACCGGCGCCGACGGCCAGAAGCTTTTTACATTTTGCCTCGGCCGCGAAACGGGTCAGATCCTCTGGCGCCGTGAGTCTCCGCGCGAGCGCTCCGAAGCGCTGGATAAGCGCAACACCGCTGCTTCGCCCAGCGCCGTTACCGACGGCAAGAATGTTTACGTTTTCTTCGGAGATTTCGGACTAGTCTCGTACGGCTTCGACGGCAATGAACGCTGGCGAGCGCCGCTCGGTCCTTTCCACAACGTCTATGGCATGGGCGTGTCGCCGATTATAGCGGGCGATAACATTATTCTCGTTTGCGATCAGTCGCGGGATTCATTTGTGGTCGCGGTCGGCAAAAACGATGGCCGCATCCGCTGGAAAAGTCCACGGCCGGAAGCGCTGAGCGGCCACTCGACGCCTGTCGTATATCAGCCGGACAGTGGGCCTGGCCAGATCGTCGCCCCCGGCTCCTTCCGCGTGGATGCATATTCCATCGAGACCGGCGAGACGCTGTGGTGGGCTAACGGCCTCCCTTCGGAGATGAAATCAGGCGCGGTGCTGGGCGATCGGACGATATACATCAGCGGCTTCAACAGCCCCGAGAACGATCCCGGCCGCCAGATTCACGTTCCACCCTTCGCCGAGTTTTTGGCCGCTAGCGATAAAGACAAGGACGGCCGTATCTCGCTGGCAGAGGTTCCCGATGAGCGCACGAAGATGTATTGGCCGTTCATCGATCTGGACCAGGATGGGTTCATCTCCGCCGCTGAATGGAAGATCTACGCCGCGACCATGGCAGCCGAAAACGCCTTGCTGGCTATCCGGCCAGGGGGGCACGGCGACATTACCGCTAGCAGCCTGCTGTGGAAATACCAGCGTGCCGTCCCGCAGTTACCAACATTGTTGCTTTATCAAAATATTCTTTACATGCTGAGCGACGGCGGAGTGCTCACGACTCTCAATCCTGCAAGCGGCGCGATGCTGAAACAAGGGCGGCTGCGAGGCGTTGCCGACCATTACTACGCGTCGCCGGTGGCAGCTGATGGCAAAATCTTCATCGCGAGCCAGGCCGGTGTCGTGACCGTGCTGAAAGCCGGCGCCGAACAGGAGATGTTGGCGGCTAACGAACTCGACGACGAGTGTTATGCGACGCCGGCGATTGCCGACAGCCGGCTATATATCAGGACGCGCAGCGCGTTGTATTGTTTTGGAAAAAAATGAAGAGGAATCGAACACGGCCCGGCTAGTGCCGTTTCTTTTTCCCCGCGCCCAGCACTTGCAAAACCATCGCGGCTCGGTCGCCCCGCGTCCAGCTCTCCTGGATCTGATCCTCGCTCAATCCACCCGCGCGTCCCAGCAGGATGAACGCCGGCAGCGCGTAACGCAGGCTGCGCCACTGCGCCATCTGGACCAATGACGGTAACGCGCGCTCGCGTATCAGATTCAGGGTTGCGGCGGGACGGGCGTCGGTGAGATTGATCAACGCCTTGGTGGCGCGCGTACGGTCGCTCAACACGATAGAGTTCAGCATTTCGACAAACCAGGTAGGTGAGATTTGGATGCCCAACTCCGGCTGTTTCGCTGCCAGCACCGCGATGGCATTCAGCGCGCGCATAGCGTTCGCGCGCACGTCTTCATCCGGATCCTGCACCGCATACTCGAGATCCGCGACCACGACGTTCTTATCGGGTGCATAACCGATCAGTGTTGCCGCAATCGAGCGCTGCGATTCGTCGGATGAGTTACGAAGCACGTCCCGAAGCTGAACGAGATGTTTGCCGGCTATGTTAACAAGATCCTGCTGAATGGCGCGCGCGTCCGGATCGGCCATCAGCGCATGACCGTGCGTCAGGTCTTCGTCGGTGCTGCCGCGCCGCGCTGCAGCCTCGATGGCGCGACTCAGGTTGTTATGAAGTTGGACAATCTCCGGCGGCAGTATCGCTTCACCCGTGGGCGCAGTTCGCAGCGCAAAGTGAGCAGCGCCTTTTTCTTCAATCCCGATAAATAACATCCCTTGCCGGCCCTCGCAGCACACCGCCTCGATACGGGCGACGAGCACACCAGGAATTTTTTCGAGCCGCTCTTCAAGCGCGCCTTTCGATGGTGGAATTGGATCGCCCGCGCTCACTCCGAGTACTTTCTGGATGCGATCTTCGGGAATTCGACGAAGCCCGTAATAATTGATAGAGCCGACGCGCGGAACGGACTCAGCTGTCAGCACCGCCGACAGCAAGAAAAAGCAAAAAGGCTTCACCGTATTCGGACGTAGGAAGTTCAGGGAAGGATACCGCCTGTTACGATTATGCCTGTTTTTCGGCCATGGATCCTATCAGTGGCAGCATGATGCGCTGATTTTGCCAGGCAGTCCAGATCAGGGCTAACCAGAGAATGAGGCACGCCAGCAGAAACATGGGGCTGATCAGAAGAGCCAGTTTTCCGCCGAGCAGGGAAATGCTCACCCAGAAAACGATGATCGCGATGTTCACGAAAATCGCCTGAAACGCATGAAACCGGACCTTGCGGTTGCGGCTGTACGGCTCAAGCCATAGGAAGAGCACGCCGGTCACGCCCAGCAGGAGGTAGCAGAGCGCGCTTGCAATGTTGTCGTCGATTGCTTGCGCCGCCGGTGCACCGGACGTGGCGCACTGGCTACAGACTCCACCATCCAGCACACCACCGCAACTCGGACAGACCGACATGCTAGAGCCCATTCCGCGGGCAAGCCTGCACTTGACTCAGGCCTGTTTTTCAGCCAAAGGACCGATTATCGGCAAAACCACCTTCTGGCCCTGATAAGCCTTGATGATCATTATGATCCATAGTACAAAAAAGGCCAGCCAGATCAGCGGGCTGATAAAAATCATGAGTGATCCGGACACGGCCGAGACGAATAGAAATGCGATCCAGACCACAATACACGCCACATGCAGAAAGATAGACTGAAAGGCGTGAAAGCGAATCAGCCGGTTCTGATTGTAAGGCGCGAGTACCAGAAACAGAATTCCAGTGATCAACCCCAGCACGTAGCACAATGCCGCCGCGGCGTTCTCCGTCAATCCTGCAGGAGCTGACGCCGCAGACGCCGGAATCCCCGACGGTGGAACACCCGACGGCGCGCCGGCAGCTCCCAGGTCTCCCGCTACGTTCACGGCAGCACCGCATTTCGCGCAAAAACGCCCATCTACAGAACTGCCGCAGTTCGGACAGAATGCCATAATAAGCAACTTTACTTTCGATGACCCCCATTTGCAAGTGGGTAATGCCCCGAGTCCCCCCTATAATTCCGGCCGGGAGTTCAGTAATATCCATAACGAAGCGGGAGGTGCGCACATGAGCCTGTCACTCGATACTCGATATGCCGTGCAGCTGATCAGTAGGACCCCGTTGGTCAGCACGATTATTATCCTGACGCTTGCACTTTGCATTGGAGCGAACACCGCAATCTTCAGCGTCGTGGATGCGACTCTGCTGCGGCCGCTGCCATATCCGGAACCAGACCGGCTGGTCCTGGTAGCGACACATATCCGCTCGTCCCGAGTGCAGGGCGAGAATTACGGCCAGAACGGCAGGACATGGGAAGCCGTTCGCGATCATGCTACTTTTCTCGACTCGGCAGTTTATTCTTCAGCAACAGAAGGCGTCAATTTTGCTGCCGCTGGCAACGTGCAATACGTGCAGCAGGAGCGTATTGGTGCGGGTTTTTTCCGTATTCTCGGTGTTCTGCCTCTGATCGGGCGCGAGTTTACGCGCGGCGAAGATCACGCGGGCGGCCCGGCCCTTACCGTGCTAAGTCACCACTTATGGAAGCGTATTTATAACGGAGATCCGTCGGTTATCGGCAAGTCCGTGATGCTGCGCGGAGAACCGTTCACAATTATCGGTGTGATGCGGGAAAATTTCCACTCGAGTTCTCCGGCGGATTTGTGGACGCCGCTCCGGCCGTCTACGACCGGAGAAGGTGAGGGGACTAATTACGAAGTGATCGGGCGTTTGAAACCGGGCGCCACCTGGGCGAAGGCCGACGGCGAGATCGAGGCCATCGGAGGGCCGCTCATCGCGGACATGAATTTTAGCAAGGATATATTCGCGCGCCTGCATCTCGTTCCGCTAAAGCAGGGCCAGACAGACAGTCAGAGAAAACCGCTGTTCATCGTCTGGGCCGCCGTGGGGATGGTACTGCTCATCGGATGCGCCAATGTCACGAGCTTGTTGCTGGCACGAGCGGCGACGCGCACGCGGGAGATTGCCACGCGCCTGGCGATAGGCGGTGGTCGAGGCGTCATCATCCGGCAGTTGTTAGTTGAAACCCTCGTGTTGGCCGTCATCGGCGGTGCAGCCGGCCTGATCGTTGGCTATGCAGGCATCCAGGTACTCGGCCGGCTGGCGCAGGATCAGTTGTCTACCGCTACCGCTATCCGCTTGGATGGACGTGTGCTGGCTGTCACCGCCTTGCTGGCACTCCTGGCAAGCATGCTTGCGGGTATTTTCCCCGCCTTTGAAGCCAGCGGTGTTGATATCCGCAAGGCGCTCACAGAGGCGGGCGGGCGAGGCGTAGCCGGTTCGCGAAAACGGTGGTCGCGAAAGCTGCTGGTTAGCGGCGAGATCGCGCTTGCGGTGCTGCTGCTGATCGGCGCGGGACTGATGGTACGGACGCTGGCGCATCTCTACCGCCTCAGCCCCGGCTTTGATGCCACCAACGTGATTGCGGCCAGCTTCTCGCTTCAGGATGCGCGTTACTCGAACAGCCAGAGCGTCAACCGCCTGTTCGAATCGGGGCTGGCGCGCCTCCGCGAGATTCACGGAGTGGAGTCCGCTGCCGTGGGACTGACTCTTCCTTACCAGCGAAATCTGAACAGCGGCTTCCGCCACACGGATGGACCCGAAGCGAGCGACGAGGGCATCATCACCGACCTCAGCTATGTCACGCCGGACTATTTTCGAACACTTCGTATGTCCGTGCTGCGCGGCCGCGCATTTCGCGACAGCGACAGCGCGACGTCCGCGCCGGTCGTCGTCGTGAATCACGCATTTGTAACGAAGTATCTTTCGAAGCAGGAACCGGTTGGCAGCCACCTGGCGATTGATGGAAAGAATCGCGAAATTGCCGGCGTCGTCGGTGACGTGGAGCAATCGCCCGGGTGGGATCAACAAGCCCCGCTGCAGCCGAGCCCTACCGCCTACATTCTGGCGGCACAAACATCCGACGGATTCTTTACGGGGGTCCACATCTGGTTTTCACCGAATTGGGTGATCCGCACGGCCGCGCCTGCGCAGACCGTCATGCGAGAAATGCGGCAAATAGCCAGTCAGATCGATCCTCTGCTGCCAATCGCCGCATTCCACACCATGGATGAGTTCCGCGCGCAGTCCCTCTCCGCGCAAAGATTTCAAGCGAGCCTATTGGCGACCATCTCCGCCCTCGCCCTGATCCTGTCGGTAATCGGCATCTATGGTTTGATGGCGCAATCGGTTGCCGACCGCCGCAGAGAACTCGGGATCCGCATTGCGCTGGGCTCGACGGTGGGGCGAGCGATTCGCGATGCTACGCTTCCGGGGGTCCTGCTCGCATCGGCAGGTGCTTGTGCCGGATGCCTTTTAGCAGGCCTTTCGACGCGCGTGCTTGAGCACCTTATATATGGCATCACGGCCACGGACCCGCTAACGTACACTTCCGTCGCATTCGGATTGCTGGCGATAGCAGCGATGGCCAGCCTGATTCCCGCGCTGCGTATTTCAAAGCTGCATCCTGCGGATACGCTGCGGGAAGAGTGATCGGCGCGCAGAGGATTTACCGGGACTCTAATTCCCGCAAGGCACGCGTCGCGATTGGATCGCCGGGTTTCCTGGCAAGCAACTGCCGCATGATTTCCCGAGCCTTGTCGCGTTCCCCTCGTTGTACGTAAAGGCGGCCAAGGTTCAGGTACAGCTCATCATCGTCGGGGGCAATCTCGATACCGTATCGAAATGCGGCGACGGCGTCGTTCAGCTGGCCCGATTCGGCATACAACACCGCGAGATTGTTGATGGCTCCGGTGTGGTCCCGGCGAATCGAGATAGCGCGCTCGAACCATTGCTTCGCATCCGCGGTGCGGTTCTGCTTCGTGAAGACCAGCCCAAGCTGATTGGCCGCATCGGCATTCTTCGGGTCCGCCTCGATCGCCTTAAGAAGAAAATTCTCGGCCGCAGGCAGATCGTTCAGCTTGAAGTAAACTTCCCCAGCCCCAAGCAGGGACCCGGGATGATTCGGATGAATGGCCAGCGCCTTCTGATAATTGTCGAGCGCAGGCTTCCACCGCTCTCGATCGTAATGGATCTGTCCCAAAGCGTACAGCGCTTTCCAGTTGTCTGGCGATCGGCGCACCACCTCGTCCAGATACGGAATGGCCTGATCGGGATAACCGGCCCAATAAAACGCCGATCCGAGCTTAAAGTAGTTCCTTTGTGGCTCCGTGTAGTAGCGGCCTTGGAATGGCAGCGCTAGTTCCGGGCCGCGGCCATTCTGCAACATTTTGAGATCCGCTGCGAGCGCGTCAGGCGAGGGCATCTCTGCGTAGATCCGGTGAGCGCGGCTGCGATCGTCGATCAATAAAAGCAGCGGCAGCTCGAGATCGGTGCGCAGTTCGAACAGATATCTTCTGAAGATGGAGTATTGGGCTGCAAGATCGGGCGACGCGCGTGTGACATCCACTACCTCAAACGGCAAGTGTGCCGGGGGCGCGAGGGGGCTCCCGGACGTCAAAAGCAAGAAGCCCGGGCCTTTCCGCTGGTCCGGAAGCGGGACGGGTTCCAGGAGCCACGTAGCAGCGAATTCCGGCTGGTTTACAGGTTGAACGGGCGTGGCCGAAATGGCTACTCGCGTCCGGAAGGGAATGGCTTTGACCTCTTCCGCGCCTTCTTGAACCTCATAACGAAAGCCCGCTCGCAACCTGCCGAATTGCTGCTTGATTCCGGATGGCCAGGTGATGGTAACGGCTGCGTCCGCCGCTTCACCCAACCCAAAGTGCAATTGCTTGGAATGCTGCGAAAGGTATCCGCTGCCCGCGCCCAGATACTGAACGCGCCCATTGACCTCGACGCGCGCACCGATCCCGTCGCGATTCGATTTCGTACCGCGTAACCGCAGCACAATACTGCGCATGGTCAGGCCGCAGTGATTGCGCAGAACCCGGATTTGCGGCGCGAGGCGGCTCTTCAGGACAATGTCGAGATTACCGTCGTTGTCGATATCGGTTGCAGCAAAGGCGCGCGAGTCGTCCGCGAAATCCAGTCCGCTGACGCCTGAAAAATCGTAAAACTTACCTGCATCTCCATTCGGCGATTTGACGCGCTTGTAAAACACATTCGGCTCATGGCCGCACCAGCTGTAGTCCTGCCGGATGAGCTGATTGATCGCGTTCCACCCATTTTCATAGTCGGGAGCAGGGCTTTCCGTCACGGGAGATTTTGCCACGACCTGCCGCCAGAAGAAACTGTTCAAATCTTTCTCGGACGCGTTAGTCAGCATCCCCGCCGTGATAAAGATTTCGGGAGTTCCGTCGTTATCGAAATCCAGTCCATCGGCGCACCATGCCCACCGCCCCATCGAAACGCCTTCCTGCTCGCCGGTCTCGACAAACCGGCCATCACCCAGATTGCGGTATAGCGAATTGCCTTTCGTGTGGCTGTGGTACGCCGGCCCGAAATCGCGCGCGGGGGCGAATGCCGCGTCTTTGACAATTCGCTGGCCGGCCTCGGTCCACATGTTCGAAACGTACAGGTCGGGCCGTCCATCGCCGTTATAGTCAAACCACGCGGCGCTCATTCCGGGCCCGACGTTTTCTACTCCGGCCTCGGCGGCCTCGTCACGAAACTTGCCGCTGCGATTTCTGTAGAGGTTGCTTTTTCCAAAGTCATTGGCAACGTAAAGGTCCGGCCAACCGTCGCCGTCGAAGTCGCACCAGGCCGGTGCAAAGCTGTAGCGATTGTTGTTATGGTTGAGGCCCGCCTCTTCGGTGACGTCCTCAAAATGTCCTGCTGATGCCGAAAGGCGGTTGCGGAACAGGAAATTGGGCGGCCCGTTTTCGGCGTCGTGATACGGAACCGGATATCGATACTGATCCTCGCTCTGAAAATAGACGTAGCAGCAGAGATAGAGATCTACGCGCCCGTCGCGGTCGTAATCGGCGGCGGCCATACCAGTGAATGAACCCTGCGGCGCGGTCCGGAAATGAAACGCGTCGGGAATGTTCTTGAAGGTGCCGTCACCGTTATTGAGAAACAAAAGCGGACCCGTGCCGCGCAGCACGACCAGGTCTTGGTGCCCGGAGTTCCGCAAATCCACAAACAGGGCGCTGGTGCAGTCATCGAGCACGTCCACGCCGGCTTCGTTTGTAACTTCGGTGAACGTGCCATCGCCGCGGTTTTTATATAAGCGGTTCGGCAGTCCGCCGGGCTGGCAAACATATATTTCATCCCAACCGTCATTATCGATATCGCCCACCGCGATCCCGTTGTTCCCGTAGATATCGATGCCGGTGGCGGAGTCCAGCCGCGATCGCCACCAGGAGTTGCCTTTCAGCAATTGCTCGTGAAAAGAATTGACGCCGCGGAACGAGTATCCGGTTATGTCCTCGAAGAACCGCTCTTTGGTGGTAACCAGAGTCTCGCTCACGGGATGTGATTCCTGCAGGCGGCCGTCTTGCCAGACTTGCCGCCACAGCCCTACGCGGTAAGCCCCGTCGCTGGCGATTTCATATCGCACGATGTTATCCGGCAGGACGAAGAAATGTGCGCGGTGGATGCGGCCGAGGGAGCGAATCCACTGCACCAAAGCGCTTTTGAAATCGCCGCCGGAAGCGAACTCGGCTTCAGAGACGCCTTCCGCCATCACTCTGTAGCGGGCGGCTAGCGGCGATGTCCCCGTGAAACGGTCGGCCACGGGTATCGCCTGGCCATGCAGCATTGCAGTCAACCGGTGCTCGATTTCCTGGGCCTCTTTCTCGAATCGAAATTCGTCGTGACCAGGCTCGATATGGGCTAGGACATCGTCGTACGGATTCGGCTTGCGGAAACGTACTGGGTAGGGGGTCGACCCGAGAGCTTTGGAGCAAAAGAGACCTGAGGAGGCAAGCGCCGCGAGAAACTGGCGGCGCCCTAGTGAGCGATCAGGCATGCGCAGCCGGTCGTGTCTTGAGCAACCTGCCGGCGACGAACGCAAACAAACCCAACACCACACCGGAAATTACGCCGATGACCGGTCCCATCATCGCCATCATCAGTCTGGGATTATCGGGTAGGGGCATGGATGTCATCATGGCGGCCTCGCGCGGGTGGTTTGCGATGTACTGGTTAAAGAAAAATATGTGGGAGCCGGTAACCCGCACACAGTTCACCAGGCTGACGAAGAAGCCGTGCAAGAAATGCTTGCCGGGAACACGCTTTGCGATGGTGTAGGCACATAGAATAAAGATCGCCAGCCAAAATAGCGGCTCGATCGTTGATGGGATCACGCGAACTCCTTGACGCGGCGGTTCACTGTGTTTGCAACCAGCCCATAGAGCCCAGTCGTGTCGAGCGCCAGACCGATTAATCCCATTGTCCCCACCAGGCCGGGCTTGTCCGGCCACTACAAAGCAATTCTTTCTTAGGGGCCGGAATGCCCGACCATTTCCCATTGGATTTTTCAGCAAACGCAGGAATGTCTATTCTACTCGGAGGGCTCGCAGAGGGTCCAGGCCTGCGGCTCGTCGCGCCGGCAGATAACTTGCAGCCGCGCTTACCATCAGCAACCCCACAGGAACAAGAGCATATACAGCGGAGGACGTTTCGCCGAGTCCGGCGAAGCCAGCCGAGAGCATTGGTATTGCCGCCGCGGTGAGCAGTCGCCGATCGTAATCCCAAGGCCGGCGAGAATCAACCCGCGGCGCTCGACAAGCCACACAATGTCGCGGTGGTTCGCGCCCAGAGCGACGCGTATGCAACACGGTTGCGATGCCATCGCCAGTCCGAAGAGCGAGAGCTGCAGAATCAATTTCCAGTTCATGATGTCGCCACCAACGCTTTAAACCAAGAGTGCGCTTCGCGGTCACCGGCGTGCAGTGCGGGGCCAATTGGTGATCCGAGAAAGATCAATTTTCCGCGGCGTGAAGCCACTGCGATTCCGTCTATGGTCGCAATCACTTCGCGGGCAGGCACACGCACGGGCACAATGCGGTTGAAATCACGGACCTTAACTGAGACCGGCCAGTGGTAATCGACGTAAGGGATGCGCCCTTCCGGCAGAAGGACTGGGCGTTCTATCTGCAGGCCAAAATACTCGGCTAGCATCTCTCGCTGCGATTCGAAGCCGCCGAACCCCGCTGCGGATTCGAAAATGATGCAGGCGCCTCCTTGGGTGAATTCAACGAGCTCGCGACTTAGTTGTCGCGTGACTGGCCCTGCGCCGGGCACAACGTAAAATAGGCATTCATGCCTGTGCATTTTCTGAAGTTTGGAAAAAGTACAGGCAAGAATGCCTATTCTACTTTCTGGCAAAACGCACGCATCGCCGAGATCAATAACTCCGCACAGGGCTCTCGGCGGCGGCGCAATGGCCGGACTCATCGCCAACGCACCCACAAATTCTCTGCGCGAAAGGGGCATCAAAATCTCGCGGCAATAAACCGGTCGATGGCTGCGGCGGTGTCCCAGAACTGCTGGTCAGGCGCATAACGGTACCGCAATTCCATTTCGGCGATCAGCCAGCCGTCATAGTGGACCTTGTCCACCGCCGCGCGGATTGCCGGCCAGTTGTTATCTCCCAGAAACAAATTTGTATATACGCTCTGGTCGCCGCAGCGCCCGCGATGCTTGAGAACATCCTTCAAGTGAATGCGCGTAATCCGCGGCCCGTGGATTTCGATCCACTGTTCGGCAAAGCCGGTCTCGTGAATGTTGCCGACGTCCAGATGAATCCCTACCCACGGGCTGTCCACTTCATTCAGAAACTGCCAGAACTCGCGCGGCGAGATAAGAAACCGGTGCTCAGCATTGCAGTTCTCACAGCCTATCTTCACGCGCGCCCTGGCCGCTTTCTCGTGAAGCGCCCGTAAGGAATCGAGCGTCCTCCCATAGACTTCGTTGTAAGGATTTTCACTGGTAACCAAGCCCGCCACCACAAGGATCGCGTCCGTGCCCAGAAGCTGCGCGGTCTCGATCTGCCGTTCGACATGACGCATGGCGCGCTCCCGCACCTGTGGATCGCGCGCCGAAATGTTTTCATCCCAGTCGAGCGAATTGGCGACGTCGGAAACGGCCAACCCTGCGTCTTCGACCTTGCGCCGCAGCTCGCGGATCTGCGCGTCGGCCGTGGTCATCTGAAACCATGGCTTGTCGCCCAGCCACAGTTCCACGCCATCGTATCCGGATTTCTTGATTAGCGCGAGACCTTTCTCTAACGTCCAGTCTTTCGGCAGGAGATTGTCGCCGATGGATTTTCGTAGCATGTGGTTTACATGTACTTCAGGCTATCGTCGATCAGTTTCTGCGTGCCCTCGTATGGGCCGCCTTCGCCTTCCCACTCCATCGAATAATAGCCGCGATATCTCGATTTCTTGGCAATCGCGAAAGTTTTGCCGACGTCCACACGGAAAACTTTGCCGTTGTCGACTTCGGAATCCTTGACGTGCGAAATGTTGTAGGCGTGGCGAAACATGGCGGCGACGGCGTCGTAATTGTATTTCTCATCGCCTTTGAGCATTGAGTTGCAGAAATCCGGCAGCCCATGCAGATAGGGACTGTTCACCTGCTCGATGATCTTGACCAGGAAGAATGCCTCTTCGGTCTTCGGGTCATCGTTTTCCAGGTTGATCACGATGTTCTTCTGCGCGCCATAATCCGCGATGGGTCGAAAGCTTTCGACGCTGCGGCCGACATCCGGCGCTACGCCATGGGCGCCCTGAATATGCACGCGGACGCTGGGCGAGCCCAACAACACGGCGGCGTCCACCCACTTCTTCGCGTTTTCGACTCCGATGGCGCGCTTGGCCGGATCGGGATCATACAAACTCGCCCGGACACCCAGAGGGATGTTGACGACGTGCATGCCGGCCTTCTCTATGGCCTCCCGAAGTTCGTGCAGATAGCCCGGTTCGAGCGAACGGAAATGCGAGTCGAGCAACTCGATATTGCGCACGTTAAACTTCTCGCGCACCATGGCGGGAAACTGCTTGAGGTCCATGCCCGGCTTGGTCTTATCGCGATCACGATTGTGGGCGCTATCGATGAATGCGCGAAACGGATACGAAGCAACTGCCAGCCGAGAGCGAGAGTCGGTGGGAAATTGGATGGCGGGCTCAGCAGCAAAAAGCGCGCGGCCTAATGGCGCAGCCGCAGCCGCCTGCAAAAACGAACGTCGGTTCATTCCTCAAGAGTAGGACAGGCATTCCTGCCTGTCCATTCCGTAATCTTGAAGCCAGCCTCAGTAAATGAACTTCAGGGCGAACTGAATTTGGCGCGAAGGCCAGGCCTCAGAGTACTGGCCGGCATCAGCCAGATAATACCGGACCTGCAAGCTACTGCTTCTGAAATTCGGGTGATTCAGCATATTGAAGAACTCCGAGCGGAACTGCAGCTTCGCGTTTTCCTTGATTCGGAAGTCCTTGAACAGCGACGTGTCCACATTGACCTGAGTCGCCGTGGAGATAATATTGCGGCCGGAATTCCCAAACGTGCCAAATGCAGGATCTGTAAAGGCGGCCGGGTTGTACCAGTTGGAAGCACTTTGGTTACTGGGGTACACCGATACGCCAGCTACCCGGTCCGGGCGGTTCTCGCCACTGCAGTTACACAGGCTGCGACCACGGATGGTTCGGGGCGTGCCGGTATTGACCGCTTGAATGCCCTGCAATTCCCAGCCGCCAATCAGGAAATCAGCGAGGCGACTCATCCCGCTTCCGAAGCGCTTGCCTTTGCCGATCGGAATGTCGTAGCTCAAGCTATTCACGAAACGGTGCGTAATATCGAAGTCAGCTCTCGATTTCTCCCAATCGGGATGATCGGGTGAGCGTGCGCCGCCACCGGTAGCGAACCCAAGGGACGCCTGCGAAGTCTCGTCGATAACTTTGCCGTAGGTGTAGGCCGTCAAAAAGCTCAAGTTGTTCGAAAATCTCTTCTCAATCTTGGTTTGTAACGAGTGGTAGTGGGAACTGTTGCAGGCGCACCAATAGGTGAGAGATCCCAGGTAGGGTCGCGGCCGCCGGCTGGCGGAGTCTGCGTTCGGGTCGAGGGAGGGTTCGATCGGGTTACCCTCGCGGAATTCGTAAAGATGGGTTCCTTTCGAGCCCGCGTAAGCGATTTCCCAAACCGTATTCCATCCCAGTTCATGCTGGAGACTGAAATTCCAGTGCTGGACATAGGGGTTGCGAAATTTGGGGTCCAGCGAGAACAACGATGGTGTGTCCGGGTTGGTCAAGGAATCGGCGGGAAATCCCTGCGAAAGGTTGTTGATCTTCGCGTTGGGTTGCAGGAAACTTTGTACCGGGTAGGTAGTCTGCTCGAAAAAGGGTGGATTGTTGCCTGGGTTGGGAATGCTCAGCGGGCCCGCTTCGTACGATGAATAGAAGATCCCGTAACCGCCGCGCACCACCGTATTTTTAAAAATGTTGTAGGCGAATCCAATCCGGGGACCGAAGTCGCCTTTCTCATTCGGCACCAGACTGCGCGGCGCATTTCGATTGACGGCAATCTGCGGGTACCAGCTGGGCGGCAGAGGATCCTGCCGGCCACGGGCGATGTCGAGCGTATTCGTCGCGATGTTGAAATTCGCTTCGGCATTGTATTTCTCCTGCACGAAAGTCACGTAATCGTAGCGGAGGCCCAGGTTGAGGGTGAGCTTCTTATTCACCTTGAAATCGTCCTGGATATAGTAAAACTGGCCGGGCTGCTGGAAAGTATTATTGATAAACGACGAAAGGATCGCGTTATCGAGAACTCCGAGCATGAAATCCGCCGTTCCCAGCCCAGACGTATTATTTGGGTTCGCGTCGTGAGTCGCGTTTCCGGAGAAGTCGAACTCACCGCGGGGGTACGGCGGCTGCAGGATGGTGAAGTTGACTCGCGGCTTGATTTCCGCGCCGATCTTGATGGTATGCCGGCCGCGGATGAGACTCAAGCTATCGATGATGTGGTAGATATTCTGTATCTCAACCGTCGGTTGATACTCGGCACTCCCAAAGCTGTTGAGGTCGTAAATGTTGAATTGCGGCAAGCCGCCATTGGTAGGGCCAAACGGGATACCCGGGATTCCATACTGAGCCGAAAGATTCTTGTCGGAGTTGAACTGGAGGCGCTCCGAGCGATTGCGCGAGTAGCCCAACCTCAGCTCATTGACGGTCCGGGGCGTAAAAATGTGCGTCTCGGTGACGACCACGTTACGAGCATTGTTCAGGAAATCACCTGAAGCAAAATCAGCCGCATCGATAGGCGGAGGGATTGCGCCGGGCGGCTGCAGATGGTTGTTCGAGAAACTGAACCGGCCGAAGATAGAATCGGAATCGGAGATCTTATGGTCAATCCGCACGTCAAACTGGTTGGTAGTATCCGGCTCCACAGGGTTGGTCAGGTAGTTGTTCGCCACACCGCTCGTATCCACCGATCCGGGAATATTCGGCGCGGGGAACAAGTCCAGCAGCGTCTTGGAGATCGGGTTCCAACGGTCTTGCGGGATCTTGTTGCCGGGAAATGGCTGCCGCGTCGCGTTGCCGGCTGAGTCAAAGGTGGTACTGGCCGGGTCAAAAATGGTTTGGAATCCACTGAAATCCCCGTTGCGCCACGCGAGCGGCGGCACCGTAGCCAGGTCCGTGTGGCCCGTGCGCTGGCGCGTCCCCTGATAATCGAAAAAGAAGAACGTGCGGTTCTTGCCGTTATAGACCTTTGGGATGAATACCGGCCCACCCGTACTGAAACCGAACTGGTTCAGCTTGAAAGGCGGTATCGGGTTATCGGCCGAGTCGAAGTAGTTTTTCGCATCGAGGGCGCTGTTCCGCAGGAACTCATAGACCGTACCATGCAAATTATTTGTGCCGGACTTGATCGTTACATTCAGGACCGCGCCACCCGAACGGCCGAATTCGGCGCTCATGGAGTTGGTCTGCACCTTGAATTCGGCGATGGCATCCGGCGGAGGTCCCACCACATACGACGCCTGATTCACCATGTCTTCCGACATGCTATTGTTGTCCACGCCATCGAGCAGGTAATTGTTCTGATAAGGGCGCACACCATTGGAGCTGAAGCCGCCCGTCTTCTCGTCTCTCGCACCCGCAGGCGTCGGAGCCGTGCCCGCCGTGAGAACCGCCAGCCGGCTGAAGTACCGGCCATTCAGCGGCAGGTCCACAATGCGCTGGCTCTCAACCACTTGCCCGAGGTACGACGTGTCCGTCTGTAACAGCGGGGCTGCGGCAGCAACCTCGACCGTATCGGTAACGGCGCCCACTTCGAGTGCAGCGTCGGCACGAACGCGATCCTGCACATTGACAGTAATGTCCGGCCGCACTGATTTCTTAAAGCCGGCGGCTTCCACCGTCACTGAATATCGGCCGATCTGCAGCGGCGTAACTACATAATCGCCGGCGGAATCGGTCGTGGTCTTGATCGCTATGCCCGTATCTATGTTCGTTATGGTTACGGTAGCGCCGCTTATGACAGCGCCGCTAGGATCGCTAACGGTCCCAACAATTGATCCAGTGGTGGTTTGGGCCGCGAGTGGAACGCACGAAACGATGAGACACAGCAACAACGCGATCATGTGAAGCCTTCGCATGACTGCCTCCAGTTCCGTAGATTGTAACCCGACAAGCGCTCGGATAGAACAAAATCTTTCATTACGGCTGAGTTAAATCTATTGAGGCGCCATCGCCCGGACCCATTCCCTCACCGGTTAGGACTCGGTAGTAGCCTCCGCTGCGATACAATTCAGCGCATGTTGAAACGTGCCTGCCTTCTTGCCCTGTTTGTGGCCGGGGTTATGCCCGCCGCTTTAGTTCGTGTCGAGCTTTCGGAACGGTCGGACGTGCTGGGCGGAAAATCGTTCGGCGCGGCGGGTCCGTATGAACGGCTGACCGGCAAAGCTTACTTCGCCATCGATCCTAGCAATCCGGCGAACCGCGTCATTTCCGATATTGACAAAGCGCCACGTAACGAAAAAGGGCTGGTGGAGTTTTCATCCGATCTCTACGTGCTGAAGCCGCGTGATCCGGCGCGCGGAAATGGCGCCGTGCTTTTCGAGGTGTCCAATCGCGGCACCAAAGGGATGCTCAGCATGTACAATCGCGCGGCTGGCTCGCTGGATCCGCGCACACAGGAACAATTCGGCGATAGTTTTCTGCTGGAACGCGGCTACACACTGGTCTGGCTGGGTTGGCAGTTCGATGTGCCGCATAGAGACGGCTTGATGCGCCTATATGCCCCGGTAGCGCGGGATGGCGACCGTCCAATCACCGGGCTGGTGCGCGCCGAGTTTGTCCCCGATCAAAAAGAGACTCGCCACTCGCTGGCGGACCGCGAGCATATTCCCTATCCGCCGGTAAATCCTGATGACCCACAGCTCGTGCTGACCGTTCGTGATTGGCGCGAAGGAGCACGGCGCACCGTTCCTCGCGCTGACTGGCGTATTGAAGACCGTACCCACGTAGTGATGCCCTCCGGATTCGAAGCCGGCAAGATCTACGAAGTGGTTTATACCGCGCGGGACCCGGTGCTGGTAGGCCTGGGACCGACGGCAGTGCGCGATTTCATCTCGTTTCTGAAGTATGGCGGCAACGATGTGACGCCGCTGGGCGATTCCAAACAGTTTGTCAAACGCGCGTACGGCTTCGGAATTTCGCAAAGCGGCCGGTTCCTCCGGACGTTCCTGTATTACGGATTCAATCGCGATGAGCACGATCGCCGCGTATTCGACGGCGTGCTCCCACACGTGGCGGGAGCGGCGCGCGGCAGCTTCAACTTCCGCTTCGCACAGCCGTCGCGCGACGCGCATCCGTTTTTCAATATGTTTTATCCCACCGATATTTTTCCTTTTACCGATCTCGAGGAGACTGATCCTGAGACCGGCCTGACGGACGGCCTGCTGGTTCGCGCCACAAGAGACCAGGTGGTTCCGAAGATCTTTTACACCAATTCCGCCTACGAATATTGGGGGCGCTCGGCGTCGCTGATTCATATCGCGATTGACGGCCAGAGGGACGCGCCGATACCGGAAACAACCCGGATTTATTTTCTGGCCGGCGGGCAACACGGTCCCGCTTCGTTCCCGCCTGCCAGAAGTCACACGCTGAATTTGAGCAATCCGAACGATTATCGCTGGGCCATGCGCGCGTTATTGGTGGGCATGGACCGGTGGGTTCGCGATGGGAAGGAGCCGGCTGTCTCGCAATATCCGCGGATTGCGCAGGACACTCTCGTGCCGCTGGGAGCCGTGCAGTTCCCGAAAATTCCAGGAGTTTCGATGCCCGTTCACATCCAGAAAGCGTACCGGGCGGATTATGGCCCGGAGTTTCGCAGCGCCGGCGTGGTCACGGTTGAGCCACCCAGAGTGGGTACGGCATTTCCCATTTTGCTGCCGCAAGTGGATCAGGACGGTAATGACACCTCGGGGGTGCGGATGCCCGAAATACAGGTGCCGCTGGCGACTTATACCGGCTGGAATCTGCGGTCGCCGGATATCGGCGCGCCGGAAGAAATGTTCAGTATGCAGGGCTCATTCATTCCATTTTCTCGGACGAAAGCGGAGCGCGAGCTGCGCCATGATCCGCGCGCTTCGATTGAGGAACGCTATTCCGGACGCGCGCAATATCTCGAGAAGGTTACAGGCGCAGCTCGAAGTCTTGCCGCGGGCGGATATCTGCTGGAAACGGACGTGCCGCGGGTTGTCGAGCACAGCGCTACGGAGTGGGATTATCTGAATGCGTCGCCGTAGGCTGAACGACACGATGCACATTCCAACGTATTAACATCATCAAGGAGAAACAAATGAAAATCTTGTTAGCGCTGACAACTCTCTCGACGATCGCCATCGTACTGGCCGCCGCGGATGGAGCGCCAGGTGTTACGTATGTCGACCACCAGAAGGTATCGACCGCGCTTAGCAAAGGCGGCCCGCTCGTCAGCGCCCCTGACCTTTTGGTCTCTGGCAGCCACCGCGACAAAGGGGGGCAAGTCGAGATGCATGACAAAGAAACGGACGTTATCTACGTGGTCGACGGCGCGGCAACCTTCGTCACGGGTGGAACGATGGTAGGGGGAAAGACGATCAAACCCGGTCAGCTGATGGGCTCAGACATAAAGGGCGGGCAGACACATCACCTGAGCAAAGGCGATGTGATCGTGATTCCCGCGGGGACTCCACACTGGTTTAAGGAAGTTCCCCAGTCCGTGAGTTACTTTGTCGTGAAAGTGCTGAAGCAGTAAGTGCGAAGGACAAGACGCAGTGCGCCGGGCCTGCTGATCGGCGCGAACGTCGACGCCACGAAGTAGCCGTCGCCGACATCATGGCGAGAAAGGTAGTGGCGCGGGCTGGCCCGTGGCCCTATGAGCACTTTCAGAAACCCTCATTCGGTCATTCAAGTCTCCGGACTTCGCAAGACGTACGGCCGGACAGTGGCGGTCGGCGAAGTATCGTTCGACGTCAATGAGGGCGAGATTTTTGGGTTGATCGGGCCCAACGGCGCCGGAAAGACCACCACCATGGAGTGCGTCGAGGGTCTGCGCACACCCGACCGAGGGACCGTCTCAGTACTCGGCCTTGATCCGTTCCGCGACCTCTACAAGCTGCAGGGCCGGATCGGTGTGCAGCTGCAAGAGGCGCAGCTTCAGAAGCGGATCAAAGTGTGGGAAGCGGTGCATCTCTGGGTTTCTCTTTACCGGAAGCAGGCGGGAGATGGCGACCGGTTGCTCGACCAGCTCGGTCTTGCCGACAAGCGGAACGCATGGTTTATGACCCTCTCGGGCGGCCAGAAGCAGCGGCTATTCATTGTTCTTGCGCTAATCAACGATCCGGAAGTAGTGTTCCTCGACGAGCTAACTACCGGGCTCGACCCCCAGGCGCGGCGGGCGATCTGGGACTTGGTGCGCGCCATCCGCGAGCGCGGCAAGACGGTTTTTTTGACCACTCATCTCATGGAAGAAGCCGAGCGCTTATGCGACCGCGTGGCGATTATCGAGCACGGCCGTATCATCGATATCGACAGCCCGGAAAGACTTGTGAACCGGCACTGCCCTGAGCGAACAATTGTGCTGGCCACGGACGGCCCGGCCGCCGAAGAACGATTTCGAGCGATCGCGCGAGTTGAGGCTGTGATCTGTAAAGACTCCCGATTCACGATTCGCGGCCGGGGCGATGACTTCGTGACCGAGGTGATCCATTGCCTGTCCGAGAACCGAATTCGGGTCACCGACTTTCGCACCGTGCTCCCCAACCTCGAGGACGTCTTTCTCAAACTGACCGGACACTCGATTCGCGACTAGGCTGATAACCATGCTGCGTGGCCTCTGGACACTGACTTGGATCGAGATAAAAATCTTTCTGCGTGAACCGCTCGGGGCTTTCGGGACGATCGGCATCCCCGTGTTGGTGTTCGTGATAGTGGGTCGAGTCGTTGGACGCGAACTCGCACCGCGCTCACTCGCCGCGAACGGTTTCATTCGCGCCGGCCTGCCAGTTTTCGCCGCGGTCCTGATTAGCTTCAGCGCAGTGCTGTCGCTGGTCACGATCATCTCGATCTACCGCGAGGGCGGCATCCTCAAACGACTCCGCGCCACACCTCTGCGTCCACAGACAATCCTCAGCGCGCACGTCCTCGTCAAACTGATGCTCACTGCACTCACGCTCATTCTGATGGTGCTGGCAGGCAAACGCTACTACCCGGTCGACCTCAATGTTCCAGTATTCGGATTTGCGATTGCCTGCTGATCAGCACGTTTAGCATGCTGTCCATCGGTTTTCTCATTGCCAGCATCGTTCCCACTGCGCGCTTCGCACAGCCAATCGGCGCCGCCATTCTATATCCGATGATTGCCCTCTCGGGGCTCTTCGTCCCAGTCGAATCGCTGCCGCCGGCGCTACAAACAGCAGCGCGAGTGATGCCCGTAACCTACACAGTGTCGCTACTGCAAGGAATCTGGAAAGGCGACTCGTGGTCGGCGCACGTGGGCGACGTGGTGGCCCTGGCCGTGGTATTTCTCGTTTGCACGGCTCTGTCGGCGAAGGTGTTTCGTTGGGAGTAACACTGTAGGAGAATTGTAGACTCTCGGTGTAATCGAGGCGCGTAATGAAGAAGACTGTCGTTGTAACATTGCTGGGCGTGTCCAATACATTGTTGTATGCCGCGGATTTTCCCGCGTCTGAGATCACGAACGGCCAGATCCGGGTCCAGGTTTACCTGCCCGATGCGAAGAATGGGTTCTATCGCGCCACCCGGTTCGATTGGTCGGGAGTCATCTACAGCCTGCAGTACAAGGGACACGACTATTACGGGCGTTGGTTCCAGAGGACCGATCCGGCGGTTCACGATTTTGTGTATAAGGGTCCGGACATCGTTGCCAGTCCTTGTACCGCGATCACCGGCCCAGTCGATGAGTTCGCGCCGATCGGATGGGAGGAAGCAAAGCCGGGCAGCGCCTTTATCAAAATTGGGGTGGGGGTTCTGCGCAAACCAGCCGAAGGCAAGTACGACAATTACAGACTTTACGAGATCATCGACTCTGGGAAGTGGACGATCAAGAAAAGTCGCGAATCCATAGAATTTACACAGGAGGTTGCCGATTCGTCTTCGGGCTATGGCTACAGCTACCGTAAGTCCCTGCGGCTGACGAGCGGCAAGCCGGAGATGGTGCTGGAACACAGTCTGAGAAATACCGGCACACGTGCGATCCGGACCAGCGTCTACAATCATAATTTTCTTGTGCTGGATGGGCAGCCGCCAGGTCCCGGACTTGTGATTACCGTTCCGTTTCAGATTCAGACGGGACGTCGACCCAATAAGCAACTGGCCGAGATTCGCGGAAACCAAATCGTTTATTTGAAGGCGTTGGAGAACGAGGATGTCGTAACAACGCCCTTACGCGGGTTTGGTGATACCCCCAAAGATAACGAAATTCGTATCGAGAACCATAAACTCGGGGCGGGCATGAGAATTATCGGGGATCGTCCGCTATCAAGCGAATCGCTATGGTCGATCAGGGCTGTAGTCGCAATGGAACCCTTCGTCGCCATAGCGCTCGAAGCCGCGAAGGAATTCACCTGGAAGAGCACTTACAGCTACTACACTCTTACGGAGGGCGCAAAGTGAACAAGTCATTGCGTCCGCACGATCTTGCCGAACACCTGACCGCCGTGATCTTTGCTACTCCACGTTCCCGCGTACTGGTCTTCATATAGAAGTACACGAGCGGTGTAGGTACCTAAACCGGGGATCGTCAAGTTAGTAATTGTGATCACTGGCGTATCGCCTGCCCACTTGATAGTTACCGGGAGCGGCGCCGGGACGTCATGGGCACCGTATTGAATACGAACGTGAAAGAGCCAGGTTTCACCAGTGAGCCTCGACACTTTATCGATGACGTATTTTTCTTCGCCGGGCATGGTTTCGCCCTTCAGGCTCGCAGAATGTCCGATCAATGTGACACCTGACATCATTTGCTGGAATTTTTGTTCAAGACCGGTTTGAATATCGGCACTCGGCTTACGCGCGCAGCCTGCGAATAAAAACAGTGCCAGCAGTGCGCACCTCATGCGCCAACCTCACTGATTGGGTCGCATAGGCTTCGGACCTGGCGAGACGGAACTGCCACAAACCAGCAGCCGATGCCAAGAACCACGACAGTCACGGCGAGTACCTGAAAAATCAGATTGTAAGATCCAGTCTGACGCAGCGTTTCAGCCAGCAGCAGGGGACCTACCGCGGAAGCAAACACAGTCAGCATCTGAGCGCAGCCCTGGATCCTGCCCAGGTGACTCCTGCCGAATATCTGACCCCACACGGAGAAGAACACGACTGTTACCACGCCGCCCGAAATTCCCATGGCGATGCCATAGAGGACGACGTGAGTGAAAGTTTGCACTTGTGGAAGGGCTACGAGCGCTACCGCGAGCACGCCCATTCCTACACCCATGAGTTTCTGTATGGACCAACGCGAAGCTAGCCATCCGCCGGCAAAGTTCGCAACCAACCCCACCATAGTGCTGATGACCAGAACAACATGGTACGTCGTGGCGTCAAAGCCGCGCTGCTCCAAAATGGACTGGTTAAAAAGCGAGATGCCGGAGTATACCAGGCCGAAAACTGAGCTCGATAATGCGAAGATCCAGAATGCCGGGCTGCATACCGCTTCCCAGGTTGATAGATCGGCAAGGTGCAGCTGGTGGTCCTCGCTATCGCCGTCCAAGTGCATATTCTCGGCCTCCGGCACGCTGCGGACTGCGAGCCATGCAAGCGGTGCCAGCACGAGGACGAGCGCCCAACCAATAGCGGACCAGGCAGGGCGCCAGCCGGTTTTCACGACCATGTGCCCGACGGCCGGGAATGCCGCGATGAAGCCGATGCCCACGAGCAATGAGTAGATCGCCATGGCAGAGTTCAGCCGTCGCGCGAACCATTTCCCGACCAGAGCCAGACTCACCACCGAGAGCGCGCTTTGTCCCAGTCCGCGCGTAAGGGTAATGGCGATACATAGAGTGAAGACGCCTGTCGTCCAGGTCATGCCGAGGACCGTGAAGCCAAGCGCCAGCGCAATCGTCGTGAGGACTATCCGCGATCCGAATCGATCGGCGAGACGCCCGCAAGGCAAGCAGAATAAAGCGCCGATCAGCGTGGCCCAAAGATTGATTGTTGCGTAGCTCACGCGATCGATCTGCATATCAGCCAGCAGAGGCTCGGTAATCAGACCGAGGCCTTGCGTACGTCCGGGAAGCGTTCCGACCATCGCCAACGCGGCAATGGCCAGATTTGCCCATCCGTAATAGAAGGTTTTGTGGCGCGCAGGCCCGTTCATGAAACACTCTTCCGAGAGACTGCTATTCTATCGTGACGCTGGGAACAACACTCACTCTTTGGACCATTCGAGCTGCTGCCGTCTTGTACGCCGTCTCGGTCGCAGGGTGGCTACGACAGCGGGACCGGAGCGCGCGGCTTACATGGACGATTGCCTGCTTGTTGTACCTGGTTCATGTGGGATGCGCCTTTAACTTCTACCACCATTGGAGCCACGCCGCGGCATACGACGACACGTCGCGGCGAACCGCGGAGCTGCTGGGCGCCGGATGGGGAGCCGGGCTATATTTCAACTACGTGTTTACGGTGGCGTGGATCGTGGACGTCATCTGGTGGTGGAAAGGGCTAGCGGTATATCGAAGCCGTGCACGATGGATTCAGGTGGGCGTCCACGCATTTTTCGCTTTCATGTTTTTTAACGCGGTGGTCGTCTTTGCATCGGGGCCTATCCGGTGGCTCGGTTTAGTAGGAACGGCGATACTCGGACTCGTTTGGTGGCAAAGCGCCGCGCGACACCGCCGCTCGGAGATGATGTAGGAATGTTTACCGGCTCGATCGACAAGAACGTTTCCGTTTGGTGGACGCTATGAGTTCTGACGAGAGCACCCGGCGTTCCTGGCTTGCCGGAGCTGCCGCCGTCACTGTGGGGTTAGGAACGGCATCACGCGCGATGGCTTCCGATCCGCTCGATTGGACACTCAGTGAAGCTGCGGCGGCGCTCGCAAACGGCAAGGTCTCATCCGAGGAATTGACGAAACTTTGTCTTGCGCGCATCGGCAAGCTGGACCGGGTCCTCAATGCATTCATTACGCGGCAGGAAGACTCCGCCCTGGAGCAGGCGCGAGAATGCGACCGCCAACGAAAAGCCGGCCGTGCCACGAGCCACCTGTATGGCGTTCCCATTGCGCTAAAGGACAACATCGACACGGCCGGTGTGCGGACGACTGCAGCCAGCGAAGTCTTCAGAAATCGCGTGCCGGCCGAAGATGCGGAAGTCACCCGTCGATTGAAAGCCGCGGGCGTGGTCTTCGTTGGCAAGCTTAACCTCGATGAAATGGCATTCGAAGGAACGGGGACGACAAGCTGCTTCGGTCCTGCACACAATCCCTGGAATCCGGATAGAATCACGGGCGGATCCTCGGCGGGGTCGGCTGCCGCGGTGTCAACGGAGCTTTGCTTCGCCTCGGTCGGAAGCGACGATGGAGGCTCAGTGCGAATACCCGGCGCATTCTGCGGCGTGGTCGGGTTCAAGACGTCGTACGGCCGTGTGAGCACGCGCGGCGTGGTGCCCTCGGCGTACTCCATGGACACCATCGGCCCCATCACGCGAACCGTGGAAGACGCCGCCGCGGTGCTCCAGGTGATTGCCGGATACGATCCGAAAGACGCGATCACGCTGACCGAACCGGTGCCGGACTATTTGCAAGCGCTGCGCGCTCCGATCGCGAATTTACGGTTGGGCGTGCCGCGCGCTTATTTTTTTGAGCGGCTGCATCCGGACGTTTCGTCGGCTGTCGAAGAGGCAATTCGTCATCTGAAGGGCGAGGTGCGGGAGGTCCGCGACGTTACGCTTCCACGGCTGCAAGTCGCCGAGAATGGCACTTACGACGTCGAGCTTTATCACTATCAGAAACCCTTCTTCGACAAAACTCCTGAGTTGTACCATCCCTGGTCCCGGCGGCAAATGAACGAGCTCAAGCAGGTGCAAACGGTTCCCTACGTCGAGACGCTGAAACGCATCCGCGAATGCCGCCGCGATATCCGGCGGATCTTTGAACAGGTGGATATCCTGGTTCTGCCCACCATGAGAGAACCGGCGCCCCTGATTTCAGAGACAGTCAATGAAACCCACCAGCGGCCGCCAAGCAACACTGGAGCGTTCAACCACTTCGGCACGCCGGCGATGACGGTGCCGTGCGGGTTCTCGAAGGACGGGCTGCCCATCGGCTTGCAGCTGGTTGGCGCAGCCTTTCGCGAGCCGCTGGTGCTGTCCGTCGCCTATGCGTACCAACAGTCGACCGGCTGGCATCGGCGTAAGCCGTCGTTGATAGCTGGCTGACCGCCAATACGGGCAATCACGGGTTGGCTGTGCTAGGATTACGGCCGAGCTCTCGGACCCTAGGATCACGATCGGGAGGTGACCTTGATCCAAACGCTAATCAAAAAATGGTGGTTGCTGGCACTGTGTGGCGTTCTGGAGGCGACCTATGCCGTCATGAACCTTTTGATGCCGGGTCCCGATGGATTTCTGACTTTGCGTACATTCGCGGAGAGGGGCACGGTTCTACAGCTGGGTATGCTCGCACTGGCGGCTGGTGTTTGCACGCTCGCAGCAAGCATTTGGAATTCCAGGATGAGCAAATCCTGGCTTCTAGCGCTGAATGGGCTAGCTCTTAGCGCACTCGGCCTGATCTGTCTTTTCTGGCGAGGAAGACTTGCCTTTCGTACAGTCGCGCTCCTGTTCGCCGTGATGGCGCTAAGCATCGGTATTCTCGAATTGGCAACCGCGCTAACCTTGCGGCGGCATGTCGCGGACGAATGGGTTCTTGGCTTCGCTGGCGTGGTCTCG
>Ga0070681_10000729_pt1 | contig 27170 bp, 23 predicted proteins | sample KBSC83BmetaG_FD_65650 | JGI IMG/M metagenome (GOLD analysis project Ga0070681, IMG submission 65650) | Corn rhizosphere microbial communities from Kellogg Biological Station, Michigan, USA - KBS C8-3B metaG | ecosystem: Host-associated > Plants > Roots > Rhizosphere | place: USA: Michigan...
CAATGCGGCGGCCGCCGGCTTCGGGCTTCTGGATGTCGAGCAGCGCGAAGGCGGCGCGCATGGCGAGCGGGCTCGCATTGTAGCTCTCGTCGATGAGGGTGATGTCGCCCCGCGACAGGGACAGGCGCTGCAGCACGCCCCGCCCTTTCGGCGCGGTGACGGTGGCGAAATCCCGGGCTGCCCGCGCGACATCGCCGCCCAGCGCCTTGACCGCCGCCAGCACCGCCAGGCTGTTGAGCGCCCAATGCTTGCCGGGCGCGCCGACGCGATAGCGCAGCGTCTCGCCGGCGTGGCGCGCCTCGATCTCGCTGCCGGTCTCGCCGAGCGTGGCCGCGATCAGGCGGTAATCGGCGACGTCGTTCTCGCCGAAGCTGAGGATGCGGGCGCCCTTGGCCATGGCATGGCGGGCGAGGCGCGCATAATGCGGATTGTCGCGATTGAGCACGGCGGTGCCGCCGTCCTCGAGACCGAACAGGATCTGCGCCTTCTCGTCGGCGATGCCGCCCTCGTCGGCGAAGAATTCGAGATGCGCCGGTCCGACATTGGTGATGATCGCGACATGCGGCCGGACCTGGGCCGACAGCGGCGCGATCTCGCCGGGATGGTTCATGCCGAGCTCGAACACCGCATAGCGCGCCTCCGGCGCCAGGCGCGCCAGGCTGAGCGGCACGCCGATATGGTTGTTGAGATTGCCGGCGCTGGCATGGGTGAGCGCCTGGCGGCCGAGCACCAGCGCGAGCGCCTCCTTGGTCGAGGTCTTGCCGACGCTGCCGGTGACGGCGGCGATGCGTGCGCCCGAGCGGGCACGGCCGGCGACGGCCAGCATCTGCAGCCCGTCCATGCTGTCGGGCACGATCAGCAGCGGCGCCTCGCCGGGCAGCGCCGCGATCGGACGATCGATCATGGCGGCCGCGGCGCCTGCTTCGAGCGCCTGCGGCACATAGTCATGGCCGTCGAAGCGCTCGCCATGCAGCGCCACGAAAAGATCGCCGGGATTGAGCGTGCGGCTGTCGATCGACACGCCGCCGGCGGACCAGTCGGAGGTCGCGCGGCCGGCGGTCGCCTGCTGTGCCTCGCCGGCCTGCCACAGCGCCGTCATGCGCAGCGCTCCGCCGGCGCGCCGCGCGCCGCGAGGGCGGCGCGCACGACGTTGGCGTCGTCGAAGGGGCGAATCTCGGCGCCGACGATCTGACCCTGCTCATGACCTTTGCCGGCGATGACCAGAATGTCGCCGCGGACCAGATCCTGGACGGCCTTGGCGATGGCTTCGGCGCGGTCGCCGATCTCCTCCAGCCGGCCGGACGCCGCGCCGCCGAGCACGGCGCGGCGGATATCGGCCGGCGTCTCGCTGCGCGGATTGTCGTCGGTGACGATGGCGCGGTCGGCAAGGCGGCTCGCGATCTCACCCATCACCGGCCGCTTCTTCGGATCGCGGTCGCCGCCGCAACCGAACACGACGACGAGCTTGCCGGCCGCATGCGGCTTCAAAGCCTTCAGCACGGTCTCGAGCGCGTCGGGCGTGTGTGCGTAATCGACGAACACCGGCGCGCCCTCGCGGGTCGAGCCGACCTGCTCGAGACGGCCCCGCACGCCGCAGAGATGGGCCATCGCCGCCAGCGCCGGGGCGAGATCGGCGCCGGCCCCGAAGGCGAGACCGAGCGCGCACAGCGCGTTGCCGGCCTGGAAGGCGCCGGCGAGCGGCAGCTCGAGCTCGTGACGCGCGCCGAACAGGCGCAGCATGAGCGATTGGCCCTGGGCGCTCGGGCGGCGCTCGAGCAGTGCTAGGTCCGACTTGTCGCTGCCATAGGTGATGAGACGATGGCCGCGCGCCCTGGCGATGCGCGCGATCTCGGCGCTCTCGGCGGCGTCCTCGTTGACGACGGCGGTGGCGCCCTCCGGCAGCAGCCGATCGAATAGGCCGAGCTTGGCGGCGCGATAGGCCTCCATGGTGCCGTGATAATCGAGATGATCGTGGGTGAGATTGGTGAAGCCGGCCGCCGCGAGCACGACGCCGTCGAGGCGGTGCTGCTCGATCCCGTGCGAGGAGGCTTCCATCGCGAGATGGGTGACGCCGTCGCGCGCCAGGCCGGCGAGCAGGCGATGCAGCGTGATCGAATCAGGCGTCGTCAGGCTCGGTAGCGGCTCGGCGCCCGGCGCCTCGAGGCCGAGCGTGCCGAGCGAGGCGGCTTTTTGGCCGAGGCTTGCGAAGATCTGGCGCGTGAAGCTCGCGACCGAGGTCTTGCCGTTGGTGCCGGTCACCGCGACGATGCGCTCGGGCTGCGCGCCGAAGAAGCGCGCCGCGAGCCTGGCGAGCGCGGCGCGCGGCTCCGGCGATTCAATGACGGGAATCGCGGCTTTCGTGCCGATCGGCGCCAGCACGGCGACGGCGCCGGCGGCCACGGCCTGGTCGATGAAGCGCCGTCCGTCGAGCTTGCTGCCGGGCAGCGCCGCGAACAGCGTGCCGGCTTTCACCTTGCGCGAATCCTCCTGCAGGTCGGCGATCTCGAGCCTCCCTGTGGCCGGGGGAAGCGGGAGGCCCGATCCGGCCAGGAGGTCAGCGAGTTGCAATGCGGGCTGCTCCCCGTGGAACGTCGATCGCCATGGCGCGCCGCACCTCGTCGGAATTCTCGTTGACCGTGGGCACGCCGAGCAGGGGTCCGACGCGCGCGATCACGCGCTTGGTGGCTGGTCCGACATTCCAGGCGGCGGTGGCGAAGCCGTAGGTCTCCTTGATGCCTTTCGGCTCATCCAGCATCAGCTGCACGACATAGCGCGGCGACGTCATGGGAAAGGCGGCGACGAAAGTGGTGAGATTCGCCTTGCGCTTGTAGCCCCCGGCCTTGCCAACCTTCTCGGCGGTGCCGGTCTTGGCGCCGACGAGATAGCCGGGCACGGCGCCGAATTTGCCGGTGCCGCGCGAATCTTCCACGTTGAGGCGCATCAGCCGGCGCAGGGCATAGCTGGTCTTGGCGCTGATCACTTGCGGGCCGGGAACGAGCGGGCCGGTCTGCTTCAGCAAGGTCGGATGCACGAGCGTGCCGCCACCGACGACGGTCGCGACGCCACCGATCAGCTGCACCGGGCTCACCGACAGGCCGTGGCCGAAAGCGATGGTCATGGTGTTCACCTGCTTCCAATCGCGCGGATATTCGGGCCGGCCGATCTCGGGCAGCTCGATGCGCGCGGGGCGCAGCATGCCCATGCGCTCGAAGAAGGCCTTCTGCGCTGCCGGGCCGGCCTCGACCGCCATGCGTGCCGAGCCGATATTGGAGGAATAGATGAAGACCTCCGGAACCGACAGCCAGCGATTCTGCGCGTGATCGTCATGGATAGCGAAACGACCGATCTGGATCGGTCTCGTCGCATCGTAGCTCGCCGTGAGCGTGGCGGTACCGTTCTCGAGCGCCATGGCGGTGTTGAAGATCTTGAACACCGAGCCCATTTCGTAGACGCCGAGCGTGTCGCGGTTGAAGCGCGCGTCGTCCGGTGCCTGGCCGGGATGGTTGGGATCGAAATCGGGCAGCGACACCATGGCGAGCACCTCGCCGGTGCGCACGTCGAGCACCAGGCCGGCGGCCCCGATGGCGTGGAACTTCTCGACCGCGGCGGCCAGCTCCTCGTGGACGATCTGCTGCACGCGAATGTCGATCGACAGCTGCAGCGAGTCGCCATCGCGGAGCCGCTGATCGAAGCTTTTCTCGATGCCGGCCAGGCCGTGATCATCGATGTCGCTGAAGCCCAGAACATGGGCGAGCGTCTGCCCCTCGGGATAGATGCGGCGGTCCTCGCGCTGGAAGCCGAGGCCCGGGATGCCCAGCCGGTTGACCTCGTATTCCTGGCGGGGCGTCAAATTGCGGCGGATGTAGACAAAACTCTTGTCGGAAGTAAGGCGCGCGCGGATCACCGCCTCGCCGACCTCCGGGAAAAGCTGGGCCAGCGCCTTCGCGGCACGCGGCGCATCCATCACCTTGCGCGGCTCGGCGAACAGCGAAGCGGTCGAGACCGAGGTCGCGAGCAGCACGCCGTTGCGGTCGACCACATCGGCGCGCTCGACCGGCAGCGCGCGCGGCGCCCGCGCCTGGCGCGGCTCGGCGCCGCTGATCAGGGTGACGTCGACCAGCCGCACCGAGATGGCAAGGAAGGCGAGGGCGAAGAGGGCGGCGGTCACGATCAGCCGCGTATGGCCGATCTCGATTGGGCTGCGGCCGCCGCTGCTCTCGCCGGCGCTGCGGCCTTCCGCGAGACGCAGCGCCAGGCGGCCGATGCCGATGAGCGCGGCGCCGGCCTTCATTGCGCCGCCCCGTTATGGGTGAGCGCCAGCCGCTCCTTGGGCAGGATGGCCTGCGCCGGCCGCGCCAGCGCTGGAGCCGATGCCGGCTTGTGCGCGGCCGCGGCCAGGGATTTGGGCGCCGGGGCGGCGGGTGCCGGCGGCTTGCGCGGCCCGTCCTGCTTGGCGACCGGCACGGCACCTTCGGCGCGCGACGGAATCATCGACAGCGTCACCATCTGACGCGGCCCGATCGGCGCCACCTGGAGGAACTTCTTCGCCATCTCGGAGATCTGGCGCGGCTGGTTGAGATAGCTCCATTCGGCCTTGAGCACATGGATCGCGTCCTGCTCGGCCACGATCTCGCGGTTGGTGCGGGCGAGCTGCGCCTCCAGCCCCTGCACCTGGTATTTGAGCTGGTAGACGCCCCAGCCGATGGCCGACATGACGATGAGCCAGAGCACGAAGCCGCGCGGCATCACACGGCTCCCGCGCCGGGCGCCAGTCGCTCGGCGGCGCGCAGCCGCGCCGAGCGGGCGCGCGCATTGCGCTGGAGCTCGGCCTCCGAGGGGCGGATCGGCCGGCGGCTGAGCAGGCGGAAGCTCGGGCCGAGCCGCCGCTTGGGATCGGCCGGCGCGTGGCGCGACACGCCGGAGCCGGTGCCGCTGCGCGCGGCGAGGAAAGTTTTGACCGCTCGATCCTCGAGCGAATGGAAGGAGACGATGGCGAGGCGGCCGCCGACCTTCAGCATGGTCTCGGCCGCGTCGAGGCCGCGCTCGAGCTCGCCGAGCTCGTCATTCACCGCGATACGCAGCGCCTGGAAGGTGCGCGTCGCCGGATCGATGCCGTCGGGCGAGCGTGGCACGATGCGGCGCACGAGATCGGCGAGCTCCTTGGTGCGGGTGATGCGGGTGGTGTCGCGCGTCTCGCCGATGGCGCGCGCGACGCGGCGCGCATGGCGCTCCTCGCCATAGCGCCAGATGAGATCGGCGAGCTGCTTCTCGGGCAGGCTGTTGACGAGGTCGGCGGCGGTCTCGCCGGAGGCCGCCATGCGCATGTCGAGCGGCCCGTCCTCGCGGAAGGAAAAGCCGCGCTCGGGCTGGTCGAGCTGCGGCGAGGAGACGCCGAGATCGAGCGCCACGCCGTCGACCGCCGCGATGCCGAGGCCCTGGATATGCTCGGCCATCTCGCCGAAGCGGCCTTCGATCAGGGTCAGGCGCCCGCCATGGCGCGCCTCGAGGGCGGCGCCGCGGCGGATCGCCTCGGGATCGCGATCGATGCCGATGACGGCGCATTCGGCGGCCGCCAGCAGCGCTTCGCTGTAGCCGCCGCCGCCGAAGGTGCCGTCGATATAGACGGCGCCGTCGCGGGGGGCGAGCGCCGCCACCACCTCGTCGCGCAGGACCGGCAGGTGGGCGCCGCTCACGGCCGCGCTCCCGGCGTGCCGCGCCGGCGCGCGGTGATCGCCTGCTCGACCTCGCGCTTGGCCGCGGCCGGCTCACGGATCAGGAAGAACTTGCCCTGGCCGATGAAGGCGACCTCGTCGGAGGCGCCGATATGGGTGGCGAAGTCGGGCGGCAGCACGATCCGCCCTTCGGCATCCCAGGGAAGTTGTTTGACGTCGGCGAGAATGGCGGAGAGTTCGAGGTAACGATCCGAAGTCTCGTCAAGACTATCTAGTTCATCACTGTACTTCTGCATACGGTCGACGCCGCTGGCTTCGATTATTCCAGCGGCCGATCGAAAGCAGGCGATTCCCCCGAACGGCTGGCTGGTCGTGAGGATGGCGCGAAAGGGCGCGGGCACCGACACCCGGCCCTTCTTGTCGACCTTGTTCACGAAAGTGGACAGGAACAGCGTCATGCCCGTCGTCCGCAGCCCCATGCCGGTTGCGACGCGGGCGCCAATGCCCCCGCCGAGCCCTGGTGCCCAACCCGGCGCCCGCGCACGCGTCCTGGATCAGCTACCTGGGATGGGATGGGATATCATGGGTCTATATGGGCGTCAATGGGTATGCCTAATAATAGTGCCGCAAAATCAAAGCATTCGCCGGCTATGGCTGAGCCGTTATTGTCACAGCGGGATCTGTTCTAGTTCGACTTCTACAACGTCCCGTAAGCGCTTGATTCTTGGTTAATTTCCCCGGTTCGATGGGGCTCGGGGGACGGGGCGGGGAAATGCCAGACGGCCTGTAAGCCGGGTTCTGTCCCAGGATTACCCCTGAAGGGGGTCCTTTGGATGACCATTCCTCTGGGGCGCTCGTCGCCGAACGCCTCGCGCGACCAACCCGGGCAGCGGCGCGGAAACGCGCTCGTCCGCAATCGCTTGTGACGATCCGGACCGGCCGCCCCTATTCGGTCTTGCTCCCGGTGGGGTTTACCGTGCCATCGCCGTTGCCGGCGACGCGGTGCGCTCTTACCGCACCCTTTCACCCTTGCCCGGCGGCCGTCTCCGGCGGCCTGGCGGTCTGCTCTCTGTGGCACTTTCCCTGGGGTCGCCCCCGCCGGGTGTTACCCGGCACCGTGTTTCCGTGGAGCCCGGACTTTCCTCCCCCCGGCTTGCGCCGGGGAGCGGCCATCCAGCCGTCTGGCCAGGCAAGAGCTAGTGTCTCGGGCGGGGCCGGTCAACCGGCCCAAGCTTGGTCGTCCTAGGTGACGAGCATGGCGACGGCGGCGAGGGCCATGACCGCCGTCGCGAGCCAGCCGCCGATGCGCAACACCGGCGGCAGGGTGAAATCGCCCATCACCGAGCGATGCGCCGTCATCAGCATCATCATCACCATCACCGGCACCGCGACGATGCCGTTGATGACGGCGCTCCAGAACAGCGCCTTCATCGGGTCGAGCGTGCTCAAATTCACCAGGATGCCGAGGGCCGTCGCGCCGGCGATGGTGGCGTAGAAGGCTTTAGCGCGGCTCGGCTTCTTGCCGAGCCCGGCCGGCCAATGGCAGGTCTCGGCCAGCGCGTAGGCCGCCGAGCCGGCCAGCACCGGCACCGCCAGCAAGCCCGTGCCGATGATGCCGAGCGCGAACAGCGCGAAAGCGAAATCGCCGGCGATCGGCCGCAAGGCCTGGGCGGCGTCAGCCGATGTCTGAATGTCGGTCGTGCCGTGCGCATGCAGGGTCGCGGCGGTGGTGACCATGATGAACAGGGCCACGATATTGGAGAAGGCCATGCCGGCATAGGTGTCGAGCCGGATGCGCTCGAACTCGGCCGGCGCCTGCTCTTCGGCCTGCTTCAGCGGCTTGGCCTTCGGATCCTCCTTGATCTCCTCGACTTCCTCGCTTGCCTGCCAGAAGAAGAGATAGGGGCTGATGGTGGTGCCGAACACCGCCACGAGCACGGTCAGCTCCGCATTGTCGAGCGTCACATGGGGCACCACCACATCGTGCAGCACCTGTCCCCAGGGCACGTCGACCACGAACACCGTCGCGACATAGGAGAACAGCGACAGGCACAGCCATTTCAGCAGCGACGCGTAGCGCGAATAATCGATGAACACTTGCAGTAGGGCCGATCCCACGCCGAACAGGAAGACGAACAGCAGGCGCGGCCCGCCGATCAGAAGCTGGAGCGAAGCCGCCATCGCCCCGAGATCGGCGCCGAGATTGATGATGTTGGCGAGGAAAAGCAGGCCGACGATCGCATAGACGACGGGCAGGGGATAATTGCGGCAGAGATTGCCGGCAATGCCGCGGCCGGTGACGCGGCCGATGCGACCGCTGATTTCCTGAATGCAGACCATCAGCGGATAGGTGAAGAGCAGCGACCAGACGAGGCCGGTGCCGAATTGCGCGCCGGCCTGCGAATAGGTCGCGATGCCGCTCGGATCGTCGTCCGACGCGCCGGTGATGAGGCCGGGACCGAGAATCGCGAAAATGCCGCGCCGACGCGGCGCGGGGGCGCGCGCTGGCGCCCGCCGCCTGCGCGGCGCGGCACGATCGATAGTCATGGGTCGCTTAGGCGCGATGCGTGACCGGGTTTTCTATCCTAGACATACCCGACAAGCGCCATGATCAGCAGGATGACCAGCAGCAGCCCGAGGCCGCCGGTCGGGTAATAGCCCCAGCCGGCGCTGTAGGGCCATACCGGGAAGGCTCCGATCAGCAGCAGGATCACGATGATGAAGAGAACCAAACGCATGCGCGCCCCCAATCATTGGTGCGGAGGTCTCGCCTCCGATTGAGCATCAAGAGGACAACGCCCAAGCTCAGGTAAGGATCGGATCCTTCTTGAAAAAGCGGCGCTAGACGTGCTCGAGAACCGCCGTCCGCACCTTCCGCCGCCGTGGGCTGCGCCCGTTCTTGCCGAGCCCGATCGTCTTGGCGAGCTCGCTGCGGCGGTGCGCATAGGTCGAGGCCACCATCGGGTAATCGTGCGGCAGGCCCCATTTCGCGCGGTATTCCTCCGGCGTCATATTGAAGACCGAGCGCAGATGGCGCTTCAGCATCTTCAACCGCCGTCCATCCTCGAGACAGACGATATAGTCGGGGGTGACCGATTTTGCGATTGGCACGGCCGGCGCGACGCGCGTCCTGGGCGGCAGCTGCGTGCCGCTCTCGGACAGGCCGCTCAGCGTATTGAACACTGTCGAGATGATCTGCGACACGGCGGCGGGCGACGTCTCGTTGCGGGTGAGGTAGGCGGCGACGATGTTGCTTGCCATCGTCAACACGGCATCCCGTCCGATCTCGCGCAGCTGCGCTTGGTCGCTCATGATCCCCCCTGGCCGTAGAGTCGCTGTGAATGCAGACATAGACCATATCTTTGCGCGGGCGCGGGAGGCCGGCATTCGGCCTAGCCCGACTGGATAGGGACCTCAGGAGCGGCGCGAATCGAGCTCTTCCGCCTGCATTTCCAGCGCGAGCCAACGCCCCTCGGCGGCGTCGAGATCGCCGCGTTTTTTTTCCAGCTCGGCCGCCAGAGCGGCGAAAAGCGCCGCGTCGCTGCCATAGAGCGACGGATCGGCGAGGCGCGCTTCGAGCGCGCGAATCTCGGCGGTGAGACGCTCGATCTCGGCCGGCAGCCGCGTGCGCTCGCGCTCGTCCTTGTAGGAGAGACGCTGCGCTTCGGCGGCGGGACGCGGCGGTGCCGGCTTCGTGCTGCGCGGGACGCTGCGAGTCGGCGCCGTCGCTGCGGGGCGTTGCACGAGATAGTCGCTGTAGCCGCCGGCATAGGCTTCGACAGCACCGTTGCCTGGCATCGCCAAGGTCGACGTCACGACGCGATCGAGAAAATCGCGATCGTGACTCACCAGCAGAACGGTGCCTTCGTAATCGGCGAGTGCCTCCTGCAGCAGGTCGAGCGTGTCCATGTCGAGATCGTTGGTCGGCTCGTCGAGCACCAGCAGGTTGCTCGGCTGCGCGAACAGCTTGGCGAGCAGGAGACGCGCGCGCTCGCCGCCCGACAGCGCCTTCACCGGCCCGTTGGCCTGCCGCTCCTCGAACAGAAAATCCTTGAGATAGGTCATGACGTGCTTCGGGCGGCCGTTGACGAAGACGGTGTCGCCGCTGTCGCACAGCGCTTGGCGCAGAGTCGCTTCGGGTTCGAGCGATTCGCGCTTCTGGTCGAAATAGACCGGCGCCAGCCCGTGTCCTAGCCGCACGCGCCCCGAATCGGGCGCGAGAGCGCCGGTCAGCAGCCGGATCAGCGTCGATTTGCCGGCGCCGTTGGGGCCGATGACGCCGACGCGCGCGCCGCGCGGAACGCGCAGCGAGAGGTCGCGCACGATCACGCGCTCGCCGAAGCTCTTCTTCGCGTGCTCGGCCTCGATGGCGAGGCTGCCGCCGGCTTCGGCCAGGCTTGCTTCGATGCGCACGCGGCCGGTGACGGCGACGCGATCGGCCAGCGAGCGGCGCAGCTCGGCGAGCGCCCGCACGCGTCCCTCGTTGCGACGTCGCCGTGCCGAGATGCCCTGGTGCAGCCACACGGTTTCGGAAGCGAGCTTCTTCTCGAGCTTCGCCTGCTCGCGCGACTCGGCTTCCAGCACCTCCTCGGCCCAATCCTCGAAGGCGCCGTAACCGCGATTGAAGCGGCGCAGCAGGCCGCGATCGAGCCACAGCACCCGCTGCGCCAGTGCGCGCAGGAATGCCCGGTCGTGGCTGATGGCGAGCAGCGCGCCGCGAAAACCCTTGAGCTCCTGCTCGAGCCATTCGATGGTCGGCAGATCGAGATGGTTGGTCGGCTCGTCGAGCAGCAGCAGCGACGGCCGCGACACCAGGGCGCGCGCGAGGTCGGCGCGGCGTGCCTCGCCGCCCGAGAGCTCGGCCGGCGGCTTGTCGCCGGCCAGATCGAGGCGCGCCAGCATGTCGGCGATCCGCGCCGGCGCCTCGGGCCCGGCTTCGGCGCCGAGCCCGCCGCGCACATAATCGGCGACGCTTGCGCTGGCGCCGAAACGCGGTTCCTGCGGCAGATAGGCGATGCGCGTGCCGGGCTGCACGAAGCGCGCGCCCGCATCGAGCTCGATCTCGCCGGCCAGCACGCGCAGCAAGGTCGATTTGCCGGTGCCGTTGCGACCCACCAGGCAGGCGCGCTCGTCCGGCGCCAGCGCCAGGTCGATGCCGTAAAAAAGCGGCCGCCCGCCGAAGGTGATGGCGGCGCCGGTCAGCTGCACCAGGGGGGCGCGCGCCATGTCGCGAAATCCTGCTCGTGAACGGCTAGAGAATGGGCGAGCGGCGGATTATTTCCACCCCCGCTTGGTGCGGATCGCTTCCCAGGCCGTGTTGAGCAAGGCGAGCTTGGCGTTGGCCGTGGCGATCGCCTCCTGCGGCAGGCCGGCGGCCATCAGCCGATCGGGATGGTTCTCGCGCACCAGCCGGCGGTAGGCGGCTTTGATGGTCTCCTCGCCGTCCGACATGCTCACACCCAGCACGCAATAGGGATCGTCCTGGCAGAATTCCGCCCCGAGCTGGGTGCGGCGGATGCGCTCGAAGGCCGGCTCGTCGAAGCCGAAGATGGTGGCGACGCGCCTCAGATAGTCGATCTCGGCCGCCGGCACCTTGCCGTCGGCCTTGGCGATGTGGAACAGCCCGTCCAGCAACTGCTCGAGCACCGGCGAGCCCGGCTCGAACAGCCGCGCGATCTGCCGCGCATAGCTCTCGAACCCCGCCGTGTCGCGGCGCGCCAGGTCGAAAATGCGGTTCACATTGTCGATCTCGTCAGCCTCGACCGTGAAGATCTCGCGGAAAGCGGCGATCTCGTCGCGCGTCACCTCGCCGTCCGCCTTGGCCATCTTGGCCGAGAGCGCGATCACCCCGATGGTGAAGGCGATCTTGCGCGTATTGTCGGCCGGCTCGGCCTCGACCAGGTCGCCGTCGCGATAGAGGTCGACCGCGTGGCCGGCCGCCGCGCCGAGCAGACCGCCCAGGGGTCCGCCCAGCGCGAAGCCGGCGGCACCCCCGATGATGGTACCCCAAAGGCTCATGTCTCGATTTTCTCCGCGACCCCTCGCCGGGCTCGAGGCGGCGGGAAAAGTTTAGGGCTTGTGCCCGGTCGGCGGCAATAAGGCGGCCGCCGCCAGGGAATCCCGCGATGTCCTCCACCCTTGTGACATTTAGTTAAAATTGCCGCTAACTTCTCGAAAGATTTCATAAACCCAGCTAGGCTAGTTTGCCCGCAAGGCAAAGCCCATCCGGTCGGTCGAATGCAAAACCGCAGCAATTCTTTCGAGGTCCAAAGCTACGACGGCAAGCGGTGGCTCACCGAATCTCTGTTCGACAGCGAACAGGAGGCCCGCGGCCTGTGCGCCTCGATGCTGCGCGGCGGCAAGGCCGGCGTCCGCATCCTCAAGGAGACCTCGCGCGGCGACGATACCCGAGAAAACGTCATCTACACCGAGATGCGGGCTCCCGGTAAGGAGAACATCCGCGTCATGGAGGTCGAATCGGCGCCCATCTGCGAGCGCGCCGAGGACATGTACAACCGGCTCAGCCGGCTGACCGCCTTCCGCCTGCTGCGCCAGTATTTCGAGAAGGTGCTGCTGACCCCGACCGAGGTTCTGCACAACTACAAGGAATTCATGCGGCTGCAGGATTTCGGCACGCTGTGCATGAGCGCCGTCGGCCGCGTCGCCTCGCTGCAAGCGGCCGGCGCGTCCATGGACCAGGTCACGGCCCGGCGCAACACGCTCAACGAATATATCAATGCGGCGGCCGAGAAGGCGCGGGTCGCGGCGCAGCGCAAGCTGCCCGATCTGCAGCTCGAGGATTTCGCCAGCGCCGTGCGGCGCATCGAGGCGGCGATTCCCGATCGCACGGATTCCAACCATCTGGCCCTGGTCGTGCTGTCGAAGGAGCTCGTCAACCGGCGCAACTGGCTCGGCAAGCTCGAATATCTGCTGAAGCAGCTCGAGACCACGCGCGAGTCCAGCACGGTGACGCTGCTCGACGGCGTCATCGCCGATGTGCTGAACTCGCCGGAATGCGTGCAGGACCTGCTCGGCCGCCAGACCGATCTGCTGTCGGCCCTGTGCACGCTGGTGGACATACTCGAAGGCCGCAAGCGCGCCGAGGAGGTGCCCGAGCCCGGCATGGCCGAGGCGCTCAGCCTGCAGTTCGAGCAGGGCATCCTGCCGCAGGGTCGCGAGGCCTTGCTCGATTTCGTCATTCGCCAGGTGCGCGGCAACGCCAAGCTCAACCATGGCGATATGGCCGCCCATCTCGCCGGCTATCGCAAGCTCGCGGGCCGGCTGCTGCTGCCGAGCGGCCTGATCGGCGGCCCGGCCATGGCCGAGGCGATGGCGCTCGGATATGGCCGCTTCCTCGAGCAGGGCGGCGCGGTCGGCAAGCGTCTCGGCATCGAGGGTGCGGCGCGCGCCTTCGAGACCCTCACCGACTCGGTGCGCTACCTTCTCATTCTCGCCCAGAGCGATCTCGGTCGCGAGCAGGCGCAAATGCTGCTCGATTTCCTGGTCCAGAGCGTGACCTCGCAGGAGGGACTGGACCGGCTCGTCTCCAAGAACCTGCCGCTGAAGACGAGGCTGCGCCAGATCAGCGACGTCTACGAGATGCTGCGCGATTCGGCTCTGCCGGAGCCGCAGCGCAGCCAGCTTGCCGACAAGTTCGACGACATGCTGGCGCAATATATCGTGCGCGAGAAGATCATCGAGCGCCTCGACGATCCCAAGGCCAGCCTGCGCGTCCGCGCCACCATGCTGGTGCAGTTCCTCGCCTCGAACGTGCTGTCGGGCCAGAAGGCCGTTGCCATGTCGCGCGACCGCGTCATCTCGCATCTGCGCCAGCCGGAATTCGAGAAGAAGTTCATCGCCGACATTCCCGACCCCTCGCAGCAGGCGACGGCGCTGCGCGACTTCCATAGTTTGCTGCGGACCGCCGGCCTCGGTTGAGCCGGCGGTCGTCGCCTGGCGCGCATGCGCCTGCGACAAAAAAGCTTTAGCCGCGGGGCGCGGCGCGCTGCCTTTCGCCGGAGAAATTCACGGCCCTCCTCTCGCATTTCGCCGCGGCCCATGGCGACGGCCCATCCATCGCTTGACCGCACCGCCTGCCGCCCGCGATCCTCGGGCAGTGAACTATTTCCTGCAGCAGACAATCAACGGCCTGACGCTGGGCTCGATCTACGGGCTCATCGCCATCGGCTACACCATGGTCTATGGCATCGTCGGCATGATCAATTTCGCCCATGGCGACATCTACATGGTGGGCTCCTTCATCGCCGTGATCGGCTTCACCGGCCTGGCGCTGCTCGGCGTGAGCTCGGTGCCGCTGGCCCTGCTGATCGTGCTGATCGGCGCGGTGTTTTTCACCTCGGCCTATGGCTGGACGGTCGAGCGCGTCGCCTACCGGCCCTTGCGGGGGGCGCCGCGCCTGGCGCCGCTCATCTCCGCCATCGGCATGTCGATCTTCCTGCAGAACTACGTCCAGCTCGCCCAGGGCGCGCGCCAGAAGCCGGTGCCGCCCCTCATCTCGGGCGGCATCACCCTCGTCCCCTCCGACAGCTTTCCCGTCACTTTGAGCTACATCCAGCTTCTGATCATCGGTCTCACCACCGTGCTGATGGTCGGCTTCTCGCTGCTCATCGCCCGCACCGCGCTCGGCCGTCAGCAGCGCGCCTGCGAGCAGGACCGGCTGATGGCGGCGCTGGTCGGCATCAATGTCGATCGCACCATCTCGCTCACCTTCGTGATCGGCGCGGCGCTCGCGGCCGTCGCCGGGCTCATGGTGTCGCTCTATTACGGCGTGGTCGATTTCTTCATCGGCTTTCTCGCCGGCCTGAAGGCCTTCACCGCCGCCGTGCTGGGCGGCATCGGCTCGATCCCGGGCGCCATGCTCGGCGGCATCCTGATCGGCCTCATCGAGAGCTACTATTCGGCCTATTTCTCGATCGACTATAAGGACGTCGCCGCCTTCGCGATCCTCATCCTGGTGCTGATCTTCCGGCCGAGCGGCCTCCTCGGCCGCCCGGAGATCGAGAAGGTCTGAGTCCGGATGGAACCGTCCTCGCCCGGCATCGCGCGACATGTGAAGGAAGCGCTGCTCTGGGCGCTCCTGGCCTTTGTCCTGGCTCTGCCGCTGATCGGGGTCGAGACCTTTCCGGCCGTCACCACGCTCGGCCTCCGTCCGCGCTTCGGCGCGGTCGCGATCGTCGTCGCGGTGGTCTTTGTCGCCCGCCTGCTGCTGGTGGGACTGACGGCCCTGCGCAAGCGCCGCATCGCCACCCTGATCGAAAAGCCGGTGCGGCCGCTTGCCGGGCTCGCCTCGCCGCGCGTCGCGCGAATCGTCGGCTTGCTCTTCCTCGCGGTGGCGATCGTGCTGCCCTTCCTGCCGCTCGATAACCGGCGCTATCTCATCGACACCGCCACCGTCCTTCTGATCTATGTGATGCTCGGCTGGGGCCTGAACGTGGTGGTTGGGCTCGCCGGTCTTCTCGATCTCGGCTATGTCGCCTTCTATGCCGTGGGCGCCTATTGCTATGCCCTGGTCGCGCAGGCCTTCGGTCTCGGATTCTGGGAATGCCTGCCGCTGTCGGGTGCGCTCGCCGCGCTGTTCGGCGTCCTCCTCGGCTTTCCCGTCCTGCGTCTGCGCGGCGATTATCTCGCCATCGTGACGCTGGGATTCGGCGAGATCATCCGCATCATCCTGGTCAATTGGGCGAGCCTCACAGGCGGGCCGAACGGCATCTCCGGCATTCCCCGCCCGAGCTTCTTCGGCCTGCCGCTGACGCCGACCGGCGGCTTCGCCGATTTCTTCGGCATTGCCTATTCACCCGACCAGCGCGTCATCTATCTCTATTTCGTCATCCTGGCGCTGGCGCTCGGCACCAACCTCCTGGTGCGCCGGCTGCGGCGCCTGCCGATCGGGCGCGCCTGGGAGGCCTTGCGCGAGGACGAGATCGCCTGCCGCTCGCTGGGGATCAACCCGACCCTGGTCAAGCTCTCCGCCTTCGGCACCGGTGCCATGCTCGGCGGCTTTGCCGGCGCCTTCTTCGCGACCCGCGCCAGCTTCATCAGCCCCGAGAGCTTCACCTTCAGCGAAAGCGCCTCGATACTCGCCATCGTCGTGCTCGGCGGCATGGGCAGCCAGCTCGGCGTCGTGCTGGCGGCGAGCTTTCTCGTGCTGCTCGGCGAGCTCGGCCGCGAGTTCGCGCAATATCGCATGGTGGTCTTCGGCGCCTGCATGATCCTCATCATGATCTGGCGGCCGCAGGGTCTCATCGCCCATCGCGAGCCCTCCGTGCGCCTCAAAGCCGACGCGGCGCAATCGTGAGCGAAGCGGCGCTGCTCGAGGTCGAGGATCTGTCGATGCGCTTCGGCGGCCTCGTCGCGGTCGACGGGTTGAGCTTCACGGCCAGGGCAGGCGAGATCACCGCCCTCATCGGTCCCAACGGCGCCGGCAAGACGACGTTGTTCAACTGCCTCACCGGCTTCTATCGCGCCACGAGCGGGCGCCTGCTGCTGCACCATCCGACGCGCGGCGATCTCAGGCTCGAGCGCATGGAAGGGTTTCGCGTCGCGGCGGAAGCCGGCGTGGTCCGCACTTTCCAGAATGTGCGGCTGTTCCCGCGCATGACCGTGCTCGAGAATCTGATCGTGGCGCAGCACCGGGCGCTGATGCGCGCCTCCGCCTTCTCGCTCGCCGGCCTGTTCGGGCTCGAGCGCTATCGCAAGGCCGAGGCGGCGGCGGTGGCGCGCGCCCGCGATTGGCTCGAGCGGCTGCAGCTCCTCGACCGCGCCGATCACGAGGCGGGCACGCTGCCCTATGGCGCGCAGCGCCGCGTCGAGATCGGCCGCGCCATGTGCGCGCGACCGATCCTGCTCTGCCTCGACGAGCCGGCGGCAGGGCTGAATCCCCGCGAATCGGCGAATCTCAACCAGCTCCTGGCCGAGATCCGCGACCGCGAGGGCATCGGCATCCTGCTCATCGAGCACGATATGAGCGTGGTCATGGGCGTGTCCGACCGGATTGTCGTGCTCGATCACGGCAAGCGCATCGCCATGGGCTCGCCCGAGGAGGTGCGGCGCGACCCCGCCGTGATCCGCGCCTATCTCGGCGAGGAGGAGGACGAGGATCTGCCGCCCGAGGTCGCGGCCGATCTCGGCCGGGATGGCCATCCGTGATGCTCGAGATCACCGGCCTGCAGGCATCTTATGGCAATATCCAGGCGCTGCGCGGCGTCGATCTCGCCGTTCCCGAAGGCGCCATCGTCACGCTGATCGGCGCCAACGGCGCCGGCAAATCCACCTTGCTCATGACCATCTGCGGCAATCCGCGCGCCAGCGCCGGCCGCATCCGCTTTCTCGGCCAGGACATCACCGCTCTTTCGACCGACGCGATCGTGCGCCGCGGCATCGCCCAGGCGCCCGAGGGCCGGCGCATCTTTCCGCGCATGAGCGTTCTGGAAAATCTCCAGCTCGGCGCGACCCTCGCCGATCCCGCTTGCTTCGCTGCCGATCTCACGCGTGTCGAGGCGCTGTTTCCCATCCTGGCGCAGCGCCGCCATCAGCGCGCCGGCACCCTGTCGGGCGGCGAGCAGCAGATGCTGGCGATCGGCCGCGCGCTGATGAGCCGGCCGCGGCTCTTGCTGCTCGACGAGCCCTCGCTCGGCCTTGCCCCCTTGATCGTGAAACAGATCTTCGCCGTCATCGGCGAGGTCAATCGCACCGGCACCACGATCCTGCTGGTCGAGCAGAACGCCTATCACGCGCTCAAGCTCGCCCATGCCGGTTACGTCATGCAGCAGGGCCGCATCGTTCTGTCCGGCACCGGCGCCGAGCTTTTGGCCAATCCCGAGGTGCGCGGCGCCTATCTCGAGGCGGGAGCCAAATCGGGCGCCTGACGGCAGTTCAGCCGAGGAATTCCATGCCGTGTCTGGCCGCGATGGCCCGGAAATCGACCGCGGGACCGGGCTTGTCGGGCCCGCCGCTGTCGATCATCGACGCCGCCACCTCCTCGATGAAGGCATCGAAGATCCCACCGGGCGAGGAAATGATCAGCTGACGCCCGGTTTCGGGGCCGAGGCATTTGAAGGAATGCGGCGTGCCACGCGGCACGAACACCGTATCGCCGGCGCCGAGCGTCAGCGCCTGGTCGCCGAGCTGAAAATCGTAGCGCCCAGAGCAGATGATGAAGGTCTCGTCGTAGTTCGGATGCCGATGCAGCCCGGCGCCCGACTCAGGCGGCTCGATCGCCTCGCACAGCGTATAAGCGCCGCCCGTCTCGGCCACGCCGGTCTTGAAAGAAAGCGTGATCCGGCCGAGCTGATAGCTCTTGCCGCCGGTCGGCGGGAAATGTCTGGGCTGCGGGCCTGTCGCCACGCGCGTCTCCTGTCGGATGCATCGTCCGAGAGCCTAGACTCGCTCGGTCGCCAGGGGCAAGGTTGCGGACCGCGATCGGCCGTCGCAGGAGGTGGCGCATGAGCGACGCGACAATCTCCGTCACCTGCTGCATCGCCGGCGGCGGGCCGGCCGGCATGATGGCCGGCGTGCTGCTGGCGCGTGCCGGCGTGCCGGTGCTGGTGCTGGAAAAGCACGCCGATTTTCTGCGCGATTTCCGCGGCGACACGATCCACCCTTCGACCCTCGAGCTCATGCACGAGCTCGGCTGGGCCGAGCAGCTGCTGGCGCTGCCGCATCAGAAGGCGGAGCAGCTTCGGGCCGAGACCGGTGATCTGTCGGTGCCGGTCATCGATTTCCGGCATCTGCCGGTCCATCACCGCTTCATCGCCCTCATGCCGCAATGGGATTTCCTGAATTTTCTCGCCGAGCAGGGCAAGCGCTTTCCGGGATTTGCCTTGCGCATGCGCGCCGAGGTGACGGGATTGATCTCGGAGGAGGGCCGCATCCTCGGTGTCGAGGCGAGAACAGCCGACGGGCCGCTCCGCGTCCGCTCGCATCTGGTGATCGGTGCCGACGGGCGGCATTCGTCGGTGCGCAGCCTTTCCGGCCTCGCCGTCGACACGCTTGGCGCGCCGATGGATGTTCTGTGGTTCGCCCTCTCACGGCGCGCCGGCGATCCGGAGGAGCCGGCCTTGCGCTTCGAGCCCGGCGTGATCTTCGTCATGCTCAATCGCGGCGAGCATTGGCAATGCGGCTATGTCATCCCCAAGGGCTCGCTCGACCGGCTGCGCCAGCGAGGACTCGATTCGTTTCGCGCCACCATCGGCGGCCTCGCTCCCTTCGCCGCCGATCGTCTCGCCGAGATCGCCGATTGGGAGCAGGTGAAGCTGCTGACGGTGGCGGTCGACCGCTTGCGACGCTGGCACCGGCCGGGGCTGCTCTGCATCGGCGATGCGGCGCATGCCATGTCGCCGGTCGGCGGCATCGGCATCAATCTGGCCATCCAGGATGCCGTCGCGGCGGCGAATCTGCTGAGCGAACCCTTGCGCGACGGTAGGCTGGAGGAGCGCGACCTCGCACGCGTCCAGCGCCGCCGCGCTTTGCCGACACGGCTCACCCAGCGCTTCCAGGTGGTGGTGCAGAACCGCATCATCGCGCGCGTGCTGGAAAGCGGCGGCCGGCGCTCGCCGCCGCTGATCCTGCGCCTGCTGGCACGCTTTCCGGTTCTGCGGCGCCTGCCGGCGCGGCTCGTGGGCATGGGCATCCGGCCGGAGCATGTGACGAGCCGCCGCGCCTGACCCGCGGACGATTTGCGCCGGTCCCGGGCCTCCGCTAGCCTCGCATCCCAGTGTGGTGATTCGGAAATTCGCCTTTGTCCACACCAGGCGGTAAGGGGACTCCCGGTGCAAAGGCTGCTGCTGTGGACGATTGCCGCTCTGGCCGCGCTGCTGCTGACGGCGGTCATCGTCCTGCCGCGATTGATCGACTGGAACGACTATCGCGACGAGATCGCCGCCGCGGCGGAGCGGGCAACCGGCCGTCCCGTCACCATCGCCGGCGATGTGCGGCTGCTGCTGCTGCCGACGCCGACGCTCTCCGCGGCCGCGGTTCGCATCGGCAGCCCGTCCGGATTTTCCGACCAGCCTTTCGCCGAGATCAAGTCGCTCGATGCGCGCTTTGCCTTCCTGCCGCTGCTGGTCGGCCGCGTCGAGATCGAATCGGTGGCGCTCATCGAGCCACGGCTCAGCCTGCTCGAGCGCACCGACGGCACACCCAATTGGGATCTCGCGGCCGATCTCGGTGAGGTTTCCTTCGACCGGCTGATTGTCGTCGGCGGCGCGCTGAGCTGGGGCGGCGCCCATCCCGACCGTATCACCGACATCAATGCCGAGCTCATCGACCAACCCGCCGATGGCGCCATCGGCGGCGGCTGGCATGTCACCGGCGATGCCGCCTTTCACGCGCTGGTCTGGCAGGGCTCGGCGAGCCTCGGCACGCCCGGCAGCCTCGGGCGCTCGGCGAGCGCCTCGCTCGCTTTGCGCGGCGGCGCGGCGAGCCTGAAGCTCGCCGGCAGCTTGAGCGGCGAGGCTTGGCGCAGCACGCATTTCACCGGCCGCCTCACCGGCGACCTGGTGCGCCTGCCGGTGCTGCTGCGGCTGTTCGGCGTGGCGGCGCCGGAGCCCTTGACCGAGCGCGGCAGCATCGAGGCCCGTGTCACGGCGGACCGCGCGTCGGTGACGCTCGCGGATGTGGCGATCACCATCGGCGATCTCAGGCTCAAGGGCGGCGTCGCGCTGGCCCTCGATCCCAAGCCGCGGATCACGGCGCAGCTCACCGCCAACCGCCTCGACCTCGGGCGCTGGCTGGTTGCCGCGCGGCCCGGTCCGGAAGCGGTGGTGAAGCCGGTCGCGGCGCTGAGCGAGACCCTGCCGGACGGCACGCTGTCGCTCGGCATCGATGCGATCTTCTGGCGCGACGGGCTGATCCGCGGTGCCAAGCTCGAAGCGAGCGCCACGGACGGCACCATCACGATCCACCAGGCCTCGGCGCAGCTGCCCGGCGGATCCGACCTGTCGCTGTTCGGCCAGCTCGATCGCGAGGGCCGTTTCGCCGGCCGCATCGAAGCGGGATCCGACAATCTGCGCGGCCTGCTCGCCTGGCTCGCGATCGATATCGGCGCCGTGCCGTCCGACCGGCTGCGCCGCGCCGCCGTGACCGCGGCGCTCGAGGCCTCGTCGGCGCGCATCGATGTGAGCAGCCTCGATCTCAGCTTCGACAGCTCGAAGCTGACCGGCGACATCGGCGTGGCGCTCGGCGAGCGGCTCGGCGTGACCGCCGATCTCACGCTCGATCAGGCCAACCTCGACGCCTATCTTCCGGCCGCGCTGCCCGATCCCGCCGGCGCCTGGCGCGACCGGACCGATCTCGCGGTCCGCCTGCATGCCGACCGGCTGAGCTGGCGCAGCCTGCCGATCGGCGACGCCTCGGTCGCCGTCACGCTGCACGGCGGCAATTTCGACACGGCGGCGCAGATCGCCGATCTTGCGGGCGGCCGCCTGCAGCTCGGCGCAAGCTGGGCGCGCGGCACGGCCGACGGCCAGCTCGATGCGATTCTGCGCTTTGCCATGCCGGAAGCGGCCAGGCTCGCCCCGCTCATCGCCGCCGATGCGACGCTGCCCCCGCTCGGCGCAGCCGATCTCAAGCTCGATCTGCATGGGCCGGCCGGGCATCCGCAGGTGAAGCTGACGGCGAGCCTTGCCGGCGCCACGCTCGATGCGGACGGCACCGCCGGTTTAGACGGCGCGCCCGCCGCGATCGCGATCGGCATCGATCATCCCTCGGCGCTGGCGCTGCTGCAGCGCTTCGTGCCGTCCTATCTGCCGAGCGCCGATGCCGAAGGGCCGCTCGCCTTCGCCGGTCACCTCACCTGGCAGGCGGGCGTCACCACGCTCGAAGACATCACGGCACGCATCGGCCCGACCAATATCGTCGGCCGGCTGAGCCTCGATGCGACGGCGGCGCGGCCGCGGCTCGTCGCCTCGCTGGCGGCGAGCGCGCTCGATCTCGGGCTGCTGCCGGCGGCGCGCGCGCTCGATTCCGCGACGAGCGACGATGGCTGGCTCGGCGCCTTCGACATGGATTTCGGCCTGCGCGCCGGCGCCGTCGATGCGGGCGCCTTGAGCTTCGACGATGTGGCCGCGACCGGCTCCTTGCGCCGGCACAGGCTGACCGTCCCCGATCTGTCGGCGCGCTGGCTCGGCGGCGCGCTCACCGGCGCGGCCGAAGCGACGCTCGGCGCGGCGCCCTCTCTCTCCGGAAAATTCACGCTGAAGCAGGGCGAGATCGGCCAGGCCGGCGCCCTGCTGGTGGGCGATCCCGATGCCGAGGGGCGCTTCGATCTCGAAGCCGGCTTCTCGGCCGAAGGCGGCGACATGGCGAGCCTCGCGGGTGCGCTGGCCGGCTCCGGCCATCTCAGCGCCGGCAGCGGCGCCGTCGCCGGATTCGATCTCGACGCCGCCGCGCGGCTGCTGCGCGAGCCCGGCACCGAGGGCGGCCTTTTGCCGCAAGCGACGGCGCTCCTGTCTGCCGGCAGGACGCGGTTCGCTGCGGCGGAAGGCGAGATCGCGATCGCGGCAGGCAGCGTCAGCCGGCTCTCCGGCCGTGTCGCGCTCGAGCCGCCGGGCGGCGCGCTCGCAGTGACCGCCGATCTCAAAAACGACCGGATCGAGATCGCACCGGTCGGCGTGAAGGAAGGCTGGCGGGCGCGGATAGCGGGCGCGGTGGCGGCGCAGTCGGCTCCGGCGGGGAGCCCGGCCGCGACGAAAGTCTACGAATTGCTGCCGATCGCCGCGCCGTGACGGGTGGCGCGCGGCGCCGGCGCAAGATCGCCTTCGCCGCGCTGATCTTTCAGCAGGAACACCCGCAGCGCGCTGGAGAGATTGCCGTGGCGCGAGCCGTCGACCAGCGTCACCAGCTCGTTGATCGTCATGCTGCGGCGCGAGGCGGCGGCCTTGAGCGCGTCCCAGAAGGCGTTCTCCAGCGACACGCTGGTCTTATGGCCGGCGATGATGACCGATCGCTTGGCCATCAACCACGGCGCGATGGGAGCCTGGTGGTCCATCAATTCCCCCTGAGGACGCGAGTGAGCGGGTTGAGCTGTGCCCGCACGATGCGCAGGAACTCGGCGCGCTGCGTCGGATCGAGCTGGTCGAGGAAGGGCACAGTCAGCGCCAGCAGCTGACGCTGCTGGGCGGCGCGGTTGGCGTTGATCTCGTCGCTGGAGCGCGTCAGCGACGCGACATCGGGATGCTCCGAGGACAGCTCGGTCCATAGCTGGTTGGCCACATCCTCGTTGCTCTTGCGCATGTCGCGCGTCGCGAGGTTGGCTTGGCGCAGGAAGCGCGTAAAGGCGCGCTGCTGCGGCTGGCTCAGCTGCAGATGCTCCTGGATGAAGCGCACGCGCTCCTGCGGGCTGCGCGTCAGCCGCGTGGCCAGGCTCGAGCGCATGTAATAGCCGGCGACGAAAGCGAGGTTCACGGCCAGCGAGAGAATCAGCGCGATGCCTACCCAATGGGGGCGCGGCGAGGGGAGGCTAAAGCTCTTCGCCAGCATCGCCGAGCCCCATCGCATCCGCCAGCAGCCCGTCATTGCCGCCGATCCCGAATCCCATCTCGCTCGCCAGGCTGGAGAAGGCGACCGAGGTATGACCGCCGGTCGCGACACCCGCCTCGTAGCCGACGAGGGAGGCGACGAGCAGCCCGGCCGCGACGCTGCCCCAGGCGATGCCGCGCATGAGCTGCGGCCGCGGCGTCCCGCCGCCATGCGCTCCGCTCACCAGCGAGCGTGCGGCGGCGATCTCGGCCGGACGTCCGAGCGGCAAGGCGCCCGCCGCCGAGGCGGCGCGCACCGCGAGCACGGTGTCGAGCGCCTCGGGATGGCGGGCGAGCCAGCTCTCGACCGCGGCGCCGTCCTCTTCGCTCAGCCGATTCTCGGCATAGGCGGCCAGGAGCAGGGCATCGGGCTCCGCCACGGGCGCCAATCCGGCACGGGTGCGAGCCCATAGCGCCGCCCCGCCGGCCATTTCCGGACCGTCCTGTTCAGTCATGCCTCTCTCCACTACCTGCATACGGGACATCTGCGCGGCTCATCCCCGCTCCTCGCCAAAAAAGGCGCGCAGCTTGGTCAGGGCCTTATGGTGCATGCTGCGCACCGTCTGGACCTCGATTCCCAGGGCGGCCGCCACCTCGGCCGGGTCCATCTCCCGCTCGTAGAGCATGGCCAGGATCAGCGCCTGGCGCGGCGACAGGAGATCCGGCGGGATGGCGAGCCGCTCCACCGGCTCGGTCGGGGCAACGGCAACGGCGCTCTCCGGCGCCTCCTCGAGCGGCACGCGCGCGACCTGCTTCCGGCGCAGATGGTCGAGCGCCATGCTGCGCGCGATCAGCGTCAGCCAGGTCGCCGGTGCGGCGCGCGCGGGGTCGTACTGGGCGAGCAGCCGGAACTCGTCCTTGCACAGCCGCAGGAAGACGTCCTGCACGAGATCGGCGGCCTCGCTCGCATCGCGCCCGGCCTGGCGCAGCACCGCCAGCACCGCCGCCCGCACCGCGCCGGCATAGCGGGCGACGAAGCCGTCCCAGGCGCGCTTGTCGCCGCGGCACAGAAGCGCGACCTCGAGGTCGGTGTCCCTGGCCAAGGATTCCCCGGTCGCTCTTCGGTTGTTGCCGATTGCTCAGGCGTGCGCAGGGGACAAGCCCGGCTGCCGCGGGTCAAGCGGTAAAGCGTTACAGCTCGTTACCGGCCGGGTTTAGACCCTGGCCTTAGGCTGCGCCAAGGAAGCCGCCGACCTGTCGCTTCCACAGCCGTGCATAGGCGCCGTCGCGCGCCACCAGCTCGGCATGGCTGCCCTCCTCGATGATGCGGCCGTGATTGAGATAGAGGATGCGGTCCATGCCGGTGATGGTCGACAGCCGGTGGGCGATGGCGATGACGGTACGGCCCTGCATCAGCTCCCACAGCGCCTTCTGGATGAGATGCTCGGATTCCGAATCGAGCGAGGAGGTCGCCTCGTCGAGCACCAGGATCTTGGCATCCTTCAGGAGCGCACGCGCGATCGCGACGCGCTGGCGCTCGCCGCCCGAAAGCTTGATGCCTTGCTCGCCGACGATCGTGTCGTAGGACTGCGGCCGCGCGGTGATGAAGTCGTGCGCGTGCGCCTGCACGGCGCTCGCCTCGACCGCTTCCCGCTCGGCGTCGAGCCGGCCATAGCGGATGTTCTCGCGTACCGGCCGATGGAAGATGCCGGGGCTCTGCGACACCTCGGATATCGCGTCGTTGACGGAATCCCAGGTGACATGCGCAATGTCCTGCCCGTCGATCAGGATCTGGCCGGACGAGGGCTCGAACTGACGCCGCAGCAGCTTGACCAGCGTGCTCTTGCCGGCGCCCGACGGCCCGACCAGCGCCACCTTCTCGCCGGGGGTGAGGGTTAGGTCGAGGTCGCGGAACAGCTTCAGCCCGTCGCGGTGCGCGAAATTCACCTTGCGGAACTCGATGCGGCCGTCGGTCACGCACAGCGGCGCGGCGCCCGGCCGGTCGAAGATCTCGTGCGGCTGAGTCACGAGGTCGATCGCCTCGGCGAGGGTCCCCATGTTCTCGAAGAAATCGAGCATGCGGTTCGACAGGTTCCACACGTTCATCGCGATGATGCCGGTCAGCGTGAAGACCAGGGTGAAGCCGCCGATGGTGAGCTTGCCCGCGGTCGCGTCGGCCAGCGCCAGGCCCGACAGGATCGCCATCATGATCAGCACGGCGGTGCCCTGGATGATCCGCATGATGATCAGGAAGCGCCGCAGCCGTACCGAGGCCATCTGCTCGTCGCGGATATAGCGCGCGAGAAAGCGCCGCTCGAAGTGCCCGCGCGCGAAGCTGCGCACCGTGTCGGCGTTGGAGATGGCGTCGATCAGCTTGCCCGAGCTCGTGCTGACCGCCGCCGAGAAGGTCTTCGACAATACGATGCAGCGCCGCGCGAGCAGGGTCGAGCTCACGATGTAGAGCACCATCCAGGCGCCGAGCAGCTCGGCATAGCCCGAGCCGTTGCCGATCAGCAGCGCCGTGCCGACCAGCAGCATGGTGACGATCTTCACCATGTCGAAGCACAGCAGCTCGAGGATGCCGAGGCAGGCGCGTCCCGCCTCCTTTATCTTCTGGCCGAGCTTGCCGGCGAAATTCTCCTGGAAATAGCGCGGGCTGTGGCCGAGCAGATAGCCGAACATCCGGCTCTGCACCTTGGCGCGCATGCTCGGCCCGGTAGTGGCGTCGATGAGCTGGTAGAGCCGGTAGCTGCCGGTGGCGCCGAACCACAGCACGATCAGGATGGCGAAGGGCATGATCGTCGCGGCCGTCGCGTGGCCGCCGGCGGTATCGTTCGGCAGCGCCGTGATGATCCGCTTCAGCAGATAGGGATCGAGCGTGTCGCAGGTGACGCCGATGACGGCGAGCGTCACCATCGTCGCATAGCGCAGCATGTAGCCCGAGCGCAGGAAGAACCACAGGAAGGGTAGCGGCCGGGTGGGCAGCGCGCGCACCGGCTCGAGCGCCGCCTCGTCGAGGGCGAGCGTCTCCTGCGCCTCCTCCTCGGCGCGATCGAGTCGCCGAGCACGGGCCAAGGCCGAGATCAAAGACAAAGCCGGTCCCCAGAGATACCAAAGGCGCGGGGGACGATCCGCCCCGCGCCGTTGCCTACAAAATACTTGCGAAGGCGCCGAATCGCAAGGTGCTGGCCGGGAGTCTTCTCCTCAGTGGCTCAAATCGCCGAAGAAATCATTGCCCTTGTCGTCGACGACGATGAAGGCCGGGAAATCGACCACGTCGATCTTCCACACCGCCTCCATGCCAAGCTCGGCATATTCGAGCACCTCGACATGTTTGATGCAGTCCTGCGCGAGACGCGCGGCGGGGCCGCCGATCGAGCCGAGATAGAAGCCGCCATGCTTCTTGCAGGCCTCGGTCACGGCGCGGCTGCGGTTGCCCTTGGCGAGGCTGATGAAGCTGCCGCCCGCCGCCATGAACTGGTCGACATAGGAGTCCATGCGGCCGGCCGTGGTCGGGCCGAACGAGCCCGAGGCATAGCCCTTCGGCGTCTTGGCGGGGCCGGCATAGTAGATCACGCGCTCGCGCGCATAGTCGGGCAGGCCCTCGCCGCGATCGAGCCGCTCCTTGAGCTTGGCGTGAGCGAGGTCGCGCGCGACGACCATCGGCCCCGTCAGGCTGAGCCGCGTCTTGATCGGATATTGCGACAGCGTCTTGCGGATCTCGGCCATCGGGCGGTTGAGGTCGATCTTGACCACGGCGCCGCCGAGCTTTCCCTCCTCGATGTCGGGTAAATACTGCGCCGGGTTGGTCTCGAGCCGCTCGAGGAATATGCCGTCGCGGCTGATCTTGCCGAGGATCTGGCGGTCGGCCGAGCAGGACACGCCGATGCCGACCGGCACCGAGGCGCCGTGGCGCGGCAAGCGGATGACGCGCACGTCGTGACAGAAATATTTGCCGCCGAACTGCGCGCCGATGCCCATCTCGCGCGTGAGCTTCAGCACCTCCTGCTCGAAGGCGCGGTCG
>Ga0070681_10000732_pt1 | contig 27129 bp, 20 predicted proteins | sample KBSC83BmetaG_FD_65650 | JGI IMG/M metagenome (GOLD analysis project Ga0070681, IMG submission 65650) | Corn rhizosphere microbial communities from Kellogg Biological Station, Michigan, USA - KBS C8-3B metaG | ecosystem: Host-associated > Plants > Roots > Rhizosphere | place: USA: Michigan...
GTGCTGTGCGCGTTCTGCGGCGTGCTGATCGGCCCGATCACGACGCTCTACTACGACTCGGGATTCATCATCTCGCTGAAGGGCTTCGTCGGCGCGATCATCGGTGGGCTGGCGAGCTATCCGCTGGCCGCCGCGGGCTCGCTGTTCGTCGGCCTGATCGAGGCGTTCTCGTCGTTCTGGGCGAGTGCCTACAAGGAGGTGATCGTCTTCACGCTGATCATCCCCGTGCTGCTGTGGCGCAGCCTCGTCACGCACCACCACGAGGAGGACGAATGATGCTCGCGGGGGAGGCCGTCCGGTGAGATCGGGCGCCGGGCTCGGGCGTCTTTGCAGCACGCCGGCGATCATCGCCTTCATCGCGATCGCGATGGCGGTGCTGCCGCTTATCGCGCCGCCGTTCTGGGTCACGCTCGCCAACTACATCGGCCTCTACACGATCGTCGCGCTGGGCCTCGTGCTGCTGACCGGCGTCGCCGGGCAGACGTCGTTCGGCCAGGCGGCGTTCGTCGGCCTGGGCGCGTACACCAGCGCGTGGCTGTCGACCGCGCACGGCGTGTCGCCGTGGATCGCGCTCGCGGCGGGCCTCGCGCTCACGTTCGTCGTGGCGCTGGCGCTCGGCTTCATCACGCTGCGGATGCGCGGGCATTTCCTGCCGCTCGCGACGATCGCGTGGGGGCTGTCGATCTTCTTCCTGTTCGGCAACCTCGAATTCCTCGGCGGCCACACCGGGATGGCGGGCATCCCGGCACTGTCGATCGGCACGATCGAGCTGAAGGACGAGCGGCGCATGTGCTGGCTGATCTGGCTCGTCGTCGTCGCCGCGCTGTGGACGATGCACAACGTGCTCGACTCGCGGCAGGGGCGCGCGATCCGCGCGCTGAAGGGGCGCCTCGAGATGGCCGAGGCGTTTGGCGTCGACGGCGCGCGCCTCAAGATCGTCGTGTTCGTCTACGCGGCGTTGCTTGCATGCATCTCGGGATGGCTGTACGCGCACCTGCAGCGCTTCGTCAACCCGACGCCGTTCGGCATCAACCAGGGCATCGAGTACCTGTTCATGGCGGTGGTCGGCGGCGCCGGCAGCGTATTGGGCGCGCTGGTCGGCGCGACGATCATCACGCTGCTCAAGCAATACCTGCAGGACGCGCTGCCGGCGCTGCTCGGCACGTCGGGCAATTTCGAGATCGTCGTGTTCGGCCTCATCGTCATCGTGCTGCTGCAGCGCACGCGCGACGGGCTGTGGCCGTGGATCGACCGGCTGCTGCCGCACGCGAAGCCGCCGCCGGTGCCCGACGCCGCGCCGCTCGCCGCGCGCGTGCAACCCGCGGCGGCGTCGACGCTGCTCGAGGTGCGCGCGGCGCGCAAGGCGTTCGGCGGGCTCGTCGCCGTCAACGATCTCACGTTCGCGCTCGCCTGCGGCGAGATCGTCGGGCTGATCGGCCCCAACGGCGCCGGCAAGACGACGACGTTCGCGCTGCTCTCCGGCGCGCTAGCGCCGACGTCGGGCGACGTCCGTTTCCGCGGCCATTCGATCGCCGGCGCGGCACCCTACCGGATCGCCGCGCGCGGCATCGGCCGCACCTTCCAGCACGTGAAGCTCGTGCCGCGGATGAGCGTGCTCGACAACGTCGCGCTCGGCGCGCATTTGCGCGGCCGCGCGGGGTTCCTGCGCGCGGCGCTGCGGCTCGACCGCCGCGAGGAGGCGCGCGTGCGCGCCGAGGCGGCACGCGCGCTCGCGCGCTGCGGCCTCGCCGAGTTCGTCCACGCCGAAGCGCAGAACCTCGCGCTCGGCCAGCAGCGGATCGTCGAGATCGCGCGCGCGCTGGCGGCCGACCCGGTGTTGCTGCTGCTCGACGAGCCCGCCGCGGGCCTGCGGTTCCACGAGAAGGAGGCGCTGGCGGCGCTGCTGCGCAGCTTGCGCGCCGGCGGCATGACCGTGCTGCTGGTCGAGCACGACATGGCATTCGTCATGGGCCTCGCCGATCGCCTGATCGTCATGGACTTCGGCGAGAAGCTCGCCGAGGGGGTCCCGGCGGCGATCCAGAGCGACCCCGCCGTCCTCGAGGCTTATCTGGGCGGGGCACCGACGTGAGCGCGCGAGAGGCCGTGCGAGCAGGGGCCTTGGGGCCGCTTCTCCAGGTCGAAGACCTCAGCGTGGCCTATGGCAACGTCGAGGCGGTGCGCGACGTCTCGCTCACCGCGGCGCGCGGGCGCATCGTCACGGTGATCGGCCCGAACGGCGCCGGCAAGACGACGCTGCTGGCCGCGCTGATGGGCGTGCTGCCATCGCGTGGCGGCATCCGCCACGACGGCGTCGACGTCGCGCGCCTCGCGATCGAGGAGCGCGTCGCCCGCGGCATCGTGCTCGTGCCCGAGAAACGCGAGCTCTTCGCGACGATGAGCGTCGACGACCACTTGGCACTCGGCGCGTTCGCGCGGCGCCGCGAGCGCGGCATCGACGCGCTGCGTGCCGAGGTTTACCGGCGCTTTCCGCGCCTTCTCGAGCGCCGCCGCCAGCTCGCCGGCACGCTGTCGGGCGGCGAGCGCCAGATGCTCGCGCTCGGCCGGGGCTTGATGGCGCGACCGGCGCTGCTGATGCTCGACGAGCCGTCGCTCGGCCTCGCACCCCGCGTGGTGCGCGACATCTTCACGATCATCGCCGCGTTGCGCGACACCGGCGTGACGATCCTGCTCGTCGAGCAGAATGCGCGCGCGGCGCTGGCGATCGCCGACTACGGCTACGTGCTGGAGACGGGACGCGTGGTCCTCGAGGGCGACAGCGCGACGCTCGCCGCCGACGCCCGCGTCGCCGCCACCTACCTCGGCCGCGGGCATGGCGCCATGACGGCGGGTTAGAATGGCGCGCCGGGCGGGACGGCTTGAACTTCCCCCGCCCGGGCGTCATCTGACTCCCATGAACGCGCGCAGCCAGGACACCTCCCACGCCGAGCGAATTGCACGGGCGAGCGAAATCCTGCTCGCGCCCACCGGCTTGTCGCTCGACCAGCTCTCGGGCGTGCTGCGCGACATCCACGCGCACGACGTCGATTTCGCCGATCTCTATTTCCAGCACGCGCAATACGAGAGCTGGAGCCTCGAGGAGGGCATCGTCAAGTCGGGCGCCTTCAGCATCGACCGCGGCGTCGGCGTGCGCGCGGTCACCGGCGACAAGCAGGCGTTCGCCTATTCCGACGACATCTCGCTGCCGGCGCTGCGCGCCGCCGGCGAGGCGGTGCGCGCGATCGGCCGCCAGGGCCAGTCGGCATCGGCGCCGCTCGCGCGGCACGGCGACGTGCGCGCGCTCTACACCGGCATCGACCCGCTGACCACGCTCGACGAGGCCGGCAAGGTCGCGGCGATCACGCGTCTCGAGCGCATCGCACGCGCCCTCGACCCGCGCGTCACGCAGGTGATGGCGTCGATCACCGGCGAGCACGAGACGATCCTGATCGCGCGCAGCGACGGCACGCTCGCCGCCGACGAGCGGCCGCTGACGCGCATCTCGATCACCGTGATCGTCGAGGAGAACGGCCGGCGCGAGCAGGGCTACTTCGGCGGCGGCGGACGCTTCGGCTATGCCTATTTCGACGAAGCGATGCTCGAGTCTTACGCGCGCACCGCCGTCGACCAGGCGCTGCTCAACCTGCGCGCCAACGATGCGCCGGCGGGGACGATGAGTGTCGTGCTCGGCCCGGGCTGGCCGGGCATCCTGCTGCACGAGGCGATCGGCCATGGGCTCGAGGGCGACTTCAACCGCAAGGAAACGAGCGCGTTCGCAGGCCGTGTCGGCCAGCGCGTCGCGGCGCCCGGCATCACCGTCATCGACGACGGCACGATGCTCGACCGCCGCGGCTCGCTCAACGTCGACGACGAGGGCAACGCGACGCAGCGCACGGTGCTGATCGAGGACGGCATCCTCAAGGGCTATATGCAGGACCGGATGAACAGCGGCCTCATGCGCACCGGCGCCACCGGCAACGGGCGGCGCGAGTCGTTCGCGCACCTGCCGATGCCGCGGATGACCAACACGGTGATGCTGAACGGCACGCACGATCCCGGCGAGATCCTCGCGTCCGTCAAGGACGGCCTCTACGCGGCGAGCTTCGGCGGCGGCCAGGTCGACATCACGAGCGGCAAGTTCGTGTTCTCGATGACCGAGGCGTGGAAGGTCGAGAGCGGCAAGCTCGTCTATCCGGTCAAGGGCGCGACGCTGATCGGCAACGGTCCCGACGCGCTGACGCGCGTGACGATGGTCGGCAACGACCTCGCGCTGGACGCGGGCATCGGCACCTGCGGCAAGGACGGCCAGTCGGTGCCGGTCGGCGTCGGACAGCCGACGCTGCGCATCGACGGCCTCGTCGTCGGCGGTACGGGCTAGCGGTCGCCGCGCTTCCCGCGCGCGACCGGCGCTTCCCCGACGATGCCCGCGTCGATCCAGAACGGCGCGCTGCTTTACGCGCAGGTGGTTGGCCAGGCGCTTGTCGTCTATGTAGCGTTCCTCGCGGTCGAGCGGCTGTGGCCCGCCGAACGCGGCCAGCCGTGGCGCGACTGGTGGTTCAACATCCGCTACCAGGCGTTGTCGTACTACCTCGTCCTGCTGTTCGTCTACCCGGTGGCCGTCGCGCTGACGATCGGCGCGCTGCGCGCGGCGCATCCCGACTGGTTCGGCCTCATCCACCTCGAGGGCAAGCTCGACGCGGCGCTCGCGCTCGTGGTGTTCTTCTTCGTCTACGATTTCTTCTATTACTGGTTCCACCGCTGGCAGCACGGGGTGCCGCTCTTGTGGGAGCAGCACAAGCTGCACCATTCCGAGGAATCACTCAACGCCACGACGGCGATGCGCCACCACTGGCTCGAGGAAATCCTGCGGATCGGCTTCATCCTCCTGCCGATGGCGATCCTGCTCGACTTGACGCCCGTCACCGCGGGCTGGCTCGCCGCGGTGCTCGTCTACTGGCCTTATTTCATCCACGCCAACGTGCGGCTGCCGCTGGCGGGCCTCACGCGCGTCGTCGTCGGCCCGCAGGCACATCGGATCCACCATTCGCTCGAGGCGCCGCACCGCGATCGCAACTTCGCGGCGGTGTTCCCGCTGTGGGACATCCTGTTCGGCACCTTCTTCGCGCCGCGGCGCGGTGAATTCCCGCGCACGGGGCTCGCGTCCGGCGAGCGCGTGACGGGGTTGTGGCAGGCGAACGTGCTGCCGTTCGCGGGGTGGCGGCGGATGTGGCGCGAGAAGCGCGCCGCGCGCCGCGTCAGTGCAGGGGACCGCTCGGCGGACTTTCGCTGACCGGCGGTGACGGCGACGCGTGGTGCACGACGAGGCGCCAGCCCGACGGCGTGCGCAGGAACACGTTGGTCGCCACCGCAGCGCCGCGCGGCGTGCCGTCGGGCGAGTGGATGAGCTCGACCACGCTGTGCATCGCAAGCCCCACCGTCTCCAGTGTAAGCGCACTGTCGATGCGGAAGGCGATGCGGTTGTCGCCGGCGAACAGGCGCTCCCAGGCGCCGCGCACCGCCTCGTAGCCGACGAGGCGCGGCCCGTCCGGGTGGACGCAGATGATCTCCTCGTCTTCGGCCCAGGTCGCCATCATCGCGTCGATGTCGGCGGTCTCGAACGCGCGGTAGAACGCCTGCGCGACATCGAGCGGCGTGGTGAAGATGGGGACATTGCGGCCTTTGGGCATCGCGGATCGTGTCAGTGCGGAAGCAGGCTTTGCGCCAGATTGTAGACGTGGTCCGCCGACAGGTCGCGCATGCAGCGATGATGGCCGAGCGGGCATTCGCGGCGGAAGCAGGGGCTGCAGGCGATGTCGATGCGCGCCACCCGCGCCACGTCCGATAGCGGCGGCGTGTACGCGGGCGAGCTGCTGCCGAAGATCGCCACCAGCGGCACGCCGAGCGCCGCCGCGGCGTGCATCAGTCCCGAATCGTTGCTTGCCACCACGCTGCCGGCCGAGAGAAGGTCGATCGCGGTGCCGAGGTCAGTGAGGCCGGCGAGGTCGCGCAGCTCGCGCGCCTGCTCGCCCGCGGCGCCGACCACGGCATTGGTGGCGAGCTTGTCGTTGGGCGAGCCGACCAGCCAGACCTGCATGCCGCGCTCGAGGAACTGGCGCGCCAGTGCGGCGAAATGCGTCGGCGGCCAGCGCTTCGACGGGCCGAACTCGGCGCCGGGACAGAGGATCGCCGCGGGCCGGCGCGTGTTGAGGTGCAGCGCGCGCATCGCCGCCGCGCGATTGGCGAGGTCGGGCACGAGCACCGGTGCCGGCGGTAGCGCAACGATCGCGCCCCGCGTCGCCGCCAGCGCGGCGAAGCGCTGCACGAGGCGCGGCATCGCCTTGCGGTCGAGTCGGCGCGCGTCGGTAAGAAGGCCATAGCGCGACTCGCCGACGTAGCCGACGCGTTTCGGGATGCGCGCAAGCCACGGGATCAGCGCCGACTTCCACGAGTTCGGCAGCACGAACGCGCGCGCGTAGTCCTGCGCGCGGAGCTCGGCGGCGAGCCGACGCCGCGCGCGAAGCTCGAGCCGGCCGTGCTCGAACGGGTTGGGCACCACACGGCGGATGCCGCGCATCCGCGCATAGACCGGCGCGCACCACGGCGGCGCCAGCACGTCCAACTGCGGCTCGGCATAGGGCTCGCGCAGCAGCGCGATCAACGGCTCGGCGAGGATCGCGTCGCCGACCCAGGACGGCGCGACGACGAGGATGCGCTCGTTCACCGCGGTGGCCGCGGCGGGGCTAGTGCGCGCCGGGAAGCGCGCCGCCCTCGAGCTCGTAGCGCGTGCCGCAATAGGGGCACATCGCAGCGCCGCTGTCGGCGACGTCGAGGAACACGCGCGGGTGCGAGCTCCACAAGGTCATCGCCTTGTTCGGGCAGAACACCGGCAGGTCGCGCGCGGTGACGCGCACGACGCCGTCCTTCGCGGCGGGGCTCGACTCGGCGCTCATGTCGTCACACCGGCGTGAGCCATGACGCCTTCGCCGCGTTGCGCCCGTTGACCGTGTCGAAGAACAGCGACTGGAGCTTCGTCGTGATCGTGCCGCGCGCGCCGTTGCCGATCGGACGGTTGTCGAGCTCGCGGATCGGCGTCACCTCGGCGGCGGTGCCGGTGAAGAAGGCCTCGTCGGCGATGTAGAACTCGTCGCGCGTGATGCGACGCTCCTGCACCTCGATGCCGAGCTCCTTCGCGAACGTCATGATCGACATGCGCGTGATGCCGTTGAGCGCGCCGCCGGAGAGGTCGGGCGTCGACAGCACGCCGTCGCGCACCATGAACACGTTCTCGCCCGAGCCCTGGCAGATGAAGCCCTGCGGGTCGAGCATCATCGCCTCCTCGTAGCCGTCGATCGTCGCCTCCTGGTTGGCGAGAATCGACACCGCGTAGTTGCACACGGCCTTGGCGTTGCCCATCGTCGTGTTGGGATGATGGTGCGTGTACGACGACGTGCGCACGCGGATGCCCTTCTCGATCGCCTCGGCGCCGAGGTAGGCGCCCCAAGGCCACGCGGCGACCGCCACGCGCACCGGGTTCGACTTGGCGGCGACGCCCATCGCGTTGGAGCCGTAGAACGCGATCGGCCGCAGGTAGCAGGACTTCAACCCGTTGTCGCGCACGCAGGCCTTCTGCGCGGCATCGAGGGTGTCCTTGTCGTAGGGAATCTTCATGCCGAAGATCTGCGCCGAGCGGACGAACCGGTCGGTGTGGTCGCGCAGCCGGAAGATCGAAGGGCCCCGCGCGGTGTCGTAGCAGCGCACCCCCTCGAAGACGCCCATCCCGTAGTGCAGCGTATGCGTCAGCACGTGCGTCGTGGCGTCGCGCCACGGCACCATCTTGCCGTCGTACCAGATCCAGCCGTCGCGGTCGGCCATCGACATGGCGTATCCCGTCGTTCGAGGAGGAGGAAGCGTGCGATTTTAGCAGGTCGCCCCCGCGCCGATTCGCGCGCGATGGCGCGCCGATCGTCCGCGCGCCAACCCGCGGCCCCTCAGTCGCCGCGCGGCGCGCCGAACACGTCCTGCCACAGCCGCTCGACCTCCGCGCGCCGCGCCGCCTGCGGCGCCGGATCGACGCGCGCCTGCGCCGCCCCGGCCATCCGCTGCGTGTGCTGCAGGCGGCGGTATTCGCGGTACGCGTCGGCGACGGCCGCTGCGCGCGCGGCATCGACGAGGCGAAGCTCGCCGGCCGTGCCGAGCAGCGCGATGTTGCCGGCGTTGCGCGTCAACGCGGGATGCGCCGCGCTATGCGCGAGCACGAGGAACTGCACGATGAATTCGATGTCGACCATCCCTCCGCGATCGTGCTTGACATCGAAGCGTCCGCTGCGGTTCGGATGGCCTTCGTGCATGCGCCGGCGCATCGCGACGATGTCGCGGCCGAGCGCGGCGGCGTCGCGCGCGCGGCGCAGAATCTCGACGCGCATCGCCTCGAACGTATCGCCGAGGCGCGCATCGCCTGCAGCCGCGCGCGCGCGCGTCAGCGCCTGGTGCTCCCAGGTCCACGCGCTCGTCTCCTGGTAGCGGCGGAACGCGCCGATCGACGTGCAGGCGAGGCCCGCGGCGCCGTCGGGGCGCAGCCGCAGGTCGGTGGCATAGAGCTCGCCGGCGGCCGTCATGCTGGTGAGCCACGTGTTGATCCGCTGCGCGAGTCGCGCGTACAGCGCGGGCCGCGCATCGGCGTCTGGGTCGTCGGCCGCGACGTCGTACAGGAACACGAGGTCGAGATCGGACACATAGCCCAGCTCCTTGCCGCCGAGCTTGCCGTACGCGACGATCGCGAACGGTGGCGGCCTGGCGTCGGGGCCTGCGAGCTGGCGCCAGCACGCCGCGAGCGTCGCGTCGAGCACGACGTCGGCGAGCGCCGACAGGTGATCGGCGAGGCGCTCGATCGACAGCGCGCCAGCGAGATCCTGCGCGAGGAGGTGAAACACCTCCGCCTGCTTGAAGTGGCGCAGCGCATCCATCTGCCACTCCGTGTCGTCGGGTCGCTCCGCCATCGCGCCGGCGAGCTCGCGCCGCCATGCATTCCAGTCGGGCGGCGCGAGGAGTGCCTCGGCGTCGAGCAGCTCGTCGAGCAGCATCGGGTGGCGCGTCAGGTAGCCGGCGGCCCACGGCGACGCGCCGCACAGCGCCGCGATCCGCGGCAACAGCGGCGGATGCTCGATCAAGAGCGCCAGGTAGGCGCTGCGCCGCGCGATCGCCTCCAGCAACGCGACGAGGCGCGCGAGCGTCGCCTGAGCGCCGGCTGCGCCGGGCTCGGCCGCGGCGGCGGCGATCAGCGCGGGCATCAGCTTGTCGAAGCGGCGCCGCGACTGCACCGGCAGCGACGTGTAGCGATGCGCGCCGCGCATCGCCGCGAGCGTCGCCACCAGCGCATCCGGATCGTCGAAGCCCGCCTCGGCGAGGAGCGCGCGATGCGTCTCGGCGTGCGGCGCGTCCCAGACGCCGGCGAACGGCGACGCCTCGTCCGCCGCGGAAGCGTCACCGAAGAGCGACGAGAACCATGTGTCGACGCTGCGCCGGTGAGCGTCGAGCGCCTCGCGCCACGCCGCCACCGACGCGAAGCCGCACGCGGCAGCGAGCGCGTCGACCTCGACGGCGTCGGTGGGCAGCCGCTGCGTCTGCCGGTCGTCGCGGTATTGCAGCCGGTGCTCGACGTGGCGCAGGAACGCATACGCGTCGCCGAGCGCATCGACCGCCCCCGCCGGCAGCAGCGCGAGCGATTCGATCGCCGCGAGCGCGTCGACGGTCCCCGCGATCCGCAGCGCGGGCTCGCGCCCACCGCGCACGAGCTGCTGCGCCTGCACGGTGAACTCGATCTCGCGAATGCCGCCGGGGCCGAGCTTGATGTCATCGCCGTGGCTCGCGCGGCGCGCCTGTTCGCGGATCTGGCGGTGCACGTCGCGCAGTCCCTCGTAGGCGTCGAAGTCGAGGTACTTGCGGTAGACGAACGGCGCGACGAGCGCCGTCACCTCGCCGGGCCGGTCGCCGGCGACCACGCGCGCCTTGAGCCAAGCGTAGCGCTCCCACGTGCGGCCCTGCGTGACGAGATACTGCTCGAGCGCGGCGAACGACACCGTCAGCGGGCCGCTGTCGCCGTAGGGGCGCAGGCGCATGTCGACGCGGAACACGAAGCCGTCGGCGGTCACCTCGTCGAGCGCGCCGATGACGCGCCGGCCGAGCCGGTCGAAGAACTCGCGGTTGGCGATCGCGCGCGCGCCGTCGGTCTCGCCCTCGTCGGGATAGGCGAACACGAGGTCGATGTCCGACGACACGTTGAGCTCGCCGCCGCCGTGCTTGCCGAGCGCGATGACGTGCAGCGACTGTGCCGCGCCGCCGTCGGCCGCGCGCGGCTCGCCGAACGCGCGCGCGAGGTCGCGATGATGGAAATCGCGCGCGAGCCCGATCGCGCCGTCGGCGAGCGTCGTCATCGTCGCGAACACTTCGGCGAGCGGCGCGCGGCCCGTGAGGTCGCGCGAGAGCGTGTGCAGCATCGCGCGCTGCCGCAGGCGCCGGAGCGCGGCGTGCAGGGCGGCGGCGTCGTCGCCGCCGGCCAGCGGCGCGAGCGCGGCGAGCGCGGCGCCTGCGTCGAACGGCGCGTCGAGTGTCGCCTCGAGCTCGTCGCGCAGCGCGGGATGCGCGCTGACGAGGCGCCGGGCGTAGTGGCTGTAGTCGAGCGCGCGCGCAAGGTCCATGGGGCGAGGAGGCAACGGGAGCGCGCGGGCCATCCGCTACAATCCCCGGGTCCTGCCGTCCATTATGCCCGTCACGCGCGCACCTGACCGCGCCACCATCCGGCGCACCGCGCGCGCGCTGCGGGTCCTCCGCGGTCTTGGTACGCTGCTGCTGTACGCATTCGGCGCGTTCTGCGCGCTGCTCTTGCTGCTGCGCTACGTGGTGCTGCCGCAGGTGCCGATGCATCGCGATGCGATCTCCGGCTTCCTGTCGCAGCGCATCGGCGCGCCTGTGACGATCGACGCGCTCGCGACCGGCTGGGACGGCTGGAATCCCAAGCTCGTCATCGACGGCTTTCGGCTGCGCGAGCGCGACGGCACGCAATCGGTGCTCGAGCTGCCCCATGTCGAGCTCGTCGTCGCGTGGACATCGCTCGCGTACCTGCGGCTCCAGTTGAAGGAGCTCGCGATCGACCAGCCCTCGCTCGCGATCGCGCGCGACACCGCTGGCGTCATCCATGTGGCGGGCCTCGAGATCGACCCCGACGCCGGCAGCGAGCGCTCGCCCTTCCTCGCGTGGCTGTTGCGCCAGCACGAGATAAGCGTGCGCGATGCGACACTCGCATGGACCGACGAGCAGCGCGCCGCGCCGACGATCACGCTCGAGCAGGTCGACGTCAAGCTCGAGAACCTGCTCGGCCGCCACCGCTTCGGCGCGACGGGCGTGCCGCCGTCGGCGCTGGCGTCGCCGCTCGACGTGCGCGGCGACTTCGCCGGCATCGGCGCCGGCAACTGGCGCAAGGCGCGCGGCCACCTGTACGCGCGCCTCGACTACGCCGACGTCGCCGCGTGGCGCGCGTGGGTGCCGCTGCCGCTACCGATCGATTCGGGGCAGGGCGCGCTGCGGCTGTGGCTCGATTTCAGCGACGAGGCGGTGACGTCCCTCGTCGCCGACGCTGAGCTCGCCGACGTCAGCGCGAGCCTCGACGACGCGCTGCCGCCGCTCGCGCTGCAGCACGTCGTCGGCCGCCTGACGATGGAAGAGGCGCCCGGTCGCCGCACGATCGGCGGGCGCGGCATCTCGTTCACCACCGAGTCGGGCACCGTGCAGGCGCCGGCGGACTTCGACCTCGATTTGCGCGCGGCGACGGGAAGCGCCGAGGCGCGCGGCACGCTCGCGTTCACGCGCGCCGATCTCGCGGCGCTGGGCGCGATCGCCGCCGAGCTGCCGCTGCCCGCGGACTGGCGCGCCGGTCTCGCCGCGCACGCGCCGTACGGCGCGGTCACCGGCGGACGCCTCACGTGGCAAGGCTCGCTCAAGGCGCCGTCGAAATGGACGGCGCGCGCCACGCTGGTCGACGTCGGCGGGATCGCCCACGACCCGTGGCCCGGCGTCGGCCGGATCTCGGGCACGCTCGACAGCGACGAGTCGAAGGGCACGCTGAAGCTCGCCACGCGCGACGGCTCGGTCGAGCTGCCGGCGGAGCTGCGCGACGTCGTCTCGTTCGAGAAGCTCGACGGCGCGGTGCGTTGGCATCACGACGCGTCCGGCACGTTGCGCGTCGACGTCGACGACGTCACCTTCGCCAACGCCGACGCCGCCGGTGCGATCTCCGGCAGCTGGGCGGCGCGGGCCGGCGGCCCCGGTGACGCCGACCTCAAGGTGCAGTTCGCGCGCGCCAACGTCGCGCGCATCGCCAACTACCTGCCGATCTGGCTGAGCCCGCATGCGCGCGACTGGGCGCGGCGCGCACTGGTGCGCGGCGACATCGACAAGGGCCAGATCGAGATCAAGGGCAACCTCGCCGATTTCCCGTTCACGCACGGCAAGCCCGGCACGTTCGCGATCGCCGCCGACGTGCGCAAGGCGACGCTCGATTTCGCCGAAGGCTGGCCGGTGATCGACGGCATCGACGCGGTGCTGAAGCTCGATCGCACGCACTTGCGCGTCGAGGCGGCGCGCGGCAGCGTGCTCGACGCGGACATCGGGCGCACCGTCGCCGACATTCCGGACCTCGCCGCGCCGGTGCTCGCAATCGACGGCGTTGCGAGCGGCGGCGCGCCGTCGTTCCTCGCGTTCCTGGCGCAAAGCCCGATCGCCGGCTGGATCGGGCACGTGACCGATGGCGTGCATGTCACCGGCAACGGCACGCTGGCGCTGTCGCTGTCGATCCCGCTCGCCGACCTCGCGTCGTCGCGCGCCGACGGCACGTTCGGCCTCGCGGCCGGCGCAGTGGACTGGCCGGGAGCGCCGCCGTTCCGCGGCGTCGCCGGCAAGTTCAGGTTCTCGCGGCAAGGCATCGTCGACGGCGCGTTCGACGGCAACGCACTCGGCGGCGCGGCGCGCGTCACGCTCGCGCGAGTCGACGACGGGCTCCACCTGCGCGGCAGCGGCAGCGTCGACTTCGCCGAGCTGCGCGCGCTCTACCCGGTCGCGTTCGTCGATCGCCTCGGCGGCCGCAGCGACTGGACGTTCGACGGCGTGCCCGCCGCGCAGGGCTTCGACTGGACGGTGCGCTCGTCGATGCAGGGCGCGACGATTGGCTTTCCCGCGCCGTTCGCGAAGGCCGCCGCGGGCGCGCTGCCGGTGAGCGTCGAACGCCGGATGATCTCGCCGACCCGCGACGCGGTGACGATCGCCGTCGGCAGCGAAGGCAGGGTGTTCCTGCGACGCCGCCTCGACGGCGGCGACACGCGCGTCGATGGCGTGCTCGTCGTCGCGGGGCGCGCCACGCCGCAGCCGGGCGACGATGCGCGGCCGGGCATCTACGTGCGCGCGGATGTCGATCGCATCGACGTCGACGAATGGCTCGCGATCGACTTGCCGGTGGCGTCCGCGGCGAAGCCGGGCACGACGGCAGCCGCGCCGCTCGAGCTCAAGGGCGTCGACCTCACGGCGACGCGCCTCACCGCAATGGGACGGCGCTTTCGCGACCTCACGATCGGCGCGCGCCGCGACGCCGATCACTGGAACATCGCGCTGAAGGGTCGCGACGTCGAGGGCGCCGCCGCGTGGTACCTCGCCGCGCCGCAGGCGCCCAACGGCCGCGCGGTGTTGCGGCTCACGCGCGTCGCGCTGCCGCGCGAGGACGGCACGCCGAAAGGAGAACCGGATCGCACGGCGCCCGCGCCTGCGAAGGCCCGCACTCGCTGGCCCGAGGTCGACGCCGAGGCCGAGCGCTTCATCTCGCGCGGCCACGAGCTCGGCACGCTCAAGGTGCGCGCCAAGCCGCAGGGCGACGACTGGCTGATCGACGCGCTCGAGCTCGCCAACGACGGCGGCACGATCACCGCGCACGGCGCATGGCACGTCGGCAGCGACGGCGAGCGCACCAGCCTCGATGCGACGTTCGACGTCAAGGACGCGGGCGTGTTCCTCGCGCGCTTCGGGTATCCGGACGAAATCCGCGGCGCCCCCACCAAGGGCACCGGCCACTTCACGTGGCCCGGGGCGCCAAGCGACTTCGATTACGACACGCTGGACGGCAAGCTCGCGATCGCGACCGGCGCCGGGCAGTTCCTCAAGATCCAGCCCGGCATCGGCCGGCTGCTCGGCGTGCTCTCGCTGCAGGCGCTGCCGCGGCGCATCACGCTCGACTTCCACGATGTGTTCAGCGAAGGCTTCGCGTTCGACGAGGCGAAGGGTGACGTGGCGATCGTCGGCGGCGTCATGCGCACCGACGGCTTCGCGATCAACGGCACGGCCGCGCGCATCACCATCAAGGGCGAGGCCGACCTGGCGCGCGAGACGCAGGCGCTCGACGTGCACGTGCAGCCGTCGCTCGCCACCGGCGTCTCGGCGGGCGCCGCGGCGCTGCTCGTTGCCGCGAACCCGATTGTCGCCGCGGTCGTCGGCGCCGGCACGCTGCTCGCACAGAAGGTGCTGAAGGACCCGATCGAGCAGATGTTCAGCTACGAATACCGCGTGACCGGGCAGTGGAGCGACCCCGTGGTCACGCGCGTCGGCCGCGAGCCGAACCTGATGCCGGGCGCGTACGATGCGCCACCGCCGGCCGCGGCGCCGCAGAAATCGGCGCCATCGAGCGCTGACCCGCCGAAGGTCGCGCCGCCGACGCCCGCGCCGAAACCGGCGCCACCCGCCGCCACGGCGCCGGCGACACCGACGCGTTAGCGCGTCAGGCGCGCGTGCTGCCGCGCAGCAACACCAGCACCGCGCCGCCGCCACCGGCATGCTGCGGCGCCTCGGCGAACGCGAGCACCTCGTCCCAATGCGCGAGCCAGCGGCGCACCTTGCCCTTCAGCACAGGCTCGCGTCCCGGCGACGTGAGCCCCTTGCCGTGGATCACGCGCACGCACCGCAGCCGATGCGCGCGCGCCTCGAGCAGGAAGTCGGCAAGCGCGTCGTGCGCCTCGTCCGACGTGTGGCCGTGCAGGTCGATCTCGGCCTGCACCGCCCAGTGTCCGCGGCGCAGCTTGGCGAGCACGTCGGTGCCGAGGCCTTTGCGCACATAGGTCTGCTCGACGTCCTGCTCCTGGCCCGCTTCCCATCGATGTGGCGCGGGCTCGGCGCCGAATTTCGACGCCAGCAGCGCATCGGCCTCGTCGGCGATGCGCTGGCGGGGCACCGGTGCCGGCGGGGCAATGGCAACGCGTGCGCGCCGCGGCGGCGGCAGGCGCTCGACGTCGGCGAAGGCCGCGGAAAGGTCGATGTCGCCGTCCGCGTGCTTGCTGGCGGCAACGCGTCGCGGCGCAGCGGCATTCGGCGCAGTCCGCGCGCGCTTCGCGCGCCCGGCCTCGACGAGCGTCTTGAGGTCGCTGAGCTTGGCCATCGCGCGTGCCGGCACGCGCGTCAGGCCGATTCGAGGAACGCCTCGGCGTCGAGCGCGGCCATGCAACCGGTGCCGGCCGAGGTGACCGCCTGGCGATAGACGTGGTCGGCGACGTCGCCCGCGGCGAACACGCCGGGCACGCTCGTCGCCGTGGCGTTGCCCTCGCTGCCGCTCTGCACCTTGATGTAGCCGTTGGCCATGTCGAGCTGGCCCTCGAAGATCTGCGTGTTCGGCGTGTGGCCGATCGCGATGAACACGCCGTGCACGGCGACGTCCTCCGTCGCGCCGCTCTCGACGTTGCGCAGCGTCGCGCCGGTCACGCCCGACGCGTCGCCGAGCACTGCCTCGAGCGTATGGTTCCAGCGGATGCGCACGTTGCCGCCATCCTTCGTGCGCGCCACGAGCCGGTCGACGAGGATCGCCTCGGCGCGGAACTTGTCGCGGCGATGCACGACGGTGACCGACTTCGCGATGTTGGCGAGATAGAGCGCTTCCTCGACGGCCGTGTTGCCGCCGCCGACGACGATGACGTCCTGGTTCTTGTAGAAGAATCCGTCGCAGGTCGCGCAGGCCGACACGCCCTTGCCCATGTACGCGCTCTCGGACTCGAGGCCGAGATAGCGGGCCGACGCGCCGGTGGCGATGATGAGCGCATCGCACGTGTAGCTGCCGGAATCGCCTTCGAGGCGAAACGGCCGCGTCGCGAGGTCGACCGTATGGATGTGGTCGAACACGATCTCGGTGTCGAAGCGCTCGGCATGGCGCTGGAAGCGCGCCATCAGGTCGGGGCCCATGACGCCATCGGCGTCGGCCGGCCAGTTGTCGACGTCGGTCGTCGTCATCAGCTGCCCGCCCTGCGCGAGGCCGCTGATCAGCACCGGCGAGAGATTCGCGCGTGCCGCGTATACTGCCGCGGAGTAGCCGGCGGGACCTGAACCGAGGATCAGAAGACGTGCGTGCTTCGTGGCCATGGAGGAAATCTGGTGGCGAGCGCGTCGCAATTCTAGCCCACGACCTTCGCGCGACTGCGCCGCGCGCGCATGCCCATCACCTGCCGATCGACTTGGCGGACCGCCGCGTTCGCGCTATCATGCATCGCCTGAAGTAGTGCGATCAACATGCTGTTTTTCAACGCAAAAACAAACCGCAACAGAGCGCTGGAAGCACCCCGGCCGCTCGCGCCGCGCACCGCGCGCCTGGTCCGCGAATCGTGGTGGCTGATCGTCGTCGCGATCATCGCGTACCTCGCGCTGATCCTCGCCACGTATACGCGCGGCGATCCGGGCTTCTCGTACACGGGCACGAGCGACGTGATCGCCAATCGTGGCGGCGCGTTCGGCGCATGGCTCGCCGACCTGCTGCTGTATCTGTTCGGGCTGTCCGCGTGGTGGTGGGTCGTCGCGGGCGTGGTCGCGATCGTCACGTCGTACCGGCAGATCGCCGATCCGGCGCGCGAGCGCGAGCACCCGTTCGCGCTCGTCGCGTTCGGCTTCGCGCTCGTCATCCTGTCGAGCGCGGCGATCGAGGCGACTCGCCTGTGGCGAATGCCGGCATCGCTGCCGCTCGCGCCCGGCGGCGTGTTCGGCGACGTCATCGGCCGCGGCGCGACGCGCCTGATCGGCTTCAACGGCGCGACGCTGATGCTGATCGCGCTGTTCGCGGTCGGCTTCTCGCTCTTCACGGGCCTGTCGTGGCTCAAGCTGATGGAGCGCATCGGCGCCGGCCTCGAGGCGCTCGCCGCGCGCGTCAGGGCGCGCCGCGAGGCGCGCGAGGACGCGCGCATCGGCGCGCTTGCCACCGCCGAGCGCGAGGCGGTCGTCGAGCGCACGCGCGACGAGGCGCTGGAGCGTGCGCCGATCGTCGTCGTGCCGCCGGTCGCGGCGGTCGCGAAATCCGAGCGCGTCGTCAAGGAGAAGCAGCGGCCGCTCTTCACCGAGATGCCCGATTCGCCGCTGCCGCCGCTCGACCTCCTCGAGGACGCGCCGCCGGCGTCCGAGAGCATGTCGGCGGAGACGCTCGAGTTCACCTCGCGCCTCATCGAGCGCAAGCTCGCCGACTTCGGCGTGTCGGTGAAGGTGCTCGCCGCCTATCCGGGCCCGGTGATCACACGCTTCGAGATCGAGCCTGCGGTCGGCGTCAAGGGCGCGCAGATCGTCAACCTCGTCAAGGATCTCGCGCGCGCGCTGTCGGTGATCTCGATCCGCGTCGTCGAGACGATTCCCGGCAAGTCGTGCATGGCGCTCGAGCTGCCGAATCCCAAGCGCCAGATCGTCAAGCTCACCGAGATCCTGTCGTCGACCGTCTACCACGACGCGCACGGCCACCTGACGCTGGCACTCGGCAAGGACATCGCCGGCAAGGCGGTGATCGCCGACCTCGCACGGATGCCGCATCTCCTGGTCGCCGGCACGACCGGCTCGGGCAAGTCGGTCGCGGTCAACGCGATGATCCTGTCGCTGCTCTACAAGTCCGAGCCGCGCGAGGTGCGCCTCATCCTGATCGATCCCAAGATGCTGGAGCTCTCGGTGTACGAGGGCATCCCGCACCTCCTCGCGCCGGTCGTCACCGACATGAAGCTCGCGCCCAATGCGCTCAACTGGTGCGTGGGCGAGATGGAGCGCCGCTACAAGCTGATGAGCCAGCTGGGCGTGCGCAACGTCGCCGGCTATAACCAGAAGGTCGTCGACGCGAAGAAGGCGGGCAAGCCGTTGCTGAACCCGGCGCCGCTCGATCCCGCGGCGCCCGACGCGCTCGACGAGATGCCGCAGATCGTCGTCGTCGTCGACGAGCTCGCCGACCTCATGATGGTCACCGGCAAGAAGATCGAGGAGCTGATCGCGCGGATCGCGCAAAAGGCGCGCGCCGCCGGCATCCATCTGATCCTCGCGACGCAGCGGCCGAGCGTCGACGTGATCACCGGCCTCATCAAGGCCAACATCCCGTCGCGGATCGCGTTCCAGGTGGCGAGCAAGGTCGACTCGCGGACGATCCTCGACCAGATGGGCGCCGAGGCACTGCTCGGCCAGGGTGACATGTTGTACCTGCCGCCCGGCACCGGCTATCCGCAGCGCGTGCATGGCGCATTCGTGTCCGACGCCGAGGTGCATCGCGTCGTCGAGTACCTGCGCGCGCAGGGCGAGCCGCAATACGTCGAGTCGATCCTCGCCGGCGGCGCCAACGGCGACGGCGACGAGCTCGCCGGTGTCGACGGCGCCGACGCCGAGGCCGACCCGATGTACGACCAGGCGGTGCAGGTGGTGCTGAAGACGCGCCGGCCGTCGATCTCGCTCGTGCAACGGCACCTGCGGATCGGCTACAACCGCGCGGCGCGGCTCATCGAGCAGATGGAGCGCGCCGGTCTCGTGTCGGCGATGCAGACCAATGGCAATCGCGAGGTTCTGGTCCCCGCGGGCAAGGCTGACGCGTGAGCGTGAAAGGCCGCGACTGCGCAGCGCGCGCGTCGACGCGATCGATCGCGCGGCGCGTGTGCGTCGCCGCCGCCGCGCTCGCCTGCGCGCTCGCCGCGCGGGCGGGCCCGGTGGAGTCCTACCGCGAGGGCCCGCAGTTCTGCCCGCGCGACCGGCCGCCGACCGCCGCAACGCTGACCGAGCAGCAGGTCGACGCGCGCGCGATTGAGCTGTTGCCCGGGTTCTGCGCGCCGTCGCATTTCGTCACCGGCTGCTACGCCGAGCCCGAGCTCGTGCGCGGCAGCTGGCGCGTCTACATCCGCCAGTACCGGCTCGTCGACGGACGGCGCGAGTTCGGCGAGCTCGACCACAGCTACGTCATTCTCGACCGCGTCGGCAACTGCCTCGCCAACATCCCCGGCACGCCGCTCGGCGCGCTGCACTGATGCGCGTACGTTTCCTCGCCTTGGTGGTCGCCGCGGCGATGCTGGCAGGCCCGGCGTTCGCCGCCGGCATCGACGAGCTGCAGGCGTTCGTGTCGGGCACGCGCTCGGCCAGGGCGACGTTCGCGCAGACGACGACCGACAAGGCGGGCCGCGTCGTGCAGAAGTCCACCGGCACGTTCGCGTTCGCGCGCCCGGGCCGCTTCCGCTGGACCTACGACAAGCCGCTCGACCAGCTGATCGTCGGCGACGGCGAGCGCGTATACGTCTACGACCGCGACCTCAACCAGGTCATCGAGCGCAAGATGACCAAGGCGCTCGGCTCGACGCCGGCGGCACTCCTCGCCGGCGACGACGCGCTGGAGAAGGACTTCACGCTCGTCGACGGCGGCAGCGCGGACGGCCTCGCGTGGGTGAACGCGACGCCGAAGAGCACCGACTCGGGCTTCACCGCGGTGCGCATGGGCTTTCGCGACCACCTGCCGCGCACGATGATCCTGACCGATGCGTTCGGCCAGACGACACGGCTCACGTTCGCGGACATCGAGCGCAACCCCGCGCTCGACGCGAGCCTTTTCAAGTTCACGCCGCCGCAGGGCGCCGACGTCATCGCGGACAAGCCGTAGCCCGTCGTGCTGCAGGATGGCGCTTGCGCCATCGACGGGCATCGCTCATCGTCATCCCCGCGAATGCGGGGATCCAGGGGTGGCACATGGATCAGCGGGACGCGCGCGTCGTCGTCGCGTCACGGCTGGATTCCCGCGTTCGCGGGAATGACGGCTCGCGCTCGACATCGATGCGCCGCCGCGGCAAGCCGTCCGGATGGCGCTGCTGGATGAACGCGATGACTCCCTCGCGCATCTTGCAGCGCAAGTCGAAGTTGCGTCCGGAATCGGCCGAGCTCACGAGGAAGCGGAGCTGCATCGCGGCCTCGCTCATGTCGGTGACCTGCACGACGCACACGCGGCCGTCCCATTCGGGCGCCGACTTGCAGATGCGCTCGGCCTCGGCGCGCAGCGGCGCGACCGGCAGCGTCGGATCGACCCACAGGAACGCGGTGCCGAGGATCTCGGCGCTGCGCCGCGTCCAGTTCTGGAACGGCTGCTCGATCAGGTACTGCAGCGGCACGATGAGCCGGCGCTGGTCCCACAGCGCCATCACGACGAACGCGCTGGTGATCTCCTCGACGCGACCCCATTCGCCCGCGACGATGAGCACGTCGTCGATGCGCAACGGCTGCGTCAGCGCGATCTGCAGCCCGGCGATCAGGTTGCCGAGCACCGAGCGCGCGGCAAGGCCGGCGACGAGGCCCGCGACGCCGGCCGACGCGAGCAGGCTCGCGCCGATCTGGCGCACCTGCGGGAACGTGATCAGCGCGAAGGCGACGCCGACGACGGCGACGACTCCGGTCAACGTGCGCGTGAGCACGCGTGCCTGTGTGAGCACGCGGCGCGCGGCGAGGTTGTCCTGCAGGTTGGTCGGATGGCGGACCACGATCGCGGCGCTCATGCCGCGCAGCGCGCCGATCGCCGCCCAGGTGAACGCGGCGATGACGACGAGCGCCGCCACGTGGCGGATGCCGCCGATCAGCGGCACGTCGTCCGGTGCGGCGTTGAGCACGAGGCTCGCGGCGAGCGCGGCGACGAGCAGGCATCCGGGCCTCGCGACGCCGGCCGCGAACGCGGACCACCCGCGGTGCCTTGCGGTGAGGCGGGCAACGACCCGCATCGCGACCGTGGCGATCACGTAGGCGATGAGCGTCACGATCGCGGCCGTCACCCATGTCGTCCATGCAGGGTGACGGTCGAAAGGCAGCGAGGCGAGCCAGGCGTCGAACGAATCCATGAAAGGCGCACGGCGCCGTCGCGTCGCCGCCGGAAAGTCCAACGTCTGATTGGACCGCGCGAGTGACGCGCACGCGATCGGACGCGTGCGCAGATGAGCGTCGGTGAAGGACTACAAGAGCAGCGCGATGCGATGCGTCTCTTCCGCACCGGATGCCGTGGGAACGTTGCTCAGGCGCGCTGCGCGTCCTCGAGCATCTCGCGCGTCGCGCGCAGGCCCGACTCGAGCGCGCCCTGCATCCACGTGTGCGTCAGGGACGCGTGCTCGCCGGCGAAATGGATGCGGCCCGCGGGTGCGATCAGGTCGCGGTAGAGCGTGGTGTGCTGGCCGGCGTTGAACCACGCGAAGGCGCCGCTCGCGAACGGATGGTTGTCCCAGCTCCAGCTCGCTGTCTGGCGGATCGCGCCGGCGCGCGCGAGCTGCGGATGCACGCGCGCAAGGTGCTCGATCACGTTGGCGCTGCGCGGCCGGTGCGCGAGGCTCGCGAGCCGCCGCGCCGTCTGTCCCCATGAATACGACGCGAGCAGCACGCCCGGCCCGCGCGACACGCGCGGATCCTTCGCCTCCGCGTTGTCGGACGGGTAATACGCGGTGGCGAGCGGCAGGTCGGTGAACGTGCCGCCGCCGTAGATTCCGTCGTCCGCTTCCCAGAAGCGCCGGTTGGCGAGCGCCAGCACCTTGGTCGAGGAGTCGTAGGCGAGCTCGCGGATCGCGCGCCATTTGGGCCCGGAGAAGCCGGGCTCGACGACGAGGCGCGACAGCACGGGGCAGGGCAGCGTGCACAAGAGGTAGTCGCCCTCGGCCTTGCGCTGCTGGCCGTTGACGCGATAGATCGCGCCGGCGCGGCGGCCGTCGGCCGATTGCGTGAGGCGGATCACTTCGGCGCCGAGCCGCGGCTTCGACTTCAGTTTCGCCGCGAGCGCGCTCGCCAGCGTGTCGGTGCCACCGACGATTTCGTCGAAGCCCTGCGTCCACACCTCGAGCATTTCCTCGCGCAGCGTCTCCGTGGCGGCGGTCGGCAGGATCGTCTCGGAGCCGCCGGTGACGGCGAGGAACTCGATCGCCTCTTCGGACAAGCCCGCGTCCTCGCACAACTGTTGCAGTGTCTTCTGGTCGAGTGCGCGAAGGCGCGGTGTGCTGATCCCGGGACTGACGAGCGACTTGCGGTCGGCCTCGTCGAGCGAGGCCAGCGCCTTGCCCACCGATTCGGCCCACAGGTCGTCGGGCGACTTGTCCTTCTCGGCGTCGGCGAGCCGGAAGAGGCGCGCCACCGCCTTCACGTCGGCGATGCGGTGACGCTCACCGCGGATGAAGTAGTACGCCTGCGGGTTCGAGAACACGAACGGCCGCAGCGGCAGCCCGAGCTCGGCGACGTAGTGGCGCGTCAGCAGGTGCCGCGTCGGGATGCGCATCGCGCCGAATTCGCCGTAGCGCCCGTCGCCGAAGCGCATCGTGCGCACGCGCCCGCCGATGTGACGCGGATCCGCCTCGAGAATGGTCACACGGTGCCCGCGCTGCTCGAGCTCGTATGCCGAGACGAGGCCGGCGAGACCGGCGCCGACGATAACGATGTCGAGCGGTTTCGGCGTGGGGGGAACCTGCGCGAGCGCCGGCAGCGCGTTCGCCGCGGCGGAGGCGCCGGTCATCGCAAGCAGGCGCCGCAGGAATTCGCGGCGGCGCAACGGCGGCAGCGGCAGCGGATGCGTCGGCATGGGCCGTTCCTCCCGCAAGGTCGCGGCGTCCCGGCGCAATCGCGCGGGGTCGCGCTCGCGCGGCACTCTACCGCGCATAATGACGTGCCGCAACGACCCCGCATGGACGACCTCTTTCGCGCCGACGCCGATGCCGCCGCGCCGCTCGCCGAGCGGCTGCGGCCGCGCAGCATCGGCGAGGTCATCGGCCAGCGCCACCTGCTCGCGCCCGGCAAGCCGCTGGCCGTCGCGTTTGCCGCCGGCAAGCCGCATTCGATGATCCTGTGGGGGCCGCCCGGCGTCGGCAAGACCACGCTCGCGCGGCTGATGGCCGACGCGTTCAACGCCGAGTTCATCGCGATCTCCGCGGTGCTGGCGGGCGTCAAGGACATCCGCGACGCGGTCGCGCGTGCCGGGCTCGTGCGCGCGCAATCGGGACGCGCGACGATCCTTTTCGTCGACGAGGTCCATCGTTTCAACAAGGCGCAGCAGGACGCGTTCCTGCCGTTCGTCGAGCAGGGCGTGCTGACGTTCATCGGCGCGACCACCGAGAACCCGAGCTTCGAGGTCAACTCGGCGCTGTTGTCGCGCGCGGCCGTGTACGTGCTCGAGCCGCTGTCGCCCGACGAGCTTCGCGTGCTGCTCGATCGCGCCCTCGCGGCGGCGCTGCCCGATCGACCGCTCGACGACGGCGCGCGCGACGCACTGGTCGGCTATGCCGACGGCGACGGCCGGCGCCTCGTCAACCTCGTCGAGCAGCTCGGGACGGCAGCGCGCGAGCGCGGCGTCGCGGCCATCGACCTCGCGTTCGTCGAGGCAACGATCGCGCGCAGCCTGCGCCGCTTCGACAAGGGGGGCGAGGCGTACTTCGACCAGATCTCGGCGCTGCACAAGTCGGTGCGCGGCTCCGATCCCGACGCCGCGCTCTACTGGCTCGTGCGGATGCTCGACGGCGGCGCCGATCCGCTGTACATGGCGCGGCGGATGGTGAGGATGGCGACCGAGGACATCGGCCTCGCCGATCCGCGCGCGCTGCGCGTCGCGCTCGATGCCGCCGAGACCTACGAGCGGCTGGGCTCGCCGGAAGGCGAGCTCGCGCTCGCCGAGTGCGTCATCTACCTCGCCGTCGCGCCGAAATCCAACGCCGTGTACACCGCCTACGGCGCGGCGCGCGCCTTCGTGCGCGACGACGGCTCGCGGCCGGTGCCGATGCGGTTGCGCAATGCGCCGACGAAGCTCATGAAGAACCTGGGCTACGGCAGCGGCTATCGGTATGCGCACGACGAGGATGACGCCTACGCGGCCGGTGAGCGCTACCTGCCCGACGACATGCCGGATGTGCGCTTCTACACGCCAACCGATCGCGGGCTCGAATCGCGGATCCGCGAGAAGCTCGACGCGCTGCGCACGCGCGACGCCGACGCCGGCGACCGCAAGGGCAAGTAGCGTTTGCTACCATTCGGCGATGCTCGACATCAACCTCCTGCGCAACGATCTTGCCGCCGTCGCCGCGGGGCTGGCCAGGCGTGGCGTCGCGCTCGACGTCGCGCGCTTCGAGGCGCTCGAGCGCGAGCGCAAGGACATCCAGACGCGCACGCAGGAGCTGCAGAACCGCCGCAACGTGCAAAGCAAGGCGATCGGCGCGGCCAAGGCGAAGGGCGAGGACACATCGGCGCTGCTCGCCGAGGTCGCGGGCCTCGGCGACGAGCTGAAGCGTCTCGAGGCGGGCTTGGATGGCGTGCAGGCGAAGCTGCGCGATTTCCTGCTCGACCTTCCCAACCTCACCCAGCCCGACGTCCCGGCAGGACGCTCGTCCGACGACAACGTCGAGCTGCGGCGCGTCGGCACGCCGCGCAAATTCGATTTCACGCCGAAGGATCACACCGACCTCGGCGAGGCGCTCGGCCTCCTCGACTTCGCCACCGCCGCCAAGCTCGCCGGCGCGCGCTTCACGTTCCTGCGCGGCGATCTCGCGCGGCTGCATCGCGCGCTCGCGCAATTCATGCTGGACGTGCACACACGCGAGCACGGCTACGTCGAGTGCTACACGCCCTACATCGCCAACGCGGCGACGCTCATCGGCACGACGCAGCTGCCGAAGTTCGAGGCAGACATGTTCTCGGTGAAGAAGGGCGGCCAGGAAGGCGACGGCGAAGCCTTGTACCTCATCTCCACGTCCGAGATCACGCTCACCAATTCCGTCCGCGACGCGATCCTGCCGGCGTCTGCGCTGCCGATCAAGCTGACGGCGCACACGCCGTGCTTCCGCTCGGAAGCAGGGAGCTATGGCAAGGACACGCGCGGCATGATCCGCCAGCACCAGTTCGACAAGGTCGAGATGGTGCAGATCGTTCATCCAGATCACTCCAATGACGCGCTCGAGGAGCTGACCGGCCACGCGGAAACGATCCTGCAGCGCCTCGCGCTGCCGTATCGCGTCGTCGCGCTGTGCACCGGCGACATCGGCTTCGCCTCGGCGAAGACCTACGACCTCGAGGTCTGGCTGCCCGGCCAGGACGCTTACCGCGAGATCTCGTCGTGCAGCAATTGCGAGGCGTTCCAGGCGCGGCGGATGCAGGCGCGCTTTCGCAACGCGCAAGGCAAGAACGAGCTCGTGCACACGCTGAACGGCTCGGGCCTCGCGATCGGCCGCACGCTCGTCGCGGTGATGGAGAACTACCAGCGCGCCGACGGGAAGATCGACGTGCCGAAGGCGCTTGCGCCGTACATGGGCGGCGTCGAGGTGATCGGGTAGGGCGCTTCACCGGGCCACTCGTCATTCCCGACGAGCCGCCGACATTCGACGCTGCCGTCATTCCCCGCACAACCAGCCGTGATTCCCGCGCAGGCGGGAATCCAGCCGTGACCGCGCAATCGGAGCGTGCGCGTTCTCGCCACGCGTCAGGCTGGATCCCCGCCTTCGCGGGGATGACGGCAAATCGCCGCGTTCGCGGGAATGACGGCCGTCGCGTCAGCGCATGTTGCCGGTGTGGCCGAGCGAATAGCGGCCGGGGAGCGGCCACACGGCGAGACCGTGCGGTTCCATGCCCACCTTGATGGCCCTGACGGCGCCGGTCGTCGTGTCGAACGCGTAGACGACGTCGTCGTAGCGACCCGACAGCCACAGCGTCTTGCCGTCGCCGCTGACGTTGCCCATGTCCGGGCTGCCGCCGCCGGGGATCGGCCAATTGGCCTCGATCCTGTGGGTCGCGAAATCGACCACCGACACGCTGCCCTTGCCGTGGCCGTGGCCGTGCACCATGTTCGATCCGCGGTTGGCGACGTAGAGCTTGCGCCCGTCGCGCGACGGGTAGAGCCCATGCGTGCCGATGCCCGTGGCGATGAATCCCGTCTCCTTGAACGTGGCGCCGTCGATGACGAACACGCCGTCGGCGCGCATGTCGGCGACGAAGAATTCCCGGCCGTCCGGCGAGATGCGGATGTCCTGCGGCATGCCGCCCCTGGAGAGCTTGAGGTAGCCCAGCAGCTTGCGGTCGACGAGGTCGACCTTGGCGAGGCCGCCGCTGAACTCGCAGGTGAAGATCGCGAAGCGGCCGTCGATCGAGAAGTCCGCGTGGTTGACGCCGCCGCACTTCGGCATGTCGAGCGAGTACGCGAGCTTCATCGTGTGCGCGTCGCGGAAATCGAGCCGCTTGTGCGCCTCGGCGACAACGATCGCGTAGTGACCGTCGGGCGTGAAATACATGTTGTAAGGGTCGTCGACCGGCACCGGCGCGCCGGGCTTGCCGGTCGTCGGGTCGATCGGCGTCAGGCTGCCGTCGGTACGGTGCTCGGCGTTGTTCGCGACCCACAGCGTCTTCAGGTCCCACGACGGCACGACGTGCTGCGGGTTCAGGCCGACCTTGAACCTGTCGACGACCTTCATCGTCGCGGGGTCGATCACGTAGACGTCGTTCGAGCGCACGTTCGGCACGTAGATGCGCGGGAGCGCGTTCGCGGTCGCCGGGGCGTACTTGCCGGCGGACGTCTCGCTGTAGAGATTCGACGGATCGACGACCGGTGGCATGCCGGGTACGGTGGCGATCGCGGCGGGGACGGCCGGTGCAGCAGGCGCGGGCGCTTGTGCGGCGGCGAGCGCCGATGCGAGCGACAGCGCGGCGGCGAGAAGGGTAGGCGAGAGCTTCAAGGCATTCCTTTGCGGGGTGGAAAAGCGCGAGGCATCAGCGTCGCGCCACGGCTTTGCGTATGGCTTCAACGGTCGACGCGACGATCGCGTCGACACCGGCTTCGCCGAGCGCCGCGCTGGCGCGCCGCGGATCGCC
>Ga0070681_10000733_pt1 | contig 27122 bp, 20 predicted proteins | sample KBSC83BmetaG_FD_65650 | JGI IMG/M metagenome (GOLD analysis project Ga0070681, IMG submission 65650) | Corn rhizosphere microbial communities from Kellogg Biological Station, Michigan, USA - KBS C8-3B metaG | ecosystem: Host-associated > Plants > Roots > Rhizosphere | place: USA: Michigan...
GGACGCGGTTACACCCGACACGCTATCTAAACTTTCCGCTGTAAATAGCTACCGTTCTACAACACGAAGATTTAACCTGTTTCTTGGGCTGCTTATTTTGGTGACTGCTCTGTATTGGGTGGCCTGGAAGTTTATCCAAAATCGCGGAGCGCTCCCCCGATTTGCGGGTTCGGCGGAAAAGACATTCGGCCTGTTCGGCTTTATTGTCCTCGCACAGACCGCCCTCATGGCGGCGCTCTTTCAACTGGCCGAATTTACGGCAGCACAGAACGGGAATCCGCCGCGAAACGATCCGGCAGTCTGGTCATTCGCGATCCCATTCGCTACGGCAAGTCTATTGATGACCCTTTTGGCGGACCGGCCGACGGCCCTTTTCACCGGCCTGTTCGTGTCGATCATTGCCGGGTTCCTGGCTCCGCGGGGTCTGGAATTTGCCGTTTATTCCGCGTTGGCATCGTCGATCGCCGTTTATGGCATCGGCCGCTATCGCAGCCGCCAAACTGTTACCATCGCGGGCAGCCTGGTCGGCGTTGGAAGCGCCCTGCTAGCTATCGCGCTGCTGGCTTACAGCCAACAGCCTTTTATACTTGGCACGGTTTTGATGTCGCTCGGAATGGGTCTCTTTAGCGGATTTCTAACGGCGGCCTTTACGGCGATGTTCTTGCCGATATGTGAATCGTTATTCGGCATTCTCACGGACGTCAAATTGCTCGAATTGTCGAACGCTGACCTTCCGGTTTTGAGCGAGTTGGCGATCCGTGCCCCGGGAACGAACCAGCACTCACACGCCGTCGGCCAGCTTGCCGAGAATGCCTGCCGGGTCGTCGCCGGCAACGCGTTACTTGCTCGGATCGGCGCGCTCTATCACGACATTGGCAAGACCGCGGCGCCTGAGCATTTTGTTGAGAATCAAGTTGGTATCAAAAACCCGCATGACCGGCTTAAACCGGCGCAGAGCGCTAAGATCATCATCGCCCATGTAACATACGGGCAAAAGCTTGCTCGTGAGATGGGTTTGCCAAAACGGATCGTTGATTTCATACCACAGCATCACGGCACGCGAACGCTGCATTATTTCCTGAAAAAGGCCCAGGCGGCCGCTCAGCCCGGCGAAGATATTTCTGAAAACGATTTTCGGTATCCGGGGCCTAAGCCGCAGTTCAAAGAGGCGGCAATAATGATGATCGCCGATAGTTGTGAGGCTGCCGCCCGTTCGCTCGCTGAACCGACACCGGATAACATCAGGTTCATAGTGACAAAGATCATCGATGCGATCCTCACTGACGACCAACTTGACGAATGTGATCTAACGCTTCGCGAGCTGACCCAAATACGCGAATCTATGATCCGGTCGCTGGTCGCCATCTATCATTCAAGGGTCGATTATCCGGGTTATGTGCCGCCGCCCTCGGGGCAGTTCAGGCTAAAACCGGACGGCTCGCCGGAATCCGAGACCGGATCTGCCCCGGCAGAAACGACTTCCACTAATCGGGCGACCTATCAGAACCCAGCGGAGATACCCGTCTCGCCCGGCGGCGAGATCGAAGATGAGGCCATTGCAAGCGCAAATAAGCTGAAGATCTCTTCGAAGGGAAACTCGACATAATGTTCGCTAACGCTTCTGGCATTTTGGACAGTAAAAGGTCGAACGTCCCGCTTGTTTTAGCCGCTTGATCGCAGCACCGCACTCAACGCAAGGAAGTCCCTCGCGGGCATAAACGCGCCAATATCTTTCGTATTCGCCCCCGTAATATGCAGAGTCAGAGTCAGACGGATCCGCATTCAATGTCGAGCCGGCGTCGATTGCTTCCGTGATGATCTCGCGGATGGCCTGATGCAGAAGCGCGGTTCGCTGCCTGGACAAAGTGCTCGTTCGCTTCGAGGGATGGACCTGAGCGAGGAAAAGCGCCTCCGCTGCATAGATGTTTCCGAGTCCACAAACGCGCGATTGATCGATCAGAAACTCCTTGATCGCACGATTCGACGCTCGGAGTGAGGCACGGAGATACTCGACAGAAAATTCATCCGAAAGCGGCTCCGGAGCGAGCTTCTTTACTTCAGGCAGATCAGCGATCTCCGTCGTTCGTGCGATTCTCATAAACCCAAAATGCCTTTGGTCCTGAAATACGAGCCGAACGCCGTCTTGGAAATGAAAGACTGCGTGCGTAAAACGAGGGTTTTCATCGTCGGAGTTAAGAAGCATAAATCGCCCGCTCATCCGCAGATGTGTCACGAGCGTGCGATCGTTGTCGAGACTGAAAAGAATGTGTTTTCCTCGTCGGGCAACAAGCTTTATTTGGGTTCCAGAAAGAGCGCCCGCAAACTCTTCGGGCGTCGAGTGAGGTGCGAGCCGCGCGCGAACCAATTCGGCGCGAACGATTCTTTGTCCGCACACGAGACTTCGCAGAAATCGCGTCACAAGCTCGACTTCGGGCAGCTCCGGCATAGAAATGGCCGCGCATGGCGGCACAAATTTCTATTCTATTTGCAAATCTTCGAGAGCCGAAATCGGGCGAACGCTTCTATATCGCCGGCCCTTCGCTCCAGTCAGCGGACGCCGGTTCACGCGCGGCCTCATCGCCGTGGCCCATCCCGAGCTTGAAATCATGCGCGATGACTTGGGCCCTATTGGAAATGTCCTTAGCCGTGCCAACGACCGCCTTTCTGGTCTGACGATTGAGCTTCACTGCCTTATCGCGGATCAGGGCCCGGCGTCTATTTCCACCCTCGGGATCGAACAGATACATCAACAGCGCACCTAGTCCGAGCCCGCTTAGCATTACAAATATTCTTTTCACGATCGCACCTCCGGAACTACTTTTTCGTAAGTAACGCAAGAGCTATGCCCGCTCATACGAACTTGTCTAAACGTTTTGGAACTAATGGTTTTCGAAGGAACGATCTGAGACTCTCGAGGCCAACGTGCTCGGTATCAGTGCGTTATTTGTAGACAACTAAAACAGTGAGATCAAGTGTATGAGTAGTCGGGTATCGAAGCCTTGTCGCCCAGAACACCACCGTCACCGATGGAGACATTTCTTCCGATAAAGCAGCCGCGGCCGACGACCGAATTCTTTATTTCCGCGAAAGTTGAAACGCGAGTGTGCGACCAGATGACGGAATTCTCGATCACTGCCCGCTCCTCGACGTGCACGCCGGCACCAAGAACGGAATTTTTTATCTGTGCATTGGGTTTAACGACACATCCTTCGCCGATGACCGAGCTCGCATCGATCGCGGCGCTTGTTGCAATGTCGCTGATGCCATCGCGCTGTACTTCAAGGCCACTGAGCCGCCCGGCCAGAAAATCCAAATGGGCAGCGAGATAGCTTTCCGGCGTTCCCAGGTCTCGCCAATACTCCTCCGAAAGCGAGTGTGTGCCAAACGAACGCCGAGCCGCCAGGAGTTCGGGGAAAACGTGGTATTCAAAAGAGCGGTTTTCGTCTACGGGGACCAGATCGCGAACCGAGGGCTCGAGCACATAGATACCGGCGTTCACCAGATTGAGCTTCTTCGAAGCTGACGGGTCCGCAGGCGGTTTTTCAATGAAACGTTTGACCCAACCGTTCTTGTCCGTTTCGACCAAACCGTAATTGGACGGGTTCTCAACCGCTGCAAGCGCTATCGTAACCTCGGCGCCGCTCGTTTGATGTCGATCAATTAGCTTCGATAAGTCGGCATTTGTCAGTATGTCGCCATTAAGAACGAGCGTCGGCCCATCTGATTCTGAGGTGCCAAATCGATACGCACCTGCAGTTCCGAGGGGGCTCGGCTCGGTCAAGAATTTGAGTCTCACACCATGGTCAGAACCGTCGCCAAGCAGTTGCTCGATCTTGTCCGGTTGATAACTCAAAGAAAGCGTAATGTCTTCGATACCCGCCTTTTTGAGAACGTCGATCTGATACAGCAGAAAGGCCCGATTTACAACGGGAACAATCGGTTTTGGCGTATAAACGGTCAACGGGCGCAGACGGGTTCCCTTCCCGCCGGCTAATATCAATGCGCGCATATTTTCAGGAGTGCCAAAATAGAAAGACTAGGAAAAACCGCGAGTGAATGCAAAGGAGGCCTATTTTTCGCCGATCAGTGTGACTAACATCGTTCAAAATGAATTGACAGTGCAAAACGACCCGTGGTATTTTCTAGTGTACGGGTTTTCGTTCGCCGAGGCCTGTATGCACCCTCATGTTTCACCGGTGATTATTACCGACGAACTCTAAAGTTAATCAAAACATGCCCGCCGTGGGCCAAAATATCCAAAGATGACGTTTGACAGGCCAAAGGCTATGCGGAACGCCGAGCGCTTCATTGCCCAGGGCAAGATACGCTCCGCCATCGACGAATATAAACAGGTCGTGAAGCATGATCCACGTGACTATGGCACGTTGAACATGCTCGGCGACCTGCATTTCAAAGAATCGAATAAAGACGCCGCCGTTCGCTGTTTCACACAGGTTGCCGAATACTACGCCCGCCAGGGCTTCTCTCAGAAGGCGATAGCGATCTACAACAAGATCGCCCGAATTAAACCCGACTCACCGGAGGTCTCCGAGAAGCTCGCTGAGCTTTATCAATCGAAGGGTTCAGTTTCCGAGGCAAAGTCTCATTACACCACGCTTGCCGAGCACTATCTCAAGAAGGGCTATCGGACGGAAGCCTACGCCATCTGGAAGCAGATCGGCCTGCTCGATCCGAATAATACACAGGTGTTTGTAACACTCGCGGAGGCGTATCTTGAGGACAATCAGCTTGACGAGGCGGCTGAGGCCTACGGCGAGGCTGCGGGCAGATTTAGTCGCGCCGGAGACCATGCGACGGCCGTTGAGTCGTTAAACAAGGCTCTGACGATCAACGCCTCAAACGTAAATTGCCTAAATGGTTTTGTCCGTGAGCTAACAGGGCTTGGACGTGCCGACGAGGCTGTTGAGCGACTCGAAGACATCCTCACGACAAATCCGCGGAACCGTGAGGTTGCTCGACTCTTGATCGACTGTCATTTAAGTTGCGGTCGACCCGATGACGCAGAAGCGGTTCTCATCCAGCTCGTCGAGTCTGAACCGGCCAATTACGCGAAATTCCTTGAGCTCGTCTCGATCTACATCGAGCGTCGCGAGGCGACCTCGGCCGGCCGAGCTCTGACCATGTGTTCCGAGCACATGCTGATGGCCGGCCAAAGTGACGAACTCGAGGCGCGGATCAATTCGATACTCGCACTTGATCCGAATGAGCTTGCTTCCATGCGCCTGCTTGCCAGGTTCTTTAGCTGGAAGCGCGATAAGGACGGGTTGCAGGAAACGCTCGTCAAAATGGCGTCCGTGGCCCAAGCTGCCTCGTCGGTGGATGATGAGCGATACGCTCTCTCGCAGTTGACGATCCTGGTTCCGCATCAGACCGAATTCTCGGATCGTCTGGATGAGCTGAACAAATTACACGGCTTTGTCGAAAATCCGTTTGACAATCGTATCATTCAGGAGCAGTTTGCCGGCGAAGGCCAGTATCAGCTCGAAACCGACTTTGCGATCGCCGCCGACGATACCGTAACAGCCATAGATAATCAGATCGAAAGGAACGGCCATACCAATGGACGCGTCGACGGAGCGGAATTGTTTGATGCCGAGATCGCTGACATAAACGTCGAGACCGCAGACATCATTGAGGATGAGATCCTGACGCCGAAGTATGAGACGGAGCTTGACAAGGAGCTTGAAAGCATTCGCTTCTACATAGAGAACGAATATTTCGAGCTTGCGAGCCGCACGCTCGAGGAGCAAAGGCAGCGTTTCGGTGACCGGCCGGAGTTTGCGGAGATCGAGGTCCGCTTGGGCTCTGCTATGTCCGCGCAGACCAACGGTGCTAAACCTCTGGACATCGCCGAGATCCGAAACGAGTTCGGCATCGAAGACATCGATCCGATCTCAGACACCGGCGACTATGACACTCATTATCAAATGGGCATCGCCTATCAGGAGATGGGTCTGACCGAAGAGGCCATAAAGGAATATCAGGATGCGATCGCCCTTGTGAGACCGAACGACGGATCCAAGCGGTTTTTCCAGTGTGCCAATCTCATGGGTCATTGCTTTATGGAAAGCGGAATGGCCAATCTTGCTTCGGTGTGGTACCACAGGGCACTTGAGGTAAAGGATCTGAATGAGGACGAGCAACAGGGTATCTGGTACGAGCTCGCAAGGGCGTATGAGGCCGGAGGCGATGTTGAAAACGCAGGCCGTTACTTCGAACAAGTTTATGCCGAGAATGTCGACTATCGAGATGTCGGCGAATGCCTCAAAAGGCTGGCGGTCGAGGCCGCCTAAGCAGCGGCGTCCATCGTTTGTTCACCCTAAAATAAAGGTTTATACTCTGACGGTATGGTCGAAAGACTGACCGTCATTTTCTTTATTATCCTCTGCCTCTTGCTCGGTCTCAACCTAACGCTGCTCCCGTGGATCAGCGTCGGCGGGATCGGCGACTGGGGCGACAATTACCTTCTTGTTTTTCTAACTGAGCGGTCCGGTCTGCCGGTCCTCCAGCACGCTGTCGCGTCGACATGGGTCCGCGGCGCGGTCACCGGTCTCGGGCTCGTCAACATTGTTATAGCTTTCTGGGAGATCGCTCATTTTCGGCAGAGCATCCGGATGCTTCAAGGTCAGCCGCCGGAAAAAGCTCGATGATGCTTCGAACCGGCAAGCCTCTTGTCTACTTCATCTCTGACGGTTCGGTAAACGATCAAAACTACGATGCGAAATCGATCGATCTCTTAAGAGTGTTATCGACGGTAGTCTCGGCAGACATCCCGCTTGTGCAGATCCGTGAAAAGCAGCTTTCAATCCGTCATTTGTTCGATCTTGCGCGACGTGCAGTCTCGTTGACTCAGGGGACGCAAACAAAATTGTTGATCAACGATCGGTTGGACGTGGCGTTGGCCGTCGGTGCGGATGGAGTTCATTTGACATCCACATCTCTGCAGCCGAATGTCGTCCGCACGACGACTCCGGACGGATTCATGATCGGCGTCTCGACGCACTCAGTTGATGAAGTGCAGTGGGCGGCTGAGAACGGCGTGGATCTCGCGGTATTCGGACCTGTCTTCGATTCGCCGGGTAAAGATCGGTTCGTCGGCTTAGACACTCTTCGAGAGGCAGTCCGAACCGCGCAAGAGATGCCTATTCTCGCGCTCGGTGGTGTGGATGCGCGTAACTATCGAGACGTACTCTCGACCGGAGCTGCCGGTTTCGCCGCCATTCGATTTTTAAACGACTCGCAAAATATCGAGACGCTTCGCGCGGAATTTAACCTGTGAAGAACGGACAAAAGGTTTGTCTGACGATCGCCGGCCTCGACCCGTCGGGCGGAGCGGGCATTGTTGCAGACATCAGAACGTTCGAGAAATTTGGCTGCCGGGCGGCGGCCGCGATTACCTCGATCACATTTCAGAATTCAGAAAAAGTTTACGGATCGAGTCATCTGACCGGCGTGCAGGTCCGTAGTCAGATCGAGCCTGTTTTCGAAGCGCTTGATGTCGCGGCTGTCAAGATCGGTATGCTGCCTACGGCCGAGGTGGTCGGATCGGTTACTTCGACATTGCGATCGTTCAAAGCCCGGAACATTGTTATCGATCCCGTCATGACCGCCTCTTCGGGATCGGAGTTGATCGAACAGGATGCGGCTGACGCCATCGTCAAAGAGCTGTTTCCGATCGCGACGCTTGTCACGCCAAATGTGCCCGAAGCCGAACGTCTATCCGATATCTCGATCGTTGACCAGGCCGCGCTTCGAGAGGCTGCGGCGGTGATCCGGCGGGCTGGTGCGACGAACGTGTTAATCAAAGGCGGCCACTTTGAAACTGAGGCCAACCAGGCCCGCGATTTTTTGTTTACGGACAATGGCCTCGAGATTTACGAAGCACCTCGCGTAACCGGCGTCTCCGTCCGTGGGACGGGCTGCATGCTCTCATCAGCGATCGCTGCCAACCTTGCGTTGGGGCACGATCTCAGCACGGCAGTCAGCATCGCCAAGAATTACCTGCATGGCGTGATCTCCGCCACGCGCGTCGATCATGAGTGACGCCAAGTAAAAAAAGCTGACAAGTCTATTTTGCCGGCGTGAAGATATTAGGCGATTGGTAAGTCACCCCAAAGATGACGCCTGTTCGCGGGCTGAAGGGGGTGAGGCCAAAAGCTGCGGCAGCGTCGAATCGCAGGCCTGAGGCCTTGACCTGTGTGCCGATGCGGAATTGCCCAACGCTCTCTGTGCCGAGCGGAGCGTCGCCCCCGCGCGTGTTCATTCGGCCGTTGACCTCGCTAACAACATTGATCCGGTCGTTTACTCGGACAATGCCGGCGAGACCATAAAGCAGCACATCGTTTTGGGTAAATCTCTCGAGCGGCGCCGTCATTATGCCGAGCCCGACATTGCCAAAGATGTTGACGAGCGGTGACGAATGTCCCGCATGACGGCCAAATCGCTTCTGGACTATTATCTTGCCAAAGACATTTGTCTGGTTGGTCCCGATGCCCTTTGCCTGATCGGTACTCGGGATCTGAAAGCCGAGCTTTAGTCCAACCGCGGGCATGACGGAGCCCTCATTCAGCAACCTAAACTTTGTCGAGACCGTAAAATCGCCGATGTCGTTGGTCGAATTGCCCGTGACATTAAGCGGGATGGCGGAAGATCCGTGAGTGTTGATGGCGAGGAAGTTTTGAAGCGTGCCTTCGATCTCAAGTTCAACGTTCGGCGCGAAGCCGGTCCTGATCCGCAGATCGCCAACGCGCGTCAGATCGCCGGTCAACCCGGAAAGCGGGAATTTTGCCTTCTGAAAGAAATCCACACCCGCCCCAACCTCTACCGCTCCGGGCGGGGTTGTATCGACGTCGTCGGTCATCAGCGGCCGCTGCTGAGCGGACGCGAGGATGCACATAGCAACGACGAAAAGAGCGGCTGACATCCACCGAAACATTACGCCAATTCTTGCATTGATCATTTCTTTTGTAAATGTGCCCGTGACGGCCTTTTCTCTTTGGACATCGATTTCAAAAGTTGGCAGAATAGCCGAGTATCATCTTCCGACTATCCGTCACAGACAAGTAGTACAAGCATGGACCTTCCGAATTCCCAGAAAGACGCCGGCGATCAGTCACCACTCTGGCTTGTCCCCGGGCAGAAAGACGCGAAGGTCTTCCCGTGTTTGACCAAGCAATTTGTCAACTTCATGTTCTTTCGCGTCAACCCCGATTGGCGAAAGCTGGACGCGGAGACTAAACGGAGTTTTAAGACTGAGTTTCAAAATGTCTATCGCGAGTTTGACGACGATTTCCTCCTGTTTAGCTATTCGCTTGTCGGCTTTGATTCAAAGGCCGATCTGATGTTTTGGCGGGTCGGCACATCGCTCGACCTTGTCCAGGACATGACCGCCAAACTCTACCGCACAAGCCTCGGGAACTATCTCGAAACGGCCGACAATTATCTTTCCGTCACGAGGAAGATGATGTTCGTGACGGACAGCTCTGAGGACCGTTACCACGTCAACGCCGGTGAGAAGAAATATCTCTTTCTCTATCCGTGGTCGCAGTCAAAGGAGTGGTACGCGATGCCGGCGGAGGAGCGCGACGCCCTTGTCCAGGAAAATTTCATGGTCGGTAAGAAGTTTTCAAACATCAAGATCCATCTCACGCATACGTTCGGCTTTAGCGAGCAGGAATACATCATCACGTTCGAGACGGACGAGCCGCAGGATTTTCTCGCCATGGCCGAAGAGCTTCGGGCGACGCCGGCCAGCAAATATACGCTTCGCGGGATGCCCGTCTACACCTGCCGCCAGCGTCCGCTGATGGAATGTCTCGATGCTCTTGGGTAGTTTCACGTTCCAGGTTCCAGGTCTCAGGTTGGAACGTGATTTCCAACTTGAAACTTGAAACCTGAAACCTGAAACTATTTCCCGTGGTCGTAGCACGCAAGTTCATCGTCAGCGGCGAAGTGCAGGGCGTCGGGTATCGATATTTTGCCCTGCGATCGGCGGCAAGGCACCAGGTGCTTGGCTACGTCCGCAATCTTGAGGACGGCCGTGTCGAGGCGCTGGTTGAGGGCCCGCCATCTGCGGTCGAAGAATTCAAACACGACCTTGTCGCCGGTCCGAGCAATTCTCGTGTCGAGCATTTAGAAGAAACCGTGCTGGAGCCAAGCGGTCAATATCCTTCATTTCGCATCGAACGTTGAACTGGGAACTGAATCCTGACGACTGGAAACTGTCCTAAACCCCTAAAATGGAAAATTTAAGAAGACTCATTCGCGAAGTGCCCGACTTTCCAAAGGCGGGCATTAACTTTTACGACATCACGACGCTACTTCAGGACCCGGAAGGGCTGAAGAACACCATCGAGGCCCTTTACGGACTCGTTGCCGGTGAGAAGGTCGACACGGTCATCGGGGTCGAGTCGCGTGGTTTTATCTTCGCGACGCCGCTTGCGGTAAAACTCAATGCCGGCTTTGTGCCGGTCCGCAAGCCGAACAAGTTGCCGGCCGAAAAGGTCTCGGTTTCCTACGACCTCGAATACGGCCAGGACACGCTCGAGATGCATCGCGATGCCGTGGGCGAAGGCCATCGCGTACTGATCGTTGACGATCTGTTAGCTACCGGCGGAACGGCCAAAGCCGTAGTCGACCTCGTCGAAGGCCTCGGCGGTAAGGTCGTCGGCCTGCTCTTTGTCGTCGAGCTGGATTTCCTCCACGGCCGCGACAAATTCAACGGCTACCGGCTCGAATCGCTGATCCGCTACGAATCTTAGACTTTTCATACAACGGGGCATGACGAGGCGTTCTCGGCGTCGATCTTTGTATCGATCGCGTATCGGGGGTGTTTCGGGCCTGTATCGGGGGTGTATCACGCGTCGGTCAGGCTTTGAAATATTGAAAACAAAGAATTTAATGGTTCTCCAATTGGCTTTTTCAGCATTTTTCGAAAAAATTTTGTCGTCTTACGGCTTTTCGACGGAATCGATGCAGTTGTGGCCGCACATGGAAGGCCGCATCGATATCGATATCAAAGAGCAAAACGGTTGCGAAACGTACATTCCGCAACCAGATACGATTATATCATGCTTGTCAACCGCCTTTTGCGTTAAAACCGAGACGGCGTTCAGTGACCCGAATCCTACTTATTTCACCTTTTTCGCCGTCCACTGCTGACCGTCGCCGGAGCTGCTAGTGATGCCGATAACTTTTCCTTGCGCGTCTCTTTCGAAAACGACGCGTCCGCGAGGGTCGGCTTTAAGAAAGAAGGTATGATCGTCGACGGGCAGAAGCTCTGTTGCCTCTTTTTCGTTTACACCCCTGAACATTAGTCGGTTTCCGTCGCGCGTGAGAAACACACGAATGTCCGACGAGAAGTCATATTCGCCGACATACGCGTCGTATACTGTCGGATCGACCTTGGCGACGGGCGGCGCGACCGGGATGTCAGTAGCCTGTTCCGCAAGAAGATGCCAACCACCCGAATCTTTTTTCCAGACGTGGGTGACGCGAAAGACTTCGTTGATAGGTGTGCCGTTCACATTCGCTTTAAAAGTGCCTTTGGCGTTGAGGATGACGACGTCACCCGCCTGCTCAAACATGTAGTCACTATAGGTGAGACTTGCATTAGAGCTGGCGGGAAGAGGATTGAAATCCGATAGAACCTTTTCGCGTTTGGTCATCGTGCCGTCAGGACCTGTCTCAAAATAGCCCGGTGCCAGGTATTTCTCCATCACCGATTTATCACCCTTGAGACCACTGGCGGTCATTTCGTTCTCGATCTTGATTACCGCTTGCTCATCGGCATTCGCCTGTGCCGCAGCAGCGACGGTCAGCCCGATCAGAAGACAAAAACCCGCTAAGATCTTTTTCATGATTATCTTCCTTGGTTGCCTGTGATAATTTCAGCCATGACATTCGAGTTCGGACTGCCTAGTACTTAACGACAGTGTTCAAATCCGGGTTCGTTACCCATATGTTTGCACCGTCGAAAGCTGCGTTTCCATAGTTGGTTGTAGGTCGCGGAAACACGCCAAGCAGCGTTCCGTCACTCGCTCGGTATTTATAAACACCGAACTGGCTCGGAACCCATATGTTCGCTCCATCAAAGGTCATGCCTACGGTGTTAAAAGTAATCGGGTAAACGCCAATAACGACACCGTCGGAGGCCCGAATCTTTGAAATGTTCAAGGTACCCGAGTTGACCGTCCAAATGTTCGCGCCGTCAAAGACCACCGTCTGGGTGAAGCTTTGAGTCGTGCTGTATGTCGCGAGAATCGAAGGAGTCCCGGTGCCCGAGACCTTTGTTACTGCGCCATTTCCGATATTGTTTGCCACCCAAACATTTGTTCCATCAAAGGTTACGCCTGAAGGAGCGTCAACATTTACTGAGCCCTGAATAGAATTGTCGCTTACGCGAATCTTGACCAATTTGGAATCATCATGCACCGTTACCCAAATATTCTCCCCATCGAATGCGACGGCGCTCGGTGCGCGACCAACTGGAATAGTGGCTATAACAACTCCGTCACTCGCTCGCAACCTGGATACGTCGCCACTGCTTGTGTTAGCCACCCAGATATTTGCACCGTCGTACGCCATGTGGCAAGGGTTTGAACCAACGGAATACGTGCCAAGTATTTGACCGTCGCCGGGACGAAGCTTTGAGACTGTATTATCAGCAGAGCTCGATACCCACATACTGCTCCCATCAAAAACCAGGCCGCATGGCGAGTTGCCGACCGAGAATGTTGAGCCGGTCTTGTTCCCCTCATACCAACGGAGTAATGCTACCTGCTGGGAGTTGATCGGCGGCGGGTTCGCGGATATCGTCAGCGTGTTGCTGGATTGCTCAATAGAAACGTTATGGCCCGCAGACAGGGTTACGGAGTCCATAATTCCGTTAACGCTCTTTACAATCTGACCGGACGATATCTTGTTAGCAGTAACTGTGCCATCAGCGATCTTCGCTGAAGTCACCGATAAATCTGTTAGCTTTGCGGTCGACACGGAATTGTCGGCGATCGTGAAATTACTGCTGCCGCTAATATTGAGGTTGCCGTTGATGGTAACGTTACCGTCAAACTGTCCAGCAAGCCCGTTGCCGGTATTCGCCGCTTTGAATGTTGGTGTGTTGGTGTTGTCCAGCACGTCTAGTTTTGCGGTCGGTGTCGTGGTGCCTACGCCCAACTGCCCGTCATTATTAATGCGAAAGTGTTCGGTTCCTCCGATCTGAAACGAGATGTATCCAACAGGCGGATAGTTTCCTGCCCAAGAACAACCGGTGCAGAGAGTAATGTTGCCTCCACCCGCTGTTCCAAGGGGGTGTCCGGATGCCAGGAGAATGTCGCCACCGTCAGTTTGCCCGTCGCCTAACAATTGAATAAAAGCTCCGGGTACCGACTGGTAATCCGACGACGTCTTGCCAGCGCCAATCTTGACCGACCCCCCCGGATAGTAGAATCCGCCATTGTCGAGCGTCAGAAATCCGCCGGTAGTTCCGCCGTTCCCAGATGCTCCCTGCAATGTAAGGGAATTCGTTGAATTCGTAAGTGAACCGTTCTGTAGGAAGAAGGAATCAGCTTTTGCCGTCCCCGCAACCTCGAATTTGAAGGACGGGTTTGTGGTTCCGACACCGACATTTCCGTTAAAGATCCCAAATTGATTCCCGCCAACGCTCAGGCCATTCATTGGCAAACTAAGCGAGCCTGTCATTATATCGCCGGATTTGGCAACATAGTTCGGCGACCCCGTCGCTGGGGCATAAAAGCTCGGAAGCTGTCCTCCTAATTTCGCCGAATCATTCGCCGCGAGAGCACTCGTAGCCGGGCCGCCTTGGGCAGAGCTTCCGGCGTAGTTGATCCCGAGCTGCGAGTTACCTACCGCGCCGTTCGCGATTTTTGTGGAGGTAACTGCGCCGTCGGCAATTTTTGGTGTTGTTACGCCGCCATCCGCAATGCTTAAATTAAGATTTCCGCTTGTACCGCCGCCCGTCAGACCGGCAGTACCATTTACGCTGGTAATCCGTTTTAATTCGACCGACAATTCAGGAGGGCTGCCTCCGCTTTCTTTGCTGTCGAATACCGCATTCCCCGATCCTGACGGTTGGATGCTTACTCCGAAGTTTTGTGATGGTTGTGAAAGCCAAGCCTGCACGGCGGTAGTCACATCGAGTGTGATGTATTCATTTGCCGCCGAGATCGAGCCGGTGACTGCGGTCGTCGAGCAAACACTTGGGCGTAAATTATAGGTAATCGTCGACTCAACCCAAGTGCTGCAAATCAACCCGATGTTTTCGCTCGGAACGGATGTGGTAAGTTTATTCACATATAGCTTTACGTAAGCGCGAGATACATCAGAGGCCGAAACGCCGGCCGGTAAAGCGCTTAGATCAAATTTTAGGTAAATCGTCTGGGTCGACGAAGCTTTCAAGGCATTGTTCGTACCAAAATTCGAGGTCGGAGTCCCACTGTCGACGAATGAGTCATCAGCAAGTACCGCCTGAAACTGCGCGAAAGTCCGCATTGGAAAGACAGCGATAAAGACAACGCACAAGATAAGAGTGTAACGACACTGAAATAACGGTTGGGAATTTACGGCTAACATTTTAAATCGTCTCCTTTTACGGCTTCGTTTCCTGCAATCTGACCAATTCGGAGGCAAGTCGCACTCAACCTCAGGGCTTTTTGGTTGTAACGCCGTCATTAGCAGCGGTCTGCTCGAAATCGAGATTGACGGGGCGAGTCGACAGTGCTCGGTATGACGCGATGGTCTTGTCGATCTCCTCTTGTGGCGTTTGTTTGAGCTTCCGCATCCGTCGGAACGTCGATAACGAGATCATATTTTTTCCAATCCGTAGTGCCCTTGATCATCCGGTCGTCCATGTTCGAAAAATCAAGCATCCTCATCCCAGGACCGTCTACCCTGGCCCAGAGCTCGACCTTTTCGCCAACATTTGCGGTTTTTACGTAACCGGAAAACCGGATGCGCTTGCCGCGATAATCGTCAGGACGAATGGCCTGGACAAGGCTCCCGAACTTATTCGCAACAGCAGTATTTTTCGGACTTATCGAAGCGCTAGCCTTACCGCCGTGCCTAACCGTAGTGTCGACGACAAAATCGTACCCTCCCGGATCGTCGCCGGTTAACCCCCAGCCGGGAGGCCGTGACTGCCTGACCTGGCCGAAGGCGGGCGTGCAAAGCACAAGCGCTGCTATCAGAAAAATTCCTTGTTTCATTGCACCAATCTCCTCTTTCCCTCTGTCAAGTTTTATGGAAGCTAGCTATACAGGCCGACGTTTGCGGGACTGTCACCGTATATGACACGGTCGATGACGAATTTACGTCAGGTGATCGTTATGTCGCCACTGCCAAACGTCGAGTCAAGGAACAAGTACACATCCAATCAAGGCACAGGCGCACTGGCATTGCGTTCCTCCAACAAGTCCGTATTGACGATCTACGGAGTACGGACCGGGATTTCAGGGGCTATATTTACTATTCGCTCAATCTAAATGGGTGTTCTGTAAATAAGTGGCAAAAAACACTAAAAAATTTCACGACGCGATCAAATTTTCCTGGAGAATCGAATTTTGCGATTATTCGACGAGGGCTGTGAAGGCATATTCACCGACCTTTTCGACGCTGCCGGAGGGAGTTTTTCCGAATAGGGTGAGTATGTAGTCGCCGCGAGAAAAATTACGAGCCGGGATCGCTACAGCAACGTACTCACCAGACGATGAGCGTCGTGCAACTAACCCCGCCTGTTGGTTGATTCCTTTGCCTTCAGGTGTTTGCAGCGAGGCTTGGTACGTTTTGTAATCGTCGCTCGCGAGTGGGACTCGCAATATCACGGTTCGCGTCGATCTTGAGATTCTGAGAACCGGCGTCTCCCCTCCGCCTCGAGTCAGGTGCGGAGTAAGAAGTAGGGTAACGATCGCAGGCCTGGACTCAGTTGTTTGGCGATTGTTCGGCGGCTTTTGGGGATTCTGCCGATTCTCATTTTGAGCTTGGCCGTTCGATACGGCCATCTCTGTAGAAGAGGGTTGAGCCAGCTCCATATTGGAATTGAGATTCGATTGCTCGGGTTTCTCTTGCGATTCTGACCGCTCACTTCGAAGCCGATCAGCATCCAGTGCGGTCCGCCACACGAGCCATGACGCTCCGATAACGATTACGACTGCGGCCATGACCATCGTCCAACGAACAACTGGGCGCGCAAACATGCCTGAAAAGATTCCGACACGCTTTGTCCGTCCCGCAGTTTGAACGGCCACAAGGTGATCTGGCTCTGTTATACGCGCACCAATGGCATCTCTCAATAACGATTCGGTTTGCACCGCACGCCGTAGGCGCGGCGACGCGAGAAAATATTTTTCGAAACTGTCTTGCTCAGCCGGAGAGAGAGCGCCACTCAAATAGCCGCCGATCAACCTATCTTCGGCACCGAGAAGCTCGGCGAACTGGTCGTCGTCCACGAAGAATTGCTCTTCCAGCCGCGCTTTATCCTGCTCGGTCAATTCTCCGAGCAAATAGCTCTTCATCAGTTTTTCCTTTTCTTCGTTAAAGGTTGCGTTCATCGCTGACCTTCATTTATAAGTGGCGAAGTTTGTAAAACCTTTCATTTTCGCGCGTGCCTCGCCTCACACTCAGAAGTGCATTTTTCGAGCCTTTGCTTGATCCTGTGGACCCTTAATCGCATTGAATTTAGCGATATCGAAAGCTTGTCAGCCAGCCGTCTATGTTCGTCGATCTTTTCGCGTTTTTCGGGTGAATAGTAGGTAATGATCAGTTCGCGATCGGCTTCTGGCAGCCCACTTAGACATTTCTCAAAACATCCGATACGAATGTTGTCAAGCTTCTCTGTTTTAAAAGGAATATGATTAGGTAATTCTTTCAGCGCTGCGTCTTGATGCAAAAGTTCTTTGCGGTGCTCATGTGCTAGGTATCGTGCGGTACCAAAGATATAGTTAATTAGATTTCGGATCGGTTCACCATCAAATAACTTGCGGGTGACGCGGTTAACGGTTTCGTCGGCGAGGTCTTCGGCTGTCGGCGAGCCCTGCCATTCAAAGTACTTGATAAGCTTCAGACGAAGCACTTCGTACTTCTCGCCCGCCTGTTCGCGGTCGGCATCAAGTCCGGCCAGAAAACGATCGAAGGCGTCCGGTGTCAGCACCCAATCTTTCATCAATGTCCGCGTCGTTTTCACCTGTCTGAGTCCTACTTCCACTCGCCCTGAATCGTGAATGCACTCCAATAATAAGGATGCTGCCAGTTTTTTGTCTTCAGCATTTTGAGCTGCGCCTGGCGAAGAGCGGCGGCCGGACCTTGATTTTCCTGTAGCATCGCTTTGTAGAACTGCTCCATAAGTTCGGCGGTGGCCGCATCGTCGACCTTCCAGAGGCTTGCAACCACCCGGGGCGAGCCGGCATACATAAACCCTTGCGTTAGACCGATGAGACCTTCGCCGCTGACCTCTTTGCCCAAGGCTGTTTGACAAGCGCTTAGCACTACCAGGTCTGCGTTGAGCTTCATATGGTAGATTTCCTGAAGTGGAAGGAAACCATTTTCAGGCTCGCCTCGTTCGTCAACGAGTGAGAACAAAAGGCCGGATAACTCGGGGTGTGCGCTGTTGAGCAAACCGTGTGTCGCAAAATGCACGATCCGGTATTTTGAAAGATCTGCGCTCGTGGCTGTCGTGCGGCTTGCAGCAAAATCCAGCGCGTTGAGAGATCTCGACGCCGGAACGAGCCCCGTTATCATTTCTGCCTCGCGCCGTGAAAAAGGAAGACGGGGGATGCCTCTCTCATTATCGAGGTCAAGACCGGTCAAGGCTCGAAGTGTCGAGAAACCTATAGCTGGTTTTTGACGTAGCTTGTCACGGGAGTTTTTCCCAAACTGCGGATGAACTCGCGGGTCATTTGCCGAAAAGACTGGATCGGCGAGCACAGCCAGCATGCGCTCTGCGGCAGGACGGCCCGATGTGTCGCGACGCAGGACCTGAAGCGTCGAAGCCGACGGCAAATAAATCATCTCGTGCGCGGCGAGCAATGGTTCCGAAGACAGCTCATTGGTTGTTTTCCCAGTTGCTTGAACCGGAGACGGAAGCGAGCCGAAGGGAATATATTGAACCGCTCCGTCGCTAACGATGACCAGCCTTTTATCGCCGAGTAAAGGCGCAACCTGCCCGAATAAAAGTTTACTTAGCTTCTCCGAAGATTTGCCAAGCCGTTCATCCGCGTCCTTAAGCCGTGCAGACGCCTGTTGTTCGGTTTCGCCTTTAATTTTTAAATTACGCGCCGTCAACTGCTGATAAACCTCACGGGCCAAATTTTCCAAATCGGAACGTTTCGGCAATATGAAGGTTTTGATCGACTCCGGAGAGACGACCCAGAGAAAACTTCGTTGCAGTCCCAACTTGTATTCAAGCAGGAGCGTATCGTCATCCAACAGATTCTGGATATCCGTCGAACGAAGCGTCTGAGTCCGGCTGATCGCCGCAAAGCGCGGACTCGCTTCGTTTATTCGGCCACGCAGCGACTCGATGGCAGCCGAAAGATCGTCGATCTGGCGTTCGATCTTCGCTGCCTGTTCATCTGTGTGACTTTGAGCAAGGAGCTTTACCTGCTCGACGGCTTTGCTGTCGATCTGCCGTCGCAGTTCGGCTTCCTTTTCGAGTAATGCTTTGTCGGTTCCCTCCGTCAGGTCGACCTGCGAGGATGCCAGAAGTTCGAGCATCATTCTTGCTCTGCCCTTTTCTGCCGCCTCAAGCGCCTGACGATCAAAGCCGTCGTTTGGCCGCGTTTCATGGAGCGACATAAGTATATCGACGTAAAATTCATAATACTGCTGGATGGATGAAAAATAGGCTGACCTCATCTCCGTGTCAGCGATATCAGAACGCATCGATTCCACGATTCTCAACGTCTGCTCGATCTGTGCGCGCGCTTCCACAACATTTCCTTGCTGCCGTTCGGCCTTGGCAATCTCGTAATGCGCATTGGCTTCACCGCTGCGGTTGCCGATCTCAGAGAAGATATTTAGTGCGTTCTTGTAATTGGAAAGAGCCTTTTCGATGTCTACCGTGGAGTCGTAAACATTTCCAAGCTTGACAAGCGTGCGCGCCTCGTCGCGTGGATCTCTTGTCGAACGATGAAGATCAAGCGCCTTAGAATAAAACTCAATTGCCCTCTTGCCGTCTCCAAGAGCAAAATACGTTTCGCCGATAAGGCTTAGGATGATCCCGACACCATACTTGTCGCCGCTATCGTCCATGATGGGGATCGCTTTCGTATAAGTTTCGAGAGCTTTCTGCAGTTCGCCCTCGGAAAAGTAAAAGCGACCTATCGACGTCAGCGTGTACGCTTCGCCGTTTCGATTTTGCGCCCACATTGGAAGTGCACGGGTCAGATATTCAAACACTTTCCGTTTATCCAGGGTCAAAGAGGAATTGCCAAGGTTGTAAAGCGTATATGCTTCGTAATAATCTCCTCTTCCGCGGCTGTATTCATAAGCTTCGCCATAAAAATCGTAGGCGCGTTGATAGTCCCCACGGTCGAAATATATCTCTCCAATACGCAGGAGGCTAAAGGCAATGAGGCTTCTACATCCCAATGGACGTAGCAGTGCGAGCGCGCTACGGTATGAAACCATCGCGTTTTGATCCTGCCCGATATACGTGTAATAGACTGCAAGATTGAGACGGGCAATTGCCTCTTCCGCCGGAGCGGCGAAGTCGTGAAACATTTGCACGCTTTGCTGCAGGAGGATTACCACTCGCTGGCGGCCAACGTCGTCGTTTTCCAGCTTGCCGAGAGCAGATCCGTACCTACTTAGTAACCCGGCCTCAAGTTTTTCGTCGCCGGAATCTCGCACTATCTGTAACGCCAACTTAAATTCGTCGGCCGCCTTTTCGTTCAACCCCTGTTCCTGAAAAGTTCCGGCTAGATAACAAAGTGCTGCAGCCGAACGAACAAAATCGCTTGTAGATTTTAGGACGGTGTACGCGTTTTCAAATGATTCGACCGCTTTCCCAAATTCTTTTAGCCATGAATAGACGATCCCAATGTTGGTGAGACAATCGGCTTCGCCATGCACGTTTTTGATCTCTCGAAATCCGATGAGCGCCCGCTGATAACTTTCAAGCGCTCGTTCAAGGTCGGACGTATCGTGAAACCAGCTCCTGAGTTGCTCTGCCTCTTCAAATAGCCTCGCCGCTTCGACCAGCTTTCGATTAACCTCGGACGTCGGCCCGATGTCATTTATGGTGATGGTGAATAAACCAGAAACATCGCTCATATGCGAGTCGACCTCTACCTTAAAGGAGCCAGTTGTTTCCGTAATGAAAGGCAACGATATTGTTTCGAGCCAATCCCTAAGTGACAATGGCCGGTCGATCTTTAGAGCGCTTCCTTGGCTACCCACCTTGGCGATCAATTTCCGACGGGAATCGTATAATGAGATCGAGAGGTCAAGACCAGCCTGCTGGCTGATTTCAACCTCGCGGAATCGCCCCTTCGGCATATTTAACTCGAAGAGCAGCTTTTCGCCGGGCACGATCTTGCTCGTAAGTGATGTGCCTTCTTGAAGATGCAAGGTTTGTGATTGGCCAAAACACGCTATGGCTAGTGCGAAAAGAAGGATAGCCGCCGCAGACGCAACGCAAGAGCGCGCCATTGAACGAGCGTAGAAGCTAAGAGCGCCTTCGGCCATTGCGGTGTCCTAAGAAGAGCTTTGCGAGATGTTAACTCACGCGGCGGAGCAATGGCAATAGATTTGGGCTTCATTTGTCGGCCGCGCCAAATCTTAGAACTTTTCAGAACTTGAGTTATTGATACGCATATTATGATGCAGCCAATGTAAAATCCACCGTCGGATTTGTTCAAAACAGCTTCGCAGCGACCTGATATTATTATCGGTTCTATGCGGGTTTGGAAAACCGGCGCGAGAGCAGCGTAGCAGGCGCATTCCCATTGCGAGGTCGACAACGCAAACGCTGTCAGATACAAGGAGGTCGTGGAAATGTTTTTAGGCGCCTTGCCTCGGACCGTGGCAAGAAAAAAGCCCCGCGAAGAGGGCATCGCCGTCGCCCGCGAATCCCTCCTCGAAGTCCGGGACATCATCCAGGGCGTCCAGGTTTCTGCCCCCTTCGGCAACGGCCGTGCAAACGGTGTCCTTTCTTACCTCACAAAGCCCCGGATATGGGTTGATCATTCGACAAGCCGAAACCTACAAATTCTTGTCCCTGGCTTGATCTGTTGATAAACCAGGTCTGAGCCGATGGTCTGAAGACTGCGGCATCTGTCTTCCATCTCCTTCATAATCTCCCGGTGCAGGGACGTCTCCGTTAACTCCCCACGGGAAAGCAAAGAAAGAGAAGTCTTAGCTCTTTAACACAAACCACTGCCCGTCTGAAGGACGCCGGAATGCAATGTCAGTCTTACCATCGCCAGTGAAATCCGCAGGAACGGGTTTGTCAGTCGAAACACCAAATTGAAGCGCCGCCACCTGAGAATTACCACTCTTTAAGATCCACCACTCAGCACCGCCTGAGGCACCTAAGGGACGAAAGATGGACACGTCTGTCTTGCGATCGCCGTCGAAATCGAACGGCGCACGGCGCGAGATCGTGGGCGAACCATCGATGACCGTCACGGTATTAAGACCTCCATTGGCGACATAAATCTTGTTGGTCATCGGATTTGCGGCGACCGCGCCGGGGCCGGGGACGTTTGGGATGGTCGTGGTCGAATTGTTTGTACCATCGATGATTAAAACATTATTGCCACTTCCGATTGGAACGTAGATCTTATTCGTCGCCGTGTTAACTGCCACATTGCCCGAATCGGCGCCGGTAGCTATCGTCGTGGTCGTGTTGTCGGCGCCGTTGATCACCGTGACGCTGGAACTGCCGAAATTAGCGCCATAGATCTTATTCGTGATCGTGTTCATTGCGATCGCTGCGGGAGTTGTTCCGACGGCGACTGTCGACGTAGAGTTATCGCTTCCATCGATCACTGTGACATTGCCGCTGCCCTGATTAGCGACGTAGACCTCGTTTGTCTCCCTATTTACAGAAATGGCCGAAGGATTTGAGCCCACCGGCACAAATGTTATCGCGTTGGTCACTCCATCGATCACCGCTACGTTGTTATCTCCTCGAGTTCCAATGTAGATCTTGTTAGTATTTTCGTTGACAGCGACTACGTTTATTGTCCTTCCCACCAGAATGGTCGACGTAGTATTGCTCGCGCCGTCTATTACGGTAACGTTCGAAGGCGTATTAAAAGCCGCATTGGCTACGTAGATCTTATTTGTCACCGTGTTTACTCCAATTCCGGCTGGTTGAGAGCCTACGCTTACCGTTGTTGTAGCATTGCTGGAACCGTCGATCACCGTAATCGTATTGCTATCCTGGTTAACGACATACACTTTGTTCGTAATCTGATTAACCGCCATGCGTCGAGGAGTCGACCCGACCGCGACAGTCGCCGCTGAGTTATCAGCGCCGTTAATTACCGTAACGGTTGCACCGTTTTGGTTGGCGACATATATCTTATTCGTAACAGGATTAACGACCATGTTCGCGGGCAGACTTCCCGTTGCGACAGTTGCGATCACCGTATCAGCGATAACCATTTTCCCCGCGACGAAAATGAGAGTGGATAGGAGGAACGCGAGAGTAAACAGGAGATTTCTTTTCATCGCTTTGTTGTAGAGATTTAAGGTTGCTTCGTTAAGGAATAAACATCTCCAATGTCAGACGACAATTCGGTCATCATACCGGAAATCGTGACGCTGCCGGTTCTGTTCTGTTTTTGCATTACCGTGGGACTTCAAAAAACCCGCTCCGAAAGCAAGCCACTACTTTGTTATCGGCCCGGGCGGCCAGGAGATCTGGTTATTATAGGTGAAAAAGCGTCCCGCGACCGTGGTTTTTTATGAATCGATCACAAATTGTAACGCAAGCCTACGATATATTGGGGTGATCCCGCAGGCCCGGATGGTGCGGTAGCCGCGACGACCAGTTTACTGCACGAACAGATCGGATCTAGCTGGATCAACGCGGCCATTGCCAGATCGCTGCCGCCATAGATGTCTGTGAGGCTCCATCCCGTGCCGTGAAAGGTTGTGTCGAGCGTGCCGTTCGTGTTGTAACGAGCCGCGAGCACATCACCGCTGTTGCCGGCGAGGCTGCCTTGCCCCGTAACAACGAGCTTGCCGTCCGATTGGATCGAAACGGAACGGTACCGATCTTCTCCACCGCCGATATTTAGCGGAGCGGCTATGCCGTTCGATCCGAATGTCTTGTCCACGGTTCCCTTCGACGTCAGGCGGACGATAACGGCATCCCAACCACTGGGATCGGACATCGGTCCGGCGATATTTGCGCTACCAACGGCTATGATCCTGTCGGATGAGTCTACGGCAAGGCCATTGCCCATGTCGTCTTTTCCGGCAAAGTCCTTTACCCATTTACCCTGCGTGCCGAACGAGCCGTCAGATTTTCCATTTGATGTAAATCGGGCTACGTATAGATCGGGCGAAGCTCCGCCAATATATGTTCCGGCCGTGAGTATCTTTCCATCCGCCTGGGTCACCATCGAGCCGATCAACATTCTCGCGTCGTTAAAAGTCGCGATGCCGTTCGAACCAAAGGAAGTGTCGGGCGAACCGTTAGCACTTAAGCGTATGAGGGGATATTGAGGAGACCCTAAAAGGATCTTTTGGTCAGCCTGTACGGCGGCCGCCGTCACAGTGAGGCCTCGGCTCGGCACGGTCGATACGCCGCCAGTCCCGAAACTCGCATCGAGAGTTCCGGCCGTGGTATATCGCTGCACCTTGACACAGTCGGCTGCACCGCATTTGTCACCGCTCGCAATTACGAACCTATCCTGGCCACCGATAGTCTGCTTGATCAGGCGTCGTGCAAACGTACCCGCATATGCCTCCGCAGGGATATACAGAAATCCGCCTGACGCAAATGTCGCGTCCAGTTGGCCATCGGCCGTATAACGCACCAAAACCGTATGGAAGGACGATGCAGTGTCATTGGCCCGCGCGAGGACGACGATCTTGCCATCGCTTTGAAAAACCATGTCGAGGGCGCCGTTCAATGACGGATCGTCCGCGAGTGGTGGCTGAGCAACAAACATCCCGCCGATGCCGAATGCCGGATCGAGGCAGCCTGGGCCTCCCGGACACGTCTGCGCCGAAGCAGAGATAACGGACAAAAACAGCACAATGGCCGACAGGCCCAGACCGAGCGAGAAAGTTGGTTTCATTAGATTTTAGTCTCCTTTGGATGGGTTCAATGAGGTAAGGACGACAAGTCGGGCCGGATATTGAAAGCGCCAAAGATTTTTCTGTAAGGAATAAAACCGCGCGCATCTTGGTCCTTCAGAAATGTCTTTACATTTGTCAGGCATCCGTGTCATTTTTAGGGCCTCGATCCAATATTTCTCAAAAAGGGCCCGGATAACATGCTCCGACTTATTCAACCAATGCTGGGAATTATTCCCAAGGTCAGTGTATTGCTATGTCTTGCTTTCACCCTTCCCACAATTGGGCAAAACATTGCAACGCTTGAAATCGGACGCCCGGTCGAACGAGAACTTAAGGGTGGTGAGACCCATACTTATAGCGTTAGTCTTTTGGCGGGTCAATTTCTCTATGTCGTTGCCGATCAGAACCGATGCGACGTCATTTTGACGCTCGTTGGACCGGGTGGAGACAAGCTCGTTGAAGTTAATAGCCCTAACGGGACCCAGGCACCTGAATCGATCGGGTATTTGGCCGACGCAGACGGCTCGTATCAACTCTTGGTGCGTTCCGCCAAGAAAGATGCCTTAACCAGGCGATACAACGTTAGGATCAGTGAACTTCGGGCCGCTACGGCTGACGATAAAATATTTGTCGAAGGACAAAAATTAAAGGTCGAGGGCGATCTGCTAACGGGCGATCGCGATGACGACGCATTCGAGAGGTACCAGGCAGCGGCCAAGCTTTTTCGCCTTATTAACGACGATAAAAAGAAGGCATCATTAATTCACCAAATTGGTGTGATTTTGGACGATTCGCTAAACAGGCCTGAGAAAGCTATCGAATTCTATGACGAAGCTCTGGCGCTATTTGAAAGTGTGAATTCCGGTGAAGAGGCCAATCAAGTTCTTATCAATAAAGGGATCGCATACGAAAATCTGCTTAGATACGACGACGCCATCGCAGCCTATCAAAAGGCCCTTGAGATCGCAGTGTCAATAAACGACAAGAGCGTCCAAGCTAAAACCTACAATCAATTGGGCAGGGGTCACGCACGGCTGGGCGATTTTGCCCGGTCGCTGGAGGATTTTAAGCAGGCTCTGAAACTAAATGAAGGTGCGCCATGGACTCGGCAGAAGTCAGTAACCCTGATGGGTCTTGGAAATGTCTACGGTTGGTTTGGAAATGACGCCCGCGGCCTCGAATATCAGTTGATGAACGTAAAACTACTGGAGGAAAACGGGGCATTTGGCGAGATACCGGCTCAGCTTCTGAACATCGGCAATAGTTATCTAGATCAAGATTGCTCGGTTTCTATGGAGTATTTTCAAAGGGCATATGCTGGTTTCGTAGCTAACAAAGCGCAGGTTGGGACCGCATATGGCTTAAACAATATCGGCATTGCCTATGCCTGTCAGGGCCAGTATGCACAGGCGCTGAATTATTTGGTAAGGTCCCAAACCTTAAAAACCGCTTTCATGCCAAAAGATCCCGGTAGCCTGTCCGACATCGGATGGGTGTATCGCCTTCAAGGAAAATATCCTGAAGCACTTGAGTACTACCAAAAGAGTTTAGATATGTACCTCGAAATTAAGGGTTTTGACTTCGCATCCCGGGCTATGGAAGCAATGTCAGAAATATATTACCTGCAAGGAAATTATGCCAAATCTTTGGAATTCGCAAACAGATCGTTGGAGATCGCCCAACGGTTTGGCTATGCAAAAGTATGGAAATCGTTAACGAAGATCGGTTACGCTCGCCGCGCACTCGGCGACAAGAAAGAAGCTAGGGAGGCACTCGAAGCCGCAATAAAGAAGATCGAAAGCCTACGGAGTAATTCAATTGGTGCCGACACGGATCGCAGGACGTTTGAAGGAATGACCGGTCCGTATCAGTTGCTTGTCGACCTATCGATCTCGGACGGCAAGGTTTTCGAAGGTCTTTCTTATAGTGAGCGATTCAAGGCGAGGACGCTCCTCGATGTTTTGCAAACCGGGAAGATCGATGTTACGAAGGCAATGACCGCAGAGGAGCAGAAGGAAGAATCAAGGTTCAGGACTGAGATCGCGATACTAAATACCCAGATCGCCAACGTAAATGAGAAAACGCGCCTCGATGAACTGAATATAGAACTTCAACGGAAACGCATTAGCTTTGAGCAGTTTCAAGCCAGACTATTCTTGTCCCATCCGGAGCTTAAGATCCAGCGCGGAGAGATGAAGCCGATCGCTTTGGATGAGGCAAGCATGCTTCTGGGTGACGTTAAGAGCGGGATGCTGGAATTTGTGGTCTCGGATGATAAGGCGTTTGCGTTCGTTATCACAAAAGACATTGGCAATAAGCCGACATTAAGGGCGTATCCACTCGAAGTAAAGCAAAAAGATCTTGTTGAAAGGATAGAAAAGTACCAGTCGGCTTTAGCGGCGGGAAGTCTGGATATTCGGAAGCAGGCTTGCGAGCTATATGACCTGCTTTTAATGCCGGCCCAGGCCCAATTGGCCGGCAAGACAAATCTGGTCATCGTACCTGACGGGCCGTTGTGGGATTTGCCGTTTCAGGCGTTGATGGATGAGAACGGGAAGTATTTGGCGGAGAAGATGGCGGTTAGTTACGCGCCGAGTTTGACGGCGTTGAGGGAGATGCAGAAGAAGGCGAGAGAAAGGACGCCTTCGAAAGATGCGGAACTGGTGGCATTCGGGAATCCGACTGTCGCGGCAGAGACCGAAAAGCGTGTCGGGCAGGTTTTCATGGATGAGAAGCTCGAGCCTTTGCCGGAGGCTGAGCGGCTGGTGAATACGCTGGCGAAGATGTACGGGCCGCAGCGGAGCAGGATTTACACGGGTGCGGCGGCGAGA
>Ga0070681_10000738_pt1 | contig 27069 bp, 21 predicted proteins | sample KBSC83BmetaG_FD_65650 | JGI IMG/M metagenome (GOLD analysis project Ga0070681, IMG submission 65650) | Corn rhizosphere microbial communities from Kellogg Biological Station, Michigan, USA - KBS C8-3B metaG | ecosystem: Host-associated > Plants > Roots > Rhizosphere | place: USA: Michigan...
AGACATTGAGCAGCAGGTGCTCGCGCTCCCAGGACGAGATCACCTGCAGGAAGACCTCGTATTCGGCTTCCTTGACGATGGTGAAGGCTTCCACGAACGGCTCGCCGAGCAGCTTCACCAGCGGCTCGGAGGCGCGCAGCTCGCGCAGCGCCTCATCGAGCGAGCGCGGCAGCCCGAACGGCAGGTCGTGGGCGCTGCCGACGATCGGGTCGGAGGGCTGCGCGCCCTCGATCATGCCCAGGTAGCCGCAGGCGAGCGAGGCGGCGAGCGCGATGTAGGGATTGGCATCGGCGCCGCCGACGCGGTTCTCGACGCGGCGCGCCTGGGCGTCCGACATCGGCACGCGCAGCCCGGCGGTACGGTTGTCGTAGCCCCAGTGCACGTTGATGGGCGCCGACAGGTAGCGGGTCAGGCGGCGGTACGAGTTGACGTTGGCGCAGAACAGCGCCATCGCCGCCGGCAGGTACTTCTGCAGGCCGCCGATGTGCGCGAAGAACAGCGGCGAGGGCGTGCCGTCGGGGTTCGAAAAAATGTTCTTGCGGGTCTTCACGTCCACGACGCTCTGGTGGATGTGCATGGCGCTGCCGGGCTCCTTGGCGTGCGGCTTGGCCATGAAGGTGGCGTACATCTTGTGGCGCAACGCCGCCTCGCGCGCGGTGCGCTTGAACAGGAACGCCTGATCGGCGAGGTCGAGCGGATGCCCGTGGATCAGGTTGATCTCCATCTGTGCCGGGCCGTCCTCGTGGATCAGGGTATCGATCTCGATGTCCTGGTCCTCGCAGAACTGGTAGATGTCGTCGAACAGCGGGTCAAACTCGTTGACCGCGGCAATGCTGTAGGACTGGCGGCCAGGCTCGGCGCGCCCCGAGCGCCCGACCGGGGGCTTGAGCGGATAGTCCGCGTCCTTGTTCTGCTCGACCAGGTAGAACTCGAGCTCCGGAGCCACCACCGGCTCCCAGCCGCGCTGCGAGTACAGCTCGAGTACGTTGCGCAGCACGTGGCGCGGCGCCATCGACACGCGCCGGCCGTCGGAATAGAAGCAGTCGTGGATCACCTGCGCGGTCGGCTCCGCCGCCCAGGGCACGCGCCGCACGGTCTTGGGATCGGCCTTGAGGATGATGTCGATCTCGGCCGGGCTCATGGCCTCGCCGGTCTCGGGCGGATAGTCGCCGGTCACCGTCTGCAGGAACACGCTCTCGGGCAGGCGCATGCCGCCGTCCTCGGCAAACTTCTCCGCCGGCATGATCTTGCCGCGCGCAATGCCGGCCATGTCGGGGATGATGGCCTCGACTTCGGAGATGCCGTGATCGCGGAAGAATTGCCGGATCTCACTCACCATGGCGGCCGCCTTTCACCTTGACTGGGCGCGCTCGCGGCTCGCCTGCCCGAAGGCGGCGAACAGCGCGCGCGAGAACGGGTTGCTCATCACTTGCCACTCCGGGTGCCATTGCACCGCGAGCGCGAAGCTGGGCGCCGCGCGCACGCGGAACGCCTCGATCACGCCATCCGGCGCGCGCGCCTCGACGACGAGCTCGTCTCCCAGCCGCTCGATGCCCTGGCTGTGGAGCGAGTTCACCCGGACGCACGCCGCGGCGCTCAGTGCGCGCAGCGTGCCGCCGGGCTCGAGCGTCACATCGTGCGCGGGTCCGTACTGCACTTCGAGCGGCTGCGACTCGTCGTCGCGATGATCGAGGTGGCCCGGGACTTCGTGCAGCCTCTGGTGCAGCGTGCCGCCGAACGCCACGTTCATCTCCTGGAAGCCGCGACAGATGCCGAACACCGGCACCCCCGCGGCCACTGCCTTGCGGATCAGCGGCAGCGTCGTGGCATCGCGTGCCGGGTCGTGCAGCGTACCCGGCGCGCTCGGCTCGCCCTGGTAACGGTGCGGCTCGACGTTCGAGGGGCTGCCCGTGAACAGCAGCCCGTCCAGGCGCTCGAGCAGCTCCTCGAAGCGCAACTCCTCGGCCAGCGCGGGGATCAGCAGCGGGGCGGCGCCGGCGGCGACCATGACTGCCCGGGCGTACTTCTCCCCCACCATATGGAACGGGTGCTTGCCGACCATGCGCCGGTCGGCGGGGATACCAATGAGCGGGTGGGCGGCTGCCATGGCGGCTGCGAGGCCTTGTTTAATATCTTAAACAAAAGACCCCGGCGACTCTCCAAAGTAAGCCGCTATTAGACCACAGGTGCGGTGCGGAAGCTTAGCCTTGCACCACAGCCCGGAACTGCGGTGGTGGCCAAACTACGCCCTTAATACGGGTGTGCAGGCCGGGAGCGATTTGCCGGCCCCCACCCCGTCTCGCTATCCTGCGCCGCCCGCGCCCTATCCAGGCATTACGAAGATCTTAAACACCCATGTCCCGCCTCGATCACGTCCCCTCCTACTATGCGGCCTCGGCGCACGCCTGGCCGGAGCGCCCCGCGCTCGAGGGGACCGGGGAGTGCGACGTGTGCGTGGTGGGGGGCGGGATCGCCGGGTGCTCGACGGCGCTGCACCTGGCGCAGGCGGGCCTGTCGGTGGTGCTGCTGGAAGAGCACCGCGTCGCCTGGGGTGCCTCGGGGCGCAGCGGCGCCCAGGCGCTCTTCGGCGTAGCGGCCGGCCAGCCCAAGCTCGAGCGGCTGATCGGCGCAGACGCGGCGCGCACGGTGTGGGACGTGACCGTGGAGGGGCTCGCGCTCATGCGCGAGCTCATCGCCCGCCACGGCATCGCCTGCGACTGGGTCGACGGCTACCTGCTCACCGCGGTCAAGGAGCGTCACGTGCGCGAGCTGCGCACCGAGCTCGCCGAGCTCACCGAGCGCTACGGCTACGGGAGCGTGCGCTACGTGCCGCGCGAGGAGCTCGCCGCCACGCTCGGCACCCCCCGCTACCTCGGCGCGCTCTACGACAGCAACAGCGGACACCTGCATCCGCTCAACTACTGCCAGGGACTGGCGGCCGCGGCCGAAGCCAGCGGCGCGCGCATCTTCGAGGGCACGCGCGCCTCGCGCTTCGCCGCCGCCGGCAGCGCCGGGGTGCGGGTGACGACGCCGCATGGCGAGGTGCGCTCGCGCTTCCTGGCTCTGTGCGGCAATGTCTACCTGGGCGCCACGGCACCGCAGCTGGCGCGCAAGATCATGGCGGTCGCCACCTACATCGTGGCCACCGAGTCCCTGGGTGCGGAGCGTGCGCGAGCGCTGATCGCCAACAACGCCGCCGTCAGCGACATGAACTGGGTGCTCGACTATTTCCGCCGCTCCGCCGACCACCGGCTGCTGTTCGGCGGCCGCGTCAACTACTCCGGGCTCAGGACCTTCGATGCGCCCGGCGCCACGCGTGCGCGCATGCTGGCGGTGTTCCCGCAGCTCAGGGACGTACGCATCGAATACGCTTGGGGGGGCGAGGTGGACATCACCCTGAACCGCGCCCCGCATTTCGGGCGCCTGGCGCCGAACGTGTACTTCCTGCAGGGCTTCTCCGGCCACGGCATCGCGCTCACCGGCATCGCCGGCAAGCTGCTGGCGCAGGCCATCACCGGCACCGCCGGCCGCTTCGACGTGTTGGCGGGCATTCCGCATGCCAATTTCCCCGGCGGCTTGGCGCTGCGGCGCCCAGCGCTGGTGCTGGCGATGCTCTATTACCGGCTCAGGGACTTGCTCTAGGCACACGCGCCCGGCCGCGGCCGGCTAGGATGCGCGCCATGCACAGCGACCCGGCCTTTCACCGCCACCTCATCGGGTGGCTGTGGTGCGCCTGGGCGTTGTACTGGCTGGTCACGGGCTTCAGCACCAAGACCACACGGCGCCGTGAGCGACCGTCCGCGCGCCTGCTGCACGTCGTGCCACTGTTGGTCGCCGGCGTGCTGATCGGCGTGCGCGACATGCCATGGCCGGTCCTGATGCTGCGCCTATGGCCGCGTTCGCTGTCGCTCTACTGGCTCGGCGTGGCGCTGCTCGCCGCCGGGCTAGCCTTCGCCGTGTGGGCGCGCGTGCACCTCGGGCGCAACTGGAGCGGCTCGGTTACGGTCAAGGAGGGCCACGAGCTGATCCGCACCGGCCCGTACGCCTATGTGCGCCACCCGATCTACACCGGCCTCATCAGCGCCGTGCTCGGCACCGTGATCGCTTCCGGCACGGTGCGCGCCGTGCTCGGGCTCGTGATCGTCGTCGCCGCGCTGCTGCGCAAGCTGCGCACCGAGGAGGCGTTCATGCGCGAGACCTTCCCGGACGAGTATCCGCGCTACAGTGCGGTGGTGCCGGCCCTGATGCCCTTCACAAAGCCTCGGCAATCTGCACCGCATTGAGCGCGGCGCCCGTCGGCAGCTGCTCCCCCGCCGCGAACAGGCAGATGGAGCGGCGCACCCCGAGCTCCGCGGCGCCGGCTAACAAAATCACATGCACCCCGCCGGACGCAGATCCTGTGCCGCGGCCGCCCGCCTCATGCAACCATGCAGTTGCTTATCAGGCGCCACCGGCCTAATATGCAACCAGGAGGTTGCTATATGCAAGATCGCATCGAGAAACGCATGGAGCTCAAGGCCCCGGTCGCCCGGGTGTGGCGCGCCCTCACCGACTACCGCGAGTTCGGCGCCTGGTTTCGCGTGAAGCTGGAGGGCCCCTTTACGCCGGGCCGGCCGGCGGAGGGGCAGATCACCCACCCCGGCTACGAGCACGTCCGCTGGAAGGCCGTGGTGCAGAAGATGGAGCCCGAGCGGCTGTTCAGCTTCACCTGGCATCCGTACGCCATCGACCCGGCAGTCGACTACTCCGCCGAGACGCCGACCCTGGTCGAGTTCCGCCTCGAGCCCAGCGCGGAGGGCACGTCGCTGGTGCTCACCGAGTCGGGCTTCGACCGGATACCCGCGGACCGCCGCCCCGAGGCATTTCGCATGAACGACGGCGGCTGGAGCGCGCAGATGCAGAACATCGCCGACCATGTCACGCAGCGCAGTTGAGGGCGGTATCGCGCGGCGCCGCCACCACGCCGCCGTGTTCGCCGCGCTCGGTGACGAAACGCGCCTGGCGCTGGTCGCGGCGCTGGCGGCCGGCGCCCCGCGCTCGATCGCGCAGCTCACCGGCGGCAGCCGGATCACCCGCCAGGCGATCACCAAGCACCTGCGGGTGTTGGAGGGCGCCGGCGTCGTGCGCAGCGCGCGCCGCGGGCGCCAGAGCCTGTTCGAGCTCGATCCCGCCCCGCTCACCGAGATGCAGGAGTATCTGGGCCGGGTGGCCGAGCAGTGGGACCAGGTGCTGTCGCGCCTGAAGTCGCTGGTCGAGAGCTGACCGCGGGGCGCGATGCAGCTCACGGCGGCCGCTGCGGCCGGGCCGGTTATGTGACGGCAGTCACCGGAACGGGCGCTGCGCGCACGTATCCTTGGCCGGTCGGAGGCTACGGTGCGCAAGGTTCGACCGATGTGTGGCAGCTCATGGCGCGCAGCGCTCGGCGCCCTCGTGGCGCTCGCCTGCCTGCCGTTGCCGGCCCAGGAGGTCTACAAGTCCGTGGACGCGCAGGGCCACGTCGTCTACTCGGACCGCGGCACCACCAAGACCGCGCCCAAGACCGCCGTGCACGTCGATGAGCCTGACCCGGCCGAGGCGGCACGGCTCGCCAAGCAGCAGCAGATCCTCGACGCCCAGGAACAGGAGCGCACGCGGGAACAGGCCGCCAGCGACCACGCCAAGGCGCTCGAGGACCGCAAGCGCCAGCAGAAAGCGAAGGCGTGCGAGAACGCCCGCAACAATTACTTCCGGCTGCAGGAAACGAATCGCCTCTTCAAGCGTGACGCCGACGGCAATCGCGTGTACTACTCCGACGCCGAGGCCGATGCGCTGCGCCAGCAGGCCAAGCAGGCCATGACCTCCGCCTGCGGCTGACGGGGCGCGCGCAGGACTTGCGCATGCCCCGGCGCCTCCTCCACGCCCTGCTCGCGATGCTGGTGTTCGGCTGCGCGGTGTCCGTGGCAGCGTCTCAATCCCAGTCGGCCTACCGCTTCCGCGATGCCAACGGGCAGTGGGTGTTCACGGACCGCACCGCCGGCGACACCGCAGCCGGGGGCGCACCGCTCAGCCTCGCGCACCAGCCCGACGCCCTGCACGCCGACATCGAGCGCGTCGATCTCGGCAGCTCCACCCGGCTGGTTGCCGTCAACGACTGCCTGTGCGTCGTCACGCTGCGTGCCTGGATCGAGCAGTCGGACCTGGCGCAGATTCCCGCCGGCCTCAGCTACCAGGCCACGCTGCAACCCGGGGCCAGCCGCACTCTCGTCGAGGCGCGCCGCGCTGACGGCGCCAAGGGCCAGCTGCAGTTCTCCTGGCGCCGGGCGCTCGGCGCGCCCGAAGCGGTGCACACCCCGGCGCGCCCCTACCGTGCACCGTTTGCGCTCGGCGCCACGTTCCTGGTGTCACAGGCCTATCCGACGCGCGTGACCCACGTCACCCCCGACAGCCTGTACGCCGTCGACATCGCACTCCCCGACGGTACGCCGGTATACGTCGCGCGGGCCGGCACCGTGATCAACGTGCGCCACGACTCCTTCAGCGGCGCGCCGCTGGCGGCACTCCTGGACCAGGCCAACGTCGTCGAGATCCTGCACGAGGACGGCACCATTGCCGTCTATGCGCACCTGCACTGGGACTCGATCCGGGTACGCATCGGCCAGCGCGTGCAGCGGGGCGAGTACCTCGCCAACTCCGGCAACACCGGCTTCACGACCGGACCGCATCTGCACTTCGCGGTCTGGCGCAACAGCGGCTCCGCCGACGTCTCCGTCCCGGTGCAGTTCGCCGGCCCGGGCGGGCTGGCCGTGACGCCGGCCACCGCGCAGCCGCTGACCGCTTACTGAAATTCTGGCCGCTGCTACCGGCGCTCAGATTCCTCGGGCATGATGACCCGGGCGCGATCGGCGCAGCGGGGGTGGAATGATCCGGAGCACACCGTCCGTGGCGGCGTTCGGCTGGCTGCTGCTCGCCGCGCACGCGTACGCCGCGACCGCGACCGCGACCGCGACCGAGCGGCTGCAACAGCTGCAGAGCGGGCTGCGCCAGGCGCGCGCCGCCAGCGACTGGCCGGCCTACCTTGCCACCGCGGAAAAACTGCAGCCGTTCCTCAACGCGGCCCCCAGATCGCTCCTCGAGGTGGCGCGCGCGCAGCTGCACGTGGGCAACCCGGACGCGGCGCTGCAGGCGTTGTCGCAGTTCGCGGCCATGGGCCAGGCCGCCGACCTGCCCGGCCTGGCGCAGGAGTTCGCCACGCTGCCTCGAGGCCCTGCACTGCTGCGGCTGCAGGAGCGCATGACCGCCAACGCCAGCCCGGTGGCGCTGGGCTCGAGCGCCTTCGTGCTCGCCGACGCCGGCCTGCTGCCGGAGGACCTCGACTACGACCGCTCCGGCAAGCGCTTCCTCGTCAGCAGCGTCCGCGAGCGCAAGATCGTCGCGCTCGGCAGGCACGGCCGCAGCACCGACTTCGCCCGCTCCCCCGACGGCTGGCCGCTGGTGGCACTGCGGATCGACGCGCGGCGCGCCCGCGTGTGGGCAACCGAAGTCGCCTTCCAGGGCTCGGCGCTCGCCCCGCAGGCTGACTGGGGCCGTTCGGCGCTGCTGTGCTTCGAGCTGTCCAGCGGCAGCCTGGTGCAGCGCATCGAGGCGCCGCACGCCGCGGCGCTCGGCGATCTGGTCGTCACGCCCGGCGGTGAGGTCATCGTCAGCGACGGCGACGGCGGCGGCCTGTATCGGCTGCCCGCCGGCGCCACGACGCTGCAGGTTCTGAACACCACCGACCTCATCTCACCGCAGACCCCGGCGCTGCACCCGGACGGTCGGCACGTGTTCGTCCCGGACTACGTACGCGGCATCGCAGTGCTCGACCTCGCCACCGGCAGGCTGCGGTGGCTGTCGATGCAGGGGCGCTTCGCGCTGAGCGGCATCGACGGGTTGTACTACCAGCGCGGCCGGCTGATCGCGGTGCAGAACGGCACGCTGCCCGAGCGCGTGGTGCTGTTCACCCTGGACCCGACCTTCGACCACATCGTCGCCGAGACGGTCATTGAGCGTTCGACCCCAACCCTCGGTGACCCGACGCATGGCGTGATCGTGGGCAATGACTTCTACTACATCGCCAACTCCGGCTGGGACCTGCTCGACGAGCACGGTGTGCTGAAGGCGGATGCGCATGCGGCGCCGCCGCGCATCATGCGCGTTCAGCTGCCACGCACCTCGTAGCAGCGATGCATGCGCGGATTGCGCGCGAAGTCCGGCGGCAGGGTCGCCGCCGAGATGTCGCGGATGGCGCAGCGCGCCTGCAGTGCCGCATCGAGGCGGAAGCGCTGGGCATTGGTCGAGAACAGCAGCAGCCCGCCGGGCGCGAGCAGCCGCACGCACGCGTCGATGAGCTGCGCGTGGTCGCGCTCGACGTCCAGCACACCCTCCATGCGCTTGGAGTTCGAGAAGGTCGGTGGATCGAGGAATACCAGCTCGTAGCGCGCGGCGGCGTGCACCGCCTGCGCGAGCCAGACGCGACAGTCGGCCTGCACGAAGGCATGGGTAGCGGCCGCCAGGCCGTTGAGCGCGAGATTGCGCTGCGCCCACTCGAGGTAGGTCCGTGACAGGTCCACCGTCGTGCTCGCGACCGCCCCGCCCGCGGCCGCGTACACGGTCGCCGTGCCGGTGTAGCCGAACAGGTTGAGGAAGCGCGCACCGCGCGCGGCGGCGCGCAGCCGGGCGCGCGTCAGGCGATGGTCGAGAAACAGGCCGGTGTCGAGGTAGTCCTCGAAGTTCACGTAGAACTTCAGGCCCGCCTCCATCACCACGTGAAAGCGCCCCTGCTCGTCGGCCTTCTGGTACTGCTCGCCGCGGCGTGTGCGCCGGCGCGTGGTGCGCACGCGCATGCACTCCGGCGCGACCCCGGTGGCCTCGGGCAGGCTGGCCAGCACTTCGGCGCGGCGCCGGCGCACCGCGTCCGCCTCGATCTCGGCGGGCGCGGCGTATTCCTGCACGCACAGCCACTGCTGCTGCGGTTCGATGACCGTGTAGCTGTCGACCGCGAAGGCGTATTCGGGCATGTCGGCATCGTAGAGGCGATAGCAGGAGACACCCTCGCGCCGCGACCAGGACCGCAGCCGCTTGAGGTTCTTCGCGATGCGGTTGGCGAACATCTGCGCCCCGGGTGAGTCGCGATGCCGCGCCAGGCCGCGCCCCAGCGCGCCCGGCACGCGCGTGCTGGCGCTGTCGACCCGCAGGCGCAGCAGCCGGCACTCGAGGCCGCCATTCCAGATCACGTGCGTGCGGTGGGCCCGCAGGCCCAGCTCGCGCCCGAGTTCGGGGGCGCCGGTGAGCACCGCGGCCTCCCAGCCCTGGAAGCGCTCGCGCAGCACCGCGCCGAGCTCGCGGTGCACGCCGCGCGCCCCTTCGCGATCCTCGAGACGCACACCGTAGGGCGGATTGGTGCACAAGAGGCCGCCGCGCTCGGTTGCCGGGGCGGCCGCCGCAAGCGCACCGGTCGCAAAGTGCACCTGCCCCTCGAGTCCTGCGCGCCGCGCATGGTCCTGCGCCGCGCGGATGGCCGCGGCATCGCGATCGCTGCCGCGCACGCATACGGGACGGGCTGCAGCGCCGGCGCGCGCTGCGGCTTCGGCGTGCAGCCGCTCCCACAGCACGGCGTCGTGCCCCTGCCAGCCCAGGAACCCGAAATAGCTGCGCGTCAGGCCGGGTGCCCGGTCGCAGGCGATGAGCGCCGCTTCGATGCAGAAGGTGCCCGAGCCACACAGCGGATCGAGGAATTCGGCACCCGCCGCCGCCAGCTCGGTCCAGCCGGCGCGCAGCAGCACGCCGGCGGCGACGTTTTCCTTCAGCGGTGCCTCGCCCCCCGCCGCCCGGTACCCGCGGCGGTGCAGGCTGTCGCCGGACAGGTCGATGGCGAGCGTGACGGTGGCGCCGTGCGCGTGCGCGTGCACCCGTACGTCGGGGCGCTCGGGGGCGATGTCGGGACGCGCGCCGCGCGCCAGGCGCAGGGCATCGACGATGCCGTCCTTGAGCTTGAGCGCACCGAAATGGGTATGGGTGATGGCCGGGTGACGACCGCTGAAGTCGCAGGCCAGCGTGGCCCCGGGTGCCAGGTGCGCAGTCCAGTCGATGCGGCGCACCTGCGCGAGGTACTCGTCCGCATCGCAGGCTTCGAACTGCGCCACCTCGAGGAACACGCGGTTGGCGATGCGCGACCACAGGCAGGCGCGATAGGCGCTCTCGAGCGAGCCGTGGAACGCGACGCCGCCGGCGCGCTCGCGCGGCTCGCTGGCGCCGCAGCCGCTCAGCTCGCGCGCCAGCAGATCCGCCAGGCCGCGCGGCGCACTGGCGAGAAACCGCAGCGGTGCCGCGCTCACGGCGGCGGGCGGCAACCGCTCAGGAGAGGTCGAGCCACGTGGTCTTGAGCTCGGTGTACTTCTCCAGCGCGTGCAGTGACTTGTCGCGCCCGATGCCGGACTGCTTGAAGCCGCCGAACGGCACGGTGATGTCGTCCGCGTCGTAGCAGTTGATGTACACGGTGCCGGCGCGCAGCGCGCGCGCCACGCGGTGCGCGACGGTTACATCGCGCGTCCAGATCGCCGACACCAGGCCGTAGATGACGTCGTTGGCGATCTCGATCGCCTCGTCCACGGTCTTGAAGGTGATCGCCGACAGCACCGGCCCGAAGATCTCCTCGCGTGCGATCGACATCGCCGGCTTCACGCCCTCGAACACGGTCGGCTCGATGAAGTAGCCCCCGCTGTCCTCGCGCACGCGCCGGCCGCCGAAGCGGAGGCTGGCGCCGGCGTTGCGGCCGGCATCGATGTAGCCCAGCACGCGCTTCATCTGCGTCTCATCGACGATCGCGCCCATCTGCGTGGCGGCATCGAGCGGGTCGCCGGGCTGCATGGTGCGCGCCATCGCCTGCACCTTTTCCAGCACCGCGTCCTTGATGCCCTCCTGCAGCAGCAGCCGCGAGCCGGCCGAGCACACCTCCCCCTGGTTGTCGAAGATGGCGTGTGCCGCCGCCGTGGCGGCCTTGTCCAGATCCGGATAGTCCGCCAGCACGATGTTCGGCGACTTGCCGCCGCACTCGAGCGAGACGCGCTTGAGGTTCGACTGTCCGGCGTACTGCATGACCATGCGTCCGGTGGCGGTCGAGCCGGTGAAGGCGATGCAGTCGACGTCCATGTGCAGCGCCAGCGCCTTGCCCGCCGACTGGCCGAGGCCCGGGACGACGTTGAAGACGCCGGGCGGCAGCCCCGCCTCGACCGCGAGCTCGGCCACCTTGAGCGCGGTCAGGGGCGATTTCTCCGAGGGCTTGAGCACCAGGGAATTGCCGCAGGCCAGGATCGGCGCGAACTTCCACGCCGCCATGAGCAGCGGATAGTTCCACGGCACGATGGCGCCGACGACGCCGAGCGGCTCGCGCGTGACGAAGGCCAGCGCGCCCGGTCCGGTCGGCGCCACCTCGTCGTACACCTTGTCGAGCGCCTCGGCATACCAGCGCACGCAGGCGGCCGCCCCGGGGACGTCGCCCTTGAGGCTGCTGGAGATGGGCTTGCCCATGTCGAGCGTCTCGAGCAGCGCCAGTTCCTCGGCGTGCTTCATGATCAGGTCGGCGAATTGCAGCAGGATCTTCTTGCGCTTGGCCGGCCGCATGCCCACCCAGGCGCCCTTGCGGAAGGTGGCGCGCGCCGAGGTCACGGCGCGGTTGATGTCCTCCTGGTCGCCTGAAGCCACCCGCGCCAGCAGCTTGCCGGTCGCCGGGTTGATGGAGTCGAACGTGGCGCCCGACGCGGCATCGAGGTAGCGGCCGTCGATGAACGCCTGCGTGCGGAACTCGAGCGCCCGGGCGCGCTCGTGCCAGGAGATCTGATCGGGTTTTGCGTTCATGACTTGAGCTCAGCCTCGTTCAGAAAGTCGGAGGAGTGCAGGCACTGATGATCTCACACGGCTCGCGCCCCACGTTGCGGAAGCGGTGCGGGAGCTGGCTGGCAAAATAATAAGCCTCGCCCGGACCAAGCACGCGTGCGGCGCCGCTGACGGTGAGCTCGATGCGCCCGCGGATCACCATGCCGGCCTCTTCACCGCGGTGCGCCAGCATCTCTTCGCCGGTGGCGGCGCCGGGGGCGTAGCGCTCGTGCAGCAGCGTCAGCTGCCGCCCCGGTCGCTGGGCGGCCACCAGCCTCAGGGACACCTCGGGGTTGCCGAGCTCGACCAGCTCCTCGGCGCCGAAGAACGCCTGCGGGGCGGCGCTCAGGTCCAGGGTGAAGAACTCGGCGAGCGACATCGGCACGCCGTCGAGCACCTTCTTCAGTGAGCTCACCGACGGGCTCACGCGGTTCTGTTCGATCAGGGAAATCAAGCCGTTGGTGACACCCGCACGCCGCGCCAGCTCGCGCTGCGACAGTCCGATCGAGGTCCGGACGCTGCGCAGCCGCGCCCCCACATTAATGGTCATGGTGTTTATGATATTAGACAAAGGGGACAAAAATATCCCCCGGGTAGCCCGTTTTGTCCACTTTATTTATCATTCCTCGCCCCCGACTCCCCCGGCAACCGAGCCCATCATGCCTAACACCTCCGCACTGAGCCGCTCCGATCTCGAAGCCCTGTGGCTGCCCTTCACCGCCAACCGCCAGTTCAAGGCGAAGCCGCGGCTGCTCGCCAAGGCGAGCGGCATGCACTACTGGACCCCCGACGGCCGGCAGATCCTCGATGCGGTGGCGGGACTGTGGTGCGTGAACGCCGGTCACGGGCGGCGCGAGATCACGCAGGCGGTCGCCAGTCAGCTGGAGACGCTCGACTACGCGCCGCCGTTCCAGATGGGGCATCCGGGAGCGTTCCAGCTCGCGAACGAGCTGGTCAAGATCGCCCCCGCCGGGCTCGATCACGTGTTCTTCACCAACTCCGGCTCGGAGTCGGTCGACACCGCGCTCAAGATCGCACTCGCCTATCACCGCATGCGCGGCGAGGGTACGCGCACGCGCCTCATCGGCCGCGAGCGCGCCTATCACGGCGTCGGCTTCGGCGGCATCTCCGTGGGTGGCATCCCGCCGAACCGCAAGACCTGGTCGGCGGCGCTGATCCCGGGTGTCGATCACCTGCCGCACACGCACGACCTGGCGAAGAACGCCTTCTCGCGCGGTGCACCACCGCACGGCGCGCAGCTCGCCGACGAACTCGAGCGGATCGTCGCGCTGCACGACGCCTCCAATATCGCCGCGGTGATCGTCGAACCGATCGCCGGCTCGACCGGCGTCTTGATCCCGCCGCAGGGCTACCTGCAGCGCCTGCGCGGAATCTGCGACCGGCACGGCATCCTGCTGATCTTTGACGAGGTGATCACGGGCTTCGGCCGCACCGGCGCGCCGTTTGCCGCGCAGGAGTTTGGCGTCACGCCCGACATGATCACGCTCGCCAAGGGGCTGACGAACGGCTGCGTGCCGATGGGCGGCGTGCTGGTAAGCAAGCCGGTGTACGAGGCCTTCATGCAGGGGCCGGACGGCATCGAGCTGTTCCACGGCTACACCTACTCGGCGCACCCGGTCGCGTGCGCGGCCGGGCTGGCGACGCTGGGCCTGTATCAGCAGGAGGGCCTGCTGACGCGGGCCAAGACACTGGCGAAGTTCTGGGAGGAAGGCGCGCATGCGCTGCGCGGCCTGCCGCACGTAATCGACGTGCGCAACTACGGGCTGATTCTGGGCCTGGAGCTGGAGTCGATTCCGGGCAAGGTCGGAGCCCGTGCCTTCGAGGTGTTCACCAAGTGCTTCGAGCGCGGCGTGCTGGTGCGGCAGACGGCCGACATCATCGCGCTATCGCCGCCCCTCATCGTGGAGCAGGGCCAGATCGAGCAGATCTTCGCCACTCTCGCGCAGGTACTGCGCGGGCAATAGCGCGCCCGGGCGCGCCGCCGCGCCCGGTCCCTGCACCTGGGATTCAGGCGTGGCGCTGGTGGCGGCCGCGGCGCATGCGCGCCAGTACCATGCCGGCCAGCACCGCGATGACGATCGCGCTGCCGACCAGAATCTCCATATCCGACATGCTGAACGTGCTGCTGCGTTCGGCAGCGACGGTTACGATTTGCACCACACACCTCCGGGCCTGATGCAGTCCCGACACACCCGCCTAGCTTCACATCGCGGCGCCACGCGCTGAAGCATGGCGTCGCAGATCTGCGACGCAGCTCAAGCAGGTCGCGTGTTATGTCTGGTGCGGCTGGTACCTCAGCTGCGCGCCTCGAAGATCGCGTAGATCTTGCTGCAGTCCTCCACGACTTCCCAGGTGCCGCTGAAGCCGGCCGGCACCACGAACGCATCCCCGGGACCGAAACTGGCGCGCTCGCCGCGCTCGCTCTCGATCACCACGCGCCCGGCGGTCATGACGCACAGCTCGTTCTCGGTGTAGCGCACGCGCCATTTGCCGCGCGTCGCCGACCAGCGGCCGGCGAAGAACTGCTGGCTCGCGTCGCTGAAGTAGTTGCGCACCTGCAGCTCCGGGGTCCCGGCCAGCAGGCGCTCGACCGGCGGCTCGGACACGTCGGCCTCGACCGGGCCGTCCAGACGAACGATGGCGGTGCTCATGGCAGTTCCACGCAGGTATTCATGCCACGAAATCTTAGCGCGAAGGTGCGCCGCGAGCTTGTACGTCCGCGGCGCACCCACGCTCCGGGCGCTGTCCGGCCTATTCACGGCTCGCCACCTGCCCCGCGCCCGGCAGCTCGACGCGCACCGTCACGCGTCGATCGAGGGCGTAGGCGTCAAGGTCCCCCGCGGTGCTGCTGGACTCGGACTTGCCGTGTGCCTCGATCGCGATGCGTTCGCCCGGCACCCCGGCGCTGGCCAGTACCGCCGCGACGCTCTGCGCGCGGCGCAGCGACAGCTCGTCGTTGTAGGCATCCGAGCCGCGCGGATCGGCATAGCCGGCGATGCGTACCCGCGCCTGCGGCATGGCGGCCACCAGTGCGCCAAGCTTGAGCAGCGGCGTCATGCTCTGCACGGCGATGCCGTCGTCGTTGGTGCGAAAGCCCACGTCCAAGCCCACCTGGTCGGTGCGCTGCAGCGCCGTGTCGAGCTGCTCGCCGCGCGCCTGCGCCTGCGCCAGCGAACCGCTGCGCTGCGTGAGATCGTGCGCCAGGCGCGCACGCTCGGCTTCGCTCTGATCCAGGTCGCGGCTCAGCGCCGCACTCGACTGTGCCTGGCGGTGGTAGCGGTCACCCAGCAGCGCGCCGGCGCCGATCACCGCGCCCACCGGGCCGCCCACCAGGGCGCCGAGCGCGATGCCCGCCACGGCGCCGGCATCGGACTCCTTCGATCCCTGGCCGCGATCGTCGGCCGCATCAGCGGCGAATGCCGGCAGCGCCAGGCTGCCGGCGACGGCCAGCCCGAGCGCCGTCGTCCTTACCCTCGATGTCAGTGCTTTCATGGAAGCTCCTCGTGCGTTGCGTTTGCTGCGCCCTCGTTCCCGGGCACGGTTACATTTCAGCGCGCGAGGTGGCGGCGGCCGTGACGCAAAAGCGTCAGGCCGCGGATGCTTTGTGGCGAAAGATGGCGGGCGCGGACGATCGCATATACTCGCTTCCCCGGAAGCTCAGGAACGTCACATGCCGCAGGTAGGTCGCGCGCGCCGGCTGCGCCACGGATGGATCGCGCTGCTCGCGCTGCTCGTGGTGCCCGCGGCGTTTGCCGCCGCGGCGCCGGCCAGCGTCGGCCAGGGCGGCGGCGTGCTGCGCGCCAGGCTCGACAACGGGCTGCGCGTGGTCATCGTGCGCAACGCGCTCGCGCCGGTGGTCTCGACCGCCGTGAACTACCTGGCGGGCTCGGACGAGGCGCCGCCCGGATTTCCGGGCACCGCGCACGCCGAGGAGCACATGATGTTCCGCGGCAGCCCCGGGCTGAGCGCCGATCAGCTCGCCGACATCGGTAGCGTGGTGGGCGGCGACTTCAATGCCAACACGCGCGAGGGCATGACTCAGTACCTGTTCACGGTGCCGGCCGAGGACCTGGACGTGGCGCTGCACATCGAGTCGCTGCGCATGCGCGCGGTGCTGGACACGCCACAGGGCTGGGAGCAGGAACGCGGCGCCATCGAGCAGGAGGTCGCCCAGGATCTGTCCGAGCCCGCCTACGTGCTGTTCCAGAAACTGCGCGCCCGCATGTTCGCCGGCACCCCGTACGCGCATGACGCACTCGGCACGCGGCCTTCGTTCCAGAAGACCACGGCCAAGATGCTCAAGGATTTTCACGACACCTGGTACGCACCCAACAACGCCATCCTGGTGATCGCCGGTGACGTCGACCCGCCGGCGACGCTGTCGGAGGTCAAGAGCCTGTTCGGCGACATCGGCACCAAGAAGCTGCCGCGCAAGACGCGCGTGCGCCTGCGTCCGGTGCAGCCCACCACCTTCACGGTCGACACCGACCGCCCGAGCGGCACGCTGATGGTGGCGGTGCGCACGCCGGGGCCGCGTGACGCGGATTTCCCCGCACTCGAGGTGCTCGCCGACGTCCTCGCCAGCCGCCGCTTCGAGCTCTACGGCCTCGTGCCCCAGGGCAAGGCGGTGGCCGCCGAGTTTGCGCTCGATCCGCTGCCGGAGGCCGGCCTCGCCTATGCCGCGCTCACCTTCACCGCCGGTTCGGATTCCAAGGCACTCGAGACTGACGTGCGCGCCATACTGACTCGCGTGGCGCGCAGCGGCGTGCCACCCGAGCTGGTGGATGCGGCGAAACTGCAGGAGCGCAGCGCGGCGCAGTTCCAGCGCAACTCCATCCCGGAGCTGGCCTCGGTCTGGTCGGAGGCACTGGCGCTGTACGGGCTCGCCTCTCCCGATGAGGACCTGGCGCGCATCGAGCGCGTCACCGTGGCCGACGTCAACCGCGTGGCGCGCAAATACCTCGATCTCGGCCACGCGATCACCGGCATCATGCTGCCGCGCGGCTCGGGCCAGCCGGTAGCCGCACATGGCGGCTTCGGCGGCCGGGAGGCGATCTCGCTCGGTGAGGCTCACCCCACCGAATTGCCGCCGTGGGCGCGCAAGGCGCTCGAGCGCCTCGAGGTGCCGGCCTCGACGCTGCATCCCATCGTCAGCACGCTGCCGAACGGTCTGTCGCTCATCGTACAGAGCGCGGATGTCAGCGATACGGTGAGCGTCTTCGGTCACATCCGCAATCGCGCCCAGACCCAGGAGCCGCCCGGCCAGGAGGGCGTGAGCCAGGTGCTCGAGCGGCTGCTCACCTACGGCAGCGAGCACCTCGATCGGGTCGCCTTCCAGGAGGAGCTCGATGCCATCGGTGTGCGCGAGCGCGCCGGTACCGACTTCGCCGTACAGGCGCTCAGCGAGCATTTCGAGCGCGCCGTGGAGTTGCTGGCCGACAATGAGCTGCATCCGGCGTTACCGGACGCGGCCATGGACGTCATTCGCGGCCAGCTGGCCACCGGCATCGGCGCGCGTAACGTCAGTCCGGGCTTCCTCACCCAGCGCTCGCTGACCGCGGCGCTGTACCCGCCGGACGACCCGACGCTGCGTCTCGCCACACCCGAAACGGTGCGCGGCCTCAAGCCCGCCGACGTGCGCAGCTACTACACGCGCGTGTTCCGGCCCGACCTGACGACCATCGTCGTCATCGGCAACGTCACGCCGGACGGCGCGCGCGCAGTGATCGAGAAGTACTTCGGCGGCTGGAGCGCCCAGGGGGCCAAGCCGGTGGTCGACCTGCCGGCCGCACCGGACAATCGCCCCGGCAGCGTCGCGGTGCCCGATGCGAGCCGCGTGCAGGACCGCGTGGTGCTGGCGCACACCCTGTCGCTGACGCGCTCCGACCCGGACTACTACCCGCTGCAGCTCGGCAACACCGTGCTGGGCGGCAGCTTCTACGCCACGCGCCTGAGCATCGATCTGCGCAAGAACTCCGGGCTGGTGTACTCCGTGGAGTCGCTGCTGCAGGCCGGCCGCACCCGCAGCGTGTACATCATCGAGTACGCCTGCGACCCGCAGAACGTGCTCAAGGCCGCGCGCATGGCGGCGCAGGAGGTGACGAGCATGCAGACCACGCCGGTCGGCGCGGACGAGCTGACACGCGTCAAGGCCTACCTGCTGCGCCAGCTGCCGCTGAGCGAGGCCGGGCTCGACGAAATCGCGCACGGACTGATCGGACGCACCGAGCTGGGACTGCCGCTCGATGAGCCGACCATCGCTGCCCGGCGCTACATCACGCTCGACGCCGCGGCGGTGCAGGAGGCGTTCCGCAAATGGCTGCGGCCGCAGGATCTGGTGCGTGTCAGCGAGGGCCCGCCACCGCAATAGCCGGCAGCCTACACTTGAGCTGAGCGCTCAGCGGCATGCGGGCGGCTACTATGCGAGCGGAGCCCAACCGATGGCTGAGCCGCTGACCCCTGCCAACTCCCTGTCGCGCATGCTGCGACGCGCGCGGCAGCGCCTGCTGCCGGGGCGCGCCGGCGCCGCACGCGGCGGTGATCCGTGGTGGAAGCACTCGGTCATCTACGAGATCTACCTGCGCAGCTTCCAGGACTCGGACGGCGACGGCGTGGGCGATCTCGGCGGCGTGGTGCAGCGCCTCGACTACCTGGAAGCCTTGGGGGTGGATGCGATCTGGATCACGCCCCTGTTCCCGTCACCGCAGATCGACTTCGGCTACGACATCTCCGACTATCGCGCCATCGATCCGCGCTTCGGCACGCTCGCGGACTTCGACCGCCTGATCCTCGAGGCCGCCAAGCGCGGCATACGCGTGCTGCTCGACATGGTGCTGAACCATACTTCGGAGCAGCACCCGTGGTTCGTCGACGCAGCGCGCTCGCGCAGCTCGCCGCACCACGACTTCTACGTCTGGAGCGACGGTCGCACCGACGCCGACGGCCGGCGCCTGCCGCCCAACAACTGGGTCAGCCTGTTCGGCGGCTCGGCCTGGCAGTACGTGCCGGCGGTCGACCGGTTCTACTACCACAAGTACTACCGCCAGCAGCCGGACCTGAACTGGCGCAACCCAGCGGTCGAGCGCGCGATGTTCGCGGCGATGCGCTTCTGGCTGCGGCGCGGCGTGGCCGGATTCCGCCTGGATGCCATCACCGCACTGTTCGAGGACGAGCAGCTGCGCGACGAGCCGGACCTGGGCGGTACCAACGAACACGGCGACCCGAACCTGCGGCACATCTATACGGACAATCTGCCGGAGACCCACCGCGTGATCCGGCGCCTGCGGGCCCTGATCGACACCTATCCCGGCAAACGCGTGCTGGTGGGAGAGACCTACCTGCCGAGCACCGCCGACCTCGATGCCTGGTACGGCGGCGCGCGCCACAACGAGCTGCATCTGCCTATGGACACCCTGGTCGGGCTCGGCAGCAGGCTCGATGCGGCGACCTTCCGCCAGCGCCTGATCGAAGCGGCCACCGAGATCCACGACTCGCAGCCCCTGCTCGTGTTCGACAACCACGACCTGCCGCGCAGCTGGGACCGCTACGGCGACGGGGTGCACGACGAGCAGATCGCGCGCATCGTCGCCACGCTGCTGCTCACCTCGCGTGCCGCGGTGCTGCTGTACCAGGGCCAGGAGATCGGGCAGCGCACCGCCACGCCCACACGCGTCCAGGAGATGCGCGATCCCATGGGCATCAGCGGCTGGCCACGCCTCAAGGGCCGCGACGGCGAGCGTACGCCGATGCAATGGGACGCCAGCCCGCAGGCGGGCTTCAGCACCAACCCCGGCACCTGGCTGCCCGTCGCCCCGGACTATGAGCGCATCAACGTGCAGGGCGAGACCGCGGATAGCGGCTCGCTGCTGCACTGGCACCGGCACCTGATCGCCATGCGGCGCAGCTATGCCGCGCTGCGCAGCGGCCTGATGGTGATGCTCGACCCGGACAACGCCTGTGTGCTGAGCTATGTACGGGTCGCCGATGACGGCGCTGCCATGGCGATTGCGCTCAACATGTCGGCCGCGCCGCAGACCCTGACCCTCGACCTGGCCGTGGCCGGCGTCGGCTGCCGGCGCCTCGCCACCCTGCTGTCGAGCCCGCCCGGCATCGGCAGCGTCGAGGCGGGAGCAGCCGTCACTCTGCCCCCGTACGCCGCCTGGGTGGCCGCAGTGCGGGCCCACGATCCGGACGGCGCGGACGAGTCACCCGCCGACGGCTGACGGCACGCGACTAGTGCGCGAGCTTGCGGCAGGCCTTGATGAGTCTGGTGGCGAACTGGTCGATCGCCAGCCGCGCGTCGGCCCACGGATCGGGCGACAGCGCCGCCTGGCGGATGGAGGGTGGAAAATAGCGGTGCCTGACCGTGACCACGATGCGCTGCTGCGCATCGCGCACTTCGCCGACCAGCGCGGCGCCGCCGAGATAGCGCGTGTGCATGACATCGAGAGCGGGGTCGTCGGCCGACAGCTGGCGGGTCGGCCGGGTCGGCGCGAGATCGCGCACCGTGATGGTCACCGTCAGTCCGTCGGGGAGCGCGGCGCGCGCCGCCGCGCGCGACACGGACTCGAGGATCGCAGCCTGCACCACCGCTGCCTCCTGCGCGCCGTACAGTCGCAGCTTGTCCTGCACCTCCGGAGTGAAATCGACCGCGGCCACGGGCAGTTGCCCGGCCGAGGCCCCGCTCACCAGCGCCGCGAGCGCGAGGGCAGCGACATACGACCGGTAGCGCATGGGGCAACTCCTCGTGGTGTTTGGCAGTCGCGTGAGCGCGAGGTCCAGCGGCACTGCCCCGGCACGCCGCGCCCGGGGGGCGCGCCGGAGAAGTTTGCGGGTACTATGCGCCCAGGATGCGTCGACAGCCAAAACTGAGCCCCGCGCAGGCGCGCTCCGGCCGGCGCCCGGCACCGTTCCTGGTGCTGTTGGGTTGTTGCCTGTGGCTCGGCGCCGCTCTGCCGGCGCCGGCCGGTGCGGCGAGCGGCGCCGACCCGTGGTGGCGCCATGCGGTCATCTACGAGATCTATCCGCGCAGTTTCCAGGACTCGAACGGCGACGGCGTGGGCGACCTGAACGGCATCGCGCAGCGGCTCGACTACCTGCAGTCACTCGGCGTGGACGCCATCTGGATCGGCCCCTTCTTCCCTTCGCCGCAGGTGGATTTCGGCTACGACATCTCCGACTACGAGGCGGTAGATCCGCAGTTCGGTACGCTCGCTGACTTCGAGCACCTGGTGGCGGCCGCCGGCGGGCACCACATCCGCGTCATCCTCGACATGGTGCTCAACCATACCTCGGATCAGCATCCGTGGTTCCGCGACGCGGCGCGGGCACGCGACTCCGCGCACCACGGGTTCTACGTGTGGAGCGCGCGCCAGCCGGGGAGCGACGGCCGGCGGTTGCCGCCCAACAACTGGGTGAGCCTGTTCGGCGGCTCGGCCTGGCAATTCGTACCCGCCGTCGACGAGTTCTATTACCACCGCTTCTACCGGCAGCAGCCGGACCTGAACTGGCGCAATCCGGAGGTCGAGCGCGCGATGTTCGGGGCGATGCGCTTCTGGCTCGACCGCGGCGTGGCCGGCTTCCGGCTCGATGCCATCACCGAGCTGTTCGAAGACGCGCAGCTGCGCGATGCGCCGGCGCTTGGCGGCACCAACGCCCAGGGCGATCCCAACCTGAGCGACGTGTACACCAAGAACCTGCCGGAAGTGCACGACGTCATGCGGCGTCTGCGTGCGATGGCAGACACCTACCCGGGGCAGCGGGTGCTGATCGGCGAAACCTACGTGCCGCTGACGGCAGACCTGGACGCCTGGTACGGCGGCGCCCGCCATGACGAGCTGCAGCTCCCCATGGACACCCTGGTCGGACTTGGCAACCGGCTCGACGCGACGACCTTCCGTGCACGCCTCAGCGAGGCGGAGCAGCAGCTGCACGGGTCGGCGCCGCTCATCGTGTTCGACAACCACGACAACGTGCGCAGCTGGGACCGCTTCGGCGACGGCAGGCACGACGCCGCGATCGCACGCATCGTCGCCACGCTGCTGCTGACCTCGCACGCCACCGCGCTCATGTACCAGGGCCAGGAAATCGGCCAGGTCACCGCGACCCCGACCCGCATCGAGGACGTGCGCGATCCGCTCGGCATCACCGGCTGGCCCAAGGACAAGGGCCGCGACGGCGAGCGCACGCCGATGCAGTGGGACACCTCCAACCCGCAGGCCGGATTCAGCAGTAATCCCCGCACCTGGCTGCCGGTGACCCCCAACTACCGCAGCGTCAATGTGCAGGGCGAACTGGCGGCCGCCGATTCGCTGCTCAACTGGTATCGCCGCCTGATCAGCCTGCGGCGCAGCAACGCCGCGCTGCGCGACGGCCGCACGGTGATGCTCGCGCCGGACAATGCCGCGGTGCTTGCCTACGCCCGCGTGACCAGCGGCGGCGGCGCGGTCGTCGTCGCGCTCAACATGTCGGCGCAGCCGCAGACCCTTTCGCTCGGCCTGCAGCAGGCCGCTCTCACGGGCAAGGAGCTGTCGACGCTGCTCGCCAACCCCGCGCCGCCCGCCGGCGCCGCCGCCGCCGGCGACATCACGCTGGCACCCTACGCGGCCTGGGTCGCGGCGCTGCGCTGACGGGCGGCAGTCCCGCATGGCACGCGACACGCCTCCGGTCGGTGAGCTCCTCGGCATCGCGGTGGACGCCACGCGGCGCGTCTCGGGGCGGCTGCTGTGCCCGCCGGGTGCGCGCGGCTGTTACCTGCTGGCGCACGGCGCCGGGGCGGGCATGGACCAGCCGTTCATGAGCGCCGCCGCGCGCGAGCTCGGCGCGCTGGGGATCGCGAGCCTGCGCTTCCAGTTCCCCTACATGGAGCAGCGCGCCCGCCGCCCGGATCCGCCGCCACTGTGTCATGCCACCGTGCGCGCGGCGGCGCGCGAGGCGGCGCGGCTCGCCCCGGCCCTGCCGCTGTTTGCGGGCGGCCGCTCGTTCGGCGGCCGCATGGCCTCCCAGGCGCAGGCGCTCGAGCCGCTGCCGGGCGTCCGCGCACTCGTGTTCCTCGGTTTTCCGCTGCACCCGGCCGGGCGCCCCGCGCTCGAGCGCGCCCGGCACCTGGCGGAGGTGCGCATCCCGATGCTGTTCGTGCAGGGCACGCGCGATGCGCTGGCCGAGCGGCCGCTGCTCGAGAGCGTGCTGGCGCAGCTCGGCCCGCGCGCCACGCCGCAATGGGTCGAGTCCGCCGACCACTCCTTTCATGTGCCCGCCAGCGTCGGACGCGACGCCGAGGTGCGCGCGGCACTGCTGCGCGCGGCCGCGCAGTGGATGGAGGCGCAGCTGTGAGCAAGCGCGCCCTGGAGCGCTATGCCGCCAAGCGCACCTTCAGCCGTACACCCGAGCCGCCGGCGAAGAGCGTGGACGCGCGGCACGGGCCACTGCTGTTCGTGGTGCAGAAGCATGCCGCCCGGCGTCTGCACTACGACTTTCGGCTCGAACTCGACGGCGTGCTGAAGTCGTGGGCGGTGCCGAAGGGCCCCTCGCTCGATCCGGCGGACAAGCGCATGGCGGTGGAGGTCGAGGATCACCCGTTCGACTACGCATCCTTCGAGGGGGTGATCCCCGCCAAGCAGTACGGCGCCGGCAACGTCATCGTCTGGGACTGCGGGGCCTACTCCCCGGATGAAGGCGGTAAGTACTCGTTCGCCGAGCGCGCCGAGGCGGAGGCGCGCGTGCGCGCCGAGCTCGCCGCCGGCAAGCTGAGCTTTTTCCTGTGCGGCGAGAAGCTCAAAGGATCGTATGCGCTGGTCCGGACGCGCCAGGCGCAGCAATGGCTCCTCATCAAGCACAAGGACCGCTTCGCACAGCAGAACGACGTGCTGGCGCGGCACCTGTCGGTGCTGTCGCAGGCGAGCCTCGACGAGCCGGCGGCATTGCAGTCGAGCACGCGCCTCGCGGCGGCGCGCCTGGGGCCGACCGGACCGACGGAGCAGCTGCCGCGCCAGCTCAAGCCGATGCTGGCCGAGAGCGGTGCCACGGCGCAGTCCAGTCCGCAATGGCGCTACGAGCCCAAGCTCGACGGCTACCGCGTCATTGCCTTCGTGCACCAGGGCACGGTGCGTCTGCAGTCGCGTCGCGGCCTCGACCTCACCGCCACCTTTCCCGAGATCGGCGCCGCGCTCGCCGCACTGCCGTCCGGGGAGCTGATCCTGGATGGCGAGATCGTCGCGCTCGATGGCACCGGCCGCCCCTCCTTCAATGCCCTGCAGAACCGCGCACAGCTCAAGACGGCCGCCGAGATCGCCAGCGCGCAGCGCGGCACGCCCGTGGTGCTGATGTGCTTCGACCTGCTGCACTTCGCCGGCCTGAACCTGCGCGGCGCGCCCTACTCCGACCGCCGCCGCTATCTGACTCAGTGCCTCATGCCGGGCGCGCACCTGCAGCTGGTCCACGCCGCCGATGATGCCGAACAGCTGTACAGCGCGGCCCTCGAGCACGGCTTCGAGGGCATCATCGGCAAGCGCCTCGACAGCCCCTACCAGCCCGGGCAGCGCTCGCGTGCCTGGCTCAAATTCAAGACGCAGCACAGCGAGGAGTTCCTGGTCGGCGGCTATACCCGCGGCAATGGTGCGCGCGAGCCGCTCGGCGCGCTGCTGCTCGGCTACCGCGACGGCAAGGCGCTGCGCTACGCCGGCCACGTGGGCTCCGGACTGGACGACGCAGTCATCGGCACACTGCTCGAGCGCAGCGCGCAGCTCAAGCGCGCGACCTCACCCTTCGCGGAGAAGCCGCCGCTGCACCGCCCGACCACGTGGCTGAAGCCGCAGCTGGTCGCCGAGGTGAGCTACAGCGAGTGGACGCCGGCGGGGGCGCTGCGCGCGCCGGTGTTCATGCGCCTGCGCGACGACGTGGCGCCGGAGAGCGTGCGGCGCGCCGGCCCGGGCAAGACCACGCGCGCGCCGCGGGTGAGCACCCCGCGCGCCGCGCCGCCGCCGCGCGCGGCAGGCGCCGGCGACGACGTTGCGGCGGTGCTCGAGCAGCTCGAGGGCAGCGCCAAGCGCATGGAACTCAGCGTCGGGGAGGCGCGCATCAGCCTGACCAACCTCGACCGTGTCTACTGGCCGGCAGCCGCGGCGCGGCAGCAGCCCACCACCAAGCGCGACTTCCTGCGCTACCTGGCGCGCGTCAGCCGCTTCATGCTGCCGCATCTCGTCGACCGGCCGCTGACCATGATCCGCATGCCGGAAGGCATCCAGGGCGAGCGCTTCTTCCAGAAGCACTGGTCGCAGGCGCTGCCGGACTTCGTCGAGTCGGTGACGGTGTTCTCCGAGCACAAGGACGAACGACACCGCTACCTGCTCGCCAACAACCTGCCGACACTGCTGTGGCTCGGCCAGGTCGGCACGCTGGAGTTCCACGTCTGGCACTCGCGCGCCCAGCTGGCACCGGAGGCGGCAGGCGCGAGCACCGACTACTCGAGCTCGCTGGCCACGCTCGAATCCTCGATCCTGAACTACCCCGACTACCTGGTGTTCGACATCGACCCCTACATCTACTCCGGCAGGGAGGCGAAGGGAGCCGAACCCGAGCTCAACAAGCACGGCTTCGCGGTCGGCAAACGCGTTGCGTTCTGGCTGCGCGCGCTGCTCAGAGAAATGTCGCTGGAGGCGATCGTCAAGACCTCCGGCAAGACCGGCCTGCACGTGTTCGTGCCGATCGAACGCACCGTGACCTTCGACGAGGCGCGCCACATCTGCGAGAGCGTCGGCCGGCACGTGATGCGCGAGCACCCCAAGGACATCACCATGGACTGGGCGGTCGAGAAGCGCACCGGCAAGATCTTCATCGATTACAACATGAACGTGCGTGGCAAGACCCTGAATGTGGCGTATTCCCCACGCGGGGTGCCCGGCACCCCCGTTTCGATGCCCCTGACGTGGGAAGAACTCGAGGCAGCCGAGCCGACGGAGTTCACAATCCGGAATGTACCTGACAGGTTGGAAAAGAACGGCGACCGGTGGCATGATGTACTTGAGATAAAACAGAGTCTTACGAAGGCTTTCGGTGTCGATCGTGAGAAGTAGTCCCAGGCTCAACTAGTGCAAGGTGACTCATGGCTGCTCGTTCCATAGGTTCTCTGACGGTGTCGTTCGGGCTGGTCGCCATCCCGGTGAAGCTCTACACGGCGACGCAGTCGGCGAACGCCATCTCCTTCAACCTGCTCCACAAGACCGACGGCTCGCGCCTGAAGCAGCAGTACGTGTGTCAGAAGGAAGGCGTCGTGGTCGAGCGCGACGACATGGTCAAGGGCTACGAGTTCGCCAAGGACCAGTACGTGCGCTTCTCGCCGGAGGAGATCAAGGCACTCGAGGAAGTCGGGACGCACGCAGTGGAGATCTCCGAGTTCGTACCCATCGAGTCGGTCGATCCGGTGTTCTACGACAAGACCTATTACCTGGCGCCTGACAAGGGCGCGGCCAAACCCTATGCACTGCTCACCGAGGCACTGAAGCAGGCAGGCCGCTGCGGTGTCGGCCGCTGGGCCGCTCGCGGCAAGGGCTACATCGTCATCCTGCGCCCGATCGGTGACGTGCTCGCCATGCAGCAGCTGCACTATGCGAGCGACGTGCGCCGCGCCACCGAGGTCGAGGTGCCCAAGACCGAAGTGAAGCCGGCGGAGCTGAAACTCGCGCAGCAGCTGATCGAACAGCAGACCGCCGAAAAATTCGATGCGGATGCCTACAAGGACGAGGTGCGGGCGCGCATCGAAGCGGCGATTGCCAAGAAGGTCGAGGAAGGCAAGGAGATCTCGATCACGGAGACCGCGCCTCCCGGGGAGGGCAAGGTGATCGATCTCATGGAAGCGCTGCGCGCCAGCCTGCAGAAGAGCGAGAGCGCGCGCACCCAGGTGAGCCGGCTGGGTCCGCGCAAGGCAGCCAAGCGAGTCGAGGAACCAGCCAGGACGACGCGCAAGGCGGGCAAGCGCAGCGGCTGAGTCGCACGCGCGAGCGATCAGGATGCGGTCCTACAGTGTCCGGGACGTGGAGCGCGTCCTGCGGCTCTCGCCTGACATCACGCGCAACCTCATCAAGGCCGGATTCGTCAAGCCGGCGCGCGGGGCGCGCCGCGAGTATCGCTTCTCCTTCCAGGACCTGATCGTGCTGCGCACGGCGC
>Ga0070681_10000739_pt1 | contig 27068 bp, 17 predicted proteins | sample KBSC83BmetaG_FD_65650 | JGI IMG/M metagenome (GOLD analysis project Ga0070681, IMG submission 65650) | Corn rhizosphere microbial communities from Kellogg Biological Station, Michigan, USA - KBS C8-3B metaG | ecosystem: Host-associated > Plants > Roots > Rhizosphere | place: USA: Michigan...
GGCGCGGTATCTTTACGCGATCTGGTGATGGCTGAGCTTGACGCGCCGCTGAGGAACGTCATGCGTACCAGACCCATCACTGTAACCGCGATGGAGGATCAGGAATCAGTTGCACAGAAGATTGCGAAATATAATTTGCTCGCAGTGCCTGTCCTGGAGAAAGACGGCGCGGTTGTCGGATTCGTCACTGTGGACGACGTGATCGACGTGATGGTCGAAGAGGGAACTGAAGATATCCTGCGAATGGCGGCAGTTGAGCCGGGTGCGTTGGACAAGCCTTACATGCAAGTCGCGCTGCCAACGATGATCAGGAAGCGTGCTGGATGGTTGGTGATTCTCTTTCTTGGCGAAATGTTGACTGCGACGGCGATGGGTTTTTTTGAAAAAGAGATCGAGCGAGCTGTGGTTTTGGCGCTCTTCGTGCCGCTCATCATCTCATCTGGAGGAAACTCAGGTGCACAGGCTTCGACTCTCGTGATCCGTGCGCTTGCTCTGAGTGAAGTCAAGCTGCGTGACTGGTGGCCGGTGATGCGGCGTGAAGTAATGTCCGGACTTGGGTTGGGTGTCATTCTTGGCACGATCGGGTTTCTAAGGATCACGGTGTGGTCCGTGTTTTCAGCCATCTATGGACCACACTGGTTGTTAGTAGCGTTTACGGTCGGGGTGGCGTTGATCGGGATCGTCTTGTGGGGAACGCTCGCGGGATCGATGTTACCATTCATGCTGCGCCGGCTCGGCTTCGACCCTGCAACGTCATCCGCGCCATTCGTAGCTACTCTTGTTGACGTGACGGGCCTGGTGATTTACTTCAGTGTCGCCGTCATCGTACTGCGCGGCACACTTCTCTAGCCGTAGAAAACTCACTTGGGCCTAAATAGATCATCGAGGTGTTTGGCAAATCGCTTAGTGTTAGCCACTGAAGTCCCGTCGATATGAAAAAACACGGTGGATGTATGAAACAAGATCATGCAACCACTTGTGTTCGGGCTTTGCCACAACAATGCTTCATCACCAAATCCCTTCAGCTTTTCCTTTGGTGGAACCGGCATCCGCCGTATGAACTCCTTAAATTCATCTGTAGCAGCGCTCGGTGAAGCCATCATAAATACGTCAGCTTCTACTCTCTCGCTGCCTAATTTCCACCGATAGATCGTAGATTTTGGCTGTGCTTCCTTGTCGGAGAGTTCCCACGCGGGCTCTTTGCTTTTGATTGCATTCTCAATCTCAGCGGCAGGAGCAGATTGTGAACTGCGGGTCTGGGCTGCAAGCGAGCCTGACGCTATCACAACAAGCCAGAGAACGAGCGTTGTCGTCGTAATGTCGATTCCAAACTGATGTCTCATTTATCGTTATCAGTGGCCAAAGTGGCCCAGATCCTGCTTAACTCACTCGGGTCTAAATAGATCGTCGAGGTGTTTGGCGAACCGCTTGGCGTCAGCCACTGAACTTCCGTTTAGGTGCACGAATATGTTGCCTCGGCGGAACAGGATCATGCATTCATCGGTGTTGACGCCTTGAAACAATAATGCCTCATCACCTGGACTCTTCAGTCTTTCCTTCGGCGGAATCGGCACGTAGTGCGCAAACTCATTGAGCTTAGCTGCGGCTTCGTCTTGTGAATCGGTAACATATATGTGGACATCATCTGTTGCTCCTCCAATTTCCACCGGTAAGAAGTTGAATCTGGTTTTACCTTTTTGGCAGAGAGCTCCCAAGCTGGCTCTTTGTTTTTGATCGCATCCTCAATTTCTGAAGGCAGTACAGATTGAGAACTCTGGGTCTGGGCTGCAAGCGGGCCTGATGCTATGACAAGACAACAGAGTACAAGCGTTGTTATCGTAATATCCATTCCACACTGACGTCTCATTTTTGTTATCAGTGGCCAAGTGGCCCAGTTCCTAATTATTGGTAAACATCAAGGCTCCGGCACGTGCTTCGCTAATTTCCTCGCCAAATCCTCAACGAGTGTTATGGAAGACGCGGACAGGTCAAAGTATACATTCGCCTTCCTGAATCGAATGCCTGCATATCCGTTGCTCGGAGTCTTCCAAAGGTACGCTTCATCTCCGAAGCCACGAACCTTATCTCCTGGACCGACCGAAAGATAATCTATCGCCTTGGTCATTTTCTCCGAGGCCTCTTGGGTGGAAGCTCCGTAAAAGATCGTTAGAGTAACCTCTGCTTTTTGGGTCCCCCATTGATAAGTGATTTGGTTGCCACGTTCTTGCTTTGTAATGAGCTTCCATTGCGGGTTCTTGGCTTTCAGAGTTTCCTCAGATTTTCGCCGCAGCGAGGCCATGTCCTGGCCCACCACTACGCTTGCGACAAACAACAGCATAATAACCACAAAAAACAGCTTTGATATGTTTTTCATTTATCGCTCCTTTAGTGAGGGCAAACGTAGCCCGTTAACAATGAAGAGGACCATCGCGTGGTTTGTACCTGCTGCGGGGTGTTGTTGAAAGCGGTCTCGATAAAAGTTATGCCTGAGTAAGTCAAACCGAAGGATGGATCGTACCAAGTGTTGTTCGTCGAAACCACAGCGTGAAAGCTGAAGTGTGGATTGGTTTCAATGGACCCGTCGTGACTTCCCCTGGCAATTCGGAACGACGGAAACGATTCCCCGGTGCTTCCGATAGTATATCGCGAGAGGGTGCTTGAGTTAGGTCCGGCCCAAATGAAAAGAACTGATCCATCGATTCCAATACTGCGTAAGAGGCCACGCAGTAACGCAGCTTCGTCAGCGCACTGAATTCCCGGACCAGGCGTGTAGGCATTTAATGGGTGCAGAGTGGCTATTGAGAAATGGGGGTTGTAAAACGTATCACTGTCAACACCTGTGTTGACGCGACTGACTATAGTACTTAAGTCGGAGCTTCCATTTGCATATCCACATGCTTTCTCCAACGCCAAATCGTAAAGCGTGGAGTACGTAAAGCCGCTATCGTCTCGGAACGATGGACTCAACGGCGAAGCAAAGGTCCAGTAAAGCTTGTGTGGTCCAGTATTCCCCATCGGGAACCACGTCGTTCCGCCGTCGTACGAAATCTCCCAGGTAAACGTTGGCGACGAAGTCTTGACGGTACTCTCGAGCGCCAAAGTGGTAGTCATATTAGTGATGGTCGTGCTCGTGCCTGAGAGTGTTACATCTTTAGTGCCCATTACATCGCTTCCACGCTTGACGCGAATCTTTGCGCTCGTGTTCGAGACAGACGGTTCGATTCCTAACTTCGCGAAGATCGTCACAGTCGAGCCTCTTGCGTAAGCCGCCGGCAGATCCGGATTCTCCGAACTCTTCCAAGTCGGTGCATTGTCGTTCGGGTCGATCTCAGTGCCACTGGACCACTGCGTTATGTGAAAGTCTCCACTGAACCCCACCTCGCTAATGGTTGCATGAGGCTTCACGTTAAAGCTGGCCCGAGCAATCAGGTGAGTCATATCATTTGTCGCACAGAAGCCGCCGCCAACGCCCTCAATGCCGCCCACACCAACGTCATTGTCCGTCCAAACGTTGCGTGGTTCGAACCAGTCCGCCCTAATCGTCGCCGTACCCGGAGCAACTCCCGTAGCTAGTCCTACAGACACCCTGGCAATGTCCTCATTACTGCTTTGCCACTCTACTGCCCATGGTTCAACCCAATCACTAAAACCACCATAACAGGTCGTCAGTTGGTGTTCAGCGATAAACTGGCTTTCTCCGGAAACGATATTAGTCTGTGGGTTAGGTACGATGCGCGGGTTGACCGCATTGTCCGGGCAGCAATTCACACACGCATAGTTGCTGCTAACACCCTGGTCCAGATCCACTTGCTCAGAGCGCCCAATCAACATGCCGGCTTCGGCTCCAGTCTTGGTCCAGTGAATCTGACCCGCGGTGGCGTCAAGCGGAATGACTCGCCCTTTCGCATCCGGTATCTGCTCGTCACGCAATTTCGCTACATCGAATTCGACAGTTTGTCCAGCCTCGATCGGCTTGATGCCAAGCGAATAGAGACCGCCTGGATACCTTAACTGAAAGTAGTAGTGTTGTTGGTGTGCTTCTGCGTTTTTGATATAGACAATCGTGGAAGAGCTTCCTTCTATGCGCCACGGATAACCGCCTGTAGCGCTCTTCTGCGCGTAGACATCCCACATCGGAACGCGGAAAACCTGCGTTCCTCCGACGCCGAGCGCCGTCATCGTCACGCTGCCTGGCGCGGTTGAATATTCAAACTCCAAACTTCCGGTCGCTTGCAGCTTTTGTTCTCCGCTTTCTCGCATTGCACGCGCAACATCAATGTCATCAAGCTCGCCGGGGGACAACGTGACTTGCGGTAGTTTTACTGTGCCTTCGGTACCGTCCCTCTTCGTATAACGAAAGCGTCCCGTCAACGTAGTCACTGAGTTGCCAACATTCCGAGCAACCACAATAGGTATCAGAGACTCGCCTCCCGCTTTTCCTACTCGGAAACCCACACCCTGAAGCTTTGTTGATTTTCCCGCAGTTGGATCGCCAAATTGAATCGTCAGCGAGTAACCTTCCGACGAGTCTTGAGCCATGCCCCGAGCTATTAAGGCGCCCGGCGCGCCGGAGTGTTGAATAGAGATGCCGCCCAGGCGAGACATGTTACCGTTCGGACGATGTAGGATGTCAGCCTGAATATCGAGCATCCGAGTCTCGTGCGGATTGAGAACAAACGCCTGGCTTCCGTTTCGAGTAGGCAGGTTTCCGTTTACGTCAACAATCACTGTCAGTGAAGAATCCGAGTTATTCGACAACGCAACACGCACCTCACCATCATGCGATGGCAGCCACCAAAGACCTTCCAGTCTTGACGATTTGAAATTACCTCTTTCGACGAGTTTCTCATCGAAACTCAGGCTGTGGGTTGAATCGACAAGATAGATTTGAGAGCCAAGTACGAGATCGCGTCCGAGATGGAAAACCTCGATGCTTCCTTCCTGAAATTCAGGTCCCGCAGTATGTACCCAATCAGAGATATCGATCATCTGAAAGGATTCAGGATCTATCGTTATCGGAGGTGCTTCAAAGCGTTCGCCGGCGATGCTAAAGAGGGTCGGGCGCGCTATGAGAGGTAACGATCCCTTGTTATTGAGCAACAGTTTGGCGGACAGATTATCCTTGACGCTGTAGTACGATCCCATCAACAAATGCGGTTTGTTGTCAGCCGATCCGCAACATGGACTTGGCGCTGGAGTCGGTGAGGAGATGGAATCGCTTTCATTCGATTGAGACGCGCCCAAAGCTCTCGGAAGAAGTTTGGCCCCAACCGTCCCAAGCAGAAGAAGCACCAGGATCCCAACTGCTGTTAATATTCGATAAGCCCTGAGAGGTCTGTGAGAATAGAGTAGCGACATAAGTTTCTCCATGGCGTGAAGTCATGAATAGAGGTTCATGAACCGTAGAGTTCAAATATTCCCAAAGCTTTGCTTGTGAGCAAAAGGATTGAGTGAAGTTGAGCGCTAATGGAACGCAGTCTATGTGTAGAGATCGATCCTGTCAATAGGGAGAATTGACCCACATGAACTCGAGATTCGGTGAAACGAAAGTCATCCCGGTCTTTGTCTTGATACTGCTTTGTGGCTTTTCGTTTTCTCCATTGCAACTGCGCACATTCGAGCAGCGGGAAAAGATCCTGGCGCCGAAAGTCTTCAAGAACGCACACGGTGACACGTTGCCCTATCGGCTATTCATTCCGGTGCGCAACGATCAGGCAAAAAAATATCCGCTCGTGCTCTATCTTCACGGAGGCGGGGGACGCGGCAACGACAATCGGAAGCAGATAGACGGTGGCAACGGCTATTTGATCGATTTGTTCACTAGCAATGAAACACAGCAGCACTACCCGAGTTTCGTTGTAGCGCCGCAATCACCAATGGAAGGGTGGATCGAAGAGGACTCGATTACACCGACCCGCCAATTGCACTTAGTTTACGAACTCATTGGCGAGTTGCAGCGGACTCACAACATCGATGAAACGCGCGTTTACGTTGCCGGCCAATCGATGGGTGGCTTTGGCAGCTTTGCGATCATTTCGGAATATCCGCGTACGTTCGCGGCCGGTGTAGTACTTTGTGGCGGTGGCGATCAATCTAAAGTGACGCGCCTAACGAACGTACCAATCTGGGTTTTTCATGGAGCAAAGGATGAATCAGTCGCAGTCGAGCGTTCGCGCACGATTGTCGCCGGGATCAGAAACGCAGGTGGTAAAGTGAGATATACCGAATACGCAGACACGGGTCACATAATATGGCCAAGCGTCGTGAAGGAGACCGAGTTGCTGCCGTGGCTTTTCGGGCAGCGGAAATGAAATTACCGAGGCATCGCTGTTGCTAATGAGAATTGATCATCCCGAAACATATTAGATTGGCGAAGTGCCTTGAACGATTAACAGACAGGAGGTGTACGTAAACTCATGGCACAGACATCACAAGCAAAAGCGCAAACAATGCGGGCCGTAGCTCTCGATAAGTTTGGCGGCCCCGAAGCACTCAAAATCCAAAATATACCTATCCCCGAAATAGACGCACAGGAGGTGCTGATTCGGGTCGAAGCTGCGGGCGTAGGAGCGTGGGATCCGATTGAGCGTGAAGGGCGATTTGTTGACATAACCGGGATCAAACCGACATTTCCATACGTGCTCGGCAGTGATGGGGCAGGAAGGATCGCGGCAGTCGGTAAAAACGTAAATCGCTTCAAAGAAGGCGATCGTGTTTACGCGGCAGCGCTAGCGAATCCCAAAGGTGGCTTCTACGCTCAGTACGCTGCGGTTAAGGCCGATAATGTTTCGCTGATTCCCGGACACTTGACCATTGAACAAGCGGCGGTGTTGCCCACCGATGCATTCACCGCCCTAACTGGTTTGGAAAAAGTACTTGGTTTGAAATCAGGCGAGTCGTTGATGGTGTTCGGCGCAAGCGGCGGCATCGGACACTTAGCTTTACAACTCGCCAAACGCCTTGGTGCGGATGTGTTCGCCATCGCATCGGGTGACGACGGCGTGCAGCTTGCCAAAAAACTGGGAGCTGATAAAGCGGTCGATGGACGAAGCGATAATGTTCTGAACGTGGCAAGGGAATTCGCGCCGAACGGAATCGACGCTGCACTTGTCACTGCGGGAGGCACGGAAACTGATCGAGCCTTGACAGCGATTCGTAAAGGCGGACGTATCGCGTATCCACATGGCGTGATGCCTGACCCGACCGCTCCTGACGGTGTCAAAATCGAGGCATACAATGGAGAAGGTGGCCCGGCACTCATCGACAGACTCAACAAGTTGATCAATTCTGGTCCGTTTGAAGTTCACGTGGACAGAACGTTTCGGCTGGAAGACGCCGGCAAAGCGCACCAGGCGCTTACTGAACATCATTTGGGCAAGATCGCGTTGCGGATTGAGTGAAGATCGGAGCTTGTCGCGAGCGAGATCGGTCATCCTCTAACTTTTAATTCCAATGGTGCCGGTGTTACTCGTCTGACTATGCGCTGACACTCTGATCGTACAAGGCCCAGGTGCCAAGTTGCTCGGCAATCTAAAAATCACCTGGGCCACACCCAGCGTCACTACCGGTCTTACGTCTTCGGCGGGCAGATTAAAACTCTGCCCAGAACTGCTAACTATATTGACAGTAACAGCAGAAGCCGGCTCGCCAGCCAGCAACTGTAGATTGCCCACCAAAATCACCACTCGCGTATTCGGATCCAACCCATTTAACGGATTGCTGTTGATGACGGGAAATGGATCACGCACTTGCCAAACGGCATCCAAAGCAAACGCCTGATTAACTGATGGACCCCCGACTTCTAAAAGTAACTGGAGCGGATTCGGAGTAGGCGAAGGGGTCGGCGTTGGTGTCGGTGAGGGCGATGCGCCTGTAGTTACAAAACTCCACACTGGTCCACTTGCCGTTTGGTTGGCCATGGTTTTTCCGACCACGCGCCAAAAATATTTGGTTCCAGGCTGTAGCGTTAGAGGTAACGTGAACGTCTCCTTGACGCCGTCGTCGACCGAACCGGTATCAAGAAGCGGCTGGCCCGAAACTGCACCGCTTTGAATAGTACTAACATTCGCGACAAGAAGCGGTGGGTTCGTGTCCGTACCAAAGAAGATGTCATATTTGTGAGCCCACGGACCACCCTCCCATTCGAGCTTAAGGGTTGTTGGCTGAGCAACCGCAGAGTTAGATGGCGAGAGGTACGTTGGCTCGCCTGGGGGCAGCGGCACAAATGGTTCAAACTCTGTAGTGGAATTCCATTTACGCTCGAAATGGTTCACGAACCACTGAAAGAACCACGGTTTCGTGGTGAAGTAATTATGTTCCTCCTGAGAGTTCGATGAAGGGCCGGTCCAATTCGAGGATCCGAAGATTACCATCCCCTGGTTATACAGAATTGCCGCCTTCTCATGATTCAGGCCAAGGTGCTTTCGCATTTTGATCTGAACACCTCCCATAAAAAGCCGATCGACATTCCATGCATCCCATTGTCGCGCCGTATTGCGATACTCATTCGGTTCGTGCAGGAGTCGAACGGGAATGCCGCGATGCACTGCCGCAAGTGTCATATCAGTGTACCGTTGGTTCGTAATGCGATACATGATTACGTCGATTTTCTGAGGCTCCCGGTCGAAATTTGATTCGGTCCGAAGGAAGAAGTCCTGACTCCCGTCAACACTTGGTGGAAAATTTAGTTGCGGATCGATCGCAAAGGTTGGATAACGACGCGCCAGTGGACCACTGATGTTGGCGAAGTTGCCATATCTCAGGGTATCCGTCCAAAGATCATCAAACTTTCGCTTAAAACTTTGGACCAGGGAAAGATCATCCGTGAAATAAACAGCCTCATCGATGTAGTTAACGAATGGCGATTGCGGTACGAAGAAGTCCGGCGAAAAATTACCGCCCATAAATTCCAGTTTGTTTTGTCCGGCAAACAACATCATCTTCCAATGAAGGATGCCATCCGATAACTTAAAACGCATTGGAATTCCCGCGCCCTTTAACTGATCCAATATCTGTGCGTTACCAGGCTCACTGGCATTGGCGCGGGGGTCTACAATAATTCGAACGGGGACGCCGGCCTTGTATCTGTTGATTAGCTTCGTAGCGAAGGACGTGTCCTGCATAAACCAGAAAGCCACATCAATTCCAGCCGTTTCGGAATCAATCAGCGTCCACAGAGGCGCGCGGCAATCTTCGAAAGCGGTATCACATAGACGTTCTTGTGCTCGAACGTTGCTAGAGAGAAGTAGGACGAAACCGACGAGGCCTGCCGAAAAAAGATGTTTCGTGTTCATGCGGCCTTCTATGAGATCGCACTGTATTGAGACGATTCCTGAGCAGTGCGAATCGACTAACGAAGCACCTGCGGGCGCAAAACTACGTCAGCGAAGCATTCCTTAAGTACATCGGAAAACTGAGTCTATGTGTTCTTGCAAATGATGGGCCGATTTGTGTCAGCAAGGCGCAGGAGGCACTTACTGACATCATGTGAGCAAGACTGCGTTGCGGATTGAGTGAAGACCGCAGCTTGAGATATTCGAGAATTCTGACGCGGTGATACCCTCGTGGTCCATCACCGGCTCAGTTTACCCAGGCTTTCCTTGATGTGCCGGATCGCGTTCTCGAAAACGTCTTCCGCAATCGCGTAGGTAATCCGAAAGTATCCGGGCGTTCCGCAAAGGCTGCCCGCAACGACTGCCACGTTTGCGTCCTGAAGCAGGTAGTCGACCAGATCGACGTCACTCCTGATCAACTTGCCATCGCCAGTTCGACAGCCGATGTAATGCTCGATGTTCCAGAAGAAGAAATAAGCCGACTGCGGCATGATGTACGAAGTATTCGGAACCGTATTCAACAGCTCGACAGCCTTCGCTCGCCTGACCTTCAGTGTCTCGACTATCTTCGGGATAATCTCGTTAGCAGCTTCGAGCGCAGCCAACGCGCCGCGTTGCAGAAACTCATTGACGCCCGACGTGGCGTAATTCTGCTTCTGAAGATAAACGTCGGTCCAGGAGGGATGCGCCGCGACGAACCCGACTCGCAATCCCGACATGGCATAGTTCTTTGACAGGCTGTTGATCGTTAACACCCGGTCATGAATTTCCGGCCAACTGCTGATGCTGGGGCAAGTCTTCTCATCAACTAAGACAAGGTTATAGACCTCATCAGAGACCACCAACAGACGTGGGTGTTTGATGAGTACTTTAACCAACGCGCCTAGTTCTTCGCGTGTGTAGACCGCGCCAGTCGGATTATTCGGGTTGGTAAGAATCAGTATGCGACTCTTCCACGTGATACTTTGTGCGAGCTGTTGTGGCGTGAGCTTGAAATTATTTTCGGCGCTCGTCTGAATGATCTTGAGCTTGCCTCGGCCTTGCGCAACGATGTGCGGGAAGGCGAACCAGAACGGCGCAGGTATCAGGACATCTTCATCGCCGATGGTGGAATCGAGGATGTTGTATAGAGCCTGCGAGGCGCCGTAAGTGATGATGACGCCTTCTTCCGGATAGCCATAATCGCGGGCGACCTTTTGCTGGAGGGCCTCGAGCCCGCGCGTCGGCGGGTAAGAGAGTTTATCTTTGCTCGCTTCGACCGCTTTAATGATTTCTTCGCGTACCTTTTGGTGTACGGGGAATGGCGGCGCACCGGTGTTAAGCGGCAGTGTGTCGGCGCCGAGATGCTTCGCACTTTCCGGGGCGAGCGGATTCGAATAGAGACGCGTGGAGGTCTGTGACATAGTGAATCTCGCTTTCAGCCAGGATCTACTGTCTCCACTCTACTGGGAACAACGCGCCCGCTTTATCGGGTGGGATAATCACGCCCGCCAGTGACGCTGCGTGTGCAAGTACCGGATCCTGCTTTGCGGCGAGTGCGGCGGGGCTCGGCAACAGGAGCTCGTCCGGCGTCACACCAACACGCTCGAGACTGTGACCGTCGCTCATGATTATGTCAGCGTCGGTGATACTCACGGCGTAAAATATCTTCGTATCCAGTCCGAGGTCGTGATCGTAAGTTTTGGCGCGCATCACCGCGCCGGACGAAACGTCACCAATCACGACTCCACGCTTTTCCAGTTGCACGACGCGGGCGAACAGTTCCGCCGCCGAACCGGATTGACTGTCGATCAGCAAGATCAGTTTGCCAGTGAAAGCATCGCTGCCGCGGGTCTTCGCGATCAACGGCTTCGTCTCTTTACGGCGCTTTATATCTCCGAGTTTTACGTCATGATCGAAAACATTTCCGATCAGACGCAGCATTGTCGCTTCGTATCCTCCGCCATTACCGCGGAGATCGATAATCAACGCTTTGCGCTTCCTCGCGCCTCCCACTATGTCATCCACTTTCTCCGGCGTCAGATCAAAACCGGGCATCTTCCAGATCGTCAGTTCATCCTTCAACTCGTAATAACGATGCCGGTTTAATCGTTCCTCGTTTTCCTGTCGCCTGATCAGATCGAATATGTCGTTGCCCGTGAGATCCATAACGCGTTTGCCCTGATTGATCTTCGCCGCCACATCAATCTGCTCTTGCTTGCCGTCAGGCTTGTTGACAACCAGACGCATGCCGCCACGTGGGCTTAACGCTTGATACAGGTACTGAATCTTCCAAAGATTCTCTCGCACTGGCCCAAAGCCATCGATGGTGTAGATTTCGTCACCCTCTTTCAGTCCTTTAGCTTCCGCGTCGCTGCCCGGCTTCACCGCGACGACGTAACACTTTTCGCCGATCATTTGCATCTTCCAACCGTACTCAAGAGTGAACGGGCGAACCGGCGGAACGAAAAAGGTGTGGGAGTCGTCCAGGTCAACCAGCGCCTGGGCGATGACACCGAACATCTGATTTTGATTATTTGCTGTCTTGATTTTCTCTTCCGCCTGTTTGAAGCGCGCCTCGACGTCCATGCCGTGAAAGTTGGGATCGTAATAGTTCTTTTTTAGATCGCTCTTAATGGCATTGAGGATTATGATCGCGCGGTCGCGTTCGAAGCCGATCGGAAGTTGGGAGGACGCGGACAGCGCTGTTAGGGCTAAGAGTATCAGTGAACAAACAGAGTATTTCACGCGCATTATCAATTAACCTCCGGTTTGAGTAGTGAGCAATCCCGGTTGGCCCAGGAGTGTCCGCGACAGGGCGGACGGATCGCCTGCCATCTTTTACGTTACTTGCCCGCTTCGGCGCAAGGTTTTTCATCCAGGACTGAGGCCGCAATGAAAAACGATCAGGCCTCAATGGCTTTGAAAGTGGTACGATTCAAAGTAATCCGGCGCATCGGCCAATTCGCGGATCTATTATTAGCGATTCTATATTGTCGTTTTGAGATTGACGCATGAAAGACTACGAATTCGTCACTATCTGGCGCGTTAAAGCGCCGATTGAAAGCGTGTGGAATGAGATCTATCACTCGAGCGACTGGCCCACGTGGTGGAAGGGCGTCGAGAGTGTCTCTGAAATACGCAGAGGAGATGAAAGCGGCGTCGGGAGCATTCGTCGCTACACGTGGAAGAGCAAGCTTCCTTATAAACTGAGCTTCGACATGGAAACGATTCGTATCGAACCACCGCACTTACTCGAGGGAATCGCAGTCGGTGAATTACAGGGCCGAGGACTATGGCAACTGTCGGTCGAAGGCGGCGAAACGGTTGTCCGATACGATTGGAGCGTACAGACGACCAAGCAGTGGATGAATCTTCTGTCGCGGATTGCTCGCCCGTTATTTGAGTGGAATCACAATGTGGTCATGAGCTGTGGAGCAAAGGGTCTCGCACAAAGGCTTGGAACAAGTGTTGTTGAATCGTGACGTCGATCTGGCTTTGCACAAAAAGTCGCTATGAAGCGCCAAAGGCGCGAAATATGAAAGCCAGGGGCAAGCGTGAAGCGCAGCGGAACGCGTCGCCCCTGGTAACAAAGAAATAATTTGAACCGAGCACTGAAAGTGCGAAATACCAACGTGAATTATTCCGCTCTTTCAGAGCTTCACGGCCATTGCGCGCATTTACCAGGGGCGACGCGCCTCACGTTGTTCGGCGCTTGCCCCTGGCTTTCATATTCCGCGCCTTTGGCGCTGGACCGTGGCTTTCATATTCCGCGCCTTTGGCGCTAAATCCGGCTTTCATATTCCGCGCCTTTGGCGCTAAATCCGGCTTTCATAATTCGCGTCTTTGGCGCTCAGTTCCGACTTTTTGTGCAAAGCCCGTCGATCTCACGGATAAACCGCAAATAGTCGGAATCGCTCATTGATGCCACAACGTACGATACTTCCGGTATGTTTCCGATTCGCAGTCGGCAACGACGCACTCGAGTGCCGCTAGTCACCGGCGCGCTGATTATTCTTAATCTGCTGGTGTTTTGTTGGGAACTGTCGCAGGGACGTGCGCTGCATCGACTGATTGCTTTCTGGGGTCTGCGGCCTGCGCTTCTTGTCGAGTACTGGTGGTTGCCGAGTCCTGCGGTTTGGCTGCCGCTCATCTCATCGATGTTTCTCCACGGCGGCTGGCTCCATCTCGGCGGCAACATGCTCTTTCTCTGGGTCTTCGGCGGCAACGTCGAAGATCGTTTGGGCCACGCCAGATTTCTCGCTCTCTACTTTCTCGCCGGATTCGCTGCGGCCTTCCTCCAGGTCTTCATTTCATTCGACTCGCTGACGCCGATCATAGGCGCGTCAGGAGCGATTGCTGGAGTTCTGGGCGCCTACCTCGTGCTCTTTCCCCGCGCGAGAGTGCTGACAGTTGTGATCGTAATTCTGTTTCCGCTCCTGATTGAACTTCCTGCGATCTTTTTGCTCCTCGTGTGGTTCGCGAGTCAGTTTGCTTCGGGCGTCGCATCGCTCGAAACAGGCGAGGCGCTCTACGGTGGAGTCGCATACTGGGGCCACATCGGCGGCTTCATCGCCGGCATAGTCCTCGCGCTACTGCTCGAGCCTAAATATGAGACGCGCAACTTATAACGATCAAGAAGAACGCGGGAAGACGTATTCGCCACTCGGATCGCGTTCGCGCATCGCCACCACTTTTCCGGCCTCCACAGTGAACGAGAAAACAACATCCGGAAATTCCTTGACGCGGAACTGGTTCGGGCGCCAGGGCTTGAGATCCGGACCGCCGCGAATCGACAGTCCCTTTCCAGGCTGAAACGTGAGCACAGTCTTTCCACCACTGGGCGATATGTACGTCCCCGCATAAGTTTGCAGCGTCGCATCGCTCGATAGCGCCGGCGGCACCCTTCGCGTGAATGTCACCGCAGCTTCATCCAGTGAGATATCCAAGCTGTCGATCTCACCCATTGGATTGGTCCGGAAGTTGAGCGAGAACTTGCCATCCTGCTCGTCGTCAGGCGTATCGAACCGGTCGTAGTGAAAGTGACTCAAAGGCATCTTGATACCGTGAAAGTCGAAGCTGAGTCCCTTCTCACCGCGCGCCACAGTCACAACTCCGTATGCCCGATGCTCGAACTCGCCAACGTAATCGTCGAACGGATGCGAAGGCTTCGTGTCAGGTACGCGCCCGACGTCTGCAACAGCGCGGGCCTTGGTTCCGGCCGCTTTGTTCTTCAGCCGAATCTCGTTGAGCCGCTCGGACCACGGAGTGAGCGACAGGCCGAGCAGCCGCTCGTAGATGTCATAAGTGAGACCGTTGTATAGCGGTGCGACGTGGTCGCCGATCACCAGCACGATTACGCCGAGGTTGTCGTTGGGCATGATCGAGATTTGGGAGTGGAATCCGGGCAGGTCGCCACCATGTAGCGCCAACAGATGCCCTCTATACGACGACACCCACCGGCCCATCCCATAGTATTGATTCAGATTCTCTCCCCATCCGCGGCTCTCGAGCGCGCTGTTCGGCATCGCGAGCGAGGGCGCCATCGTTTCACGAAGCACCGCCTCCGGGATCACTTGCTTGCCATCAACCTTGCCCTTGTTGAGCAGAGCGATAACCCAGCGCGAAAGATCCTGGACGTTCGAGTTAATCGCACCGGCAGGAGCGATCGCGACCTCGGCAGTGTAGTAAGGCTGTCGGTACAGTTCCGTGCTGTCGCGGCGTTCCGAGTACGGCACCGCCGGCTCCGGACCCTTGATGTTGTCCTCGATCGTCAGTGTGGAGCGCGACATGCCCAGTGGATCGAAAATGCGGTTTTGGTGCCGGTCTATTGCCCACAGCCTTTCGATTGATTGACAACCCCGATCCCGAGTTATAGTCTGTGCCTGCTTTTCGTAGTACTGCGCCTCTGGCTCTTGAACCTCTCGTTTGACATATCGCTCTAGGAAGAACTATTTCACCCTCGCACATGCGCGAATGAAAGAGTTGGTCAGATGTGTTGTCTGTTCGATATACAGACTCAATCCGGCGCTGACGTGATCGATCAAACTTTGTCTCCCGCCTTGTCCAACCCGCAAACTGTCTTCAGATGGATTTTCGGGGTGCTGGTTTTTGTAACCCTCTTTAACAACTCTTTCGGTCAAATCAGTTTAGAGCAAATAATTGAAGCCGACGCGGTTGAGGATATCGAAGTCCTTATTCAGCGGGTGGGGAACGACAATGCTTCGGTAAGATGGGGTGCCATAGTGACGCTCGGTCAAAACGGAAAGCAAGCCGGTCCTGCAATCCCTGCTATTGTCCAGGTAGTTAAGAATCGACAAGAAAACGGTTCGATCAGAATCAGCGCGGTGCGTGCTATCGCATTGATCATTTCACCTTCGGATCCTAGTAACCCGGCATTCAGAGATGCCGTCCCCTCACTAATAACAGTCGTACCCGTGCTTGCTGAACTTGCAGATTCACAGAACAGCGACGCTAGAAGCACAGCTGCATCAGCTCTTGTGCGAGTTGCGAATTTCTTATATGCAAGGAAAGCCGTCGATGCTATTCCATCGTTGAAGTCCGCAGGCAAAATCCTGCAGAACTCGAAGTATGCTGAGACGAGAAGAATGACCGAAGCGATTGACGATACAGTTTTGTATTTACAATTGCTTTGGATCAAACAGCTGTTGCCGAATTGGATCACAAACTATCCGTATGTTCCTGTGATTGCGGGTGTTTATTTTCTTTTGTTAACGATCTCGCTGTTCTTGTTGTGGCTTTACCCGATCGGTTTGTGGATGATTAATGAGAGAATTTCCGACTCTATCGAGGTCACCCTACCAAATTGGATGGGCGGGATTAGATTACCCTTACGTTATCTGCTGCCCGTCGGGTTCTTTCATTTTCATCCACGCGTGCTCGATGCGTGGGTCGAAAAACATCTTGAAACTGCCGCGAAGGTATTCGCACAAAAACCAGCGGTCAAGGACCGCGAAATCTTCGTTCCTATCGCCGTTGATCTAGACGGAGAACCGCGTGATGGACTTGATCCTGCAGAGCTTCAGCCGGCCTTTTTGAAGAGACAAACTCTCATATTAGTTGCTGGAGAAGGAGGTGCCGGGAAAACAAGCCTTGCTTGTATGTTAGGCAAGTCTGCAATGAATTACGGAAGAGACAGAAGGCTCTGCAAAGAGCATGCGATGCTTCCAGTGCTATTAGACCCTGATGTGGATCTGCGCTCGGAGGAGAAGCACGGAGCTCTTCTTGAATTTATCAGGCAGCAGCTAAAGATGATGATCAATGAATCAGAAGCTCCATCTGAAAAGGTAGTAAAACATCTACTCAAAAAACGTCGCGTACTCCTGATCATCGATAGTCTATCTGAGATGAGTGAGGTCTCCCGTTCACTTGTTCGCTCCTCGATCGTCAAGCTGCCAGTAAATGCGGCAATCATCACGTCTCGCTCGAGTGAGGCAAGCTTTAAGGATCTGGGATTACATACGGTAACGCCGATAAGGGTAACCGGCGACAATATTTCGATATTCTTTGGTGCTTACCTGACGAAGCGGAAGAAAAGATCGGAGTTCAACGACACTGATTTCTTTTCGATGTGCCGGCAATTTTCAGCAATGGTGAAAGACAAGGGAACAACGCCTCTGTTTGCGACTCTATATGCCGAACAAGTGATCTGCAAACGTGAAAAATCATATCGCGATGACTTGCCGATGAATATTCCTGATTTGATGCTTTGTTACCTCAACCAGCTTAACAGAAGCATCGACGGCCACGGCCTCGATGACAGAACAGTTCATTCGGCTGCACAAGCGATTGCGTGGGAGTGCCTGAGGCAGACGTACCGTCCGGCCTCAGCCCGTCTGGACGCTGTCCTGAAAGCGTTTGGTAGTGAAGAGATGGCGAGCTCTGTGATCAGCTATCTCGAACAACGATTGAAGATAATCAAGACGGTTGGTTTTGGTAAAGATTATTTGCGCTTTACTCTAGATCCGTTGTCTGAATACCTGGCGAGTTTTCACGTCATTGATAAGTTTAGTGGAGATCGAGATTTGTGGAATGAGTTCTTCGTGGAGGCGGACAAGCAGGCCGAAGCGCCAGAATCCATTATGTACTTTCTACTTGCGTTGCATGATTGTTGTCTCACAAATGAGGAGAAAGTAACCATACCTCCGTTCGTATTTGAAGAATTGAGAGCTCGCATCGAAACGGTCTCGAAAAACTAGATGAGCTACTTGTCATTGCGCGGCGCTCGCCGAGCTTAGGAATCGATTACTTTTGGCTCTGGATGTTATTTAGGGTGAAGACCTGGATAAACGAAACTTTGTCCGCAACGCTCTTTGGTCCCCACGACAGGTGATAACTTCCCGGTCCCTTGGTTTCGCACACCCCACTACCTTTCCCGTCCCCTTCGTTTTCGCATAAACGGACAGCGAAGCCTTTAGCGACGCGCACGGAGGAAGCTGAATCGTTCGGCAAACTACCCAGGCGTTCTTTGTCGGCACGATATATTCCGGGCCCGTAGGCTTGTGATTTCCCCGTAAAGTCGAAGTCCGCATACACAATGACAGGGATCAACTTATATTTTTGCGCCAACCCAAGGGCTTCATTGCGAAGCGTATCATCCGGATCGTTGAGAGAGGTTTGGATAGCCCGTATGGTTGCCGGCAACAGCGATTCAGCGAGAAGATTCGGCATGTGGTTCAACGCAACCAGGACACCGAGGCGCAGACGATAGCTACTTGCGTTGTCGCTCAGAACACTATCGATCCAGGGAATTGCAACGCTCTGATCCTGAAGAGAGAGCGCGTATCTGGTTTTGCGTCGCACGATTGCATCCGGCGATTCCAAACCCACCGTAAACTCATAGCTGGAAAAGGCCGGTTGCGCATTCTTGGCATATTGCGCTTGAGCATATGCCGTGGGTAGGAGATCCCACGTTGGCTTGATTACAGTTGAAGCGGGCGCCGCATTGTTGGACTGAACGTCACTGGGCAATGCGTTGCTGGGTAGTGGTCCTCCCTTGAGCTCTGTCTCTTGACCGTTGTGGTCGAGAATTAGCTTATTTTGACGCCGTATTAAGCACACTCCAGTCTTGTAGAAGTCGGATCGGATTGGAAGTTCGTACTCATAAATATCGTCATCCCTTGAGTTGGGTCTCGGCGCTTGTATGGTCAGATTTACCTTCACACCATCAGGCCATTGCTTCTGATCTTTGTTAATCAGCAGCAAGTCATAATCCGAGTAGCCGCCGCCTTTGGGATTTTTATGGAGGTAAAGATCGGCAACCGTAGTCCCCAGTATTTCCACGTTCGGAAGACTTACAACCGTGCCGGTGATCTGCGGCCGCCGGCTAAGATTGATGACCCACCAGGCGTAGATAGAGCAAATAGCGACGCCGAAAATCACAATCCAGGTCAGTCCGTAAAGGCTTAGAAAGAGAGTCTGCACTCGCTTGTTATCGTTGTCTGCCTTTCGCCAGGCCGAACGTACTTGTCTTTCAATAACAAAGACCAAGAGAATCAGAATGGCGAACGGACCATAAATGTAAAGAAGGTTCGACCAAGTCTCCGGGCTCATAGCGGTATCCTTTCATCCCAGATCTCATCACAAGAAAACTCGAGCGGCAGGGAACGAGAGATTCCAACTTATATGACGCCAAATAAAAAAACGTTTCGGTTGGTCGACGCTGTTACAGTCGGAGTTCATTCGATCTCAAAATCCGAAATCATTCTTGGTGGCAGTCAGTCCAGGTACCGGTAGCGACCTGATCAACGTTGGGAGTAAAGACTGACAGGTCGCTACCGCTCCCTGTACTGACTGTGTCCAAGCCTGCCGTTCAATCCGGGCTACGCCCCGGTTCGGGCTTAGCCCCTGATATTCAAGGCCAAAGGCCGAGCCGGGAGCACATCTCCCAAATTTTTTTCGAAAGCTGACGGCAACGCATAGCCTTGCCTCACATTCGGCGGCGAAGCCGCGGCCTGCGTGACCAGTGACCTTGTGCAAAGTTGACTAGGAGACTAGCAGGGCTTTGCACAAAAATCGGAACTGAGCGCCAAAGGCGCCCAATATGAAAGTGAGGGCAAGCGTGCAGTGCAGCGGAACGCGTCGCCGGTCGTTGTGACAAGTCGTTAGCTTTCGGGGCGGAGTGGGTGTTAAGGTGAGTCCTCGTGAAAGCTGTTGTCATAACTCGATTCGGTGGTCCTGAGGTTTTGGAAGTTCAGGACGTGCCGGCGCCGCAGCCTGGACCGGACGAGATTCTCGTACACGTGCGTGGCACCGCGTTGAATCGCGCAGACCTATTGCAGCGAGCTGGTGGATACGCTGCGCCGCCGGGCGTGCCGCAGAACATCTCGGGTCTCGAATTCGCGGGTGAAGTTGCGGAGTCGGGAACGAACGCTCGCCGCTGGAGTAAAGGTGATCGCGTGATGGGGATTATCGGTGGTGGAGCACATGCTCAATTTGTGGCAGCTCATCAAGACGCAGTCGCCGCAGTGCCGGCGAATCTCGAGTTGACTGACGCGGGCGCGATTCCTGAAGTCTTCATGACTGCGCATGACGCACTTCGACAGGCAGGATTCAAAGCTGGAGATAACGTTTTGATTCATGCGGTCGGGAGTGGAGTCGGGCTCGCCGCAACACAACTCGTCAAAGCTTTGGGAGGGCGAGCGTTCGGCACATCTCGTACGCCCGACAAGATCGAACGCGCGAAGGAATTCGGTTTGGAGGCGGGAACTGCGCTCGCGGATCTTTTGGCTTTTGCGAAGGATGTAACCAGCGGTCGTGGCTTTGATGTCGTACTCGATCTGAATGGTGGTCCGTATTTCGCCGCCAGTCTCGAAGCGATGGCACTGAAGGGCCGGATCATCCTCATCGGCGGAGTCGCCGGTGGTAAGACTAACGTTGACCTTTATCAAATTCTCGGCAAACGTCTTCACGTCATCGGCACGGTGATGCGTGCGCGATCCCTGGAGGAGAAGATCGCAACTACGAATGCATTCGCGGCGGAGGTGTTGCCGCTACTGGCCGAAGGAGCAGTGCAGCCCGTGATCGATTCTGTCTTTCCACTTGAGAAAGTCCAGGATGCTCATCGACGTCTTGAATCAAACGAAACGTTTGGCAAAGTCGTCCTCAAGATATGAAGAGGAAACAGTTTGACGGATTGCGCTGTTGCAAGAGCGGGGGGAAGCCACGCTTCCTGACTTGTTCGATTTTATGGTTGAAAACTAATGCCTGAAGCTAAAAGAAAAATACGCTGGTCGTCCGCCTGGTCCGATGCCCGCGAACTGATCTGGGCGCATCGCCGACGCCTGATACTCGGCGCCGGACTCATGATCGTCAATCAAGCGATGGGGCTGGTGCTGCCTGCTTCGACGAAGTACTTGATCGACGTCGTAATCGGCAAAGGACGCACGGACTTACTCTGGAAGATCGCACTCGCAGCGGGCGCGGCAACAATCGTCCAGGCGCTAACGTCGTTCAGTCTGTCACAAGTGTTGGGTGTCGCGGCTCAACGCGCGATCACCGAGATGCGCAAGAAAGTTCAGGCGCAGATTTCACGTTTGCCCATCAACTACTTCGATTCAACTCAGACCGGCAAATTGATCTCTCGCATCATGAACGACGCCGAGGGCATTCGTAACCTCGTCGGCACTGGACTGGTCCAACTGGTGGGCAGCGTCATCACGGCCGCAGTCGCACTGGCCATTCTGTTTTGGCTGAACTGGCGTCTGACATCAATCACGATTCTCGTGCTCGGAGCTTTCGGCGGCGCACTTGCCTATGCGTTCATACGTCTGCGTCCGCTGTTTCGCGAACGCGGCGAGATCACTGCAGCGCTTACAGGCCGCCTCGCCGAATCGTTGGGAGGCATTCGCATTGTCAAAGCTTACACCGCGGAGAAACGTGAGGCGCTGACGTTCGCACGTGGCGCGCACAAACTTTTTCGCAACATCGCCAAGTCGATGACAGGCGTGTCAGCCACGCAGGCCTTTTCATCGCTCGTTGTAGGTGCGGTGGGCGTCGTGATCATCCTCGTCGGTGGCTCTTCCGTTGTGAGTAAGCAGATGACTGTCGGCGATCTCTTCATGTATGTGATGTTCACGGGGATGATGGCCATGCCGCTGATTCAATTCGCGGCGATCGGCACGCAGATCACCGAGGCCTTCGCCGGACTCGACCGCATTCGCGAAATCATGAACATGCAGACGGAAGACGAAGAAGATTCCGCCCGCGCGCCTTTGCGTGAAGTTCAGGGCGAAGTCGCATTTGACAACGTGAGTTTTGAGTACAACGCAGGAGTGCCTGTGCTCAAGAATGTTTCTTTCACGGCGCCGGCTGGTTCGACTACTGCGCTGGTCGGCTCCAGTGGTTCCGGCAAGAGCACTCTCATCAGCCTCGCGATGAATTTCAATCAACCGCTTTCAGGAACGATCAAAGTTGACGGCAAGAACCTCCAGAGTTTACGGCTCCGCGACTTCCGCTCGTACCTCGGCGTGGTGATGCAGGACAACTTCTTATTCGACGGAACGATTGCCGAGAACATTGCCTTTGCCAACCCAAACGCGTCGATCGATGAAATCAGGCAAGTGAGCCGCATCGCTCACTGTGAAGAGTTCATCGAACAGTTTGAGAAGAAGTACGACACGATTGTAGGTGAGCGCGGAGTGAAGCTGTCGGGTGGTCAGCGCCAACGCATAGCCATCGCGCGCGCCATTTTGGCCGATCCAAAACTGCTGATTCTCGATGAAGCGACTTCGAGTCTTGACAGTGAAAGTGAGGCGATGATTCAGGATGGGCTGCGTTCGTTGAGACGAGGTCGAACCACGTTCGTTATTGCGCACCGGCTCTCAACCATTCGCAGCGCGGACCAGATCCTGGTTCTCGAAGGTGGCGAGATCGTCGAGCGCGGCACGCACGAAGATTTGCTGAGAGCGGACGGCCGGTATCGACAACTTTACGATAAGCAGTACAACTTCGAACGCAATCAATTTATCAACCCCGGCGAAGACTTCACGCCCGATCCGCAAAGTGCAATCGCCGGCCGCACTCCATCGCACGTGTCGAATTTGTAGAGGTTTTACTGCGCGGCTTCGCCGCCCGCCGCCATTGCGTGTTTCGAATTGTAGAGGTTTTACTGCGCGGCTTCGCCGCCCGCACGCCATCGCATGTTTCGAATTTGTCGAGGTTTTACGCCGCGGCTTCGCCGCCCGATGTGAGGCGGGGCTATGCCCTGCCGTCAGCTTCGAAAAGATTTTTGGGGCTATGCCCCCGGTTCGGCCTTTGGCCCTGAGACGGGGGCAAAGCCCGAACCGAGGGCGTAGCCCAAACTGAATGGCTAGAGCCGACGATGGGGCTGAGCCCCGCCTCACATCAGGCGGCGAAGCCGCAAAAGACAACCAGACGGCGAAGCCGCAAAAGACAAGCAGGCGGCGAAGCCCCGCAGCGTGATGACTACTTCAACGGCAGCCAGAAATCGCGTGGATAAAGCCGGTAGAGCTGCGTGTCGGCTCCCTCGACAGATTTCAAGTACGCCTCATACGCGGTCATTTGCTTTTCCGGCCCAATCACGAAAAAGTTTCGACCCGCGATGTCTTTGCCTTTCATGCCGTAGCCCGGAAAGACACGCTCAAAAACATTATCCTTCCGTCGGTAAAGTTCCGCTGAAAGATCCGGTATTTTCTTCGCCTCCAAAATCGCACGGCGGAAACGCGATACTACTTCGGGCGTGATTCCATCAGCCATGTTCGATGCCATCGCTTCACCACGAGCCTCGTAAGGCGACGAGGCACGCGAGCTAAATGCGAGCGCGATAACATACTCAGCGAGTGGATCATTCATCGGGCGCTTAACTTCACCGATCGCGAAACGTAAAGTTTGCGGTAGTTCAGGTGTGCGCTCAGCGTAGTAGATCATTAATCCCGAAGCAGGGCTACTCCCGACACCGTTGCTGTAAGCCAGGCCGGCGCCAATCGTTTTATTAAAAACTGAATGCGCGCCGCCGCCGGAATAAAGTTTCGAAGCAAGAAAATTCAGAATCGCATCGCGACTCGTGTCCATATACGTTGTGAGCGTGGCACTGTTCATCATCACGCCGCCTGTCATGTTCGGCGCCATCAAGCCCACGTAGACCGGAGTCCTGGCATCCGCACGGCGTGCCGCCAGCCGCGCGTCGATCAGACGCTCGTTGTTATAGTTTTCTTTAACGAAATCGCTGTTGTCGAAGCCGGCAAGAACAGATTTGTAGGTTGGCTCGAGCTTTTGTTCTAACGCCAGCGAGCCGATGTAGAACATGCGGGTGTTGTGGGAATTGACGATACGGCGACGCACGTTTTCGAGATCCGCCAAAGTCTTTTCCGGAAACTGCGCGAGGTCGCGTCGCATTTCGTTGCACAGGTAGCTCCAGTCAGAAGCAAGCGAAGAATCAGGAAGATCGCCGAGCGTTTGCGAGAGGTCTGCTGCCGCATCGACGGCGAGAGCCTTCGCCGTTACCGGCAGTTTGCTCATTTCGTCGATAAAGGGTTGCAGACTTGGTATGACAGTCGGGCTCTTGTCCCCACCCATCGCAGCCAGCATCGCCTTCAGTTCATCACGCGTTCCTTTCGCGCTCGCAAGGCTGGACAGGAACGAGTCAATTGCTTTGCTGTTTTCTTCGTCGCCTGCGCTCTTCAGCATCCAGCGAAGCCGCTGGGCATTGTGAGCTTGAGTTAAGAAAGAAAACGCCGAAAGAAAAACGGGACTGTCCTGGTAGCGATAGGAGTCGGAAGGGTTGTTTACCCAAGTCTCTTCTTGTCCCTGCATGCGCCGGCGTAATCCACTCAGTTGCTGATCGACTACCTCACGAATGCGTGGCAGATTTTCTTGACGCCAGTTTGGACTATTCAGAACGTGGTTCATCCAGGCCACAGCGCGTTCAGATTCCGCGGCGTCGTTACCTGAACCGCGTATGGCTAATTCATACCGGCGGGTTACCGGCGAACCCGTAAACGTCACCTCCAGACTCAGAATTTCCTTACGTATCATTTCCGACATGTCGTCGTAAGAGATCGCTTTGCCGTCCTTGATCACGCCGACGCTGCGAAGCAGATCGGGAAGAGACGAAAGGTAGACCAGATCTTTCTCCGGAACCGCATACAGGCCCAACGCCATGCCTGTGGTGGCGCCGGTCATATTGTCGAACCTCGCAACTCCGAGTTTTACATTCCCAACAGACGTTTCTGTGTAGTCGATCTGATCGTCAAGCGTTAGTGGTGGATTCTCGATGAACTTCGCGTCGCTCATCTTTGCGAGTTTCTCGAGCTCAGCGGTGGTCGCGTCGTAGTCAGCTTTGTATCGTTTGATCGCTTCCTGACCGTCGCTCACGTTGTATTTTTTCTTTAGCTCATTGGTTTCTGCGTCGGCCCGCGCTGTTCGTTCAGCCTGGTCCTGCTGAATCAGTTGCGGGTTTGCGTGGGCTACCGCCACATACGGTTTTGTATCCGCGAATTTCCATTTCGCGAGATAGTCACGCCAGAAATTCTTCTCACTCGCAAGCATGCTCTCCGCCTGTTCGATCTGCGGTTTCATCGTCACTGACTTTCGGAAATCGCTCTCGTCGTTCAGATATCTTGTTTGCAACAACCAGCCGTATCCATAACCGCCGCTGCGGAAACCGAAACCCGGTGGTGTGTTCACAAACTTGGACAGATTGCGGCGCGAGGCTGTCAGAGCGTTGCGGAAGCGGTCGTTAAATTCCTTCAACTCGGGCGAGCCATCCTTAAATGCGGCAACGCGAGCAAATTCCTCCATCATTTTCTGGCGAATGAGTGCAGCTTTGTCTGTGTTGAGATTTGTCGCCGGCACGTCTGATAGACCGATGAAAACAGGAGTGCCAGGCGAATCGTCAGCATACGCGTACACCCCCTGCGCGCCGGTGTCGAGTTCACGTGTCTTGCTGTCGATAAACTTCTTGTAGAGGTTGGTATTTGCGTCGCCCGCAAACACGTTGAGAAAGTTATCGAGCAGAACTTTTTCAGTTAGGCTGAGTTTGAGCGTTGCCGGGTAGCTGAAAAGTATCGACGATGGCTGTTCTGCATTTTGGTTGGGATACTCAATTATGCGGATTGTTCCCGGTTCAGCCGACTTGGGAACGGGGAGCTTTGCAATACTCATGTAGTCGCGCTTTGGGCTGGCCGGTTCTGCTTTGACGAACATCGCATCGAGACGTGTCAGCACAGCATCAGGCGTCATGTCTTTGGGCACTGAGACAATGGCGCCCATGTTCCCGAGGTGATAGTTGGCATCGTGATAACGCTTGATGTCGACGGGTGTCAGTTTCCGGATGCCGTCGGGAGCGCCGCCCGCATTGAACGACAGCGGATGCGCAGGGCCGTAAATCATGCGCACTGAATTGTCGTAGAGTCGCCAATCGGGGTTGTTCATGGAACTGGTCATCTCGTTATAGACCGAGCCTTTCTCTTCAAGCCGGAGCGACTTGTCAGGGTTTTCAGTAACGCCCCAGTTGCGTACCTCACGCCGCACTTCTTCTTCGGTATAATCGGGATACAGCAACACAGTCACGTACTCATTAAACACGTCGTAGAACGACTCGGCTCCTCCGGCTGTATTGAACTGGTAGTCGGTAAAGGTTTGATATGTCGAGGCGTTCGATTGCGTCAGCGACATATTTTCCAGCACGTTGATATTTCTCCCTTTGTTACCCTTGCCGATCAGAAGGTGCTCCTGCGTGTGAGGCTCACCCATATCAGAAACTGTAAATGTGTTGGCGTAGATGACGGCCTGCGGAACGGACTGGATTTGAAGCAGGTCGAGTGTAAAGCCTGTTCGCTGGTGTACGAAGCGGCCGCCGAATGGTTTATCCATCGCGTCGAGGTAAACGGCATCGGTACGAAAACCGTGAACGATCTGCCCTTTGCTCAAAGCGGCGTATGGGTTGGCATCGGTGGTCTGAGCAAGTGTTCGGGGAAACTGCGAGGCGACAAGCGCGAGCAATAAGAGAGCACACAACGAGCTTCGATATTTCAATTTCATCATCATCTCCGGTTGTAAAGGGATGGCTACTGAGCAACTTTAGGGTGACCGCTCGGCGACCGCCACTATGATTAGCCTCGTGCAAATCATAACTTAAGTTGTTTTAATCATGCGGACGTTTTTTCCGATCCTGATGTTTCTACGATTAAATGGATCACCTGCGTATTAACCTGATGACTGCGTCCGTCACCTCAGAAACGAGAACAAGGTTAGCGCCACTCGAGTGCGTCAACTGTAACGCGCCGCTTGTGGTGGTTAATCGTCCATCGCTCGTTTGTCGCTTTTGTGGGGCCGTCACTTTCGTGTCTTCTGAGTATCGTGAGGAACTGCGACTCGCGCGCGACTTGGATTCAACGACGCGTGAAGCGGCTCGGGAGTGGCTGCGGCTGGCGCACATCAAGGTGTCACGGTGGCGGTTGATCTGTGGCGTGCTTGCGCCGTTTGGGTTGATGAGTGGCGGGCTGGTGGTCTTTCTGCTCGCCGGGTTGGTGGGGGTGGTGAGTGCTGATGCGCTTCCAGGTATGTTGGCATACGTTTGGGTAGCATTGATTCCGGTTCAACTACTGGCCGGAAATATCGCGATGAAGAATGTTCTTGTGAGTGGTGCGACAAACGTTGGCGCAGCGTTCGCGGCATCACCACCTTCGGCTACGGGCGAGCCGCCGAATTGTCGTCAGTGTGGTGCGCCACTGTCAGTTTGGCCGGATGATGTGCTTGTGCGTTGTATCTACTGCG
>Ga0070681_10000740_pt1 | contig 27046 bp, 26 predicted proteins | sample KBSC83BmetaG_FD_65650 | JGI IMG/M metagenome (GOLD analysis project Ga0070681, IMG submission 65650) | Corn rhizosphere microbial communities from Kellogg Biological Station, Michigan, USA - KBS C8-3B metaG | ecosystem: Host-associated > Plants > Roots > Rhizosphere | place: USA: Michigan...
TTGCCGTTCGCGTCGATGAAGCCGCCACCATAGCCGAGCAGGAAGCTCGTCCAGACCGGCACGTTCGCGTTCTTGAGGCCGCGGCCGACGAAGCCGGAGATTCCCTTGCCCGGGTCGTTGAGCTTCGCCGCTGCGTTGACGATCTCCGCGAAACTGGTCGGGTAGGCGACGCCCTTCGCGGCGAAGATCTCCTTGTTCCAGTAGATGATCCACGGGTCGAGGTTGAACGGCAGGCTCATCACGCGCCCGTCGGGCTCCATCGCGTAGTTGAGGCCGCCCTTGGCGAAGTCGTCGAAGTGGAGATCGGGCGCCGCGAGCGACGGGTCCTTGATGTACGTGCGCAGGTCGTTGAGCCAGTTGTTCTTCGCGAACTGGCGCTTCTGCACGTGGTACGAGAAGTTGATGACGTCGAAGCTCGGGTTGCCCGAGTTGAACTCGATCACCGCCTTCTGGCGCTGCTGCTGCTCGGGGATCATCTCCGAGCCGACCTCGATTCCGGTCAGCTCCTCGAACTCCTTCTGGTACTTGGTGAGGAGGTCGCCGCGGGGACTCTTGGTCAGCAGGACCTCGAGCTTCTGGCCCTTGAAGCGCTTCCAGTCGAACGCGCCCTGGGCGTGCGCGGCGACGATCGCCGTGCCGGGCAGCGCGCCGAGCGCGGCGGCGCCGGCGCCCGCCTGGACGAGGCGGCGGCGCGTCTTGTCGAGCGAGGGATCACGCTTGCGGTCGGTCATGATGGCTCCTCCTGGTCGTCGTTGAACGGCTGTGGATCGCAATGCGCGGCGAGCGCCGTCGTTGCGCGCGAGCGTGGATGGACGGAAGCCTTGGCACGCCAAGGGTCACGATGCCGCCTCGGCCGTGCGCATGGCGAACCGCGCCGCTTCGAGCGCCGTAGCGAGCTCATCGCGCGCCGCGGCGGGCAGCGTGAGCCACGGCGGCCGCAGCGCGCGCCACGCGTCATCGCCGAGTTGCGCCGCGCGAATCGCCTTCAGCGCCGGCAGGAACGGGTGGCGGAACAGGATGTCGAGGAACGCGGCAATGCGCGCATCCGCGGCCGCGCCCGCGCCGGGCGCGAGGAGGTCGGCGACGACCTCGGGATAGACGTTCGCGACGCCGCAGATCGTGCCGGCGCCGCCTTCGCGCATCAACCGCGGCAGGTGCGGCTCGTGACCGACGAGGATGTCGAGTTGCGGTGCCTTCGCCAGCAGCGCAGCGGTGTTGCTCCAGTCACCGGCGCTGTCCTTGACGCCGCCGATGACCGACGGAAGCGCGGCGGCGAGGCGCGCCACGACATCGGGCCGGATCGGCACACCGCTGAATTGCGGGATGTGATAAAGGTACAGGCGCAACCGGGTGTCGGCGACGGTTTCGACGAGTCGCGCGAAGTACGCGAACACCGCCTCGTCGGACACGTCCTTGAAGAAGAACGGCGGCAGCACCAGGCAGCGCGTGACGCCGTTCGCGAGCGCATGGCGCGTCAGCGCGACCGCATCGCTGATCGATGCCGCGCCCGTCGAGGCGACGATTTTCGACGCCGGCACGCTCGCCGCCAGCAGCGCGTCGAGGCCGGCCTGGCGTTCGACCGTTGAGAAGGAGGGTCCCTCGCCGGTGGTGCCGAACGGCGCGACGCCCTCGACGCCGCGCGCGAGAAGATCGTGGACGTGCCGGGCGAAGCGGCCGGTGTCGATCGCGCCGTTGCGATCGAGCGGCGTCAGCGTCGCGCACCACAGTCCGCGCACGCGGGTGTTGGTCGTCATGGCTCGCTGGCGGTGATTCGGGGCATGCGCTTCGCGCGCGGTTGCGAGTCTATCACCGGCCGGTGCGTGCAAGGCCGGACGCGGTTGCAGGCTCGCCGCTACTGCGCCACGCCCGAGAAGCGGCCCTCGTCGACGCATTTGTCGCTTGTACCGCTGATGGTCTTCCAGCGGCCTTCGATGCCGCCGTTGGCGGTCCGGCGGAGGTCGTAGACGTGCAGCGGCGTGAACGTGGAACCGGGATTCGAGTATGCCGCCGAGGGAATGTCGACGACCTTGCCAAACTGGGTGGCAGCGCCCTGCATCATGTAGTAGAGATTTCCCTGCGCGCTGGTGTCGAGGAAACGAATCGTGACCGTGCCGCCGGGGACCGACGTCTGCCCGACGACGATCTCCGACAGCGTGTAATGCACGATCGGGCCGGCGCCTCCCGTGCAATCCGACGACAGATTTTGAACGAACGCGCCGAGGTAAGCACCTGAAAGCGACAATCCGTCCAGCGTCAATCGTTCGATCGCGGTTGTCACCGTGACGCCGTTGATGGTGAACGAGAACTGCGCGTGGCTCGGGTCGCTCGCCTGGAAGTCCATCGTTCCGGCCGTCGTCGCGATAAAGAGCGTCGGGTCGTAGGGAAAATGGCCGTAGTAGTCGCCGGCGATCGTGTACAGCGTCCCCGCGTAGTGGCCGTCGGCGAGCCGGTAGATCGTGCCGCCGAACCAGGTCGGCTGGTGGCTCGAATTGTAGTGAAAGATCTCTGCGTAGATTTTGTCGGTGCCTTGTGTCAACGCGATACCCCAGCCTTTCTGTGCCGGGTCTTGCCAGTGATCGGTGTAGTCGGTATCGGCGAGCGCGGGCGGGGCAGCCATCGCCAGCGCGGCGGCGCCGACGGCAGAAAGAAGTCTCGCGGCGGTGAAGAAGCGGTGCATCGAATTCTCCGTCGTGGAAGGATGGAGGCGAACGCTCAATACGTGTGGCGCTCGAGCTTCGCGCGGTGCAGGATCGTCGTGGCGATCTCCTCGATCGACTTCGAGGTCGTGTCGAGCATCGGCATACGCGCGTTCTGCATCAGGTTCTCGGCCTCGCGCACTTCCTGGCGGCAGGTCTCGAGCAGCGCGTAGTTGCTGCCGGGACGGCGCTCCTCGCGGATCTCGCGCAATCGCTCCGGCAGGATCGTCAGGCCGAACAGCTTGTCGAGGTACCCGCCCAGCGACTTCGGCAGCTTGCGCGCGGCGAAGTCGTCCGGCGTGAGCGGGAAATTCGCGGCGCGCACGCCGAACTGCATCGCGAGGTAGAGCGACGTCGGCGTCTTGCCGCAACGCGACACGCCGACCAGGATCACCTGCGCCTTGTCGAGCTCGCGTGTCGTCGCGCCGTCGTCGTGCGCCTGCGTGAAGTTGATCGCCTCCATCCGCGTGAAATAGTCGTGGAGGTTGGCGAGACCGTGCGAGCGCCCGGCCGCGTGCACGCCAGGCGTGCCGAGCTCCTGCTCGAGCGGCGTCAGGAACATCTGGAAGAGGTCGAGCGTCAGCGCATTCGCCTCGCGATGGATGATCGCGCTCATGGCGACGTCGACGATGGAGCTGAACACGATGGGCCGCCGGCTCTCGCGCGCGGCGGTGGCGTTGACCTCCTGCACGGCCTCGGCGACGCGCTCCGGCGAGTCGACGAATGGAATGGTGATGCGGCGGAACTGGAAATTCTCGAACTGCGTGAGGAGGCTGTTGCCCAGCACCTCGGCGGTGATGCCGGTGCGGTCGGAAAGGAAGAAGATGGTGCGCCGGCCGGGGTCGGCGATCACCAATCGCTCCAGACCGGCGTGACGCCTTGCGGAAGCTCGGGCGTCGCGCCGAGGTCCATCAGGCATTCGTCGGGCGAATGGAAATCGGAGCCGACCGAGCCCTTGAGGCCGAACACGCGTGCGAGCGTCGCGTATTCCTCGTACTGGGCCGTCGAGTGGGCGGGCGTCACGATCTCGACGCCAACACCGCCGGCGTCGCGGAATTCCGCGAGCAGCTCGCGCATGCCGTCGGCGTCGAAGCGGTAGCGTCCCGGATGCGCGAGCACCGCGGTGCCGCCGGACTCCCGGATCCACGCGATGCCTTCGCCGATCGCAGGCCACGCGTGCGGCACGTAGCCGGGCTTGCCGGGCACGAGGTACGACTTGAAGCAATCGTGCGTGTTACGCACCACCCCGCGGCCCACCAGCACGCGCGCGAAATGCGCGCGCGAGATGAGCTCCTCGTTGCCGGCGAGCGCGCGCGCATCATCGTAGGTGTCGTCGATGCCGGCGGACTTGAGGGAATCGCTGATGCGCCGGGCGCGCGCGTCGCGGCCGGAGCGGATGCCCGCCAGCGCGGCGACGAGCTCGGGCCGCTCGGCGTCGACCTTGAAGCCCAGCACGTGCAGCGTCTCCTCCCGATACGAGACCGAGATCTCGACGCCGTCGACGAACCCGATGCCGGCGTCCGCCGCGGCGGCGCGCGCCTCGCGCAGGCCGCCGATCTCGTCGTGGTCGGTCAGCGCGAGCACCTCGACCCCGCGGCTCGCGGCGCGACGGACGAGGTCGACCGGCGGCAGGACACCGTCGGACCACGTCGAGTGGCAGTGGAGGTCGTAGCGCATGCGCGGGCCCGTCATTCGTTGCGCGATTTTAGCAGCGGAGGGCCGTTCGGCGCTCGCGTGCACAATTTCCACACGATTTCGCGTGCCGGGCCAAGTCGGGAGCAGGGCCCGGGAAACAACACCATGGCGGCCGAAAGCGCCCGTCCGTCAGCACCTCTTGCGGTACGGCGAAGAAAGGGCAAAAATATGCCAATGGGATAGGCATGGGCGCCGCTCCCGCGAAACTCGCATCGACGACACGTGAAACTGCTCGACCGCGTCCTCAATCCGCGCGAAATCCGCCGCCGCCTCGGCCTCAACCAGGAGCAATTCTGGACGCAGATCGGCGTGACGCAAAGCGGTGGCTCACGCTATGAAAGCGGCCGCGAGATGCCGAAGCCGGTGCGCGAGCTGCTGCGCCTCGTACACGTCGAGCAGGTCGACCTGTCGCAGGTGCGGCGCGCCGACTTCGAGATCATTGCGTACTTGCGCGAGTCGCATCCCGATCTCTATCGCAGCCTGCGCAAGGCGGTGAAGAGCCGCCATCGGCAGGCAGACGGCGACGATCTCGGCCCGGTGACCGGCATCCCGGAGCTCGACCAGCCCGAGCCCATCGGCGAGCCCTCCGCCAACGATTGACATCCCGCGGCGTCGCACACGACGCCCCGCCGACTGTTGTGCGGCGCAACGACTGCATCGACGCGGCAGGTAGAATCGCCCATCGCTTGCATTCGCCCGGGAGTCGAAGCGGCATGGGATCCACGCACCGCGTCATCGCGCTCGACAAGCTGCGCATGACCGACGTCGCCTCGGTCGGCGGCAAGAATGCATCGCTTGGCGAGATGATCGGCGGCCTTGCGTCCGTCGGCGTCCGCGTGCCGGGGGGATTCGCCACCACCGCCGACGCCTTCCGCGAGTTCCTGCGCCACGACGGCCTCGATTCGCGCATCCGTGCGCGACTCGCGGACCTCGACATCGGCAATGTAACTGCACTCGCTCGGGCCGGCGCGGAGATACGCGGATGGCTCACGTCCACGCCATTGCCGGCGGCGCTCGAAGCCGAAATTCGTACCGCTTATGCGGCATTGGACAAGGACTCCCCGGGCGCAAGCTACGCCGTGCGATCGTCGGCGACCGCCGAGGACCTGCCCGACGCCTCGTTCGCTGGTCAGCAGGAAACCTATCTCAATATCAAAGGCTTGGGAAATATTCTTCAAGCTGTTAAGCAAGTCTTTGCATCGCTCTACAACGACCGCGCGATCGCCTACCGCGTCCACAAGGGCTACGCCGACGCCGACATCGCGCTGTCGGCGGGCGTGCAGCGGATGGTGCGCAGCGACCGCGGTGCGGCGGGCGTGATGTTCACGATGGATACCGAGTCCGGCTTCCGCGGGGTGGTCTTCATCACGTCGTCGTACGGCCTCGGCGAGACGGTCGTGCAGGGCATCGTCAATCCCGACGAGTTCTATGTCTGGAAGCCCAACCTCGCGAAGAACCGCCCGGCGATCCTGCGCAAGAGCCTCGGCGCCAAGGCGACGAAGATGGTGTTCGGCGACGCCGCGGCGGCGGGTCGCTCGACGCGGATGGAGGAGGTCACTTCGGCGGATCGCGTGCGCTTCTCGCTGTCCGACGCCGACGTCGAGGCGCTCGCACGAATCGCCGTGGCGATCGAGGCGCATTACAAGCGCCCGATGGACATCGAGTGGGGACGCGACGGCGACGATGGCGAGCTGTACGTGTTGCAGGCGCGGCCCGAGACGGTTCGCTCGCGAGAGGCCGACAACACGCTGCGCCGCTACCGGCTCAAGGCGACGTCGAAGGTACTGGCGAGCGGCCGCGCGATCGGCCAGAAGATCGGGCAGGGCACGGTACGCCTCGTGCGCTCGGCCGACGAGATGGACCGCGTCCAGGCCGGCGACGTGCTGGTCACCGAGATGACCGATCCCGACTGGGAGCCGGTGATGAAGCGCGCGGGCGCGATCGTCACCAACCGCGGCGGGCGCACCTGCCATGCGGCGATCATCGCGCGCGAGCTCGGGATCCCCGCGGTCGTCGGCTGCGGCGACGCGACCAGCGTGTTGCGCGAGGGCGGCGAGGTGACGGTGTCCTGCGCCGAGGGCGACACCGGCAACGTCTACGAGGGCCGCCTCGCGATCGACATCGACGACATCGCGCTCGACCGGATGCCGCCGTCGCCGACCAAGATCATGATGAACGTCGGCAACCCGGAGCTCGCGTTCGCGTTCCAGCGGCTGCCCAACGAGGGCGTGGGCCTCGCCCGCCTCGAGTTCATCATCAACAAGAACGTCGGCGTGCACCCCAAGGCACTGATCGAGTTCGAGCGTCAGAGCGCGGAACTGAAGCGCGAGATTGCGCCGAGGATCGCAGCGTATCCGAGCCCCACCGAGTACTACATCGCCAAGGTCACCGAGGGCGTCGCGACGATCGCAGCCGCGTTCTGGCCCAAGAAGGTGATCGTGCGGCTGTCGGACTTCAAGTCCAACGAGTATTCGAATCTCGTCGGCGGCAGCGCGCACGAGCCGCACGAGGAGAACCCGATGCTGGGGTTCCGCGGCGCGTCGCGCTACCTGTCGCCTGCGTTCTACGATTGCTTCGCGCTCGAATGCGCGGCGATGAAGCGTGTGCGCGACGACATGGGCCTCGTCAACGTCGAGCTGATGGTGCCGTTCGTGCGCACGATTGCCGAGGCGGAGGAGGTGATCGCGCTCCTCGCGAAGAACGGCCTGAAGCGCGGCGAGAACGGGCTGCGCATCATCATGATGTGCGAGCTGCCGTCGAACGCCGTGCTCGCCGATCGCTTCCTCGAGCACTTCGACGGCTTCTCGATCGGCTCCAACGACATGACGCAGCTGACGCTCGGCGTCGACCGCGATTCGGGCGGGTCGATCGCGGCGACGTTCGACGAGCGCGACGAGGCGGTGAAGGCGATGCTGGCGATGGCGATCGCGGCCTGCAACCGCAAGGGTGTGTACTGCGGCATCTGCGGCCAGGGGCCCTCCGACTATCCCGATCTCGCGCAGTGGCTCGTCGAGCAGAAGATCGAGAGCATGTCGCTCAACCCGGACACCGTCGTCGAGACCTGGCTCGCGCTCGCCGAGCACGGCACGGGCAAAGACGCGCGGTGACGCCGTGCCCGTCGGCCGTCCGGCCGATGGCGCGGTGAGACTCAACGCGGCTTCAATGGGCGGATGCGCGATCCGCCACCGCTCCGCGTCGACCTCGTGCCGTCCCGGCTGCGGCGCGCGTTCATCGTTGCGGCTTATGGCGCGGCCGCGGCAGTGCTGATCATCCTGCCGCTGGGCGTCGCGTTGCGGGCATGGTCGGTAGCGCTCGTCGTGGCGCTCGCGCTCAAGGCCTGGCGCGACGAGCCGCCGACGACGCTGCTCGTCCGGCTCGACGGCACGCTCGCGATGATCCTGCGCGACGGCGCCGCGTGCGAGGCGGCCCTCGTCGGGGGTTACTGCGGCGTTCGCCTCGTCACGATCGTGTATCGGCGCGCCGGCCAGCGCCGCTGCGAGTCGCTGGCGATCGTGCCCGACATGCTCGCCGCCGACGACCTGCGGCGGCTGCGCGTGCGGCTCGCTTATTCGAGGAGCGACGACGTTGCCGGTGCGCCGGCGAGCCACGCGCGCGCGTCGACGAGCGCACCGCTGTCGGCCTTGCGCTGGCGGCCGACCAGGTCGACATAGAGCTCGACGAGCCGCGCCGGGTCGGGCAGCGCGAGACGGTCCTCGGCAGGATGCGACTGGCCTCGCAGCGGCGAGCGAATCGGCCCGGGAATCACCGCGTTGACGCGCAGGTTCGCGCGGTTCTCCCATTCGTCGGCAAGCTCGCGCGACAGCGCGGCGAGCCCCGCCTTGGTGACCGCGTAGCCACCCCAGTAGGCGCGCGGCTCGAGGCCGCGATCGTCGAGCGTGAACACGACGCAGGCATCCGGCGCACGCACGAGGAGCGGCATGAGGGCGCGCGTGAGCCCCATCGGCGCGGCCAAGTTGACGCGCAGGAGGTTGAGCCAGCCGTCGAACGACTGGTGCTCGATGGGCCCGAGCGATCCCAGCATTGCCGCGGTATGCACGATCGCATCGAGCCGCTTGAACTGCGACTCGAGCGCGCTCGCGACGTTGGCGAAGTCGCTCGCCTCGGCCCTGGCGAAATCGAGCGGCAGGATCACGGGCTCCGGATGGCCGGCGGCGACGATCTCGTCGTAGAGCGCCTCGAGCTTCGCCACGACGCGCGCATGCAGCACGACGGTCGCGCCTTCTGCGGCGAAGCCGCGCGCGAGTGGTGCGCCCAAGCCGCCGGTCGCACCGGTGACGAGGACGACGCGGTCGGCGAGCAGGCGGGGCGAGGCCGAGGTCATATGCGTGTGAAACGGAGAAGGGCGCGAGCGCGGAAGCCGCCGATGATAGCCGCCGTGCCCGCGAGTCGTCGCGAGCGTGCGACTGACGGCCTGCGATGCGGCCAATTGCGCGGCCCTCGCGCGTTCCCGTATAATCTGCGGCTCGCCGTGGGGGTATAGCTCAGCTGGGAGAGCGCTTGCATGGCATGCAAGAGGTCAGCGGTTCGATCCCGCTTACCTCCACCACACGACACGCAGTACCCGTTCCCGCACGGGTTCAAGTACGCGCGGTCCCCATCGTCTAGAGGCCTAGGACATCGCCCTTTCACGGCGGTAACAGGGGTTCGAATCCCCTTGGGGACGCCAACCGGATCAGGCGGTTGGATGTCGCAGCCGGCGCGCGAGCACCCCGCGCGCGCTTGCGAAATCGGCGCTCGAGCACGCACCTGCAGTTTCGTGAATGTCCGGCCTGGCAGACTTTCCGGCGCGATCGAGTCCTGCTATCGGGGTCACATCGATTCGGGTTGCAGCTCGATGCGCGGGGTGCCGCCCGCCCATGACGTGACGTGCTGGCCCGTTACGCTCCATCTTCCTTGGCGCCGGCGCGTTTCGCCGCCGCGTGGGCAACCGCGAATGCACGGTGCTCGTCGCCATGGTATTCGTCAAAGGCATGATTGAATGCCTCGAGGAACGCCTTCTTCTGGTGCTCGTCGTATTGGTCGGTCTGCGCCTTCGGCAAGTCGGTGACGGATTGGTAAGGCATCGCAAAATCCTTTCGTTGGCGAATGTGCGGCGCGGCGGCGTGTCGGTGCGGCGCCGTCGGCCGGCGGGATCGAGTGCGGCGGGCGATGTCGGAGAATCGCCGAGTCGCGAATGGGGCGATGACGGGTCGATCGCCAGTGCCAGTGCGATCAGCATGGCACCATGCGTCACGCGCTTGAAACTATCGTTCGCCGCTTCGCCGGCACCTCGTGCTCGTGCTGTGAAAACCAGCCGCAGCCCGACCTGCAACGCTGGACGACGCTGGTCGACCGAATGCCCGACGAGTTCGTCGACGTCCTGGCCCGAGGAGACGCAGGAACCGCGCCCCGCCCGGCCGCGCAGAACGACGCGCGGCATGGCCTCAACGGCGACCCGCCAGGCGTCGAATAGCCGTCGGACGGCCAACCGCCGGATCGTCTTCCAGCAACGAATGCACGATCCACGAACTGTTGACACGTACAACACCGAGGTGGTCGGGGGTCATCGTAGGATCCGCCGAGCGCTTGCGGCTCGCCGCGGAACCCGTCACTGCCGGTCGACTGAAGAGGTGGGTGGTGGCTCCCATGGTCGTTTCTCCTTTCCAGCATTCACATTAGGACGTTCGTCGCCCCCCGGGCATCAGGCATCCGGCCGACTGGCTGTAGGCCGCCAGACTGGCGTCACGCAAGAGCAGCCGCTACAGTCGATCCCATGCCAGCGCCGTTGAGCGACCCTCCCGCGAACGCCCCTCCCGACGCCGCATCGACGAAGCCAACCGCCGGCGGCGGGTTGCACACCGAGCCGGCGCCGGCCCCGGAAGGCAACGTCGCCGATCAGGCGATCTACCTCCTCGACGTCGACGGCAACGTCGCGCGCTGGAACGATGACGCCGGTCGTCTCGACGGCTATACGTTGCGCGAGGTGGTGGGCACGCCGTTCCGGCAATTCTTCAGCGCCGAGGACCGCGAGCAAGGCACGTCCGACCGGGCGCTCGACGCGGCGGTGCGCGAAGGCCATGCCAGCGTCGAAGCCTGGCGCGTGCGCAAGGACGGCAGCGCCTATCGCGCTCGGGTACTCGTCAGCACGGTGCGCGCGCCCGACGACCGGCTCTCGGGATTCGCCGTCATCGTGCGCGACCTGACCGAGCAGCGCCGGGCCGACGAGCGGATCCGCCGCACCGAGGAGCAATTCCGCCGGCTGGTGCAGGGCGTGACCGACTACGCGATCTTCATGCTCGACCGCTCGGGGCGCATCGCGAGCTGGAACGCCGGCGCGCAGCGCATCAAGGGCTATCTTCCCCAAGAGATCATCGGCCAGCATTTCTCGCGCTTCTACACGCCCGAGGACCTCGCGGAAGGCGAGCCGGCGCGCGCGCTCGAGACGGCGATTCGCACCGGCGCCTACGAGAAAGAAGGATGGCGCGTGCGCAAGGACGGCTCGCGGTTCTTCGCGAGCGTCGTCATCGAGCCGGTGCGCGACGACTTGGGTGACATCGTCGGCTTCGCCAAGATCACGCGCGACATCAGCGAGCGCCGCGAGGCGCAGGCCGCGCTCGACGTCGCGCGCGACGCGCTGATGCAGTCGCAGAAGATGGAGGCCATCGGCCAGTTGACAGGCGGCATCGCCCACGACTTCAACAACCTGCTGATGGCGGTGCAGGGCAGCCTCGAGCTGCTGCGACGGCGCCTGGCCGACGATCCGCGCGCGCTCGCGCTCGTCGACAACGCCATCCATGGCGCGCAGCGCGGCGCGGCGCTGACGCAGCGCATGCTGGCGTTCGCGCGACGCCAGGACCTGCACCTCGACGCCGTCGACGTGTCGCAGCTCGTGCGCGGCATGACCGTGCTCCTGGAGCGCACGCTCGGCCCGTCGATCGCCATCGACATGCGCTTTCCCGCGAAGCTCGAGCGCGTCCGCGCCGATGCGAACCAGTTCGAGCTCGCGCTGCTCAACCTCGCGCTCAACGCGCGCGACGCGATGCCGCAAGGCGGGCCGCTGATCTTCGGCGCGCATGAGGCGACGCTGCTCGAGGGCAACGAGCTGCGCCTTCCCCCCGGTCGCTATGTCTGCGTCGCCACGATCGACGCCGGTACCGGCATGGACGAGCAGACGCTGCAGCGCGCCGCCGAGCCGTTCTTCACCACCAAGGGCGTCGGCAAGGGCACTGGCCTCGGGTTGTCGATGGTGCATGGCGTCGTCGAGCAATCCGGTGGCAAGCTCGTCCTGAAGAGCGAAGTGGGCGTCGGCACCACGGCCGAGATGTGGCTGCCGGTCGCCGACGAGCACGCGGTCGGCGGCGATCGTGAAGTTACGCCGACGGTTGCGCCGCCGGACAGCCGGTGGCGTCTTGTCGTGGTCGCGGTCGACGACGACGACCTCGTGCTCAAGAACACGGTGATGATGGTCGAGGAGCTCGGCCACCGGGCGCTGGGCGCGCGCTCGGGCAGCGAAGCGCTGGAGATCCTCGGCCGCGAGGCGCGCGTCGACCTCGTGATCACCGACCAGGCGATGCCCGGCATGACCGGCGTCGAGCTCGCCGAGGCGGTGCGCGAGCGCTGGCCGCATGTCCGCCTGTTGATCGCCACGGGGTTCGCCGAGTTGCCGGGCGGCTCGGGCCGCACGTTCGCGAAGCTCGACAAGCCATTCCGGCTCGCCGACCTTGCGCGCGCCATCGGCGCCCTGACGTCGGGCTGACGCCGGACGCTCCGCGGCCTTGCCCGCCGCACGGGCGGCGCGTCATCATTCGCCGTCGACCCGGGGAGATGTCAATGCCGAGCAAGGAAGAAGCGGAAGCGATGGCCGATGCCATCCTCGCCGCGCATCGCACGAAGCCGGGCGCCGGCGCGCCCGCGCGCGCGCCGGGCAAGGGTCTTCTCAAGTATTTCCTGATCGCCGGCTTCGCGTCCGGCGCCATCGCCGCGGCATTGCCCGCGCACAACTTCCTGATCGGCGGCGTCGTCGGGCTCGCGATCGCGGGTTGCGTCGGCGCGATCGTCGCTCGCCGCGCGGACTGACGCCCGGTCGCGTCGCGCCGCCGCATCCGCGGCGGCCAGCGGCGTTTGGGTAGAATCCGCGCCGTGATCCCACATTCGAATTTCGCGCCGGGCGCCGGCGCGCGCGGGCCGCGCGGCACGCCGGCGATCGGCACCGCGCGATGAGCGAGGCGCTCGCCGCGGACGTCGCCACGGACTCGATCAAGGCGGCCTACGACGCGGTCGACTACGACTGCACCGCGTATCCGCTGACGCATCCCGATCGCCTGCGCACCATCGCGCAGCTGTTCGGCGTCGACGCGCCCGCGCTCGACGGGGCGCGCGTGCTCGAGGTCGGTTGCGGCGACGGCACCAACTTGCTGCCTCTCGCCGATTCATATGCACAGACGACGTTCATCGGCTGCGACCTCGCGCCGCGCGCGATTGCTCGCGGCAATGCGCTCATCGCCGAGGCGGGCCTCGGCAACGCGACGCTGCTGAACGTCGACCTGCGCGAGCTGCCGGCTTCGCTGGGCTCTTTCGACTACGTCGTCGCGCACGGCTTCTATTCGTGGGTGCCGCCCGAGGTGCGCGACGCGTTGATGCATCTCATCGCCACGCGCACGACGGCCAACGGCGTCGCGTTCGTCAGCTACAACACGCTGCCCGGCAGCCGGCTGCGCCAGATCGCGTCGGACGCCGCGCACTGGCACGCGCGGGCGAGCACGAGTGCGGCCGACACGATGCGGATGGCGCGCGAGCTCCTGCGCATGATGGGAACGCCTGGCGCCACGCAATGGGCGGCGGATTCGGCGCTGCGCGAGGAGTTCGTCATCCGCGCCGACCAAAGCGACAGCGTGCTCTACCACGACGACCTTGCGCAGCCGAACGACGGCGTGTACTTCCACGAGTTCGTCGCGCACGCGCGCCGCCACGGCCTCGAGTACATCGGCGACAGCGACGTGCGCCTGATGAGTGGGGGCGGCCTTGCGCCGGAGGTACGCAAGTTCGTCATGCGCTACGACCGCATCGAGCGCGAGCAGTACCTCGACTTCATGCGCCTTCGCCGCTTCCGGCAGTCGCTGCTCACGCGGGGTCCGTCGGCGTCCGGCTTCAACCTCCAGCCGTCGCGCATCCAGGGCCTGCGGGCGACCGTCGCCTCGTCGCTGCTGCAGTCGATGGCCGAGGCCGTGGGCAAGGGCAAGACGGGCGAATCGACACTGCAGGGCGGATCGGCGAACGTCAACGCGATGGTGATGTGGCTCGCCGATCTCGCGCCGCGGACGGCGACGGTCGAGGAGGTCGCGCGCTGGTACGGCGCGCGGTCGCAGGGCGGGGATCGCCCGCTGGAGGCGGTGCTCGCCGAGGCGTTCATCGGCGGCGTGATCGACCTGCACTCGACGCAGGCACCGCTCACATCCGAGGTGGCCACAAAGCCGCGCGCGAGCCGCATGGCCCGCCTTCTCGCCCGCACGCGCACGCGCATCGTCAACCTGCGGCACGAGTCGGTGAACCTGGCCGACGCGGACGCCCGCAGGCTGCTCACGCTCCTCGACGGCACGCGCGATCGCAATGCCTTGCTGCGCGAGCTTGGACCCGGCTTCCATCACGGCGCCGCCAGGCTCGACGCGATGCTGCAGGCGTTCGCGCGCCTCGCGCTGCTGGTACCCTGACCCTTTGCCCCGGACACCCATGGACGCCACGAGCCTCGACCGCCGCATCGCCACGCACTGGGACGAAGATATCGTCCCTCGAATCACCGACTACATCCGCATCCCCGCGAAGTCGCCGCACTTCGATCCGCAATGGCAGGCGAACGGGCATATCGAGCGCGTGATCCAACTCGCGCTGGCGTGGGTCGAGGCGCAGAAGGTCAGTGGGTTGCGCGCCGAGATCGTGCGCATCGAAGGCCGCACGCCGCTGCTGTACATCGACGTGCCGGCGAGCGCCGGCCATCGGGGTGGCAGCACGGTGATGCTGTACGGCCACCTCGACAAGCAACCCGAGATGACCGGCTGGCATGCCGACGCCGGCCCATGGGTGCCGCGGATGGCTGACGGCAAGCTCTACGGACGCGGCGGCGCCGACGATGGCTACGCGGTGTTCGCGGCACTCGCGGCACTCGCCGCGCTCGACGCCGAAGGCGCGCCGCACGCGCGCTGCGTCGGCATCATCGAGACCTGCGAGGAGAGCGGCAGCTACGACCTGCCGGCATACCTCGACCTCCTCGCAGCGCGGATCGGCGACGTCGACTTGGTCGTCGGCCTCGATTCAGGCTGCGGCGACTACGAGCGGCTGTGGATGACGACGTCGCTGCGCGGCCTCGCCTCGGGCACGCTCGACGTCGAGGTGCTGACCGAGGGCGTGCACTCCGGCGACGCGAGCGGCGTCGTGCCGTCGTCGTTCCGCGTCGCGCGACGGCTCGTCGATCGCCTCGAGGACGCGGCGACCGGCCGCGTGCTGCCCGCCGAGCTCCACGCACCGGTCCCGGACGCGCGCGTCGCCGAGGCGCATGCCACGGCATCGATCATCGGCGCCAACGTCATCGAGAAGTACCCGTTCGCGGGCAATACCGAGCCGATGGCGCAGGGCGGCGAGGCGTTGCTCAACCGCACATGGCGCCCGGCGCTGTCGGTGATCGGCGCCGACGGCCTGCCGGCGATCGCCAACGCCGGCAACGTGCTGCGGCCGCGCACATCGCTCGCGCTGTCGATGCGCCTGCCGCCGACGATCGACGGCGACGATGCGGTGCGGGCCATGAAGCGCATCCTCGAGGCCGACCCGCCGGCGCGCGCCAATGTGCGCTTCGAGGGCCACCAGGGCGCCACCGGCTGGAACGCGCCGCCGACTGCGCCGTGGCTCGCCGCGGCGCTCGACGCCGCGTCGAGCGCCGTCTACGGCAAGCCGATGGCGGCGATGGGCGAGGGCGGCACGATCCCGTTCATGGCGATGCTCGGCCGCAAGTTCCCGCGCGCGCAGTTCCTGATCACCGGCGTGCTGGGGCCTCACTCCAACGCCCACGGCCCCAACGAGTTCCTGCACGTGGCGTATGCGCAGAAGCTCACCGCCTGCGTGGCGCGCGTGATCGCCGCGCACGCCACGCGCGGCTGAGGCGCGGCGGTTGCGGCGCGCCGCAATCAGCGCGACGATAGCGGCTCGGGCGCGACGCGCCCGCCAACGGGGGGAGGCGGCATGCTGACGTTTCTTTCACGCAACTGGTGGGTGCTGGTGCTGCGCGGTGTGGCAGCGATCGTATTCGGCGTGTTGACGTTCATCTCGCCGATGACGTCGATCGCGGTGCTCGTGCTGTTCTGGGGCGCCTACGCGCTGGTCGACGGCGTGTTCGCGATCATCGCCGCGATCAAGGGGCCGAATCCCGGCGGGTTCCCGTGGTGGATGCTGATCATGGGCATCGTGGCGGTCGCCGCCGGCATCTACACGTTCATGGCGCCCGCGATCACCACGCTCGTGCTGCTGTACATGATTGCCGCGTTCGCGATCGTGCGCGGCGTCACCGAGATCGCCGCGGCGATCCGGCTGCGCAAGGAGATCAACAACGAGTGGCTCTTGATCGTCGCCGGCGTGGCGTCGCTCGTCTTCGGCGTGCTGCTGTTCCTGTTCCCGGGCGCCGGCGCGCTGGCGCTCGTGCTGTACATCGGCGCGATGGCGATCGTCGTCGGCGTCATCGAGACGGTGCTGGGGTTCAAGCTGCGCAATCGCAGCGCCGCGCACGCATCGCACGTGCCTGGCACGCCGGGCACCGGGAAGGCCTGACGGCCGCCACCCGCAGGCTGCGAGGCGCGCGACTGCGCGCCTCGCGCCGGCCCCGCGTCAATCGGCATTCGGAAAGAACAGCTCCTTGCCGTTGACCTTGTAGGCCGCGATCGTCTTCTGACCCTCGGGCGAGACGAGCCAGTCGACGAACTTCTGGCCGTCGTCCTTCTTGATGCTCGGGAACTTCGCCGGGTTGACGAGCATCACGCCGTACTGGTTGAAAAGCACCTTGTCGCCCTCGACGACGATCTCGAGCTCCTGCGGATTCTTGAACGACAGCCACGTACCGCGGTCGGACAGGATGTAGGCATTCATCGACGCCGCGGTGTTGAGCGAGGGTCCCATTCCCGACCCGGTGTCGCGATACCACGCCTGCTTCAAGTCCTCGGGCGAGAACCCGGCGGTCTTCCACAGACGCAACTCCGCCATGTTGGTGCCGCTGCGATCGCCGCGCGACACGAACGGCACCTTCGCAGCGGCGATCTTCTTGAGCGCCGCCGACGCGTCCTTCATGCCCTTGACGTGCGCCGGGTCGGACTTCGGCCCGATCAGCACGAAGTCGTTGTACATGACGTTGTGGCGGCCCACGCCGTAGCCTTGGTCGATGAACTTCTGCTCGGCGGCACGATCGTGGACGAACACGACGTCGGCATCGCCGCGGCGCGCGAGGTCGAGCGCCTGGCCAGTGCCGAGCGCGACGACGTGCACGTCGATGCCGGTGGCCTTGGTGAACACCGGCAACAGGTGCGGGAAGAGCCCCGACTGCTCGGTCGACGTCGTCGACGCGACGGTGATGAAGCGGTTCTGCGCCTGCACGGCCGCGGCGAGCGACAGCGTGGCGAGCAGGACCGCGAGCGTCCGCAGCAATTTCATGACAGCTCTCCTTCGATGAATGCGCGACCGATCGGAGTCGCCGGTCGCGCGAAGAACGCGGCCGCCGATCCATGTTCGACGAGCCGGCCTTCGTGGATCAGCAGGATGTCGTCGGCGAAGCGCCGCGCCATCGCGAGGTTGTGCGTGGTCATCACGATCTTGGTGCCGGCGTCGTGGATCGCCTGCACGGTCGCCTCGACGTTGCGCGCCGCCGTTGGGTCGAGGCTCGCGGTCGGCTCGTCGAGGAACAGGATCGACGGCTCGAGCGCCCAGGCGCGCGCGAGCGCGAGGCGCTGCTGCTCGCCGCCGGACAGCACGCGGGCCGAGCGGCGGGCAATCCCGTCGAGGCCCACCCGCCGCAGCGCGGCGCGCGCACGCGTCGTCCGCGCATCGCCGCGCACGCCGGCGAGGTCGAGCGCGTAGGCGACGTTGGCGATCGCCGAGCGTCTCAGCATCACCGGCCGCTGGAACACCATCGCCTGCGCGCGCGGCCGTCCATTGCCGGCCGCCCAGCGCACCTGTCCCGCCGTCGGCGCGAGCAGGCCGTGGCAGATGCGCAGCAGCGTGCTCTTGCCGGCGCCGTTGGGACCGAGGATCAGCGTACGCGTGCCGCGCGGGATCGTCGCCGAGACGTCGTCGAGGATCGCGTGTCCGCCGATGGCGAGACCGACACGGTCGAGCGTGAGCGGCAAAATGTCGATGCCCTGGTTCATCGGAAGCGCCGTTGCGCGAAGCTGCGCACGCCGTAGGCGAGGCCGTTGATCGCGACGATGATCGCGATCAGCAGGATCCCGAGCCCCAGCGCGAGCGGGAGGTCGCCCTTGGTGGTTTCGAGCGCGATCGCGGTGGTCATGACGCGTGTGTAGCGCGCGATGTTGCCGCCGACGATCATCACCGTGCCGACCTCGGCGGCTGCGCGACCGAAGCCCGCGAGCACGGCGGTCAGCAGCGAATAGCGCGTGTCCCAGAGGAGCGTCAGCGCGGCGCGCCAGACGCCGGCGCCCAGCGACACGAGCTGCTCGCGGTACTCGCCCCACGCGTCCTCGATCACCTGCCGCATCAGCGAGGCGACGAGCGGCAACACGAGCAGCGTCTGGCTGATCACCATCGCGGTCGGGCTGAAGAGGAGGCCGAGGCTCCCGAACGGCCCGGAGCGCGACAGCAGCAGGTAGACGACGAGGCCGACCACCACCGGTGGCAGGCCCATGAAACCCGACAGCATCACGATGATCGCGCGCCGGCCCGGAAAGCGGCCGATGGCGAGGACGGCCGCCAGCGGCGCCGCGAGAAGCGTCGCGACGACCGTCGCCGACAGCGTCACCTCGAGCGACAGGAGGACGATCTGCCAGAGCTCCGCGTCGCCGCCGACGATCAGCGCGCCGGCGGTCGCGAAGGCGAGCCCGAAATCCTCCACGGATCACGCCGCCGTCCCGGCGCGAGGCGGCGGGCAGGCGGGCGTTCCGAATCGGCGGGCAGGCGGCATAATGCGCATCCTAGCGGCAACCTTTTGCCGGACCAATAGGAAGCGCATTGCCGATGAGCCGATGGACGCCCAGGATGGCCGTGCACTGGCAGGGCGAGGACGGCGTCGCGGAGCCGCGCCTCATCGCGCTGCTCGCCAGCATCGCGACGCACGGCTCGCTCGCGCCTGCGGCGCGCGACGCGGGCCTCTCGTATCGACACGCGTGGTCGTTGCTGCAGCCGTGGGCGCACCCGGGGCCGCGCGCGCTGGTGAGCCTGCGCCGCGGCGAGGGCGCGACACTCACCGCGCCCGGACAAGCGCTGCTCGCGCGCCATGCGGCACTCACGCGCCATCTCGCCGCGTCGGCGGCTGCGTGGCTCGAGGAGCAGGGCGAGCCGGCGCCGCTCGCGCAGTACGCCTGCGCCGCGAGCCACGACCTCTTGCTCGAGCGGCTGCCGGCCTACGCGCGAAGCCACGGCCTCGACCTCGACATCGCGTTTCGCGGCAGCGACGAGGCTATCGCGGCGCTCGCGGCGGGTCGCGTGGCGCTCGCCGGATTCCACGTGCCGGTCGAGGACGCCAGCGCGCGGCGCGAGGCCATGGCGGCGCTGACGGGGCGCGACGACATCGCCGTGCTGCGGATGTTCCGCCGGATGCAGGGCCTCATCGTAGCGAGGCACGGCAAGCGGCGGATCGCGCGCCTCGCCGACCTCGCACAGCGCGGCGTGCGCTTCGTCAACCGCCAGCGCGGCTCGGGCACGCGCAGGCTCTTCGATACGCTACTCGCCGCGGAGCGCATCGCGCCTTCGCGGATCGACGGCTACGCCCGCGAGGAGTTCACGCACGCCGCGGTCGCGGCGACGGTTGCAGCGGGTGACGCCGACGCCGGATTCGGCATTGCCGCCGCGGCCGACCGCTTCGCGCTCGGCTTCGTGCCCGTCGCGCAGGAGTGGTATTGCCTCGCGTTGCGTCGCGACCAGCTCGACGAGCGTGCCGAGCATGCGCTGGTGACGACACTGCGCGGCGCCGCATGGCGCAAACTCGTCACGGAGACGCCGGGCTACACGCTGCCTTCGCGCATCGCGTTCACGAAGCCCGGCGTCGCCTGACGAGGCGCCGCCGCCTCGAACCGTTTGGGCGTGCGCGCGTAGAGCCGCAGCAGCAGGCGCGTCACGTCGACGTCGAACGGCGGCGCAGTGGTCGTGGCGACAAGCGCGGCGAGCTCGCCGGCGTCGTGCGCGGTGCCGATCCAGCGCCAGTCGCGCACCACATGGACGTCGTCGCGCTCGCCGTCCGATTCGCGGATGAGCGCGGCATCGTCGCCGAATGGCCAGCGCGGAATGGCATGCGGGCGCAATGCATCGGCGAGGCGCACGTCGTGCGCGGCGCCATCCTCGGCGCCGACGCAGGCGCCTGCGCAGCGCCCGAGCTGGCGCGCGAAGCAGGCGCCGTCGCGCCGCTCGAGCTTGAGGCGAATAAGGCAGAGCCCGTGCTGCGCGGCCAGCTCGCGCAGCATCGCGCGCGCCGAGCGCTTCGACGCGAACGGGCCGTGACGCCCGCCGAGCGCGTCCACGGCGTCGGCGCGCACGAACGTTGGTGGCGCATCGGCGGCGACCTCGAGCACGCCGGCGTCCGCCTTGCGCCGCAGCGCGCGATTGTGCGCGGGCATCGTCGCCTTGATCGCTGCTGATTCACGCAGAAGCGCGCCGATTTCGCCCGCCGTGCGCTCGTGCTCGATGCGGCGGATCTCGGCGGACAGGCGGAGATCGGTCTCGCTGCGCCAGTCGCTCGTGAAATGCGCGCCGACGCGCTCGCGCAGGTTCTGCGCCTTGCCGACGTAGAGCGGCAGTGCGTTGTCGCCGTAGAAGAAGTAGACGCCGTGCGATTCCGGCAGCGACGCGATCGCGTCGGCGGGAAGCTGCGGCGGCAGGCTCGGGATGCGCAGGATGCGGCGCGCCTCCTGCGCGATGTCCGCGGGATCGCGCGTCGCGTAGAGTGCCTGCACGTAATGCCACAGCGCCATCGCGTCGCCGAGCGCGCGGTGGCGGCCCTCGACCGCGAGGCCGTGGCGCGCGATCAGCGCATCGAGCCCATGGCCGTCGGCGTCGGGCTCGAGGCGTCGCGACAGCTTGACGGTGCACAGCGCGTGCGTGCGGAACGGCCGGCCGGTGCGCGCGAACGCGTGCTTGAGGAAGCCATGGTCGAAGCGCGCGTTGTGGGCGACGAAGACGCGCCCTTCGAGCCGCGCTGCCACTTCGGCGGCCACGCTCGAGAAGGTCGGCGCCGGGCGGACCATCGCGTCGGTGATGCCCGTCAGTGCCTGGATGGCGGGGGGAATCGGCACCTCGGGGTCGACGAGCGTCGACCATGCCTCGACGAGCAGGTCGCCGTCGCCCGCGTCGACCGTGACGATGCCGATCTCGGTGATCCGGTCGCCCTCCGCGTGCATGCCGGTGGTCTCGAGGTCGACGAACGCGAGGCGGGGCGAGAAAAGCTGCATCGGGAGTGTGGCAAATCCAGCCGGATCAGCGCGTTGCGGCGGAAACTTCAGCCAGCGGGCTTGACACCGCGAACGAACGTTCGTTATGGTACACGCATGTCGAACGATCGTTCCTACCTCGAGTCGCTGCAGGATTACTACGCGATGCACCGGGCGCTGCCATCGTACGCATCGATCGGCAACCTGCTCGGCCTGAAGTCCAAGTCGTCGGTGGCGGCACTGGTGGCGCGGCTCAAGCTCGCGGGCTTCCTCGATTCGACACCCGACCGCCGGCTCGCGCCGTCGAAGCGATTCTTCGCGCGGCCGCTGGCCGACTCGCCGGTGCGCGCCGGGCTTCCCGAGGCCGTCGACGGCGCCTCGAGCGACGCGCTGACGATCGACGATTACCTGATCGAGCACCCGTCGCAAACGGTGCTGATCCGCGTCAAGGGCGACTCGATGATCGACGCGGGTATCTTCGACGGCGATCTCGTCGTCGTCGAGAAGGGCACCACCGCGAAGCGTGGCGACATCGTCGTCGCGATCGTCGACGACCAGTTCACGCTGAAGCGCCTCGACAGCGAGCGCGGCCAGTTCATCCTGCGCGCCGAGAACAAGGCGTACGCGCCCATTCGTCCCGACCACGGCCTCGAGATCTTCGGCGTGATGGTCGGGCTCGTGCGCAAGCTCTGAGCGCGGCGGCGCGGACGCTACAGATTGGCACTGATCCGCAGCGCCTCGAGGCGCAGCGCGATCTTCTGCTCGAGCTCCGCCAGCGCCTTGCCAAGGCTCGCCTTCGCCGCCGCATCCGTCGCGGCCGCGACGCGCGCGCGAAGCTCGGCGCGCTCGTGGAACCACGCGATTTCGACAGGCGTGACGCCGGCGTCCTTGAGGATCTTCATCGGCATCCGCAGCGCCGCAGGCGTGTCGCGCCAGCCTTCGTCGTCGACGAAAGGCTTGCCGTAGCTCGCCGCGGTGGCGAGCTCGCCGGACGCCGCGGCGTCGGCGAGGTGTCGCGCGATGACCTCGTCGAGCGTCTCGGCGAGAGGCTTGCCGGGCTTGCCGCCGCCGGCATTCATGCGCACGAAACCTCAACCAGGCAATCGTAGAACGTCGCGGCGCCGCCGAGATCGGTGAGGCGCTGGCTGGTCACCGCGTTGGCGTTCTCGCCACCGGGCGCGAGCTTGCGCCACCACACCGACGGCGCGACCGCCACGCCGGCTTTCGCGCGCTCGGTCAGGTGCGCGGCCGCGGCGAACGAACCGCGATCGTTGAACACCCGCACGGTCACGCCCTCGACGATGCCGCGCGCCGCGGCGTCGTCGGGATGCAGCCACACGCGCGGCGACTTCTCCTCCGCGACGAACGACGGCAGGTTGGCGAACGACGAGTTGAGGAAGTTGCGCGCCGGCGGCGAGATGAACGCGAGCGGGTAGCGCGCGGCGAGCGCCGGCGCCGAATCGGGCGATTCCGCCGGCGCGACGAAGCCCGGTAGCGGATCGTGACCCTGCGCAGCGAGGCTCGCCGAATGGAACTCGCACTTTCCGGACGGCGTCGGGAAGTTGCCGTTCGCGAACGGCGCGTACGGGGAGGGCACGGCGAGGCGGCGGAAGCCGTCGGCCTTCAGTCCCTCCCAGTCGATGCCGCGCATCCTGGGATCGTCGAAGCGGAACGCGTCGCGCGCGATGTCGTCGTCGCTGTCGGCGAAGCAGGGCTCGCTGAAGCCCATCGCCTTGGCGAGCCGGCGGAACACCTCGGCGTTCGGCAGCGCCTCGCCGAGCGGCGCGATCGCCGGGTTGTTGGCGAGCGCGTACAGGTGGCCGTACGAGCTGTGCACGTCGAGCTGCTCGAGCTGTGTGGTCGCCGGCAGCAGGATGTCGGCGTAGTCGGCGGTGTCGGTCCGGAAGATGTCGTGGACGACGCAGAAGAGGTCATCGCGCGCGAAGCCGCGCGTCACCTTCGCCGACTCGGGCGCCACCGCCAGCGGGTTGCTGTTGTAGACATAGATCGCGCGGATAGGCGGCGCGGCGTCGAGGAGCGCATCGCCGATCGCCGACATGTTGATCGTGCGCGGCGTGCCGCGGATCAGGTCCGGCCGCTCGAGCGCGGCGGTGTTCACGGGATAGGTGCCCGACGACGACAGCAGCGCACCGCCGGCGGGCTCGCGCCAGGCGCCGACGAGCGCCGGGAGGCAGGCGATCGCGCGCATCGCGTTGCCGCCGCCGGCGTGACGCTGCAATCCGTAGTTGACGCGGATCGCGGCCGGCCGGGTCGTGCCGTAGGCGCGCGCGAGCTCGCGCACCGTGCCGGCGTCGATGCGGCACACGCGCGCGACACGCGCGGGATGCCAGTCGGCGACGCGCGCGGCGAGCGCGTCGAAGCCGAGCGTGTGCCGCGCGATGTAATCGTGGTCGACGAGGTTCTCGTCGATCAGCACGTGCATGAGACCGAGCGCGAGTGCCGCGTCGGTGCCGGGCATGACGGCGACATGCTGGTGGCACTTCTCGGCCGTCGCGCTGCGATACGGGTCGATGGCGACGAGCCGCGCGCCGCGGCGCTTCGCCTCCTGCGCCCGGGTCCAGAAGTGCAGGTTCGACGCGATCGGGTTGCTGCCCCAGATCAGGATCAGGCGGCTGTCGACGTAGGCCTCGACGTCCATGCCGATGGCGGCGCCGATCACCGACACCCAGCCCGCCTTGCCGGCGGTCGCGCAGATCGTGCGGTCGAGCAGCGACGCGCCGAGGCGATGGAAGAAACGCCGGTCCATCGAGCTCGACTGCACGAGCCCCATCGTGCCGCAGTAGCTGTACGGCAGGATCGCCTCGGGGCCCTCCGGCGACGCGGCAATGTCGGCGAAGCGCGCGGCGATCGTCGCGATCGCCTCGTCCCAGTCGATCCGCGTGAAGGCGCCGCGGCCTTTCGGCCCCACGCGCTTCATCGGGAACAGAACGCGATCGGGGGAATACGTGCGCTCGAGGTAGCGCGCGACCTTCGTGCACAGCGTGCCGGCGGTCGGAGGATGGTCGTCGGCGCCGCGGATCGCGATCGCGCGCCCGTGCTCGACGGTGACCACCGTCGCGCAGGTGTCCGGACAGTCGTGCGGGCATGCGCCGCGGAACTCGACGCGTGCGCGCGCATCGGGTGGTTCGGCGGCAGGGCGGTCGAGCGGCATGGTCTGGGCGAGGTCGTTCGGGATCCTCGCGTCACATTCTACGTTCGTCGTCGACTGCGGCCTGCGGCGCATGCGATGTGGCGTTGAATTTGTGCGCCACATGCTGAAGCCGTCGTCGCGTGAAAGCCGTTGTGCCGGCACGCGGTGACGATTGCTGCGCAACCGCGATGGCGAGCCGGCGGCGGCACCCCGCCGCTCATCTGCGATGGGCCGCCGCGCATCGTGAGCGCGAATCGCAACGACGTTCCAATACAACGCTTTAGGCACGTTCGCCGCGCCGTTCGGCCCGCTGGCATGGTTGCTGCAAGACGGTGCGCATCGGGGCCGACCCGCGAACATCCGACAGGAGATTCACCGTGAATTACACGCACTACGACTATCTCGAACTGCCACCTGGCGCGACGCCGGCACGGATCGAGGCGGCGTACGCGACGTTGAAGGCGCGCTTCGCGGCAGCCGACGAAAGCCAGGATTTCTCGGGACTCGTGCGCCTCATTCACGCAGCCTACGAAGTGCTTCGCGACAACGAGACGCGCAAGGCGTACGACGCCGCGCTCGCCAGCGAGGCGGCACGCGCCGATGTCGAGCTCAAGGCGGATCTCGATGCGCAGGCGCCGCGTCGCGTGCGGCGCGTGCAGGACGTGCCGCATCCGCTCAACGCGGCGTTCTCGAGCCTCGCCGCCTGACACCCCTTTGGTCGCCGGGAAATCATTTCCTTCAACTGCAAACAGCGATGCGGTCGGTGACCACCTTTTCTACGCAGGACCGGGCCGGCGAGTTGCGCCGGGCATGGCCGCGGCGGCGCGCACGACTGCGTCGCGACCCGTTCGCGCGCTCCGCGCAACGGCGTGAGCGGCTCGCCCGGCCGCGCTGTGGCGTACGTCCCGCCGCGTGCGGCGAGCGACGCAACGACGCGCCGCGGCTGCGGCCCGAGCCGATGCTGCGAGGTTTCCTGCCGCTTTGCCGGCACTAGCTTGAACGCGGCGCGCGTATCGGCCATCCGGCCGAGCGCGACGCCGCGCACGACGGGTCACACTGCCACACACGAGGGGAGCGTCACGTGGATCGCTGCAACAACTGCCAGTTCTACGACCGACAGGACAAGGGCTCGGGCGTCGGCCAATGCCGCCGCCAGGCGCCGGCGCTGTCGCCCATCAACGCCAAGGCGTACATGATCGAAGGCGTCTGGCCGACGGTGCGCGACGACGACTGGTGCGGCGAATGGAAATCCAGCCTGCGGCGCAGCGCCGATCCACGTTTCGCCGATTTCGCGTCCACGGCCGCCGCCGGGGGTGCGCTCGCTGCGCAACCGGGCGCGGTTCCGCTGCGCCCGGCGCCGATGTCGGTCAACACCGCGTCGCCGATGGCCGCGCTGGCGATCGGCGCGGCGAGCCGCGGCAGCGACTAGCGACTAGCGACTAGCGACTGCGCCCCGCGAGGGCACGCGATGAGCTGATGACGGCAGCGACTCGCGCGTCTGCGCCGGGACGGCGGACGGTTGCCCGTGCCACCGTCAGAGGCCTTCGACCGCGATCATTCTAAAGCGCGCTGCGCCATCACGCGCGTTGCGCGCCTCGCGATAGAGGGGCGAATCGTAGAACCGCTTCGCCGCGGCGAGGTCGGGAAACTCGATGATGACGAGGCGAGTCGGCGTCCAGCCGCCCTCGAGCGGCGCGACGGTGCCGCCGCGCGCGACGAAGCGGCCGCCGGCAGCGGCGACCGCGCCCGGCGATAGCGCCTTGTAGCGCTCGTATTGCGTGGTATCGGTGACGTCGATGTCGGCGACGACGTAGGCGGTCATCGGTGGCTCTCCTCGGCTTCGCGATTCGGATGTCCGGACGCGGCCCCTGGCGCGACTCGGTACACTCGAGTCTCGCACGAAGCGCCGCGGTGGCGACCGGCCGGATAACATCCACCTGGATCGCGCGCGCTCGCTGCACCTCATCGATGGACCTCCCGCTCGACGAATCTCGCACGACGGTGGTGACGCCGAACAACCGGCTCGCCCGCTTCCTGCTGCGCCGGCACGATGCTCGGCGCACGGCCGCCGGCGATCACACCTGGCCGACGCCGCGCGTGCTGGCGTGGGGCGCGTGGCTGCCGACCCTGTGGCTCGATGCGCTGGCCGCAGGGGCGTTCGATGCGCCGTTCACGCTCATCGACGCGCCGCAATCGCTGCACCTGTGGGAACGGGCGATCGAGGCGGACGGCGTGGTGCTGGTCGACCGGCGCGCGGCCGCCGAGCGCGCGCAGGACGCCTGGGAAGCGTTCCACGCGTACGCGGCGCCTGGCGAAGCGCCGTCGATGTTCACCGGCGGCGGCGATGACGCCGCGGCGTTCGCACGCTGGGCGGCGCGCTTCGCGCGCGGCTGTGCGGACGCGGGCGCGCTCGACGCGGCGCGCCTTGCCGACCGCCTCGCCGGCGCTTTCGCGCGGATGCCGTCGCTGCGGGGCACGCGCGTCGTGCTCGCGGGCTTCGTCGAGCTCGCGCCGCAGCAGGAGCGCCTGCTTCGCGCGTTGCGCGGCGCAGGCGTCGCCGTCGAGCGCACCGACGTCGCCGGTGGCGAGCCGACGCGCTCGCGCGCCCGATACCTCACCGAGGCGGACGAGATGGTGGCCGCGCTGCAATGGGCGCGCGCGCGCATCGAGCGCGATCCCGGCGCGACGGCGACCATTGCCGTCGTCGACCTCGCGAGCCGCGTCGAGGCGATTGCCGCACTCGCCGCGGAAATCCTGCAGCCCACTGCAACGACGCGAGGCGTACTTGCCGCCGCGCAACCGTTCAACATCTCCGCCGCGCCTCCGCTTTCGGCGAATCCGCTGGTCGTCGCGGCGCTCGATGTCGTCGCGTTGCTGCTCGG
>Ga0070681_10000742_pt1 | contig 27029 bp, 24 predicted proteins | sample KBSC83BmetaG_FD_65650 | JGI IMG/M metagenome (GOLD analysis project Ga0070681, IMG submission 65650) | Corn rhizosphere microbial communities from Kellogg Biological Station, Michigan, USA - KBS C8-3B metaG | ecosystem: Host-associated > Plants > Roots > Rhizosphere | place: USA: Michigan...
TTGGACTCGGCACCATCGGTCTCGAGGTTGCGAAGCGAGCGCACGCGTTCGGCATGCGCGTCACCGGCATTCGTCGTCGCCTCGATCACCCACGTCCGGACTTCGTCGACCGCGTGCTCACGCCCGACCAGCTCGGCGAATCGCTCAAGGCGTGCGACGTACTCGTGCTGTCAGCGCCGGGCATCGCGGCAACGCAGGGTATGATCGGCGCGAAAGAGCTCGCGCGACTCAACCGCGGCGCGATTCTCGTGAACGTCGCGCGCGCAGATCGTGGACGACACCGCCATGCGCGATGCGCTCGCGAGCGGACACCTCGGCGGCGCCGTGCTCGACGTCTTCGAGCGCGAGCCGCTGGAGGCTGAAAGTCCGCTGTGGTCGATGCCCAACCTCGTGATCACGCCGCACTCGTCGGGGTTCCGCGAGTCGCACTGGACCGAAGTCGTCGATCTTTTCTCCGACAACGTGCAACGCTTTCAGCGCGGTGAGCCACTGCGCAACGTCGTGGACGCACACGCCGGCTATTGAGTGTGGACGGCTGAGACATTCGTCCACTCGTCCGCTACGTCTGCATCTACCTCCGAGGGCATGCGCGATGCCCTGACCGAAGTCATCGGAGGTTTTTTGTGAACAAACTATTCTCGAGCGCTGTTGCGATCGCCGCATTCATTCCAGGCGTTCTCATCGCGCAGAATCCCGCGCCGACATACAGCCATTCCGCGATGCCGGCCGAGGGCGCCGCCGCGCCAGCCGCGCGACGAATGATGGCCATGCGCATGATGGACGCACGCGCGATGGCGCCGGCAATGACGATGGACGCCGCATCGATGTTCCTCGGCTGTACCGGTGAGCTGCAGCTGACGGATGCGCAGGTCACGAAGCTGGCCACGATTGCGCGCCGGTCGCAGGCGCGACAGGCCGCCATGCGGGCGCGCATGGACTCGGCGATGACGACGGCGCGGATGTCGGATGGCGGTCAGGACGGCGGCGCTCCAATGATGATGGTCGTGCTTCGTCGATCCATGCCGACTGATGCAGAACAGAAAGCACAGCACGATGACGACCGCGACGCGTTCGCGATCCTGACGCCGGACCAGTTGGCGACCGCGTGGGAAACGATGGGAATGCACCATGCGATGAAGGCCCGCCCATGAGCCTCGAGCTTCAATCGAGGATTTGAACAGGCTTCGAGTGGCGCGCCGCGGCGCCGAACTGCGAGATCAGCAGTGCGGCGCCGGCGCTCCACGCCTTCGCGGATCGCGATGGAGCGTTCGCCATGATCCAACATCACAACGATGTCTCTCGCCCGTTCCAGCTCCACGCGGACCGAGCACGGCGATGAGCGTCGGTCTCGCACTGTTCGCGGGAATCCTCGCTGGTTTCACTCTGGGTGTGCTGTTCTGCTACCGAGGAGTGAAACGACACGATGATCTCGCACAGCGATGGCAGGATGCCTACATCGATCAGCTCCGCGAGTTACGTCGGGCGAGGTTCGCTCGGCGTCGCGTCGTGCCCGTCTTCGAGGACACGGTCGAGCATCTGATTGGCCCGACCGTGGAGGTCGAGGACTAGTGATCGGTCAATGACCGCCTTCGCCCGCGGCGAGATAGAACCAACCTGAGCTCTTCGTTCCGTCAGACCATGTGGCGCAGACGAAGTAGTAATGCCCTACGACGAAGCCCGACGGCGACGTGTCGAGAACGTACGTGTAGAATCCCTCGAGCCGACCAATGAACGCGTTCGCAATCGACAGCACGGTGACCGGACCTCCGAGTCCGTCGGTGCCCCTGTCCTGCACGACGAGGTCCCCTGTCGCGTTCGTGACAGCGGCTCCTGTCCCCGTCAACAGCCTGCACTGGATCTGGATCGTCGATCCTTTCTGCCGCGGCGAAGTGGTCGGTGGCATCGCGCTCGAGATCGGTGCCGCGAAGCAACCCGACTGCACGTACTCGACTCGGAACGTCGCGGACGCGGTGCTCGCCAGGTAGTTGCTGCTTCCGCCGTAGTTCACGGTCGCGGTTGCGAGTCCCACGATGTTGTTGACGTAGGTTGGCGTGAGAGTTTGTGAAAGCCCCGGCCCCGACACAGAACCCTGGCACGGCGTGACCGGCAGGCCGCTATACCCCACGGTTGCCGGGCACGAGATGAGCGCTGTCGTTGGCGCGGGCGTGATCTGCTTCGCCGTCGCGGTGAACGTGAACGTGCCGTTGAAGAAGACGCCGAGCGGTGCGTCGCCCCCAGCCGACGGCGTCGCGATGACCGTGTTGGTTCCCGGCGTCGCGCCGAGCGTCCAGCATACGCTCGCCTTCGCATTGGCATCCGTCGACGTCGACGCGGTCGAGCCGAACGCGCCGCACGTGTGAGCGGCCGTCACTTCCGGCGCGATGACGCCGCCGCCCAACCCGATCGCCCAGCCCACCGGCACATTCTGCATCAACGTGCCTTGGAACGTCTTGATCGTGACCGTCGGCCGGCACTCCGTCTCGACTGCCATTCCTACCGCGGCATCGATCGCCGTGCAGACGCCGTTGACCACCGTATTCGACCGGCCTCCCGGCGCGAACGATCTGCTCGACGCCGCGCTCGAGGCATTTGGCGTCGTTGGCAACAGGCGGAGGCCGAGGCTGTCGGCGTTGGGAAGTCTTTGGAACTCGGTGCGGGTACCGCCCACACCCGAAGACAGGAACAGCTCGTCGTCGACGGGCCCGAACGGGCTGAACTCAGTCGCGAGGCCGGCGACGCCGCTGCCGAAGAACGTCTTCGCGTAGAGCGGTGTCGGCAGAACGAGACTGGCCAGCTTGTGCAGCCATCCAGACGCACGGCTCTCACCCACCACCGCCGAGCAGTCGAGGAAGCTGCCATCGGCCGCCGGAGTGATCTCGAATCCTGTCGATGCTTGGTGTCCGAGGCGCAGGCGCCCGAGGACTTGCGCTGGCACCGTCGACGACGGGCAGACGGCGACGATCGCGGGTTTGGTGAGCGGCGAGGACTGTGTGAGCGCGATGAAGCCCGGATATTGATCGAGCTTCGTATCGAGCGGCGGCGCGTTGTTCGGCAGGATCGCAATCGTGATGACCGTCGGCACCGTGACGCTGTTCGCCTGAAGCGAGATGGCCGCCTGGCCGCTCGTGGCCTTCAGAATCTGCGCCTGGTCGCTCGGAAGGACGACGAACGTGTCCTGGGCCAGGCCGACGTAGCAGAGCACTGCGTTCACGAATGCCTGAACCTGGGCGCTCGTACCCGGAGGGGCCTTTGACTGGACGAAGCTGACGATGTTCTGCGCCTGATCCTGCGCGCCGGCGAGATCGCCCTTTTGAATTTTCTTATTGAGATTATCTAACTTGCCGAGCACCGAATTGACGTTCGGGCCGCCGCCGGCGAAGATGGCGTTGGCCATCGCGACGAGGTTGTTGAAGCTCGTGCACGTTCCAGGAGTCACCGTGGAGCGCCGACTCTGCGGGGCCAGCGGGGTGGTCGGTCCGTCGCGGCGGGCGTCCTGGCCGCACGAGGCAAGAAGGACGGCGCCAAGGAACACGCCGAGGTTGGAAACGATGCGGCGTCGCATAGGTCTCTCCGGAGGTCTGCTGGCGATGGCGCGACACACCACGGGAGCAGGGTGCGTTACGGGCCGTCAATGTCAGCCGCGGAGAGCAGACGCGCAACTGTGGCGGCGACACTGCGGCGCCCTCACGGCACGATTCGTCGTCGGAGAGCTCGAGATATCATCATTCTGTGATAGCTCGAGCCGGGATTGAACTACGAGTCTGGTGGACGCGGCACCGGGTCTGTGTCCGGAGCGAAACAGACCCGGTGAGCGCGTGCTACTTCACGTAGAAGAAGCCCGTCGTCGTAGAACCGTCGGACCAGTTCGCGCTGACGAGGTAGAAGTGGCCGGAGACGAAGCCGGACGGGTTCGTGTCGAGCCCGTACGCGTAGTTGCCGCTGCCCGAGCTCTTGAACGCGTTCGCGAGCGAGAACACGGTGAGCGGCGATGCCATCCCGTCCGTTCCCAGATCTTGCACGACGAGGTTTCCAGTCGCGTCGGTGACACCCGCGCCACTCGACGTCAGGAGCGTGCACTTGATCGGGACGTTCGAGCCTTTCTTCTGGAACGACTTCGTGGGCGGCATCACGCTATAGATCGGCGACGCGAAGCAACCCGATTGCACGTACTTGATCTGGAAGGTCTTGCTCGCGGTGCTCGACTGATAGTTGCCCGCGCCCGGGTACGTCACAGTCGCCGTCGCCGTACCGACGACGTTGTTCACGTACGTCGGCGTTAGACTTTGCGAAAGTCCTGGGCCAGACACTGAGCCCGTGCACGGCGTCACCGGCGAGCCGGTGTACGTCACCGACGCCGGGCACGACACCGATGCCGTCGTCGCGGCCGGGGTGATCTGGAACGTCGCCGAGCCGTTGCTGCCGGCGTAATTGCCGCCGCCCGCGTAGCTGGCACTCGCCGTTGCCGTTCCCGCGTTCACGTTCGACGCGTACGTCGGCGTGACTGAAGCGCTGAGGCCACCAGGACCCGTGACGGTCGCCGAACAAGGCGTCTGTGGTGAGCCCGTGAACACGACCGACGCCGGACAGCTGACCGTCGTCGTCGTCGCGGCAGCGGTGATCTGGAATGTCGCCGAGCCGCTGCTCGATTGATAATTCCCGCCGCCCGGATACGACGCGTTCGCCGTGGCCGTTCCGACGTTCACGTTGCCGCTGTATGTCGGCGCAACGGACTGGCTCAGGCCAGGTCCGGTCACCGTCGCGCTGCACGGCGTGAGCGGCGATCCAGTGAACGCCGCCGACGCAGGACACGAGACCGCCGTGCCCGTCGCCGCGGGCGTAATCTGAATCGTCGCCGTATTGGTTACGGTGACATAGAGCGGGTTTCCGGCTCCGCACGTGACGGTGAGCGTATACCTGCCCGCATCCGTCGGCACAGAACCGTTGCCGCTGTAGGTCAGCGCCGGCGTGAGGTTATCCGAGCACGTTCCGCTGCCTGGATGACCGAGGCCGTCGTATGGGAACGTTCCGCCACTGGCGCCCGCGGTTGGCGTGAGCTGCTTCGCCGTCGCCGTGAACGTGATAAAGCTGTCGAAGACGACGCCCAGCGGTGCATCGCCGCCAGGCGCGCCCGTCGCGACGACCGTGTTCGTTCCCGGCGTGTTGCCGAGCGTCCAGCAGACGCTCGCCGTCGCGGTCGCGTCGGTCAGCGACACCACGCTCGAGCCGAACGTGCCGCACGAATTGTCAGTCCTCGTCTCAGGCGCGACGACTCCGCCGCCCTGACCAATCGCCCACGTGACCGGCACGCCCGTCATAGTCGTGCCTTGGAACGTCTTCACCGTCACCGCGGGCCGGCATTGTTGCTCGACCGGCTGCCCGATGAGCGCGTCGATCTGCGTGCAAACGCCGTTGACGACCGTGTTCGACCGATTGCCTGGCGCGAGCGATTTGCTCGTCGCATCGCTCGGAGAGAGACGAAGCCTGAGGCTGTCGCCGCTGCCAGGCAGCTTCTGGAACTCGGTGCGGGTGCCACCAGCGCCTGACGAGAAGAACAGCTCATCGTCGACCGGCCCGAATGGGCTGAACTCCGTCGCGAGACCAGCGACGCCAGATCCGAAGAGCGTCTTGGCATACAACGGGGTTGGCATGAAGAAGCTCGCCAACTTGTGCAGCACGCCCGACACGCCGCTCTCGCTGACTGACGTGGAACACTGGATGAAGCTTCCGTCGGCTTGCGGCGTGATCTCGAATCCCGAGATCGCCTGATGTCCCAAGCGCAGGCGACCGAGAACTGATGGCGGAACCGACGCGTCGGGGCAAACTGCGACGGTCGCCGTCTTGGTGAGGTTAGACGACGACGTGATCTCGATGAAGCCAGGATATTGGTCGAGCTTCGTCTGAAGCGGCGACGAGCTGCTCGGAAGGAACGTGATCGTAACGAGCGTGGGCACGGTGACCGTGTTCGCCTGCAGCGAAATGCCGGCCTGACCGCTGTTGTGCTTCAGGATCTGCGCCTGATCGCTCGGGAAGATCAGGAACGTGTCGCCGCTCGACAAACCAGCGAAGCACAGGACGCCGCTGATGAGCGCGTTGATCTGCGCCTGCGTTCCCGGAAGGCCGCCCTGTTGAGCCTTCGTCTGAATGAAGGCAACAATGTTTTGAGCTTGAGCCTGAGCGCCGGCGGTGTCGCCGTGCTGCAGTTGGCTCTGGAGGTTATTGAGCTTGCCGAGCGCCGAGTTGGCGTTCGGCGAGCCGGCGCCGAAGACCGTGTTGACCAGCGATACGAGATTGCTAAAGCTGGTGCAGGTGCCGGCGATGGTGTTCGCTCGCCGACCGTTCGGCGCGAGAGGGCTGGTGGGATCGCGTCGGGAGTCCTGCCCGCATGACGCGAGGAGTGCTGCGCCAACCAAAAGACCGATGCAGGAAGCAATGCGGCGTCGCATTCGTTTCTCCGAGTAGAGCCCCAACAATGGCGTGTCACACTCTCGGCTGAGAGTGTTCCCTGGGCAGCCAATGTTGGGCCCTGCGACGGGTCGCGCAACTGTGGCGCGAACGCTACGGCGCGGTCACCGCACGCTGAAAGCGTGGATCGTTCGCGATGTCTCGGAACCACCAACCCGGATCGTCGCGTAAAGGCTTCGCCTTATCGGGGTTAACGGCGAGGTGCTCCTTCAGCAGCGTGATCGCCTGGTCCTTGTCGCCGAGCAGAGTGTATACGAAAGCGCCGAAATAGGCCAAGTCGCGCGTCGGGTCGACTGACGCATCACCGGCCGATCGCTTTGCAACGTGACGCGCGCTGTCGACGAGCGCCGGCTGAGTCTTGCTTGCCCTCGCGAGCACGGCAGCAACAAGAATATCCTCACTCAGCCGCTCCCGGGCCTGCGCGCCCTTGGCGACGGTGTTGACGGCCGAATCAGCGAGCTTCCACGCGAGGCCCACGTTCGGCTCCTCGAGGCGCGTCGTCAGCAGATACAGACGGCACTTGACGCTTTTCACATCCCCGGGGAATCGCTGGCTGGCAACGTCGCACCACTGCTTGGCCTTGTCGAACTGACCGAGGTCGTACGCGGCGAGGAACAGGCGCGACAGAATGACGTTCGCGTTCGACAGAAATTCGTCTGCCTCGAGCGCATGCTGCGCCGCGAGGTAAACATCGTTGTTCGTTGCGTCCGAAACCCGATTGTACAGGTGGGACAATGTGCTCCAGGCGCCCGCCTGGTTCCGGTTGAGCGACGTCGACTTCTCGAGGTCAGCTCTCGCCGCGCTCAGCGAGGCCTGACGCTTTGCCGCATCCGTCTCGATGCCGGATAGCCAACTCCAGTATTGGAGATTGCCGCGTACCTCGTACGCGTCAGCATTGTTCGGATCGAGTTGAATCGCCTGATCGGCGTAGGGCATTCCCACGGTGACCCACTTTCGAATCAGCGTCGGATTGTCGGCCACGAGACGAGAGCGACGATACGCGAGGCCGGCGCGCATCCACAGAGGATCAGCCCACCGCGGGTCCGTCGCGTTCGCGGCAGCATAAAGCGAATCCGCCGCCAGGAATTCTCGATTGAGTCCCGCGGTGTCGCCCTTGGCGTATGCCGCTTCTCCGTTCTTCTGCGCTTGCTCGCCGCGCTGCAGGAACAGCCATGCGCCCGAGTTGTCCGTCGCAGAGCGCTGTTCTCGAAGCTGAATCTCGGCGCCGAGCTGCTTGCGAATGAGGTCGGACGCGAGGATCGCGAGCGTGTCGTGCATGCGCGCGATGTTCGTCACCGGGATGGCGAACGCCGCTCGCTTGAGATCGACGCCGCTCCCATCGTACAAGCGGATGCCGACGCGAACTCCCGTGCCCTCCTTCTCTACCTCGCCGCGCACGATGTAGCCGGCCCGCAATGCGCGCGCGAGGCTGTCGGTCGCGACCGACGTGCCACGATACGGCTCGACGCCCGATCGCGTGATGACGGTGAGACTCGGTGCAGTCGACAGCGAACGAATCAGCTCTTCGGTCAGACCGTCGGCGACGGCACCGAGCGAGTGGTCGTCGCTCTTGTCGTCGAAGTAGGCGACGGCGATTCGGCGCGCGTCCGGCGAGTCCGCCATCGGCGCCCGTCGCGACGGAGCGCGCCAAAGCGTGAACGCACCTACGCCAACGACCACGATGGCGAGCGCACCAGCGACGGCCAGCGGGCGCTTGAACCACGGCACCGGCGCTGGCGGTTCAGCAGGTACGGCGTAGGTCGCCGTGCCTCGGCCCGTCATGCCTAGCGGCGTGCGACGCGTCGTCGTAGTGCGGATCCGCATGCTCGCCGTGTGACCGGGCATGAGCCCCATGATCTCGGCGAACTGCGCGGCGGTCTGCGGGCGATCTGCCGGCGCTTTTCCGAGCGCGGCGAAGATCGCCTCTTCGACCTCCTCGGGGACTGAACTGCGCACGATCCGGATGCTCGGCACCTGCTCCATCGCATGCCGCGCCATGACCTGCATGGCGTTCTTTCCGCTGAACGGCGGCTCGCCAGCCAGCATCTCGTACAACACACAGCCCATCGCGTAGAGATCGGCCGTCGGACCAACGGTCTCACCGGCCGCCTGCTCGGGCGGCATGTAGTACGGCGTTCCCATCGACATGCCCGTCGCCGTCAGCTTCTGGACGCCACCCTCTGGCGACATCGCGCGAGCGATGCCGAAATCCGCCACCAGGGCGTGACCACCCGCCAGCAGGATGTTCTCCGGCTTGATGTCGCGATGGATGACGCCCTGCGCATGCGCGTAGCCGAGTGCGTCGTTCACCTCGAGGATGAGCGTCATCGCATCATCGACCGGCAGCTGCCCTTCTCGGTCGATGCGATCGCGCAGCGACTCGCCCTTCACGAAGGGCATCACATAGTACAGCAGATCACCCGCGGCTACTCCCGAGTCGAAGAGCCCGAGGATGTGCGGATGCTGCAGCTTGGCGGCAAGCCGAATCTCCCGCTCGAAGCGATCGGCGGCTCCGGGCGTTTTGCTCAGCTCAGGGTGAAGCACTTTCACCGCGACTTCGCGACCGTGCTTGATGTCGTTGGCGAGGTAGACCGCGGCCATGCCGCCGCGTCCTAACTCACGTACGACTTCGTATTCACCTTCAAAGGCTGCTTTGAGGCGAGGTAAAACGTCGTCGTCGGCGGATGCCTCGTCGCGCAGATCCGGCAGGGGGGAACTCCGTGGGAAAACGTGACGACCCTAACTTGGGGGTCGTGCAATTTCAGCGTCAAGCGCAATTTAGACCCACGCGACCTCGTCTGTCGGTGCGCTTACAACGCCGCGCCTTCGCGAAACGGGATTCGGACGACCGTCCGCGCGCCGCCGCTGGGCGCGGACTCGAGCGCGAACGCGTGCGACTTCCCGTAGAGATGTTGCAACCGCGCATGCGTGTTCGAGAGGCCAATGCCGCCCGGCGCCGGCGGGATGAGAGTGACTCCCGGTCCATCATCCTGGACGACGACCTCGAGTGAGCCATTCACGCGCCGCGCCGTGATGTCGACTCGGCCAGGACCTGGCCGGCGCGCGACGCCCTGCTCCAGCGCATTCTCGATGAGCGGCTGCATGATGAACGACGGCACCATCGCGTTGCGAACGTCGTCATCGGCCGTACAGCTCACCGTGAGCCGGTCGGAGAATCGGCGACTCGTGATCGCAAGGTATCGACGCGCGACGCCCAGCTCTTCGTCGAGCGTAACCTCCGCGGACGGCCGGTCGAGCGACGTCTGCAGCAGCTCGCGGAGTTGCGTCAGCATCTGATCGGCGGCGTCGACATCCTCGTGCATCAACGTCGACGCCGCGCTGAGCGTGTTGGAGATGAATTGCGGATGTAGTTGGCCGCGCAGCGCATCGAGGCGCGCTTGCGCGAGCTGCGTCTTGAGCTCCACTGTGGCGCGGTCGCGATCACGCGCGTCGCGATAGTAACGAAGGGCGTGCGCTACGCCGACGATCGCCGCGAAGTCAAGGGCGACAGGAACAGCGTTGTCGAGCACCAAGAGCCAGTATGCGTCTGGCCAGACGCCAGTCCACAAACGATACGCCGGAACGAACAGCGCGTATTTGACGAGAATGAACATCGCGATCGACGCGAGCAGCACGCCCGCGTGGCGATAACCGCGCACACGCGTGAGTGGGAAATGATCGACGAGCCAAAACAACAGCGGCACGAACAGCGCGCAGGTGTATCCGTCGAGGAATCGATTCGCGACGAATTGCGTCGTGTCGTAGTGGAAGTGAATCTGATTCCAGTAGACGAGCGTCGAGAGTGATCCGAGGACCGCGATCACGGAGTACACGGCAAAGCCGGCGAGCGTCACGGTCGTCCAGTAGCGCGAGCGCATACGCCAAAAGATACGGGCGCGCGCGCTCGCGCAACGCGACGAGAATCACCGGCGTCGGATGAGATCGCTAATCGCGCGTCAGCGGCCGCCCCCGATTTGCGATTCCGCGACTTTCGCCGAAACCGCGACTCCGCGCAGACTATCCAGCCGAGCGCGGAAGCCCCAGCCGAACGCCCTGTCGGTGATTGCCAGCACGATGTCGTTGTCGCCCGCACGCAGGGCGAGATCCACGAACTCTGTCTCCGGCCCGACGATTCCGAGATTGTTCGCTCCGCGAGAGTCGTCGTTTCGGCCAGTGAACACGCGCGTGCCATTCAAATACACGCCGATGCCGTCGCTGTACGAGAGATAGAGGCGCCGCGTCTGCGCGTTCGCCGATGTGATGGTCGTGCGCGCGAACGCGATGCCCCACCCCGCACCGCCGAACACGTTCACACGTTGCGGACCCGCCGCGTTCCCGATGACACGCGTGAGATTGATCAATCCCGACGCCTCGGCGTCGACGATCTTCCACGCACTCGCGCCGGCGCTCGCTGGAAGTGTGACTGGCGTTTCGATCGACGCCGATGCCATGCGCGGCGACACGCGCCAGCGAAGCAACTGCTCCGGCGGATGCGTTTCGCGCGTGGCCGTGGCGAGCTTCGGCACTGAGAAGCCGACATTGAGCGACTGGATCCCGGCGTTCGCCATCACACTGTCCTTGCCATTGGCGACCCAGACGCCGATGCCGCCCGCGACGGTCTCGCGCTTGAGTTGACGCACGACGAGCGCTGGTGTCGTGTCGCCGGCGACATACACGTCCGCGCGAGAGCCGGCAATGAGAATCTTCACATGAAGCGGACCGGTGAGGCCGGGCCGTAGATCGCGCTCGTATCCATCGTCGTGATAGAGCTGCCAGGTCGTTTCGCCGTCGTACACAGGCTGGTACTGAACACTGGCCCAGCGCCCGCTGTCCGGACGAAAATAAATGATCTCGTAATTCGCGGCCGACTGCATTCGGAATGCGATGCCCGCGAACGCAGTGCCCGGCGGCGTCAGATCGAGCTCGATCGTGCCGTCGCGAAAATTCGCAGTCGGCACGTGGACGATTCCCTTGATGAGATCGACGCTCGTGGCCGTGGGTCGAGCGTCGCGAGGCAGGGTCGCGTCGGAGACGACCCACCCGGCGATCGTCGAATCGTGTGTTTGCGCATGCCCGGTTTGCGCAGCCAGCATTGCGAGCGCAAGCCATGCGACGGCAGTGCGCCGTCGCTGTGAAATGATATCCTGCATGGTACCGAATCTCCTGTGTTCGATGTTCGAAGCACAGACAACGCCATACCTCGGGAGATCCGGACTCGAATTCGCGCGCTTTCAGTCGATGCGAACGAACTCTATCAATTCGCAGACACTTCGAAGACCAAACGGCGAAAGACGCCTACGCCGAAACGAGCTGGCCGCAGTTGCGACAGATGAACAGCCGATCCCACCGGCGCCGGCGATGATAGTGATCGTCGCTCACACGCCGCATGCTGGTCAGCAGCACGATGACGGTGATGATCGCCGCGCCGACGATGGCGAGCTGGCCGGGCGTGTCGCCAAAGCGGCTATAGACGTAGTAAGCGATCGCGCCAACCGGGATCGCGACGAGCAGAACGCGATTCACGACGGACTTGGCTCGTGGCGGGCGAAGCTTCTGGACCAACTGGAGATCGTTCAACCCGCCGATCCGTTCGACGTTCGCCTGAGACGGGTCGGCCTGGATGCGTCCGACGGCGTCGGAATACACATCCGCCACCTTCGCGAAGTCCGAGTTGCCGCAACGCGGGCATTTCGCATCGGACAGCTCAGGACCCACGTCTTCGCCGGCCGCGATCTTCGAGATCGCGCCGAACACCGCTTCTATTCTTCGAATCTCGTCGCCTGCCATTTCACTCTCGCGTCGTGCAGCACTTTTCGAACGTCGATGGCTGGATCGCGTTCGTCAAACAAAGAACGCTGTGCGCGCCGGCGCCGGACTCACTCTGACGGCTTGTCCGGCTTGCCGACGTTCGAGATCGTGTCGAACACACTCGGCGGCAGTTGCTCGACGACCGCCGAGCCGACCATGCGGCCGAACGACGCCATGCTCAGGACCGGAATGGCCACCATGCTCGCGATGCTCGGACCCCACCCGTGCTGCGTCGGATAGAGCGCCGTGCTCCACGCGCGCGCATAGAGATCGTTGATCGTCTCGCCCAATCGTTCCATCTCCGCGACCGCTTCTTCCTTTTTCATTTGCCCTCCCGCGCCGATTGGTAACGTTAGCTCGCGCGACGCGTCGTCGAAAGGAAGCACTGCCGCCGCCCTCTGCGATATTGCAGTTTCCTCGAGCCCATCCTTATCGCCGGACATGCGTCAAGACGGACCAACGCTCTCCCTCTCCGCCACCGATCTCTCGAACTTCCTCGGCTGCCGTCACCGCACGGCACTCGATATGGAAGCCGCGGCAGATCTGCGAAAGCGACCACATTTCGACGACCCGCTCCTCGAGCTGCTCATCCAGCGAGGATTCGACCACGAAAAGGCCTACGTCGACACGCTGCGTGCGAGCGGCCGCTCGATCGCTGATCTGAGCCACCTGAAAGATCGCGACGCGCTCGTCGACGCGACAATCGTAGAGATGCGCCGGGGAGCCGATGTGATCGTCCAGGGCGCGCTCCGCGACGGCGTGTGGTTCGGCAAGCCCGATCTCCTGCTCCGTGTCGACGTGCCGAGCGGATTGGGCGATTGGTCGTACGAGATTTCGGACACGAAGCTCGCCCGCGAGACGCACGCCGGCGCGATTTTGCAGCTCGGTCTGTATTCGAGCATGCTCGAGACGGTGCAGGGATTCACGCCCGAGCGATTCCGTGTGGTGACGCCCGGCCCAGATTTCCCGACGCACACCTTCCGCGTAAACGAGTACGCCGCGTACGTCCGGCTCGTGCGCCGTCAACTGACGACAGCCATCGCGCAGGGCGCCGAGGTCGTCGCCGCGGCGAATTATCCAGAGCCGGTCGAACACTGCCACATCTGCGCATGGGCGAAAGGCTGTCGCGAAAAGCGCCAAGCCGACGATCACCTCTCGCTCGTAGCCGGGATCACGCGAGCGCAGCGGCGCGAGCTCGAAGCGCACGGAACGCGCACGCTGGCCGATCTGGGCCGCCTCGCACTTCCGATTCCGTTCAAGCCGCGTCGCGGCTCGCTCGAGTCGTTTGCGCGTGTGCGCGATCAAGCTCGCCTTCAGATCGATTCGCGTGGGAAAACGCCGCCGCTGCACGAGCTGCGCGACGTCGCGCAGGGCGAAGGTCTGTGCCGGCTTCCGGCGCCGTCGCCCGGCGACCTCTTTCTCGATCTCGAGGGAGACAATCTCGCCGTGCAGGGCGGACGCGAATATCTCTTCGGCATCGTGAGCCACGGCATTGGCGGCTCGCCCGAGTATTCCGGATTGTGGGCGAGCGACGATCGCTCCGAGCGCGCGGCATTCGAGGCGGTGATCGATCGCATCATGCGAGCCGTCGCCGAGCATCCGGACATGCACGTGTTTCATTACGCGCCCTATGAGCCGAGCGCGTTCAAGCGTCTCATGGGCCGGTACGCGACGCGCGAGAATGAGCTCGACGGTCTGCTGCGCGCGGAACGCTTCGTCGACCTTTACGCTGTCGTTCGGCAGAGTATGCGGGCCGGAATCGAGCGCTACTCGATCAAGAACCTCGAGGCACTCTACGGATTCACGCGCGACGTTCCGCTCGAGCAAGCGGGGCGCGCGTTGCGCGACTTCGAGTACGCGCTGGCGATCGGCGGAACGAGCTCGCTGCCGGCCGAGACGCACGCAACGGTCGAAGGCTACAATCGCGACGACTGCGTCTCGACGCTTCGTCTGTACGAGTGGCTGGAGTCCGTTCGCGGCGATGCGATCGAGCGAGGCGCGGAGATTCCGCGGCCCACCGTCGCATCATCGGAGCCGGCGCCGGAGTTGAGCGAGAAGCAGCGGCGTACTCGAGATCTGCGCGAACGTCTGTTGCTCGGCATCGAGGCCGTTCCCGCCATCGACACCACTGAGCACGCCCGATGGCTGCTCGCCTACCTGCTCGACTTTCATCGTCGCGAGGACAAGGCGAGCTGGTGGAAATACTATGACCTGCTCGAGTCGACGGACGACGATCTGCTCGAAGAGCCGGAGGCGGTCGCCGGCCTCGAGCACCGCGAGCGCGTGGACGTCGTGCGCAATAAGAAAACTGGAAAGCCGACCGGCTCGGTCGTGGATCGTTATGCCTATCCGCCGCAGGAGATGGAGATTCGGCGGAAGGCCGAGCTCAAAACCCGCGACCAATCGAAGCTCGGCGATGTGGTGGCAGTCGATCGCGTCGCGCGAACGATCGATGTCAAGAAGGGAACGAAGCAAGCCGACGCGCATCCATCGGCCGTTTTCGCTCACTCACACATCAGCTCGGATATTCTCGAGCACGCGCTCGCCGTCGTCGGAAACGCGGTCGCATCCGGCAACGGAGTCGACGGCGCGAACCCGATCGCGCGCGCACTGCTGATGCGCGAGCCGCCGCGCGTCGTCGGCAGCATCTTTCAATCGCCGGACGACGAACGCGCGTCCGAATACGCGACGGACGTCGCGAGCCACCTCGATCACTCGGTGTTGGCGATTCAAGGGCCGCCGGGCTCGGGCAAGACATACACGGGCGCACGCATGATTGCCGCGCTGGTTGCGCAGGGCAAACGCGTCGGCGTAACCGGTCCGAGCCACAAGGCAATCGTCAATCTGCTCAGCGAGGTCGCGAATGCGGCGGAAACGAGTGGCCAGACGATTCGCATCGCGCACAAGTGCAAGGACGACGAGTTCGACGAGCTACCCGATTCAATCGCTGCCATCACGAAAGACAACGAACCGCGCCGGCTGCTCGACGATCGCGAAGTGAACGTGCTCGGCGGCACGGCGTGGTTGTGGGCTCGGCCGCAGATGGCTGGCGCCGTCGATGTCCTGTTCGTCGATGAAGCGGGCCAGGTCTCGCTCGCGAACGCAGTCGCCGTCTCCGCCGCCGCGACGAACCTCGTGCTCCTCGGCGACCCGCAGCAGCTCGATCAACCTCAGCAGGGCAGCCATCCCGACGGCGTGGAAGTCTCGGCCCTTCGGCATCTCCTCGGCGAGCACGAGACCATTCCCCGAGATCGTGGAATCTTTCTTCCAGAGACGTGGCGGCTGGCCCTGTCGATCTGCGCGTTCACGTCGGAGCTGTTCTATGAGTCCCGCCTTCACTCAAAACCGGGACTCGAGCGACAGGAGCTTGCGGGAATCAATGGGCTCACACATAATGGCCTGTGGTATGCAGAAGTCGAACACGATGGACGCACCAGCTCATCGGACGAGGAAGTCGAGGTCGTCGCGCGGATCGTCGCAGCGTTGACCGCCGATGGTTCATCGTGGACGTCGAGCAGCGGGAGCCGTGAGGCGCTCACCCTCGACGACGTGCTGGTCGTGTCTCCTTTCAACGCGCAGGTCGGCCGGCTGCTCGATCGTCTGCCGCTCGGCGCTCGCGTCGGTACCGTCGACAAGTTCCAGGGGCAGGCGGCGCCGGTCGTGATCTATAGTATGGCCACGTCGCGCCCCGACGATGCGCCGCGCGGAATGGAATTTCTTTACAGCCTCAATCGCTTCAACGTTGCGACGTCGCGCGCCAAGTGCGCCGCGATCGTCGTCGCGAGCCCGCGATTGTTCGAGCCGGAATGCCGCTCGCCGAGGCAGATGAAATTGGCCAACGCGTTGTGTCGATATCGCGAGATGGCGCGGCCGCTGATCCTGAGCTGAATCATGATTCAAGCAAGTGTGCTGCTGCCGATCGCGCCGATCCTGCTGCTGCCGTTCATCCTGGTCTTTTTCGTCGTCGTCGTTCCGATCTGGGGCGTCGCGCTCGGCGTGGTTGGATTGGTGCTCGTCATTTTGCGCGGACTTCGGTGGCTCGCGCAGCGCGTTGGTGTGCACGCGCTCGATGGTCCGACGGAGGCCGTGCGGCGAGCCTTTCGCTGGGTGCTGACCTTCGGCGGCTTCACCGAGCGCGGGAAAGCACAACCGGAGTAGCGTTTCGATGGTGACAGCGTCCGCGATCACTCGGGCCGCGGCGATCCTCGGGAACGCGAAGCGCGTCGTCGTCTTCACGGGCGCTGGCATGTCGGCGGACAATGGGATTGCGACGTTTCGATCCGGGCCCAACCCGATGTGGAACGGCACGCGATTGGAGGAGCTCGCCACGCTCGACGGGTATCGCGCCAATTTCAAAGATGCTTGGGCGTGGTATGACGCCCGCGCGAGGACTGCTCGCGCGATCGAGCCGCACGCGGGCTACGCTGCCGTTCGGCAGATGGCGGAACGCGTCGAGCACCTCATCATCGTGACGCAGAACGTCGACGGGCTGCATCGTCGCGCGGGAGGCGCCGACGTCCTGGAGCTTCACGGCAGCCTGCGAGAAGTGCGATGCCTCGATTGCAAGCGTCAGTTTCCGTGGCCGACGACCGAGGAAACTGAGCCTCGGTGCACGTGCGGTGGTCCACTCTGCCCAAAGGTTGTTTTGTTCGGCGAAGATCTTCCGCAAGAGCCGTGGGACCTTGCGATCGCAGCGGCAACGCGATGCGACGTCCTGCTTTCGGTCGGCACGTCGCATCAGGTGTATCCGGCAGCGCGAATTCCGGAGCTCGTTTCATCTCGATTCAAGCCGGTGGTCGTGGTCAACACGCGCGAAGTCGACAACTTGCCGTTTGGACTTTTCATCGAAGGGCGCGCCGAGCGCGTGCTGCCGGCGCTCGTCGAGGCTGCGTGGCCGGAGTGATTCGATTCGCCTCGCAGTGAACTGATGGCGGATCATGTTCGGTGTCGGCCCAGATTGGCCTCCGTTCAAGGCACCCACCAGACGGAGGAATTGACGAATGTCCGCAATCACGATGGACCAGATTCTCGACGCGCTCGATCGAGGCCACCAGCGCGCCACGTACAGTGCGGTCGCGGCGCTGCTCGATCGACCGCCGCGCACGCTCATGCAAGGATGCGATCGCGATCAGCGCCATTCCTGGGTGGTGAGCCGCAGAAACGGCGAACCCACGGGATACACAGCCGATCAAACGCATCCATCGCTGCTCGAGAAACCGGATGTGCTCGACAGCAAAGAAGAGTTGGCGAAGTGGCTGGAAATACAGTAGCTGACGGCGCGAACGGCGAAGGGCGCTGATAGCCGAACGGCGCTGACAGCCGAACGGCGCCAACAGCCGAACGGCGCCAACAGCCGAACGGCGCCAACAGCCGAACGGCGCCAACAGCCGAACGGCGCGAACAGCCAGACAGCGCGAACAGCGAACGGCGCGTTGGGATTTTATGCAGCTCGCCGAACGGTTCCGCTACTTCCTGGGTCAGCGGTCATCGATTCAGGAAACGCTGAGTCGATGTTCGCGATCGGCCAGAGGCACTCACGCAGTGGTGGACGTCGTCCGGCTGGGTGGCAACACCTTTTCGACGTCCGCCGCCGCGCGAATCTCCGCGTCCACGGCAGCACTGATCGCGCGTGCTCGTTCGAACGTCGCGGTGAGATCGTCCGGAGTGCCAATTCCTGATTCGAGACGCAGCATGTCGAGCCGCAGACTCTCGAGCGCCGCGACGGCGGTCGCGAGGCGCTCGCGAGCGTGCGTGCGCGCGTCCGCGTTCACACGTCCCGAGGCGTCCTGTTGAGCGCGCAGCCGCTCCGCTTCCATCTCGAGCCGATGGATCAAACCCGGGACGTCGGCGAAACGCGTTTGCAACTGATGCGGCAGTCGCGCGAACAGATCGGACACCGCAGCCGCGATGAGCACCTCGGTGCGTTCGCGCGCGGGGGGTTCATTCTGCTGCCGGACGTTCAGACCGCGCCCCGCCACGCGAAAGAGCCAGGGCATGATCCACGACGTAACGAGTCGCTCGGCACGTCCGACACCGAGAGACTTCGGGGTCACCTCGAGATCGCCCTTCTCGATCGCGCGCTTGAGCGTGTTCGCGGCGAGGTAGGACAGGCCCGCCATCGCGCCGAGTGGGAGTCCGATCGTGAGAAATGATTTCGGACTCGCACCGAACGAATGCGCGAGGTTCGACGCAGCGATACTCGCCACCGATATTGCGGCGCTCACGTGGCCGCTGATCAACCAGCGGCGTCGGCGGCGCGCCAGATTCGCTGTCGCAATTCGCCCCACGAGCGCGACCGACTCGGCCTCCTCCATGCGCGCGCGCACTTCACGCTCGAATGCCCGAAGCACGTCGGCCGGCCCGAGTCCGGCCTTGATCAGATGGCGCGTTGCACGCAGCAGCGCGCCGATGACCGCGACGATCGGCGAAATGGTGGTGAACGCGACGAAGATCACCGTCATTCGATCTTTCGGCCACAGCGCCGAGACCATGGCGGGCACCGCGGCAATGGTCAGCCAGAGATAGAAGGCCAACAGATCGAGTTGCGCGAGCGATTTGATGAAATAGCGCAGTTGCGGCGCCACCTCGTTCGTTACGACCGCGCTGCCGATGGCTTCCGCAAGCTCCTCCCCCGACGCAAACCGGTCGCCGGCTCGCTTGGCCAGACACTTGTCGACCGCATCCGAAAGCGCCGGCGGCACGCCCGCCTTTACCGCGGCGACCTTTGGCGCCGGCTCGCTCACGATACGGCGCACGATCGCCGGCAGATGTGGTCCTTCGAACGGCAACGATCCGGTGAGCGCGTAGAATGCCGTAATGCCGAGCGAGAAGAGATCGCTTCGTCCGTCGAGCGGCGCGGCCATCGCCTGCTCGGGACTCATGTAATGCGCCGTGCCGAGGATCTCGCCGGGGCGCGATGCGGTGCCGGCGCCAACGACGCTCGCGATGCCGAAGTCGGTGAGCATCGCGCGACCCGTGTCCTTGTCGAGCAGGATGTTGTCGGGCTTCACATCGCGATGAACGATGCCGCGCCCGTGCGCATACGCGAGCGCCCACGCCGCTTCTTGCACGAGTCGCGTCACTTGCGACGGCGGCATCGCACCAGCACGCCGAATCCGTTGCCCGAGCGTCTCGCCGTCGACGTACGTCATGACGAAGTAGACGAGCGACCCACTCGACTCGACGAGGTGAATCGGCACGATGTTCGGATGCGAGAGCTTTGCGGCCGTTCGCGCTTCGCGCAGAAAGCGATCTCGAAGCTCGTCGTCCTCCGCGAGCGCTTCCGGCAACAGCTTGATCGCGACGGCGCGGTCGAGGGCGACGTCGCGAGCGAGGAAGACAACGGCCATCCCGCCGCGTCCGAGCTCACGCTCGAGCGAGAATCTGCCGGCGAGTGCTTCCTGAAGTTGGAGGAATTCCGGAGACGGACGCATCAAATACGGACTGAGCTATACGGCATACGGCGGCTGGAGAAGGAAGCGGACATTAAGGTGAGAATAGCGAACGGCGCCAACAGCCGAACGGCGCCGACAGCCGAAGGGCGCGAACAGCCGAAAGGCGCGAACAGCCGAAAGGCGCGAACCGCCGAAAGGCGCGAACCGCCAAACAGCGCGTAGCATCCCGGTAAGGAGAGGCGGCCCGGTGTCCGAGCGCGATCCGGGGGCAATGCTGCCAAGGCAGTACCGGCAGCATTGCCATAGGTCGCGCGGAGGACATCGGGCCGCCTCTCCGCCCGACTGCCACGCAGTCCCGTAGTCCCCCTACTGACGCTTGGCCGTAAACGTCCCGCTCGCGGCGCCGCCGAGGTCGATGGTTCCCTTCAGAGAATCCTTACTCTCGACGGTTCCGGAATAGCTTACCGGAACCGCAGTGCCTTGGACTTCCGTCCGGAACGAGAACGAAAACTTGCCGGCCTTGATCGTCCCCTTGAGCTCCGCTTCGCCGAGGAGTTGCGACGAGTAGTGCCCGGTCAATGAATCGCCATGCTGCTTGAGAGTTACGGTCGGCGTTCCGGTGCCCGCGTCGGTGGTGACCGTGAACAACCATTTCCCTGTCACGTCCGCGGCCGTGTCCTGCTGCGCGGCGAGTGTCGATGGCACCACTGCCGTAGAGACAATGAAAACCGCACTCAACAGTGCACGCGAAAGTCGCATGGGAGTTCTCCGGGTGGCGTACGATTCGAGGCCATCGAACGAACGACTTAGTACCCCCTGATCGAGCTGAACGTCAAGAGTCGGCCGTCAGATCTCGACACTGTGTGAGTCGGCGAGCTAAGATGCCGCAACTACCATCGTCGAACGACCCGTGCCGCTCACTTACGCCTACACAGCGATTCCCGACTCCGATATCCCACGCGCTGCGGTTCCGCTGCTGCAGCATGCGCTCGACACCTACGCGAGCGAGACCAACAAGGTCGTCTCAGTGTGGCGCGAGTTCACGGACGCCGATCTCGACTATCGTCCGCAACTGCGCGCGACGTCGGTTGGTGACATTCTCAAACACCAGCTGCTGTCTGAACGCCGCTTCTTCGGCGAATTCCTCGGCCTCGAGGAGCCGGCTCCAGCCGACGTACTTCCCAAGCCGCTCACGGTCAACGCTGCCGCGCATCGCGTCGCCGAGCTCGCGCGTCCACGCTTGAAGCGTCTCGCGTCGCAACCGGCCGAATGGTGGACGACTCGCGTCGCGTTCTTCGACGTCGAGCGCGAGCGGATCTGGATCTTGTGGCGACGACTGCTGCACACCGCGCATCATCGGACGCAACTCACGGTTTACCTGCGCACGATGGGTCGCTCTGTGCCGTCCACGTATGGCCCCACCGCGGACGTAAAGTGGTCGGGCGCGGACCCGACCGCGTCAGTCGAAGCGGCTGGGCGTCAAGCTCGAACCTGAAGCGACGCCCGTCGCCCGTCGCCCAGTTTAGTCGACCGGAATGCAGATCTCCGTCTCCAACTTTTCTTTCGGCGTGGTCGTTGGATCGTTGCGATAGATCTCGTAGCTCGCACCGGCTCCAACTCGATGCTGGCTCGCGGGGAGCCACTCGCCCATCAAGCGCGCCCACGCGTCGGGCAAACGGTCGTACGGGCCCACGTGGAGCGCGCACGCGTAGCGTCCCGCACTGACGCGCTGCTCATCCAATCCTGCGGGCAGCGTCAGGTTGTCCGGAACAGTGATGCCCGCGTCGGATCGCAGCTGCTCGGTGGGCGTCGCGTCCGGATCGTCGTGGTACAACGCCAGCATCTCGGCGCCCGGACGAAACAATCCGTTCGAACCGGCGATGTCGCCGAGTCGCCGGAAGGCTTCACCGATTTGATTGTACGCGCCGACGTGTCGAATGGTCGCGAGCCGGCGCGCCGGCATGTCCTTGATCTCGACGTTCATGGTTCTGCCTCGTGTGTAGAACGATCGCGTCTCCGGCTTGGCCGCTGGGCTCATCGTTGCCTTCATGGCCAGAATGTACGGCGCCCTGGCCGGCACGCGCTTGATATGTGTTGCGGAACAAGCGGGTTGATCACTGACGGACACGGTCGAAGACTGACCGGCACGGAGAACGACCCTTCCAAAAAGAAAGACTGCTCAGGACGCTGAACAAATCACGTCCCGAGCAGCTTTCGAGAAAAGTGTTTCCGTGACCGTGCCCTTCCGTGATCGATCCGCTGCTATCTGCCAGCCGCCGCAGCCCGAGCACGCATACGCTCTTCCATTTGGCGAGTGAGATGCGGCGTGATCCCGATCATTCGCTGCATCAGCATCAGCTGTCCGCGATGATGCATCTCGTGCTCCTTCGCGCTCAGGAGATGCTCGAACCGCGTCCTCGGGTTCTGGCCAGTCGGATCGGTATACGTCTCCGCGAGCACCGCCGGCGGAAGCGACTCCACCCACTGGGCGAACTGTTCACCTTCGTCCTTCAGCAACGCCACGATCTCCGATTTCGTTCTCGGCTTCGCCGCTTCGCCATTCATGCGCCCCATGATCGCGCCGAAGTCATAGCCGGCGAGCGTGGAGACGCGCTTGTCGCGATGAAAATCGTAGTGAATCTGATTCGCGAACGCGATGTGGCGAAGCAGCTGACTCACCGACCGCACGCCCGGCGCGGCCACGAAATCGTATTGGTCCTCCGGGATCTCCTCCGCGATCTGCACGGTGTTGCCTCGAACCGTGCGAAATGCAGTTGCGATCTGTTTCGCGCCATACTCGGCCATATCACGAACGCTCCGACTGAGAGAAGGTGCCAAGAACATAATGGGACGAACGGACCACGCGGGATGGCGACAGGACCGTCATGATTTTTTTACGTCGGCCGCGAATCAGGCGCCGAGAACCTCCCAGCAGCGCGCCCACGCCTGAAGTCCTTCGCCCAATCGGTTCACGCGGAAGAACTCGTTCGGGGCGTGGAAGTCCTCGTCGGCGGTCGAAAACGAGAAGAACACGGTGTCGAGCCCCATGTGCCGCTTGAACAGCTCCGAGATCGGCACGGTGCCGCCCATGCGGACGATCGCCGGCTCCGCCCCGTAGACGGCGCGCAGGGCGGCGGCAGCGGCACGCAACCCGAAATGCGTCGGATCGATTCGGTATGGTCGTGCGCCGTGGTCGCCAGGCGCGATCGTCAATCGTGTTCCCCGAGGCACGTGTCGCTCGAGGTGCCGAGTGACGACGTCCACGATCGCATCGGGATCCTGGTCGGGGACCAACCGGCACGTGATCTTGGCGTGCGCTTCGGTCGGAATCACCGTCTTTTGTCCCGGACCTTGGTAGCCGCCCCACATGCCGTTCACCTCGAGCGTGGGGCGCGTCCACTGGCGCTCGAGCGTCGAGTACCCGGCCTCGCCGAACGTCGCCGGCGCGCCAACCTGCGCGAGATACGAGGCATCGTCGAATGGCAGCGCCGCGATCTCAGCGCGCTCCGACGCAGTCAAATCTCTCACGAAATCGTAGAATCCATCGACGGCCACGCGACCGTTCGAGTCGTGAAGCGTCGCGATCAACTCCGCCATCGCGTGCAGCGGGTTCGCGACCGCGCCGCCATGTCGGCCAGAGTGGAGATCCTTCGACGCGCCCGTGAGTGTGACCTCGAGCCCGGCGAGCCCTCGACTCGCTACCGTCAGCGACGGTTCCTCGATGCGCCACATCGCGCCGTCGGCCGACAGAACGACATCGGCAGCGAGCAGCTGTTTGTGTTCTCGAATGAATCCGTCGAGGCTCGGGCTGCCGATCTCTTCCTCACCCTCGAACATGCATTTCACGTTCACGGGCAGGCCGCCGGTCACGGCGAAGTACGCTTGCGCGACCTTGATCGGAATCAGCATCGGCCCTTTGTCGTCCGACACGCCGCGCGCGTAGAGACGGCCGTCGCGTAGCGTCGGTGTGAATGGGGCGCTATTCCACTTCTCTAATGGATCTGGCGGCTGAACATCGTAGTGGCCGTAGATGAGAACCGTCGGTTTCCCCGGCGCACCGAGCCATTCGGCGTAGACCACGGGATTGCGTGCTGTCGGGATGGTTCTGACTTCGAACGGTCCAGCTGATCGCAGCGCGCGCTCGACCCAGGCCGCGGCGGCGGCGACGTTTGACGCATGCGCCGGATCGGTGCTCACGCTAGGAATCGCGGCAAACTCGATCAACTCAGCGAGCGCCTCGGCAGCGTGCGACTCGAGGTATGCGAGGACGTTTGCGAGCCGCGGCTCGGAATCCGCAGCTGAGAATTTCGGACGACGGGTCGAGGTCATTTGCGGAATGTGCGGCCGGCGCGCATTCGCGGCAACGCGGGAGTGACGGTCGCGAGATCCGGGTGGTTCCGCGAGATATGAGGCAAGCACGTCGGACCTTGGCACTGGGAGTATTGCTTACCGCATGCGGGAGCGACGCAATCGACTGCGCTCAGCCGCCGTGCGCGTATCCCATGGCGGCCATCGTCACGATCACTTCGGCATCGGCAACGCAGCCGTTGCCGACCGGATTGTTCATCAAAGAAACAACTCCGAACACGATCGACCTCCCGTGCCCTCCGGGGCCGATGGCGATCTGCTCCATCCCCGGAACAGCGGGACACTACCAGATTCAGATTGGCGCACCCGGGTTCCAGACGGTGACGAAGACGATCGATGTCGTGGCGCATGCCACACCGAAGTGTGGATGTCCGAGCAACGAGGTCGTGCATCTCGACATCGCGCTTGTTCCCGCGTCGTCTGCTACTTCCCTCCGTCGATCGACAGCACCTGCCCCGTGATCCATCCCGCGTAGTCGGACGCGAAGAACAGCACGCCGTAGATGATGTCCTCCGGCGTGCCCAGCCGTTTCAGGGCGATGCGATCGACGAGCGCACGTTGGCCATCTTCGCCGTACGACTCCCATTGCCGTTCCGTGGCCGGGTTCGATCGAACGAATCCCGGCGCGATGTTGTTGACCGTGATTCCCCACGGTCCCAACTCGTGCGCGAGCTGCCGCGTCAATCCGATCTGCGCCGCTTTCGCTGACGCATAGGCTTGAATACCAGTCAACGAAATGCCGAGTCCAGCGCCGCTCGAGATGTTGATGATCCGTCCGGCGCGCGCCGCCTTCATCGCCGGCGCAACGGCTTGCGAGCAGTAGAACGCGCCGGTGACATTCACGTCGAAGATGCTCTGCCATTCGCTTGGCGAAATGCCCTCGAGTGGACGACCAACCTGGCCAAGCACTCCGCCGGCGTTGTTCACAAGAATGTCGACCCTTCCGGTCGCCTGAAGCGCGCCGGCAACGAAACCGTCGACGGCTCTCTTGTCGGAGACATCCACGACGCGAGTCGCACAGCGATCGCCGCCGAGCCGCTGTGTTTCTCGCAGCTCCGGCTCGACCACATCGCACGCCCACACACTCGCGCCTCGCTCGGCGAATGCGAGCGCCATCGCCCGACCGAAGCCGTGCGCGGCTCCGGTCACGACGGCGGTCTTTCCGCTAAACTCGAAGTGCATCGGCGACGAGAGTGTCCAACGTGGCAAGCGACTGTTCCCGCGCACCGTTCTCGATATCGTGAATCAGCTCGACGAGACGCGCGGTAATCGGCGTCGGAACTCCTGCCTCGCGCGCGAGCGTCACGACGATCCCGAGCTGTGCGTCGACCTCCGTTGGACGCTTGCGCACCGCCAGATCTCGCCAGATCCCGCTATGCGTTTTGGCCGAGCGGCGATTGTGAGCGACGAGGTCGGCGAGCGACCGTTCGGCGGCTCCGCGTGGCGCACTGGGGAGATATGCGGCCGGGTCGAAGCCGTCGAACGACTCGGGCGTGACATTGCGCGCTTCGGCAACGGCGAGAATCTCGCGCGCGAGCGCGATGTAGAGGTCCCGGTACTCCGCGTTCGCGAGTGCATCCGCGATCGAGTCGTTCGTGAGCGCGGTGGCGAAGAGCATCGCGCCGTAGGCTTCCTTGCCCCACAGAAAGCCCCAGATGTTCGGCGTCGTCATCGCGTGGTCGTCGAAGTCGAGCCACGTGTCTCGAATCTCTTTGACTCGCGGCGTCATTCGGCCGTTGACTTCGCCAACGACCACGGCGCCGCGACCACCATAGTGGATCACGCCTGGTTCGATGTAGTCGGCGCCGAAGTTGACGAACGCGCCGACGGTTCGACTCGCGCCGACGACGTCGGCGATCGCGATCTCATTCAGACCATTCTGCGCCGAGATGACGCATCCGAGATTGCTCAAGTGCGGCAGCAGCGCTCGAACGGCCTCCGGAGTGTGATGCGCTTTCGTTGCAAGAATGATCGTGTCCCACTGCCGCGAGAGCGATGCTGGCGTGGAAGCCGGCACGCTTTGCCGGAACGCGGAGATCGGCCCGGTGATGGTGATGCCGGACTGATTGATCGCGTCGACGTGGGCGCTGACCGTGTCCACCAGCGTCACGTCGTGACCGGCGCGCGCGAGGTGGGCGCCCATCGTCCCGCCGATCGCGCCGGCGCCCCATATGAGAATTCGCATCGCGGCGCGCTCTAGTCGCCCCAGGAGCCGTCGAGCAATGCGCGCGTCTCCTCGACGGCAACCTTCCAGATGGCGTTCATATCGTCGTCCGATCGCTGATAGAGGCCGCCGTAGTTTCCGTCGCCGAGGTAGCGGCGGAGAGACACGGGATCGAGCAAACGAACTTTCGCGAGATCGACCATCTGCCGCTGCTCAGAGGGCGCCGCGACGCTGGGCAGGCGCGTCCACGGAAAATTTTCCATCCACGATCCGTGCGATGCGACGGGATCGATCGCCTGTACCTTCGCCCAAGTCGCCGGCGCATTCCACCAGTTGTGGAAGATCACGCGGCGGGTCTCGTGATCGGCCGCCCACTCCTGCGCGAGCTGCTGCACGGCGCCATTGCCGCCGTGTCCGTTCACGATGAGGATCCTGCGAAACCCGCTGTGCGCGAGGCTGTCGAGGATATCGCGAACGACGGCGAGGTGCGTCTCCACGCGCAGTGAGATCGAGCCGGGAAATTCGCGAAAGTATGGCGTGACGCCATACGCGACGACCGGAAATACCGGCACTCCGAGCGGTTCGGCGGCTTCCGCGGCGACGCGCTCCGGCAGGATGCAATCGACGGTCAGGCGCAGGTAGCTGTGCTGCTCCGTGCTGCCGAGCGGCAACACGGCGCGATCGTCGTGTTGCAGGTATTCCTCGACCTGCATCCAGTTCATGTCAGCTATTCGCATGTCGCTCGGGTGCGGATGACTCTCAAGAATACGCGGAGTTGTTGAGCTCGGGAATCTTGCGGTCTGAGTTCGTTGGGTGTCGTGCTCGCGCGGGAC
>Ga0070681_10000744_pt1 | contig 27014 bp, 23 predicted proteins | sample KBSC83BmetaG_FD_65650 | JGI IMG/M metagenome (GOLD analysis project Ga0070681, IMG submission 65650) | Corn rhizosphere microbial communities from Kellogg Biological Station, Michigan, USA - KBS C8-3B metaG | ecosystem: Host-associated > Plants > Roots > Rhizosphere | place: USA: Michigan...
GGCGCGGGTCCAAAGACCGATGACGACGAGAAGCGGTGCGATGACCTCGCCCACGTAAACGAGGTAACCAAACGGCTCCGGCAGTCCGGCCTTTTCGACCATATCCAGAATGAAGCCCGGTCCGCCGCGAATCTTGCTGATACCATGCAACAGAATAAGGAGGCCGAGACTCAGTCGCAGTACCAGTTTTCCTACGTCGGCTGCTGCTTCGATCGTTGCAAGATGCTCCGGCGGTGCGCGATCCACGATGGCTTCTCCTTTCGTGCTTGAATTGGAACGGCTATCCGTTCACTCGACGTCGTTGCTGCGGGGCAAACGCTGCTTCTCGTGCCTGAGACGCAAGCTCAATCATAGCTTTTTGCCGACGCCCGCCCGCTTTGCGAGCCATTCGCCACCGCGTTTGACAATGCGGAAGCGGGTCATAAATAATTCTGGAGGAGCAACCCTCCCCGATAACCGCAAAACCGGCGTAAACGCCGGCGCTTAGGAGGAATCGATGATCGCGAAATGGACGTTCGGCGCCGTGGTCGCCGGGATGCTTGTCGCCGGTGCAAGTGCCGCCGCCGAGCCCGATTCGTTGCTATCGCAGATCAAGGAACGTGGCTCGATCGTGATCTGCGAAGCCGCCTACCCGCCGTACAACGTGAAGAATCCGAAGAGCGGGGACTGGGAAGGCCTCGACGTCGATCTCGAAGGCGAGATCGCGAAAGATCTGGGCGTCAAGATCCAGCGCGTCGACACGAGCTTCGCCGGCCTGATCCCGAGCATCAACACGCACAAGTGCGACCTGTCGACCGCGGCGACGTACATCACGCCCGCACGCGCCGAGCAGGTGCTGTTCACGCGGCCGTTCGCGGCCGAGACGAAGACCGTGTTCGTGCCGGCCACGTCGAACGCGAAGACGTACGAGGACATCGACAAGCCCGGCATCACGATCGTCACGCGCGCCGGCACGGCCGAGGAAACGTACGCGAAGCACTTCTTCAAGCACGCGACGATCAAGGTACTGACGTCCGACGCGACGCAGCCGCATCTCCTGGAGGTCGCGGCCGGGCGCGCGGACGCCGCGTTCGCGGGCTACGTCGGAAGCCTCATCTTCATGAAGCAGAACCCGAACCTCAAGCTGCGCCCGCTCGGAGACAAGCTCCTCGATCCAACGCCGTTCGCGTTCATGCTGCCGCGCGGCGAATACCACTTCCAGCAGTACCTCGACGTCGTCTTCAACGATCTCGAACGCTCGGGCAAGTTGAAGGAAATCACCGACAAGTGGATGTCGAGCCTCAAGTGAACGGGGTGCGGGCGCACGTCTAGCACGTGTCCCGCGCTACCCGCTAGCGCTTCGCGCGCCGGCTCGCGCGGTTTCCGAGTGACCGATACGGGTACCACAGCCTCCGCACCGCGCGGGATTTTCTTCGCGGGCTCGCGATTTCGCGTCGATCGCGCGAGCGCGATCTCGTTCATAGCCGGGATCGCGCTGGTGTACGCGGTGTTCCATGCAGTCGACTGGAAGTTCGTCGCGACGCTCGACTTCCACGTCCTCGTCGAGTATTGGCAGCCGCTCGCCCGCGGCGCGGCGATGACGCTCGGCATCACGGCATCGTCGCTTGCAGTGGGCTTGAGCGTCGGCGTGGTCATCGCGATCCTCCTGCAACTGCCGATCGGCCCGTTGCGCTGGCTGATCGTGGCCTACGTGGAGCTGTGGCGCAACACGCCGCTGATCGTCCAACTCTTCTGGGTGCACTTCGGCCTGCCGGTACTCACCGGCATCTCGACGACTGCGCTTGAAAGCGGCTTTATCGCATTGACGTTGCAGTCGAGCGCGTACCTCGCCGACATCGCGCGCGCCGGAATTCAGGCGGTTCCCCGCGGACAATGGCAGGCGGCGCGCGCGCTGGGCCTCCCGGCGTGGTCGCTCTGGCTCGAGGTGATCCTGCCGCAGGCGCTGAAGGTCATGATTCCCGCATTCGCGAACCTCGCGCTGAGCTTCCTGAACGGCAGCGCGTTGCTGGGCCTCCTGCAGGTCGGCGAGCTGATGACCGTCGCCGCGAAGATCAGCGATTACACGTTCAAGCCGATCGAGATCATGAGCGCTGTCGGGCTCGTGTATCTGCTGCTCAATTTGCTCGTCGCGCGGCTCGCCCGCTGGCTCGAGCTCGCAACGCGGATTCCGCGTTAGGCCCGCGCGGCGCCTTCGATGCACTTTCATTTCGATACGACCGTCATCGTTCGCCACCTGCCCGAGCTTTTTGCGGGGGTGGAACTGACGGTGCTGCTCGTGATGGTCTCGCTCGGCGTGGGCACGGTGCTCGGTATGATCGCGTGCATCGGCAAGCTTCTGGGGCGAGGGTTGCTGTGCTGGATCGCGTCGGCGTACGTCACCGTGATGCGCGGGATCCCGGAAATGGTCGTGATGTTCTGGATCTACTACTGCGGGCCGCTGATCCTCGATACGCGGCTGTCGTCGTTCGCCGCGGCCGCCACGTCGATGTCGCTCTACGCCGGCGCGTTTCTCGCCGAGATCTTCCGCGCCGGCATCCTCGCCGTTCCGCGTGGGCAGACCGAGGCTGCGCGCGCGCTCGGCGTTCCGGAGCTTTTCACATGGGCCGAGGTGATTCTTCCGCAGGCGCTGCGGATGATGATCCCGGCATTCATCGGTGTCGTCACGCTGATCGTCAAGGTGTCGGGGCTCGCGTCGGCGATCGGCGTCGCCGAGCTCGTTTACCAGGCGAACATCGTCAGTGGACAGAGCTATCGCTATTTCGAGCTTTTCACGGCAGTGGGCATCTTCTATTTCGCGCTGATCTTTCCGCTGAGCCTGCTCGCACAGCGCTACGAGCGCGTCCTCGCCCGTAGGACGCGATGAGCGCAGGCGTCGATGGGTTTTCGGTGTCCGACAGTTCGCCCGCGACGCGGGAGGCCTCGCAAGGTGTTCCGAGCGCGGCCGACGACATCATCCGCTGCGATGCGCTGACGCGCCGTTATGGGGCCTTCACGGCACTCAGGGCGATCGACTTTCGTGTGCGTCGCGGCGAAGTGGTGTGCGTCGTCGGCCCGTCGGGTGGAGGCAAGTCGACGCTCCTGCGGACGATCAACGGGCTCGAAAGCTTCGACGAAGGGTCGATCGTCGTCGACGGCATCAGGCTTCCCGGCAGTCGTGGCGACGTGATCCGGATCCGTCGCGAAGTGGGCATGGTGTTCCAGAGCTTCAACCTGTTTCCGCACATGACGGTGCGCCGAAACGTAGCGCTTGCGCCGATGCGTGCGCGCGGCGTCGGCCGCGACGAGGCGAACGCGCGTGCCGAGCGGCTCCTGCGCCGCGTCGGCATCGCCGATCAGATCGACAAGTACCCCGAGCAGCTTTCCGGGGGTCAGCAGCAGCGTGTCGCGATCGCGCGTGCGCTCGCGATGGAGCCGCGCGTCATGCTCTTCGACGAGCCCACATCGGCGCTCGATGCGGAGATGGTGAGCGAGGTGCTGCAGGTGATCCGGGAGCTCGTCGGAACGGGCATGACAATGGTGATCGTCACGCACGAGCTTGGCTTCGCGCGCGAAGCGGCGGACCGGATCGTGTTCATGGAAAGCGGAACGATCGCCGTCGAAGCGCCGCCGCGACAGTTCTTCGCCAATACGACCGACAGCCGCCTCGCGTCGTTCCTCTCGAAGGTGCTATGACACACAGCACGCTTTCGTTCTCTCGTTGAGCGCGCCAGGAGCAGCGATCATCATGTCCCCACAATCAACGTCGTTCACGCTGCGAAGCTTCCTCGCGCAGGTCGAAGCGAACGACCCGCAGGAGCTGTTGCGGGTTCACGATCCGGTGAACCTCGACTACGACTCGAGCGCGTTCGTGATGGAGATGGAGAAAACCGGCCGCTCGCCGGTCGTCTGGTTCGAGAAGGTGGGTGGGTCGCGCTTGCCCGTCGTCACGAATGTCTTCGGCTCGCGGCGCCGCTATGCGCTGGCGCTCGGCGTCCCCGTGGAACGCCTGATCGAGGAATGGGCGTCGCGCAACGACCGCACGCTGGAGCCGGTCGTGCGCAACAACGGCGCGATTCACGACGTGGTCCGCACCGGGAGGGACGTCGATCTCGCGTATCTGCCGATCATGCGCCACTTCACCGAAGACGCGGGTCCCTACATCACCAACGCGATCATCGTCGCGAAGGACCCGGACAGCGGTGTTCGCAATGCGAGCTTTCACCGAATGCAGGTCAAGGCTTCGAACCGCATCGGCACGAGTCTCCACAGCCGACGCCATCTCTGGAACTACGTGCAGCGCGCAGAGGAGCGCGGACAGGACGTGCCGGTTGCGATCGTCATCGGCGCGCACCCGCTGTTCACGTTCGGTGGACTCTGGAAGGGACCGATCTCGACCGACGAATACGCGGTGATCGGCGGCATGATGGGTGCGCCGCTCGAGATCGTGCCGTGCGCGACGGTACCGGTCGAAGCGCCGATCGACGCGGAGATCGTGCTCGAGGGCCGCATCCTGTGCAAGGCGAGGGAGCCGGAAGGTCCGTTCGCGGAGTTCACCGGCTACGCGTCAGCGCGCTCGACCGAGCACGTGATCGAGATCTCGGCGATCACGCACCGGCGCGATGCGCTCTACCAGGACATCGTCCCGGGCATCTCCGACGAGCATACGGGTCTGCTCGCCGTTCCGTCCGAGGCGCGGTTGCTGCGTACGCTGCGCCAGCACTTTCCCAACACGACTGCGGTGTCGTATCCGAAGTCCGGAACGTGCCGGCTGCACGCGTACGTCGCGCTGCGCAATCCGGCGCCGGGACAGGCACGAAACGCAGCGGCCGTCGCACTCGGCGACGACCTGAGCCTCAAGCTCGTCGTGGTCGTTGACGACGACGTGAACGTCCTCGACGATCGCGACGTGCTATGGGCGATGGCCACTCGGATGCAGGCCGATTCCGATATCGACGTCATCCGCAACGCAATGGGGGCGATCCTCGATCCGTCGAATCACGCGGGCATGACCGCGAAGATGATCGTCGACGCGACGCGTCCCGGCGGCGATTTCCCGCCGCGCCACACGCTGCCCGCGGATGCGGTCGAGCGGGCGCGCAGGCTCCTCGCGAAGTCGTTCGGCTGACGCTTCGCGCGCCGGGGCCGCGAGCGCAACCCCGTCGTCGCGATCGTGCAATGCTTCAGCGCGACGTCAGATCCGCGGCTCGCCGTCGGCGTTGACGATGATCGTCTGGCCCGGCGGGCTCGTCGTCTGCACGTGGTGCTCGTATCCGCGGAACGTGTACGTGACGTCCCAGTAGTCGAGCGACCCGACGGAGGGCACGTTCTCGCAGCGCTGCACGTCCTGCGTGTACACCGTGTCCGGCGCGCGGCCGACGTTCGCGCCGATGACCGCACCGCTGGCCGCGCCGATGCCCGTCGCAACATCTTGTCCGTGGCCGCTGCCGATCTGATGGCCGAGGATGCCGCCGACGACGCCTCCGACGATCGCGCCCGGGACGTTGATGCCGTTGCCCGGATCGACGACCTGGCGCTCGACCCAGCAGCGCTGTTGCGGCGGGCCCACGACAGCACGCACGGACGTGACCGGAGCCTCGTAGAGCGTTTCGCCTTGCCGGCGCCGGTAGTCATAGACGACCGGCGGAGCAGACGCAGCAAGGCGCTGTGCGTCGTCGGCCTGACGCTGCGCTTCCGCCGCTCGGACCTGCGCCGCGTCGGCCTGGATGCGCGCGTCGCTCGCGCTGCGCTGCGCGGCGAGCGCAGCCTGTTCGCTGCGAACGCGCGCGACGTCCTGTGCCGCCGCGGCGCGTTGACTGGCAAGTATCGCGAGCGAGTGCACCTCGTCGTAACGTCCGCCATTCGCCGCGAGATCGTCGGCCTGGCGCAGCGTCACGCTCGCCTGCTGGAGTTCCGCCGGTGCATACGTCACGACCTGCGGATTGCGGCGCGCTGCGTCGAGCGACAACCGCGCGTTGTCGAGCGCGGGGTCGCGTTCCGGAAGCGATGCACATCCCGAGGCCGCGAGGATCGCGGCAACGAGAATGGATGTTGCGGATTTTTCGAACACGATGGCCTCCAACAGGTATTGGACGACGCGGCGTGAGAAGTGTCATGGCGCAAGCCACCGACACCGGAATGTAGAAAGAGGCTAGCCGTCATCGCGATGAAAAGCAGTCGGGCGTCGTCCGATTCGTCTGTCGCGGCGCAACTGACGCATCGTGTAGGGGCAGCAGATCCGCGCCCGTTGCGATTTGTACGTGTTGACGACAGCGGCGAGCGCATCACCGGAGCGATTCGCGCCGGATTGCTAAACATCGTTCGGGCGCACATACTCCTTGCCGCAGTGCCGACCATCGCGGCTCGTTCGTCTGCACGTCAGCCGAAATACGATTCTGTGCGTGGAACGAGGGGGGTTGGCACCCGCGCAGCCGCCAGCACAGAAGCGGCCGTTACATCGACATCGAACCCAGCGCAACGACGGACGCGTGAAGCCGTGCCGCAGTGCGCTGAACGTCTTACATAGCGAGGAGAGACAATGACCAAACAGCGGTTAGTCCGCGGCTTCGTCCTATCGACGGTCACGTTGCTGGGCCTGCTGCTCAGCGATTCGATCTTCGCCGATGCAGGGGGCAGGCGAGCCACCGAGGTCGGATCGATGGGGCCTGTCCCCAAGGCCCAATGCGGTCCTTCGGACCACACCGAAAGCGGATTGCAAGGAGAGACCACCGCATGGGAACGCTCGAGCGGCGACTCGTTGCTTGGCTATAACTGCAATCTCGAGCTCGTCGGCCAGTTCAAGGGGGAAGGCGCCTTTTCGCAGGACGGGCCGTCGTACTTCAGTCACTGCGCCTACATGGCAACGGAGAATGACCCTAATCAGGAACACCCCGGTATCGTCGTGATCGACGTTTCGGATCCCACGCATCCACAGGCGACCGCGTACCTCGACGAAACGGCGGCCGGGCTCAACCCGCACGAGAACAACAAGGTGAACGAGAAGCGCGGACTGCTCGGCCTCGCTCAAAGCAACGGGCCGAACTTCGCGGTGTATGACCTGAACGGGGATTGCGCCCACCCGAAGCTCGCTTCGACGTTCGACGTGCCCGACAGCCACGGGCACATGGGCGGCTGGGCCGAGGACGGCAAGACGTACTACATCGGCCAGCAGTTTCGCGGCGTGCCCGGCATTCTGCCGATCATCGACGTGACCGACCCGTACAACGCCAAATGGCTCCTCAACTGGCCGTTCACCACCGCGAATCCGACGGGTCGGCCACACGACCTTTCGACCAACAAGGACGGCACGCGGTTGTACGCGGGGCAACCTGGAAACTTCGGCGCGCCGGCGAACAATTCTTCGTTCGGCCCGGACGGGCTGGTGATTCTCGATACCAGCGACATCGAATTTCGCTTGCCCAATCCGCAGATCCGCGTCATCAGCACGCTCTTCTGGGATGACCAGGGGCAAGCGGAACAAATGCTGCCATTCTCTTCCCACGGACGCTCGTACATCATCAGCACCGACGAGTCCGGCGGTCAGGCAGGCGCCGGCGGTTTGCCTGCAGCGTGTGCCCGTGGCGCGTCGCCGTACGGATATTCGAACATCATCGACATTACCGACGAGAACAATCCGAGGATCGTCTCGAAGATCATGCTCGAGGTGCACGACCCCGCGAATTGCAATCATTTCATCGGTCAGCCGCTGGACGCAGGCAGCCTTCTCGACTATTCGACCGAACGATGTGCGCTGGATCGTCCGATCAATCCGACGCTGGCCGCATGCGGCTCGAGAGGCACCGGCACCCGTGTGTACGACGTCAGCGATCCCCTTCACCCTGCGGAAATCGCGTACTGGAAGGGGCCGGCTCCGGGAGACGCATTCCTTCCCGGATCGGGGAGCTGGTCGCCGGACACGTCGCGAACGGTCGAAAAGCAGGCGGGTCTCGCGCGCTTCGTCAAGGTTCCCGCCGCCGACGGCAAGGGGCACGAGCTGAATCTGTGGGTCGTCGGCGATGCCAACGGCTTTCAGGTTCTTCGCTTCACCGACGACTTCCTGAAGACGCAGAAGGGCAAGGCGATCCACGCGCAAACCGTGGGGAACGACTAAGCCTACGTGAAATGCGCTTCGGCCGGCGGCAAGCGAGCCATCGCAACGTGATATCTCGCTACAGCCTCGCCAGGGCGCTGTTCCTCTGCTCATAAATGGCTCTTCGATCGTCATCGGAGAGCCATTTCTTTGCGTCTATCATGGCGACCCGATGTCCCTGCGCACGATCACCGCCGTCCGCTATGTCACGCCGCTTCGCGAGGGCGGCTCGCTGCCCGCGATCGTGGAGGGCGACGATGCGGGCCTATACGTGCTCAAGTTTCGCGGTGCCGGCCAGGGACCGAACACGCTGATTGCGGAGATCGTCGTCGGCGAGCTTGCGCGGGCAGCCGGCCTCGCCGTGCCGGAGATCGTGCTGGCCGAGTTGCCCCCGGACCTCGCGCGCACCGAGCCCGATCCCGAAATCCAGGACCTGCTGCGTGCGAGCGCGGGACTCAACGTCGCGCTCGACTACCTGCCCGGCGCGACGATGTTCGACCCGGTCGTCGATCGGCCCGACGCAGCGCTCGCAGCCTCGATCGTGTGGCTCGATGCGCTCACGCTGAACGTCGACCGTACGGCGCGCAATCCGAACCTGCTGATGTGGCACCGGCGACTGTGGCTCATCGATCACGGTGCGGCGCTGTACTTCCATCATGGCGCGAGCGACTATCATGCGCGCATCGGCGATGCATTTCCGCTGATCGCCGACCACGTGCTGCTGGCGTTTGCGACATCCATCGAAGACGTCGACGGCGCGCTCGCGCAGCGGTTGACGCCCGCGGTCGTCGACGGGATTCTCGCGTGCGTGCCCGATGCGTGGCTCGAGGTCGATCGCGCGTTTGCGTCCGCGCAGGCGCGCCGCGCCGCATATCGCGATTTCCTGCTCGGCCGGCTCGCCGCGCCGCGCGCGTTCGTGACGGAGGCCGAGCGTGTCAGAACTCTGCACGTATGACTATGCGGTGATCCGCGTGGTGCCTCGCGTCGAGCGCGGCGAGTCCGTCAACGTCGGCGTGATCGTGTCGTGTCCCGCGCGCGGTCTGCTCGACGCGCGGATCGAGCTCGACGCGGCGCGCGTGCGTGCGCTCGACGCATCGATCGACCTGGAGGCCATCGCCGAACACCTCGCGACGATCCCGCTGATCTGTGCCGGCGGAGAAGCCGCGGGGCCGATCGGTCGTCTCTCGCCGCGCGAGCGCTTTCACTGGCTGACCGCGCCACGCAGCACGATCATCCAGTGCTCACCCGTGCATACCGGGCAGTGCCGCGACGACGACGTCGTCGAGCGCCTGCTCGAGACGATGGTCCGGATGCCGAAGCCTGCGTGATCGAGGGTCGGCGATCATCGCTTGGCGCCGCGCTTTTTCGCTGCCCCTGCGCGTTTGGTCGCGCGCTTCCTGGCCGTGCCCGCGCCGCTTCGTGACTTTTTCGCAGCCTTTTTCCTTGCCCGGGTCGCCGGCAACCTCAGAACGGCGTCACCTGACACCGGGTCGGTAACGCCGAGACCCTGGCCGAGGTCTTCGAGCATCTGCCTGACCTGATCCAGCATCGCGATCATCTGCGGTCGCGCGACTTCGATGCTTTTGAAGGTCCGCCATTCCCCGACGAAACAGAACGTCCGGTCTCCCGTCCTGATCAGGCTGCCGCCGAGAAAGCCCTTGAGGTCCGGCCGCATGCTCCGATGCGCATCGACGAATTGCTGTTCGTATCCGGGCTTGACTTTGAACCGAACGACATTGAACGCGGCCATCGTGTCTCCTCCGATCGTTGACTTCGCCGGCAAGCGTCGTGGCCCTGGCGCCCCACCGGCCGGGGTCCGACGAGACTTCATCGGAATGCATGTTACTCGCAGGCGAGCCGTGCGTCCGCCAGCCAGGAGCCGGTTAACGAGCAAGGCGAGTAGGATGCGCGGGTTTGAGGATCGACCTTTACCGCAAACGTGAGCGTCATCTTCGCCGTCATTGCGGTCGTGGCCGTCGCGACGCTCGTCGCGCTGGCGCTGCTCGTCCTGTTCGAGCCGCCGCTCGCGTATCGCGTGACAGCTCCCGATGTCCCGCTCGACTCCGATGCGTTCATGCGCATCATCGGCGCGACCTGCGATGCCGAGGTCGCACGCGTGGACGCGTTCGAGGTCATGCACGACGGCGCGAGCTTCTATGCGTCCGAGCTCGCGGCGATCGCGGCCGCGCAAAGAACCATTCACATCGAAGCGTTCATCTTCCACCCGAGTATTGCCGGCGACCGCTTCGTCGCCGCGCTCGCCGAAGCCGCGCGAAACGGGATGCAGGTTCGCGTCCTCGTCGACGCCATCGGCAGCTTTCCGACGCCCGACCGCTACTTCGATCCGATTCGCGCGAACGGCGGCCACGTCGCGTGGTATCAGCCGATCCGCTGGTTCACGCTGAAGCGCTTCAACAATCGCACGCACCGCGAGCTCGTCATCGTCGATGGCGCGATCGGCTATATCGGCGGCGCCGGCATCGGCGCCCATTGGCTCGATCCCCAGGACGGCTCGCGCGCGTGGCGGGATACGATGGTTCGCGTAACGGGCAGCGTCGTCGCCGGCATGCAGGGCGCGTTTCTCGACAACTGGCTCGAGGCCACCGGCGACATTCTCACCGATCCGCAGCTCTACCTTCCGCCGTCGACGGAAGGGCGACGCAACGCCGTCGTCGTCAGCAGCGTGCCCTCGCCGGCGCGCGGGTCGCGTGCGCGCGTGCTGTTCCAGGTTCTCCTCGCGAGCGCGACGCGATCGATCGACATCAATACGCCCTACTTCCTGCCCGACGAGGGCGGCCGGAACGAGCTGATGCGTGCGGCGCGGCGCGGCGTACGGGTTCGCATCGTGATGCCGGGCAAGGCCAACAATCACCCGATCGCGCGCCGCGCGAGCCGGACGTACTACGGAGAGCTGCTCGACGCCGGCGTGGAGATCTTCGAATACCAGCCGGGCATGATCCACGCGAAGATCTTCATCGTCGACGGGACGTGGTCGGTCGTCGGGTCGACGAACTTCGACAACCGCTCGTTCGAGCTCAACGACGAAGTGAATCTCGCGGCGAACGATCCGGCGCTGGCAACACGATTGCTCGAGGACTTCGCGATGGACCTCGTGCAAAGCGTGCCGATCACGGACGCAGCCTGGCGCGCGCGCTCGTGGCGCGAGCGCCTGGCCGGCGCCGCGAGCCTGCTGCTGGCGCGACAGGTGTAAGGACAGGCGGCGCTGGGGCCGTACTCAGCCGGCTGGGGCGCGACGGCAGCGCTCGACGAGGCGGCGGTAAAGCGCGCGCACGTCGGCGCCTTGCGATCCCGCGAGCTGCGCGTCGAGCTCGGCCTCGCTCGCTCGCTGGTTGCGAAGCGCGCCCTCGAGGAAATCGTCGGTCTCGCCTGCGTGCGCCGCGCCGTCGAGCGTCACGTGGAGGCCGCGTGCAATCCGGTCCACGGCGCCGCGCCAGTCATCGAGCAGATCCTCGTAGTGCACATGCACGGCCGCCACGTCGCGCGCGTCAACGAACGCTTCGACCGGCCGCATGTAGCTCGACCACAACGCCAATCCACGGGCAGTCGGCATGTCGTTGCCGAGCGAGCGCGCGACTTCGAGCGGGTTGCGCACGCACACGACGTAGACGGGTCGATACCCGTTCTCGCGCAGTGTACGGTGCCAGAGCGGCGCGAGAACGCAGATCCGCGGATCCTTGATCAGGATGACGGGTGCGTTCGCATACTCCGAGTCGAGTACCTCTTTCGCGTTGAGCCGGAACTCCTCGACCAGCGGGCCGCCGGCCGGCAACGTGAAATCGACGCGATCCCAGTCGGCGCCGAGGTACTGCATCAGACGCGCGTTCAGATCGTTGATCGCTTCGGTCTCCCAGAAGCCCTTCGGGTTTATGCCGAGCCTCGCCGCGACGATCCGTTGCGGCAGGAAAGCGCCGCAAAGATTGAGCACGCGCGCGAGCGCCGACGTCCCGCTGCGATACGCGCCGAGCACGACGATGGCCGTTTTCGAACCCGCCATCCGCAAGGGCTTGCCGCGTGGACCGGGCGCCGCCGTGCGCGTTCGTTCCCGCCACTCCGCGGCGAGCGCGCGCAGGAGCGCGGGGGCGATGCGGTCACCGCGGCCGGCGCGAAGCTCGGCGCGGAGCAGGACGTCCCGATTCGCCGGATGCAGCGGGCTGAACGGATTTGCGGGTCTCATGTCGCCCGCGAGCGCGCGCGCGAGACGCGCTTCCGCCTCGGCATGCCTGGCGCGATCCGCCACGGAGTCCTTGCACGGATCGCGGAAGTACAGGCGCTCGGGCACGATGACGGGCTCGACGTCGCATGCCGCGCGCTCGCGCAGATCCGCGCCGTGCTCGACGACATCGCGGAATCCGCCCACGGCATCGAAGATGTCGCGCGCGATGAACAGATTGCTGCTCGAGTCGATCACGTTCGGAATCATGATCGTGAAGCTCGCGGGCTCCGAGCCGAACGATTCGCCGGGACGCGCGACGACTTCTCCAGTCGAGGCCACGCCGCCGGCGGGGTGGGCGACGCGGGAAAAACCCCACAGCGAGGCCGGCCGCGCGATTTCGGCGACCATCCGCTCGAGGCGTCGTGGCGCAAACCATTCGTCGCCCGCGAGGAACGCGAGGTAGCGACCGTCGGCCTGCTTCGCGCCCTCGTTGGCCGCCAACGCCGCGCTCGCGTGTGCGGTGGTGAGGACGCGCGACGCAATGTCGAGCGTCGGCAGGCGGCGCGCGAGGAGGGCCGCCGTATCGTCGGTGGACGCATCGTCGACGACGACGAGCTCGAAATTGCGATAGATCTGCGCAGCAACCGAATCGAGTGCGCGCTCGAGGGATCGCGCATGATTGCGCGCCGTGAGAATGACGCTGACGCGTGCAGCGGCCGCCGGCGTCGCCATGCGTTCCCGCTCGCGCGCCGTGTATTCGCGGACGAGCGCCTCCTGCCGCTCGTTGGCTCGCGGCGCCAGCAGCTTGGCGAGGACGAGGCCCAGGTTGTGGCGGAACGTCGGATCGTTCCAGCTGGAACGCTCGCATGCCTCCCACAGGCGCTCGAGTGCCTCGCGATAGTGCATGCGCTCGAACTGCACGACGCCCAGCATGTGAACCGATTCGATGTCGGCGGGATCGTGCGCGATCGCCTGTCGGTAGAGCCGCTCCGCTTCGCGCAGCGCCCCCGTCCGGTGTACGGCGAGCGCATGGAAATGCAAAAGCGACGGTTTGCCCGGTGCAGGCGCCTGAAGATGAAAAGACGACGGTGCATCCGATGCCAGCGCGCCGTGGCAGTGCTTGAAGCGCTTGCCGCTGCCGCAGTGGCACGGGTCGTTGCGGTTCATCGCGCGTTCGGGCATTGCATCGAAGCAGTGAAAAGTCCCAACCGCCTTTGATAGTATCGCGATCGACGCCGATTCCCGCAGTGTCGTGCGATGGATGAAAAGCCGAAGGATCACGCGAACATCACATGGCAGCCGAGCCGCGTCACGAGCGTGGAGCGCGCGCGGCTGTTCGCGCACGAAGCCGTCACGCTCTGGCTGACAGGACTGTCCGCGGCCGGCAAGTCGACGCTCGCTTTCGAAGTGGAGCGCCGGCTCATCACCGCAGGACACGCCGCGGTCGTTCTCGACGGCGACAATCTGCGCCACGGACTGAGCCGGGATCTCGGGTTTGGGCCGAACGCGCGGCACGAGAATCTGCGCCGCGTCGCGGAGGTGGCGAAGCTCATGAATGGCGCCGGTCTCATCGTCCTGAGCGCGTTCATCTCGCCGTACCGTGACGACCGGTCGATGGCGCGCGACATCATTGGTGCGGGGCGCTTCTGCGAGGTCCATGTGGCGGCAAGCCTCGAGGCGTGCGAGGCGCGCGATCCGAAGGGTCTCTACCGGCGTGCGCGCCGGGGCGAGATCGCCGAGTTCACCGGAATATCGGCGCCGTATGAAGCGCCCGAGCATCCGGCGCTCACCCTCGATACGGAAGCCGACGGGGTCGATGCGTGCGCGGTGCAGCTCATGCGCCTCATGGCGCCGTATCTCGGGTCGCGTCGCGCCGACGCCCGATAGTCGGCGCGCCCTGTACTGGGGAACTGGATGAGGCGTTCGCCGTCGCCGGCCCGCGTGACGATCGCATCCGCGTCCGCGATTCCGACGCGATCGATCGTCGCGCTGTCGTTTGGCGCGTGCGGCTCGTCGGCTTCGCTGCGAGCCTGCGACCCGCTCCTGCCGCGCCTCGCTTCCGAGTTCGGCGTCGGCCTTGGAGCGGCCGCTCGCACCGTCACCGCATTTGCAATCGCGTACGGCGTGCTGCAACTCGCATACGGACCGATCGGCGATCGTTACGGGCGATACCGAACGGTCACGATCGCCGCGCTCGCGTCGGCGTTGGCGTCGTTCGCGTGCGCGTCGGCGCCGACGCTCGATGCGCTCGTCGCCGCGAGAATGCTTGCCGGCGCGGCGGCAGGCGCTCTGATTCCGCTTTCCATTGCCTGGATTGGCGACGTCGTCACGTACGAGCGCCGGCAGACGGTGCTTGCGCGATTTCTGGTGGGGCAGATGTTCGGGATTGCGTTCGGGCAGTTGCTGGGCGGGATCGGCGCCGACTACTTCGGCCCGCGCTACGTGTTCGTCGCGCTCGGCGTCTGGTTCGTCGGGACGGCATCGTTGATGTGGCGCTTTGGACCGCCGCCGACTCATTCGCCATCGCCACCGGCCGATCGCGGCGTCGTCATGCGCTTCGTTTCCGTCCTGAGGGTGCGCTGGGCGCAGGTCGTGCTCGTCACCGTCTACCTCGAAGGCGTGGTGCTCTTCGGCGCGCTCGCCTTCATTCCGACGCATCTGCATCTTGCCTACGGTTTGCCGCTGACGGTCGCGGCGTCGATCGCGATGCTCTACGGCGTGGGCGGCATGGCGTTCGCCGCACTTTCGCGCATTCTCGTGCAACGCCTCGGGGAGGCGGGGCTTGCAGCCGGCGGCGCCGTTCTTCTCGGGACATCTCTGGCGATCATCGCGCTCGGCAGCGTCGCTTTCGTTGCGACGTTGTGTTGTTTCGTGGTCGGCTTCGGCCTGTACATGCTTCACAACACGCTGCAGGTCAACGCCACGCAAATGGCGCCCGCGCAGCGCGGCAGCAGCCTCGCGCTGTTCGCCGCCTGCCTGTTCGTCGGGCAATCGAGCGGCGTCACGCTGGCCGGTTACGCGGCCGACCGATTCGGAACCGCGCCGACGATCTTCGTGGAAGGCGCGTTCGTGCTGGCCCTCGGCCTGCTGTTCGGTGCAGTGCTTCGCGGACGACGCGCTGCAACGGTGCGATGATTCGCGAATCGCGGGAAGCCAACCCCGGTGATATGCTTTGCGCATCATGGCCCGCAGCCGCGCGTCGCTTCTGCATCCGCGCCAGCTCGAAGCGATCGTCGTCGTGGCCGAGACGCGCTCGGTTCACGCCGCAGCCCGCCGGCTTGGCGTTCCGCAGCCGCAACTGTCGAGGCTCGTCGCGGCGGCAGAAAGCACGCTCGGGCTGAAGCTCTTCGAGCGCTCGCGATCCGGGATGCAGGCGGCGGCGTCCGCGAGCGAGCGCGTCATCAAGGAGGCGGCATTCGCGCTCGAGGCGTTGCGCGACGTCTCGAAGTCGGCGCGCGAGCGCGTTCCGACGATCCGCCTCGGGTGCCTGCCGCGCGTCATGCACGTGCTGATCCCGCATCTGCTCGCCGACATCGGCGAGCACGACGTCGACTACCGGCTTCAGGTATCGGTCGGGACGTCGAACGAAGTCGCCGCCGAGTTGCAGGCGGGTCACGTCGACGTCGTCATCGGCCGTCGCGTCGCGCCTGACCGCGAGAACGGCATCCAGCTCGTCGCCGACCGGCTCTATACCGAGCGCACCGTCGTCGTCTGCGGCCATACAAACCCGCTCATCGGCGCCGGGCCCGTGCATGTGTCGAAGCTCGTCCGGCACCAGTGGCTGTTGCCGAAGCGCGGCTTCTATTCGCGTGACATACTCGACTCGACGGTGTCGCGCGCCGGCTTGCCGCCGATCGTGCCGATCATCGAGTCGAACTCGTTCGACTCGAGCCTGTCCGTTGTCGCTGTCACGCGGTTCCTGACCATCGCGCCCGAGTTCTTCGCGCGGCGCCTCGAGCGGCTCGGGCTCGTTCGCATCGTTCCGATGAAGCCCGCGCTCGTCACCGGGCCGTTGATGCTGCAATACCAGCAGCGGCAGCGCTCGCATCCGGGCTTCGAGGCGTTTCGCAGCGCCGTCATGCTCGCCGCCAGGAAGGTTCGCGCCCTCGAATAGCGCCACGGCGTTGCCGCACTGCCTTTGCGCAGGATCGATCGCGAATCGATGCGGATACCGCATCATGTAGTCCCGAATTGCGCATTATTGACATCGACATCCGGTTGGATGAACGTTTCGCACATCGCATCGGCCGCGCCGCGACGGCGTCCGTGCGCAGCGACGCGTTAGAAACCCGGGAGGAGACTGGATGATCATCGACGCGCGGTGCCGCCTCACAACCGAAAAGGATTCGGAGTACTTCCGCAAGCAGACGGCCAAGTCCGGCATGTTCGGGAGGATCGCGGCGTTCCGTGACGGCACCGAGGAAACGTTCTTCGACGAGATCGGCGAGGCGGGCGTCACTACCGCCGTTTCGGTGTCCGGCAACAATCCGGGCATGAAGCTCGGGTACAAGGAACTGCCGAATCGCACGACGTCGAACGACATGATGGCGGAGGTGCAGAAGCGTCAATGGGGTCGGTTCATCGGCGTGGCCGGCATCGACTCGGGCGGCGTGTACCACGAGCCGATCGCGGAAATCCGCCGCTGCGCCGGAATGGGCCTCCGCGCGATCTTCATCGAACCCGGCCGCTCGCCCGGTTGCGATCTCGACGACCGGCGCCTCTATCCGATCTACGAGGAATGCGTCAAGCTGGACCTCACGCTCATTCCCCAGACGTCGGGACCGCTCGGCGGCAAGAACATCGACTACGCGAACCCGGTGCATATCGAGCGCGTCTGCGAAGACTTTCCGGACCTGCGCATCATCTGCGGGCACGGCCACTATCCGTACGTGCGCGAGATCATCACCGTGGCGACGCGCCGCGACAACATCTACCTGTCGCCCGACGTCTACCTTCGTATGCTCGGCAAGGACGACTGGGTCGAAGCGATCAACGGCAACTATCGCGCGTACTTCGGCAATTACGGTATCGCCGATCGGTTCGTTTTCGCGAGCGCCTATCCGCTGTTCGACCTCGAGGATTACGTGCGCTTCTTCTTCTCGCTGCCATGGAAGCGGGAAGTGCTGAACCGTATCCTCTACCGGAACGCGCTTCGGGCGCTGAAGCTCGAGGACGATCCGACGTTCCGGAAGATGTACAAGCTCGATCTTCCCGACGAGGAGGTCGATCCGACGCCGGAGTTCATCAGGAAGGAGCGCGCGCGGATGTGAAAGCGGCGCTCGTTCGCGAATTCGGCGGCCCCGAATGCCTCGTCCCCACAGACGTTGCCGATGCGGTCGCCGGGCATGGCGAGGTGCTGGTCCGTGTCGCGGCCTGCGGCGTCAACAACGTCGATCTGCAGATACGGCGCGGCGCCCGCGCAAGACTGCCGCTGCCGCACATCTGCGGCGGCGAAGTCGCGGGCACCGTCGCCGCGCTCGGTGCCGGCGTGAGCGAGCCGGCCGCGAGCACCAGGGTCGCGGTCGTCCCTTTCGTGGGTTGCGGTCGCTGCGAGTGGTGCCGGCGTGGTCGCGCGACGATCTGCGAGAAGCGCGACACGCTCGGCCTCATGCGACCCGGCGGCTACGCCGAATATGTCGCCGTTCCCGCGGTCAACGCAATCCCGCTGCCCGCGGGGCTCGATCTCGAAGCCGCTGCCGCGCTGAGCCTCGCCGGTCTCACCGCATGGCACATGCTGATCACGCGTGCGCGCCTGCAACCCGGCGAGGACGTTCTCGTGCTTGGCGGAGCGAGCGGTGTGGGCAGCATCGCGATTCAACTGGCGCGCGCGTGCGGCGCGCGCGTCATCGCGACGGCGAGCGAAGGGACCAAGGCGGAGCGCGCGATGGCGCTTGGCGCAGAGGCGATCGTCGACGCGCGTCGGCCAGGCTGGTCGCGACAAGTCCGCGACGCAACCGGCGGTCGCGGTGTGGACGTCGTCGTCGAGCATGTCGGCGCCGCCACGTGGGCCGAGAGCGTCAAGGCGCTGGCCACCGGCGGACGACTGGTCACCTGCGGCGCCACGACGGGGGCGTCCGCCGAACTGGATATCGGCAGACTGTTCTCGGACGAGCTCGCGGTACTGGGCTCGCGCGGCGGAACCGGCGACGAATTGCAGCAGTTGCTGCAAATGGCGGCGCGTGGTGCGATCAAGCCCGTGATCGCCGCTCGCTTCCCGCTGTCTCAGGCGTCGGACGCTCATCGGCTGATGGAGCGTGGTGATTTCTTCGGCAAGATCCTGCTGATCCCCGAACCGGAGATTGGATGAAACCGGAGATCGCATAACCATGATCCGCGAAGCATTCGCCGATCCCGCCGGCGCATACGCGGACTTCGCGGCGCGGTCGCGCTTCGAGGCGCTGCCGGGCGACGTCGTCGGCACGATCAAGCTCTTCATCCTCGACACGCTCGGTGTGGCGTTGGCCGGATCGACCGCGCCCGCCTGCGCCGAGCTTGTCGACCAGGTGCGCGAGTGGGGAGGCGCCCCGGAAAGCACGCTGCTCAACTTCGGCGGCGAGGTTCCCGCTCCCAGCGCCGCGCTCGTCAACGCGACGCTCGCCGAGGCGCGCGATTTCGACGACACGTACGATCCCGGCATCGTTCACGTGATGGCACCCACCGTCTCGTCCGCGCTCGCGATGGCCGAGCGGCGCAAGGGCGTCGACGGCAAGACGTTGATCACCGCGGTCGCCGCGGGTGCCGAGATCATGTGCCGGATCGGTGCCGGCTGCAGGTCGCCGTTGACGTGGACGCGCACCGCGACGACGGGCGGCTTCGCATCCGCCGCAGCGTGCGCGCGTTTGCTCGACTACGGACCGGAGAAGGTCAATCACGCGCTGGGCATCGCGTACATCCAGGCGGGCGGAAACTCGCAGACCGTCGAGGACGGCGCGCTCGTGAAGCGGATGCAGGTCGGCTTTGCGGCGCGCGCGGGCGTCGTCGCCGCACAGCTCGCGGGGCGCGGCGTGACGGGACCCCTGCGCATATTCGAAGGCAAGCACGGCTATTTCACGCTGTACGAGCGCGGCGATTACAACCGCGAGGTCCTGACCGATGGGCTCGGCGAGCGCTACGAAATCGGCCGGCTCAGTGTGAAACCCTATCCGTGCGCGCGCGATTCGCATGCGGCCATCGACGCCGCGCACGCGCTTCGTGAGGCGGGCGTCTCGCCCGCGCAGATCGCGCACGTGACCGTGCGGGCATCGCGCGCGATGATCAACATCGGCGGCAAGCCATGGGCCGAGGCCCGCGGCAATCCGGTCGTCGAGGCGATCCTCAGCATGCCGTACGCCGTGGCCGTGATGCTGATGCGCGGCGACCTGTTCATCGCCGATTTCGATTGCGACGCTGTGCTGGACCCGGCCGTCGGCGATCTCGCCCGTCGGATCAGCGTCGTGGAAGATGCCGACATCGATCCGAGCGCGCTGGTCCCGGTCACGCTGGAGGCGCGGCTCCACAGCGGCGAGGTCAGAACGGCCCGCTGCGATCGGATGCGCGGCTCGCCGGACGCCATGTTGTCGCGCGACGAGTTCATCGTGAAATTCCGCCGTTGCGCCGAGTACGCGGTACACCCGTTGCCGTCTAACCGGCTCGACGCGGTCATCGAGCGCGTGCTGAATCTCGAGAAGGTTGCCGACGTGTCGGAGCTGGTCGGATCGTTGTCGCATTCGTGACGCAGCCCGCTTTCGCGTAGCCGGACAAAACGCAAGGAGGAGACATGTTGAAGAGCAAGAGCATTCCCGTAACGGCCGCGGCGCGCGGGCGCCGGTGGATGACGATGCTGTCGGTCGCAGGCGCGGTCCTGCTGACGAGCGCGGGCACGCCCGATGCGCTCGCTTACGGCGGACCGGAAATGACGCTGCGTTTCGCGACGATCAAAAACCGCGACCTTTCGCAGGGCAAGCAGTGGAACCACTTCGCCGAGCTCGTGAACAAGGCGACGGACGGCAAGGTGAAGGTGCAGGTGTTCTACGACGGCACGCTGTTCGGCGAGCGCACGGCAGTCGAGGCGGTGCTGAACGGGAGCATCGACATCGGGACCTCCGCCAATCCGCAGTACGCGCCATGGACCGATGCGATGCTCTGGATGGACATGCCGTTCGTCGTCGACGATCAGGCGGGCTTGCGCAAGCTGCTCGACGGTCCGCCTGGCGAGGCGATCCGGCGCAGCATGGAGCAGAAGCCGGGCCTCAAGGTGCTGATGATGATCGACAATGGAGGCGGGCGTCCCGTGCTCACCGTCAGCAAGCAGGTGAAGACGCCTGCCGATGTCAAGGGCATGAAGGTGCGCAGCGTGTCGTCGCCGGTCGACCAGGCGATCTGGCGCGCGTGGGGTGCGAGCCCGACGCCGATCGATTTCGCCGAGGTGTACTCGGCGCTGCAATCGCACGTCGTCGACGGCTACGCCCCGAACTGGAGCGATGCGATCGGAACCAAGCAGGTCGAGCAGCTAAAGTACGCGTGCGACATCAACTACATCGTCGGCACCCAGCTCGCCGTCATGCGCCTCGACAAGTTCAACGCGCTGCCGAAGGAGCTCCAGGACCTCCTGCTGAAGGCCGGCCGTGACACCGAGCAGTGGGGCATCAAGGTCGACGCCGACGAGGTCGCGCAGATGCAGGACGTCTTCAGGAACAAGTACCACGTCGTCATTTACAAGCCGACGCCACCCGAGCTCGAGCAATGGAAGAGTCTCGCGCGAACCGTATGGACGCAGTTCCCGGGCCGCGTGAGCGTCGAGAAGCTGAAAGAGCTGCAGCAGGCGTCGGGCGCGCAGTGACGTCGGCGTCCTGGCCGGCGCCCGCGGTGCGCAAGGCGGCTTCGTGGCGGCTGATGTCGGTCGTTGCCAACATTCCCGAGGCGATCGGCGGCATCACGATGCTCGCGATCACGCTGGTTCTCTTCGCCGGCGTGGTCTGGCGCTATTTCTTCGTCGATCCGTTGACGTGGAGCGACGAGATATCTCGGCTGCTGTTCGTCTGGCTCGCGTTCGTCGGCGCGGCCGTCGGTGTCAAGCGGGGCAGCCATTCGGCCGTCGCGTTCTTCGAGGCGCGGATGCCGGCGCACTGGCGGCGGGTGATGGCGCTGATCGCGCTCGCCGCGATTGCGGTGATGGCGTGCGTGCTGCTGTACGCCGGGGCGGTCGAAACGGCCGAGAACACGGGCCAGCTCATGCCGGTCACCCGAGTTTCGCGCGGCTGGCAATACGCCGCCGTGCCGTTCTCGGGCGCGCTCATGCTGATCTATCTCGTCCCGCTCGCCCTCCGCGCATGGCGCGGCCAGATCGCGACGATGCCCCACCGGCCGGACGGGGAATAGTCGACACGAGATGCGCATGAGCATGAGCGCTGCCGAGCCGCCTCAAAGCGCGAATTCCGCCCCTCCGGGGACAGCAAAGCGGCGCAGCCGCGAGCGTGCGGGGATCATACAAGCATGAGCACCGGCGATCGCCATCGGAGTCCGCGTTCGTGATCGTCGCCGCGTTGATCGCGCTGTTCGTCGCCCTGATGGCGCTCGGCGTGCCGATCGCGTTCGCGATGGGGGTGGCCGCGATCGCCGTCATTCCGTTTGCCGGCGGCGTGCCGATGGAGATGCTCACGCACCGCCTCGTGATGAGCGCCGATTCGTTTACGCTCCTCGCCATTCCGCTTTTCGTGCTCGCGGGCTCGCTGATGGAAACCGGCGGCATCGCCGGCCGGCTCGTCAATCTCGCGAAGGCGCTCGTCGGCTTCGTTCGCGGCGGCCTCGGCATGGCCGTCATCGTCGGCGAGATGTTCTTCTCCGGCATTTCGGGCTCGACGACCGCCGACGTCTCGGCGATGGCGGCGATGCTGCTGCCGTCGATGAAACGGTCCGGCTATCCGCAGGAACAGTCGGTCGCGATCATTTCCGCCTCGTCGGCGATGGGCATCCTGATTCCGCCCTGCATCACGATGGTCGTCTTCGGCGGCGTCACGAACACGTCGGTGGCGGCGCTGTTCCTCGCCGGCTTCCTGCCGGCATTCGTGCTCGCCGTCCTCACGGCATTGCTCGTCTACTACTACGCGCTGCGCCTCGACCTGCCGACGGCCGGCCGCTTCTCGCTGCGCAACGTCTGGCGCGCGGCCGTCGATTCGCTGATCGCGCTCGGCATGCCCGTCATCATCTTCGGCGGCCTGATCTTCGGCGTCGCGACGACGACCGAGGTCGCGTCGTTCGCGGTCGTGTATGCGGCGCTCGTCGGCTTCTTCGTGTACCGTGAGCTCACGCTGCTGAAGCTGTGGCGCATCCTCGTCGAGTCGAGCGTGCTGTCGGGCGTGATCCTGCTGCTGCTCGGCCTCTCGGTCGTCTACACGTATCTGCTCGCGATCGAGGACATCACGCCGAAACTCGGCAAGATCGTGCTCGGCGTGTCGCACGATCCGACCGTGTTCCTCGTCATCACGTCGGTGATCGCCATCGTGCTGGGTGCGGTGATCGAGGTGCTGCCGACCGGCCTGCTGCTGATCCCGATCTTCCTGCCGCTCGCGCAGCAGCTCGGTGTCGACAAGATCCATTTCCTGACGCTCCTGGTCGCCGCCGGCGGCCTCGGGATGTTCCTGCCGCCAACCGGCGTCGGCTTGTTGATCGGGTGCAGCGTCGGCAACATCCCCGTGACGAAGGCGGTGCGGCCGATGCTGCCGTACGTCGCGGTGCTGTTCGTCGGCATCGTCGTCCTCTGCGCGTTCCCGAGCGTGACGACGATCGTGCCGCGGCTCGTTCTCGGTCGCTGAGGCAGCGAAACCCGTTGCGCGCGAGAGCCCGATGACGCTTCCGACATTCCGCCTCGATGACAAGGTGGCAATCGTGACCGGAGCCGGCCAGGGCATCGGACGCTCGATCGCGCTCGGACTCGCGGACGCCGGCGCCGTCGTGGCTTGCGCCGACATCGCGTTCACCGCGGCCCGCGATGTCGCGCGCGAGCTCGAAGCGATGGGCAGGCCGGGCCTGCCGCTCGAGGTCGACGTCGCCGAACCGGCTGCCATCGCGCAAATGGTCAGCGCCGTGTCGGAACGCTGCGGTCGCATCGACATCCTCGTGAACAACGCGGCGATTCGCGTCCACAAGCGCGTCCTCGATCACACGCTCGACGATTGGGAGCGGACGCTGCGCGTCAATTGCACGGCGCCGCTTCTCGCGTCGCAGGCCGTCGCGACGGTCATGCGCGTGCAAGGCGGCGGCGCGATCGTCAACATCGCGTCGCAAATGGCCGAGGTCACGCATCGCTGCCGCATCGCCTACTGCGCGAGCAAGGCGGCGCTCGTGCAGATGACGCGCGTGATGGCGCTCGACTGGGCCGAATACGGCATTCGCGTGAACGCCGTCGCGCCGGGACCGACGAAGACGCCGTTCACGAGTGCGGCGACCGCGTCGGGCGCGATGCCGGTTCTCGCCGAGCAGGTGCCGCTTCGGCGGATGGCGGACCCCGACGAGATGATCGGCGCCGTCGTCTATCTCGCATCGGACGCCGCGAGCTTCGTGACCGGCACCGTGCTGACCGTCGACGGCGGCCAGAGCGTTCATTGGCGCTAGCAGATGAAAAGGAACATGCCGCATGACGCGCTGCTCGAGGAGCTCGATCGTCGCCGCGCACGCGCCGCGCAGATGGGCGGCTCCGACAAGCTCGCGAAGCGCAGCGACCGTGGGCAGCTCAACGCGCAGCAGCGGCTCGACCTGCTCGTCGATCCCGGCTCGTTCGTCGAGATCGGCCTGCTCGGCGCATCGGGGGTGTTCCGCGAGGACGAGGCGCGCACGCCGCGCGACGGCAAGATCGCCGGCTTCGCGAAGATCGACGGCCGCGACGTCGGCGTGATCGTCAACGATTTCACGGTCGCCGGCGCGTCGACGAGCGCGACCAACTCGAAGAAGCTCGGGCACGTGCGCCGGATCGCGACGGAAAAGGGCATGCCGTTCGTGCACGTCGGCGAATCGACCGGCGCGCGGCTTCCCGACGCGATGGGCTCGCGCGGAATGGGAACGCTGCTCGGCAACGACCCGACGCAGTTCCGGCGCACGCGCGAAACGCCGTGGGCCGCGGCGGCGCTCGACACGTCGTTCGGATCCTCGGCGTGGCTTTGCTGCTGCTCCGACTTCGCGGTCATGCGCAAGGGCTCGGTGATGTCGGTGTCGAGTCCGCGGCTCGTGTCGATGGCGATCGGAGAGAAGGTCGACGCGGAGGAACTCGGCGGCTGGCGCATTCACGCCGATTACACGGGCCTGATCGACCGCTTCACCGACACCGACGCGCAGGCGCTGCAGGAGATCCGCACGTTCCTGAGCTACCTGCCGTCGCACAACATGGAGCTGCCGCCTCGGTACCCCGTGGCGGCCGACGCGGCGCAGGACCAGGCCCCGATTCTCGACATCCTTCCGGAGAAGCGCACGCAGGTCTACGACATGCGCCGCATCCTCGAGATCGTCGTCGATCGCGGGAGCCTCTTCGAGCTGAAGCCGCGGTTCGGCAAGGCGGCGGTCACGGCGCTCGCCAGGCTCGGCGGAAAAAGCGTCGGCATCGTCGCGAACAACCCGATGACCGGCGGTGGTGCGCTCTCTGCCGAGGCGTGTCGCAAGATCGTCGATTTCCAGGTCCTCTGCGACAGCTTCAACGTCCCGCTCGTCCGCTTCATCGACACGCCGGGCTTCGTCGTCGGCAAGGACGCCGAGCGCAAGGGCGCGCCGGGTCTGATCATGAACATGATGAATGCGACGTCGCTCGTCACCGTGCCGAGCGTGACGGTGATCGTGCGCAAGGCGTACGGTCGCGCGTACGTCGCGATGGGCGGCGGTCGCCACAACGACGAGATGATCGCGTGGCCGACGGCCGAGGTGAGCTTCATGGACCCGACGTTCGCCACGACGATCGTGCACGGCTTGGCACCGGGCGACGACGGCTTCGACGATGCGCTGGCCCGGATCCGGAAGGACGTCGAGGTGTGGGACATGGCGACGATCTTCTCGCTGCAGAACATCGTAAAGCCGCAGGAGACGCGCGAGCACCTGATCCGGATGCTGGACGTGTATCGCGATCGGCGCGGCGCGGGCGTCGGACAGCATCTGATGCAGACATGGCCGACGAGCTACTGATGAACGACGCGGCAGCGCTCGTACGGCGCGCGCGGGAAGCAGGGCGGCCTGCGCTTGCCGAGCCGGACGGCAAGGCGCTGCTGGCCGCGTTCGGTGTGCGCGTGCCGCGCTCGGTCGTCATCCGCGACGGGACCGATATCACGTCGGCGTTGCGCGACGTGCCCGCGCCGTTCGCGGTGAAGGTCGTCTCGCCGGACGTGCTGCACAAAAGCGATGCCGGCGGCGTCGTGCTCGGTCTTTCGGGCGCCGACGACGTGCGGCGTGCGCTCGACGCCATGACGGCGCGCATGAACGCGCGCGGCGCCCGTATCGACGGCTTCGTCGTCGAAGAAATGCAGGCGCCCGCAACCGAAATCGTCGTCGGCGCGACGCGCGACCCGCAGTTCGGGCCGATGCTGATGGTCGGGCTCGGCGGCATCTTCGTCGAGATCCTGCGCGACGTCGCGTTTCGTCTTTGTCCCATCAAGGAGCGCGATGCGCGTGCGATGCTCGACGAGCTGCGGGGCGCCGCTCTGCTCGACGGCGCGCGCGGCCGGACCGCCGTCGATCGGGATGCGCTCGTGGAACTGCTCATGCGGGTGGGCGGCCCCAACGGACTCGTCATGAAGCTCGCCGACGACGTCGCCGAGCTCGACATCAATCCGTTGATCGCCGCCGGACGCGACCTGGTCGCTGTCGATGCGCTCGTCATCGTCGCGCCTGCGGCGACGAACGGGCCACGCGCTCCACGCATCCGGGAGGAGGAGCGCGCAGTCGTCGCACGTTTCGAGCCGCTGATAAATCCGTCGACGATCGCCGTGCTTGGCGCGTCGACCACGTCGACGACGATCGCCAACACGTTCATCCGGCGCCTCCGCGCGTTCGGGTATGCGGGGGCGATCTACCCGATCCATCCGACGGCGAGCGCGATCGAGGACCTGCCGTGCTACCGCTCGCTCGCCGAAACGCCGCAGCCGGTCGACTACGCGTACGTCGCCATCGGCGCGCGCGCGATTCCCGACGTATTGCGGGCCGCGAACGGCCGCGTGCGCTTTGCGCAGGTCATCTCGAGCGGCTTCGGCGAAGTGGAGGAGAGCGTCGCGCTCGAGGCCGAGCTCGCCGCCAAGGCGCGCGAAGGCGGGTGCCGGCTGATCGGTCCGAACTGCCTCGGACTCTACTCGCCGCGCGGCGGCGTGACGTTTCCCGCCGATGCGCCGCGCGACGTCGGCAGCATCGGTGTCATCTGCCAGAGTGGCGGGCTTGGCACGGACATCATCAAGCGCGGCAGCCATCGCGGACTGCGTTTCAGCGTCGTCGTCACGGCGGGCAACTGCGCGGACCTGACGCCGGTCGATCTGATCGAATTCCTGCTTGCCGATCCCGTCACCCGCGTCATCGGCCTCTACGTCGAGGACATCAAGGACGGGCGCGGCTTTTTCGAGCTGCTCGAAGCCAACGCCGGCCGCAAGCCGGTCGTGATCCTGTGGGGAGGCCGCACCCGCCAGGGGCGCCTCGCCGCGGCCTCGCATACCGGGGCGATCGCGGGCAATCGCGACGCATGGATCGCGTTGTCGAAGCAGACCTGCTTCGTGCTCGTCGACACTGTCGACCAGTTCATCGACGCGCTGCTCGCGTTCCAGTTCCTTCCGCTGCGCA
>Ga0070681_10000746_pt1 | contig 27005 bp, 22 predicted proteins | sample KBSC83BmetaG_FD_65650 | JGI IMG/M metagenome (GOLD analysis project Ga0070681, IMG submission 65650) | Corn rhizosphere microbial communities from Kellogg Biological Station, Michigan, USA - KBS C8-3B metaG | ecosystem: Host-associated > Plants > Roots > Rhizosphere | place: USA: Michigan...
GGCCGCGACATCGAGACCGCCATGCTCCAGCGCGGTGAGCGCCTGGGGGAAGCCGCCGGCGGCGATGAGTTGCACCTCGTCCGGCCGGATCCCGGCCGCGTCGAGGAGCATGAAGGCAAGCGCCTGGGTCGTCGATTGCGGCGTTGTGTAGCCGATGCGCTTGCCGCGGAAATCGGCAAGCGTCTTGATCGACGAGTCGGGGAGCGTTACCCAGAGGACCTCGGCCAAGGTGTTGACGGTTCCCGCGATGATGCGGATGTCGGCGCCGCTTCGGTTGGCGGCGAGGACGGCATTCGGGCCGGCCTCGCCGTAGGTGAGGTCGCCTCCGAGCAGGTTGCGAATGGTCGGCGCACCGCCCGGAGAGCTGCGGATGCCGGTCACATCGGCACCTTCCTCCTGGAACCAGCCTTTGGCGAGCGCAATCGCATAGGGCATGCCACCAGGGGCGACGCCGTATTGCGAGATCTCGATGTCCTCGGCGCCCGCCGAGACGATGCGACCGAGCAGCACGAGCGCGGTCAGCAGGATGAGCCGAGGCAAGTGCTTTTGCGGACGCCCCATCGCCGACCCCTCTTCATGACGGCCGAACCGTAGCGGGTCCATAGAAGCGGCATATAGTAGAAAATTGCTGGCCGTGACGACCTCGCGCGAGCTTGCTTCGCGGCTGCAAAATCGTCCTATCGGGCATTTCATGCTGTTGCCTAAGGTCGCCACGGCCGGCGCGGATTTATTCGTCGAACGTAAGGGAACAACAACATGGCGGAAGCCTATATCGTTGAGGCCGTACGCACCGCTGGCGGACGCCGCGACGGTAAACTCGCCGGATGGCATCCGGCCGATATGGCGGGCGAGATATTGAACGCGCTGGTGGAGCGTTCCGGCATCGATCCCGCAGCGCTCGACGACGTCATCATGGGGTGCGTCAGCCAGGTCGGCGAGCAGGCCTTCGCTCTGGGAAGGAACGCCGTCCTCGCCTCCAAACTGCCGGACAGCGTTCCGGCAGTGACGATCGACCGGCAGTGCGGCTCGTCGCAGCAGGCGATCCATTTCGCGGCCCAGGCGGTGATGTCCGGCACGCAGGATGTCGTGATCGCCGCCGGCGTCGAGAGCATGAGCCGCGTGCCGATGGGCAGCAATTTCCGGCTGCACGCCAAAGCCGGGATCGGCGTGGGACCCTGGAGCCGGCGAATTAAGGACAGATGCGGCGTCGAAGAGTTCAGCCAGTTCACGGGCGCGCAGATGGTTGCCGACAAATACGGTTTCAGCCGGGCCGAGCTCGACGCCTATGCGCTGGAAAGCCACCGGCGAGCTGCGGCAGCGACCAGGGCGAACGCCTTCGACGCCGAGATCGTTCCGCTGGAGATTTTCAGCCAGGACGGCAGCAGGACGCAGCACATACGAGACGAGGGAATCCGTTATGACGCCACGCTGGAGGGCATCGGATCGGTCAAGCTTCTCCAGGAGGGCGGCAAGATCAGCGCGGCCAACGCTAGCCAGATTTGCGACGGCGCGTCAGGAATTCTCGTCGTCAATGAGAAAGCGCTCAGGACGCATGGCTTGACCCCGCTGGCGCGGATCCACAACCTGACGGTGACCGGCGGCGATCCTGTCATTATGCTGGACGAGCCGATTCGGGCGACGCGACGCGCGCTCGAGCGCAGCGGCCTATCGATCGGCGAGATCGATCTCTACGAGGTCAACGAGGCGTTCGCGCCAGTCCCGCTCGCTTGGCTGCGTGAGATCGGCGCCGATCCGGCCAAGCTCAACGTCAATGGCGGGGGGATCGCCCTTGGGCATCCGCTGGGCGCCACGGGAACCAAGCTGATGGCGACATTGATCCACGCTCTGAGGGCGCGTAAGGGGCGCTACGGCCTCCAGACGATGTGCGAGGGCGGCGGCATCGCCAACGTGACGATCGTCGAGGCACTCTGACGCAGCATGCGGTGCGGGGTAGACACCAGGGTATAGCGCCGACGACGCTCGTACCGACCGCCGCAAAATCCTCCTATCACGCGTTTCATGCCGCCTCATAGGGTTGCCGCAGCCGAGCCATGTCCAGGTGCCGGTGGCAGCGGTGGGGCAAGGATGGAAAGAATCGAAAAGCCGTTGCAGCAGGGCAACCGTGCCATGGCTTGGGGCAGCGATCCGATCGCGGCGATCCTGCGCGAAGCCGGCTTCGAATACATCGCTCTGACGCCGGGCGCGAGCTATCGCGGCCTGCATGACAGCCTGGTCAACTTCCTCGGCAACGAGCGACCGAAGATGCTGCTCTGCATCCATGAGGAGCACGCGGTCGCCATCGCCCATGGCTACGCCAAGGTGACCGACAAGCCGATGGCGGTGGCTCTGCACAGCAATGTCGGGCTGATGCATGCGACGATGGCAATCTTCAATGCCTGGTGCGACCGGATGCCGGTCTTCTTGCTCGGCGCCAATGGCCCGATCGATGCGCGGCGACGGCGCCCATGGATCGATTGGATACACACCAGCCGAGACCTTGGCGGTCTGATCCGCGGCTACGTCAAATGGGACGACGAGCCGGCCTCGGTGGGCGCGGCGCTCGAGGCGATCCTGCGCGCACGGATCATTGCTTCGACGGCACCGTGCGGGCCGGTATTCGTCTGTCTCGACGCCGGGCTCCAGGAAGAGAGCTTGGCGAGCGAGCCGGCTCTCCCGCGGGTTGCGCGCTTCGCGCCGCCGCTGGCCGCGGAGCCCTCGGGCGCCGCCGTTGCAGAAGCGGCGCGACTGCTACGTGGTGCGGCGCGGCCGCTCGTCATGGTGGGCCGCGTCTCGCGGGGCGCGGAGAGCTGGAGACAGCGGATCCGACTCGCGGAGCGCCTTGGCGCCTGTGTCGTCACCGATCTGCGCACGCCGGCGTCTTTCCCGACGCGTCATCGCCTCCACCCGTACGCTCCCGGGATGTTTCCGACCGAGCAGACGCTGGCGGCGATGCGCCAGGCGGACGTCATCCTCAGCCTCGATTGGGTCGATCTCGGCGGGGCGCTGCATCAGGCCTGGGCGGGTGCCGACCCGCAAACCAAGATCATCCAATGCTCGCCAGATCAATACGTCCACGGCGGCTGGAGCATGGACTACCAAGCACTGCCGCCGTGCGAGGTCACCTTGCTGGCGACGCCCGACGCGACGGTACCGCTGCTCCTCGCCGCGCTGGGCGCCGCCGACGCGCCGGCCACGGCATGGCCCACGCCGCCGGTCGCGCTGGCCACGGCGCCGGCGATCGGCGGATCGCCGATTCCCATCCTCGATTTCGCGTCGGTCGTCACCGAAGAGCTGGCGCAACACAAGCCGTCCTATACGCATCTGCCCAATGGCTGGCCGGGAAGCGCGTGCGATTTCGCACACCCGCTCGATTTCCTCGGCTATGACGGCGGCGGCGGTCTCGGCGGCGGACCCGGACAGGCGGTGGGCGCCGCGCTGGCGCTCCGCGAGAGCGGACGCCTCCCGGTCTGCGTCACCGGTGACGGCGACTTCCTGATGGGGGTGACGGCGCTGTGGACCGCGGTGCATTACGGGATCCCGCTGCTCGTCATCGTTGCCAACAACCTGTCCTTCTTCAATGACGAGCTGCACCAGGAGCGCGTTGCGCGGCAGCGCAGCCGGCCGGTCGAAAATCGCTGGATCGGTCTCCGCATGGCCGATCCTCCTCTCGATATCGCCATGCTGGCACGTGGGCAGGGCGCGCATGGGCACGGTCCGGTCGACACCGTCTCGAGGCTGGCAACCGTGCTTCGGCAAGCGATCACAGAGGTCCGGCGCGGGGGTGTCTCCGTCATCGATGTTCGCGTCGCACCCGAGTACGATCGCGCCGCCTCGTCCGGCGTCCTCCGGCAATCCCAATGAATAGCGTCGTGCCGGGACGCCTCGCCGGAAAGGTCGCCCTCGTCACTGGCGCAGCCTCCGGGATCGGACGCGCCATGGCAGAGATGTTCGTCCGCGAGGGGGCGCGCATCGTGATCGCCGACATCGATCATGGGGCGGGCGAGAGTTTGGCCGTCTCGCTCGGCACCTCGGCGATCTTTCTTCCGCTCGACGTGACGAGCGAAGAACAATGGGTCGTCGCGCTCGATCGCGCGGTCGCAGCCTTCGGCCGCCTCGACGGGCTCGTCAACAATGCAGGCATCGTGTCGATCGGCAATGTCGAGAAAACCAGCCTCGCGGACTGGCGGCGCGTCCACACCGTCAATCTCGACGGCGTGTTTCTCGGCTGCAAGCACGCCATCCCGCTCTTGCGCAATGCGGGCGGCGGCGCGATCGTCAACATCTCGTCGGTGGCGGGATTGGTCGGTGACCCGACACTCGCCGCCTATTGCTCGAGCAAGGGCGGCGTCCGCCTTCTCACCAAGTCGGTCGCCCTACACTGCGCACGGCGCAAGGACGGCATACGCTGCAATTCGGTCCATCCGGTCTTTGCCGAGACACCGATGGTCGAGGTGCTCTTCGCCGGATCGCGCGACCCCGTCGCAAAGCGCAGCGCGCTCGAGGCCGCAGTGCCGCTCGGACGATTTGCGCGGCCCGAGGAGATTGCGTCCATGGCGCTCTTTCTCTTATCCGATGAGGCACGTTTCATCACCGGCGGCGAGTTCGTCGTCGATGGCGGGCTGACGGCGGGCTGAGCCGAGGTGGGGTAGCAGGCACAATATTCTACAAGAAGGCCCTCGCCTGCATTTGGCAGGCTCGGTGCGATAGGACGATCAGGGAGGAAGTGAAATGACAGACGTACGGTTGTCGAGAAGCATCGGTGCGATCACCGCCATCGGATTGCTCATCTTCGCGCAGGGGACTGCCGCGGAAGAGGTCGATTCGGCGCAATATGGCGTGGCGCCCGGCGGCATGCCGCTGGGGGTCGCTCTCGACAAAGGCTTCTTCAAGGAGTTCGGCGCGGACATCGACGCGGTCCGCAGCTCTCCAGGTGGCGGCACCGACATCCGCATGCTCCTCGGCGGCGATCTCCCCTACGCCGAATCCTCGCTCGGCGGTTTCATCGCAGCGGTTAAGAATGGAGCCGACCTCAAGATCGTCAGCGAGCCGGTTCACACCGTCTCAGAGGTCCTGTGGGTTGCCATGCCCAATACCACAATCACCTCGCTAAAGGACCTCAAGGGCAAGCGTATCAGCTTCTCCAATCCGCAGTCGACGACCCAAGCCCTCGACTTCCTGCTGGTCGAGGCGGCAGGCTACAAGCAAGACGAGGTCAAGCTGACGGCGACCGGCGGCTTCGCCCAAGGGCTGACGGCGCTCGAGAATGGCGGGGTCGATCTCGCGGTCATCGCCGAGCCGATGTTCACGTTGAGCAAGGGCAGGTACAAGCCCGTCTTCTGGGCAAGCGATGTTTTTCCGCCGATCAACAACGTCGTCGGCGTCTCGTCGACGAAGACCATCCGCGAGAAGCCGGAGCTTCTGCGCGGCATCATCGCCGGGCGTCGCAAGGCGGTGCAGTTCATGCGCTCGAACCGCGCCGAATCGGTCCCCATCATTGCCAAGGCCTATAAGACGGATCCCGCCGTCATCGCCGCCATCGTCGATCACATGCTGGATCATGGCAGCGTGAACGGCGTGCCGTATTGGGGCGAAGGCGACCTCAACTACGAGGATCTCAACAACATGGTGAAGGCCATGCGCCTGGTCGGCATTATCCAAGGCGAGGTCGATTGGACCAAGATCGTCGACGAGAGCTTTCTGCCCGACGACCTCAAGAGCAAAAAGTAGCATGGCGGCCATCCCGAGCTTTCAAGAACGCCTCGCCGCCAAGGGGCATCTCCTCAACGGCTATTGCGCGATGCCGGGCGCCTTCTCGACCGAGCTCTATGCCGGCCAGGGCTGGGACGCGGTGACCCTCGACCTTCAGCACGGGCTCATCGGGTATGAGGCCGCGGTCGCCATGTTGCAGGCGATCAGGGCGAGCGGCGTGCTGCCGCTCGTCCGCCTGCCATGGCTCGATCCCGGGCTCATCATGAAGATGCTCGATTCCGGCGCGCTCGGCGTCACCTGCCCGATGATCAACGATGCCGAGGCCGCCGAGCGACTCGTCCGCTGCTGCAAGTACCCGCCGCGCGGCGAGCGCAGCATGGGGCCGATCCGCGCCGCCGCCATCTACGGTGCCGACTACCCCGAGCGGGCAAACCGCCTAACCAGCGTGCTGGCGATGATCGAGACTGCCGAGGCGATCGAGAACATCGACGCGATCGCCGCGGTCGAGGGTCTGGATGGCATCTATATCGGCCCTGCCGATCTCGCCGTCTCGATGGGCAAGCCGGTGCAGCTCGACGCGCCCGACCCGCTGGTCGAGGCGGCCATAACGCACATTCTCGAGCGCGTCACGGCACGGGGCCTTGCCTGCGGTATCTTTGCGCCGTCGCCGGAGCGCGCCTGGGCGCTTGTCGAGCGCGGCTTCCGCTTCGTCACGCTGTCCTCAGACGCGCGCGCTCTCCTTGCCCAGACCTCCGCATGGGTCACGAGCTTCCGCAAGCTCGCCGGCGGCTAGCGTCCCGCCGCTACACGGTCGCCGCCCGCATCGCCTCCCAGACGCGGCGTGCCGTCGCCGGCATCTGCAGATCGGTGATGCCGAGCGGCGCCAGCGCGTCGAGCAGCGCGTTCATCACCGCCGGCGGCGCGCCGATCGTCCCAGCCTCGCCGCAGCCCTTGATCCCGAGGGGGTTGGTACGGCAGGTCACGACCTCCCACGAGAAGTCATAGTTGGGCAGATCGCCGGCGCGCGGCATCGCATAATCCATGAACGATGCCGTCAGCATCTGACCGGTATCGTCGAAGCGTGTCTCCTCGATCAGCGCCTGGCCGATGCCCTGGCCGATTCCGCCATGGACCTGACCAGCGAGGAGCAGCGGGTTGATGACCTGTCCGAAATCGTCGACGACCGTATAGCGGGCGATCGCGACCGTGCCGGTATCGCGGTCGACCTCCAACTCGCAGACATGGCAGCCATTCGGGTAGGTCGGCGCGTCGGGGAGGAATTCCGCCGCCCCGGCAAGCGGCGAGCCGGTGCGCTCGTGCGCAATGCGCGCCACCTCGACGATGCCGACGGCACGGTCCGTACCAGCGACGACATACCGTCCGTCCTCGAATGTGATGTCGACTGCGGCAGCTTCGAGGAGATCGGCGGCGATCTCCTTGCCTTTGGCGATCGCCTCGTCGCAAGCCGAGCGGGCCGCGACGCCGCCGACGGGGACGGAGCGCGAGCCGCCGGTGAAGCTCCCGGCCTTGAGCAGCGCGGTGTCGCCCTGGACGACGCGAATGCTCTCGAAAGGCACGCCAAGGCGCTCTGCTGCGATCTGCGAGTAGGCGGTTTCATGGCCCTGGCCATTGGAGAGCGTGCCGACGATGAGGGTCACCGTCGCGTCCGGCTCGAGCCGCGCGACCGCTGGAACGCCCGGTGCGCCACCGCAGCATTCGACGTAGTAGCTGATGCCGATGCCACGCAGCTTGCCGCGGGCGAGCGCCTCGTCCTTGCGCCGAGGCGCCCCATCCGCATCGGCCTGGGCCAGCGCACGCTTCAGCAGCGTTGCGAAGTCACCGCTGTCATAGGTATGGCCGAGCGCCGTCTTGAACGGCAGCTTCTCCGGCGCGATGAAGTTACGCAGCCGGATCGCGGCCGGCGTCATGCGCATTACCCTCGCCGCTTCATTGACCAGCCGCTCCACCATGTATGCCGCCTCGGGGCGTCCGGCGCCGCGATAGGCATCGACCGGCACCGTGTTGGTGAAAATACCTTCGACCTCGACCGATGCCGCGTCGAAGTCGTAGACGCCGACATGCATGCCCTGGCCGGCTGCCGTCGGGATATAGGGCCCGAACATCGAAAGATAGGCCCCCATATTGGCGAGTGTCTTGACACGAATGGCGAGGAACTTACCGCTGTCGTCGAGGGCGCATTCGGCACGGGTCAGGTTGTCGCGGCCGTGCACGTCGGCAAGAAAGGCCTCGCTACGATCCTCGATCCATTTGATCGGCCGGCCGAGACGCCGCGCCGCCCACAGGGCCATGACGTATTCGGGATAGAGGAACACTTTCATCCCGAAGCCGCCGCCAACGTCGCGACTGACGACGCGAAGCTTCTCGGGCGGAAAGCCCGGCAGGATCGCGCCGAGGATGGTGTCCTTAATCAGGTGCGGTCCCTGGCTCGAGACATAGAGGGTCAGGCTGTCGTCCTCGGCGTCGTGCTGGGCGATGGCGCCGCGCGTCTCCATCGAGTTCGGCACGATCCGGTTGTTGACGATCTCGACGCGGGCGACGTGCTGCGCTCGGGCGAAGAGCGCGTCGGTCTTGGCCACGTCGCCATCGCGCCAGACGAAGCTGCGATTCCCTGGCGCTTCGGGCCAGATCTGAGGGGCGCCGGGCGTCACCGCGGCGGCGAACTCGCAAACTGCGGGCAGAACCTTGTATTGGATGTCGATCATCTCGGCGGCATCGCGTGCGGCGGCCGGCGTCTCCGCGATGACAACCGCGATCATGTCGCCGACATGACGCACCCGCTCTGTCACGAGAACCGGACGCACCGGATCGATGAGATCGGGCGTAACGTGTGCCATGCAGGGGATGCGCGCCACCTTGTCGTGCTCAGCGTCTGCTCCCGTGAGCACGGCGACAACGCCCGGCGCAGCGCGCGCAGCAGCCGTATCGATTGCCTCGATAGTGGCATGGGCGTGCGGCGAGCGCAGAATATGAGCGTAAGCCTGGCCGGGCAGATTGACGTCGTCGAGGTAGCATCCGCTGCCCGTGAGAAGGCGGTGGTCCTCTTTCCGGCGAACGGCCTGTCCGATTCCGAACTTCATGGTTGCTCCTCCCGGTCGCGCTACGCGCGCTTGCCAGAAATCTTTTGTGCTTCCCGCCAAGCGACCTCGGCGATACCTCGCGTCCTCGATCCGTACTCTCGCGCCGCGGCGCTCGCAGCGCTGCCTTTCAGCGCCCGCTGCATGATGCCTTGGAGAATGGCCGCGAGTCGAAACATGCAGAAGATGACGTAGAACTCCCAATCCGCAGCTTCTTGCCCGGTTCTCTGGCAATAGCGGGCGACGAACTCCGCTTCGCTGGGCAGGCCGAGATCGACGAGATTGAGTCCGGCCAGCCCGCTCCATAGCGCCGGCGGCAGGCGCCAGATCATGCCATGGTAGGCGAAATCGACAAGGGGATCGCCAAGCGTGGACAGCTCCCAATCGAGCACGGCGACGATCCGAGGCTCGCTCGGGTGAAAGAGCATGTTCTGGATCTTGAAATCGCCGTGGACGACGGCGACGCGTCCCTCGCGCCGCGGCCTCGTCGGCAGCCAATCGATGAGCCCTTCCATCGCCTCGATCGGCTCAGTCTCGGAAGCACGGTATTGCCGGATCCAACGGTCCATCTGGCGGCGAAGATATTCGCCCGGCTTGCCGAAATCGCCGAGGCCCAGCGCCGCCGGTTCAAGATTATGTAGCGCCGCGTGTACCTGATTCATCTGATCGTAAACCGCAGCGCGCTCGTCACGCGCGAACTCCGGCAGCGCTGGGTCCCAGAAGATCCGGCCTGCGACGAACTCCATCACGTAGAATTCGCTGCCGATGATCGTCGTGTCGAGGCAGAGGGCAAGCGGCCGTGGCACCGGGACAGCGGTATTTTGCAACGCACAGAGGACACGGTATTCGCGGTCGATTGCGTGCGCCGAGGGCAGAAGGGAGCCGGAGGGCTTGCGCCGCACGACGTATTCTCTGCCGGCACGGTCGCGGACGAGATAGGTCGGGTTCGATTGCCCGCCCTCGAAACGTGCAATCTCGGTAATCCCGGCGAAATTCGGCAGGTTCCCGCGCAGCCATGCTTCCAAGGCAGCACAAGCCTCCCGCAACAGGTCACTCGGTACCAGTCGGAGAGCAACCAGCCGTGGCGAACTCATATGGCACCGCCGATCAGGCTGTCCACAAGGGCTCAGCAGCTCTGTCCGCGCCGGCCCGGTGATCAAACAAAAAGCGGCTCGGCGTCTTGCCGCAAACTCGTTTGAAGTGGCGAGTCATGTGGCTTTGGTCGACGAAGCCGACTTCCGAGGCAATCTCCGCGGCGGACTCGCCTTCCAGCAGCAGCTCGGCGGCGCGGGCAACGCGCAGCCCGATCAGATAGGCGTGGGGCGTGATGCCGAGATCACGGCGGAATGCCCGGATGATCCGAAAGCTATTCGAGCCGGTTTGCTCCTCGAGGACCCGCAGGGTGATTCGGCAACCATAGTTCGAGCGAATGAAGGCGATAGCGGCGGTCGTCAGTCCTTGCAGTCCACCCGTCGCACTAGGGGCCTGCTGAACCGAGCCGTTCGCCTGCCATGCCTGTGCATGCTCCATCCCCTTCCTCCCGAACGACCGCGTTCAAGCGTCGCAGCCTTCCGGACAAGGTCCGGGGTGGGGGTAAGGATCGCAAACCAAGATAAGTCATCCTCGCATCTAAAAAGCTGATGCAAGCCATTGTCCATGGTCCACCGCAAGCTTATGCTCCCGCCATGCAAGCAGGCGAACGCTATCGGTTGCCTCCTCTCAACGCCCTGCGCGCCTTCGAGGCTGCGGCACGGCACCTCAGCTTCACGCATGCGGCTCAGGAGCTCTGCGTTTCTCAGGGCGCGATCAGCCGTCACATCCAGCTGCTCGAAAGCTCGCTTGGCGTCACGCTGTTCGAGCGTCGACACCGTCAGGTGATCTTGACGCCCCAGGGCGAGAACTATCAAAGCGCCATCCGCAGCGCCTTCGAGGCAATTGACGAGGCGACGTCGCAGATCCGGCCGCAGGTGCGGTCCGACACCCTGAAGATCCGCCTGCTGCCGACCTTCGCGATGCGTTGGCTCGTGCCGCGGCTAGCGCATTTCAGCGCCGAGAACCCCGGCGTTACGGTGCGCATCAATACAGCACATCACCACGGCGATTTCGATCGCGAGGATATGGAGGCGGCAGTCGAATACGGCAATCCGCCCCGCCATGATCTCGTCGTCGAGCGGCTGTTCGGCGAGGTTCTGGTCCCGATCTGCGGCCCCAATCTCGCCAACGGGAGGCCATTGCCGCGCCATCCGCGCGAGCTTGGCCAACACATCCTGCTGCATTCCCTGCATCGTCCGGATTTCTGGCGGCAGTGGCTCGATCGCGCGGGTATCGACGGAATCGCGGTCGATAGCGGGTTGCGCTTCGAAAATTCCGGACTCTGCTACCAGGCAGCGATCGACGGCCTCGGCATCGCGATAGCCCATGTCGCCTTCGTCCGCGAGGATCTCGCGCGCGGCCGGCTAGTGATTCCTTTCCACCTGCCCATGCGTAACGATAGCGGCTACTACCTCGTCTATCCGCAGCGCCAGTTGCGGCACCCGAAGCTGCGCGCCTTCCGTCAATTCCTGCTGCGCGAAAGTGCCGAGACCGAGCGCCTCATGACCGCAGAATTCGATCCCGAGGCGACGCTCGACGACGCGCTCCTAGCCAGGTGACGATCTCTGCCTCGCCGCGTACGTCGGCGAGCTTGGCCGCGATGTCGAACAGGTTTGCCTGATGCTGGGCCGCATCGCGGTCGCCGACCGCCTCGCGGACGACGATCCCGGCAATCCCATTGAGAAGCGCGTCCATCGCGGTGGCACGAATGCAGCCGCTTGTCGTCAGCCCGGCGATGAGAAGGGTATCGATGCCGCCCTCCCGCAGCCGTTGCGTAAGATAGGTCGCGAAGAAAGCGCTGGGATAGCGCTTGACGATCACGACCTCGTCCGCGGCGGGAGCCAGCGCAGGCACGATAGCGGCGAGCGGGGAACCCGGTCGCAATAGATCGAGTGCCGGAACCTTGCGGCGATAGAGTCCGCGGTCGACGCCATCGCCGGTGAATTCCTGGCGGGTGAAGATGACGGGCACGCCGTTCGCGCGCGCGAGGTCGCGAAGGCGACGCATGCCCGCCAGCGCATCCTCGACGCCGGCGTAGAGTGGCGACGTGCGATCGAAGTAGGCCACGACGGGATCGACGATGAGCAGAGCCGGTGCACTGCCGAACCCAACCTGCCCGAGAAAGCCGGCCTGCCGATAGTCATCGTCCGGCATCAGGTCAGCCACGGCGGTGCAAGCGCTTGTCGATGACGAGGAAGAGCGCGTTGGCGAGTACCGCGAAAACGACGATCAGCAGGGTTAGCGACATAATGAGCGTCACGGAGTTGAGCCCGATGGCCTGCATCAGCATGTAGCCGAGGCCGGCGCGCGAGCCGAACATCTCGCTCAGCAGGGTCCCGATCAGGGTCAGCGAGAACCCTACGCGCAAACCGGTGAAGATTTCCGGCAACGCCGCGGGCATGACCACGGTCGTCATCAGCTGCCAATAGGACAGGCCCAGCGTCCGCGCCATCTTGAGCAGCACGGGCTTGATGGTCGCAACCGCGTTCATCGTGAAGATGACGACCGGCACGATGCCGTGGATGACGCCGAATACCACCTCGGCGGCCATGCCGATGCCGAAGAACAGCAGGATTACCGGGTAGAACGCGACCTTCGGCACTGTGTAGAAGGCGACGAGGACCGGCTCATACGCTTCGCCGAGCAGACGGTTCAGCCCGAGTACGAGGCCGAGCGTGAGGCCGCCGACCATTGCAATGATCAGCGCCACGCCGAAGGCGCGGAACGTCATGTAGACGTTCGGCCAGAAATCTGCCGAGCCGAGCAACTCGATTGCATACCGGATCGTCGCGATCGGAGGCGAGAGCGCGACCTCGCCCGCGAATTCGTAGAGAATCTGCCAGACGAGGATGAGGAAGGCGACGAGCAGCAGCGTGTCGACGAAGCCGACGATGCGCCGGGGCCGATCGACGATGGCGCTCATCGGCCGCCACGGCGCTGCAGGATCGAGCGCTCCCAGGAGTAGAGGAAGAGGTTAACCGTAGAGACGAAGAGGATGATGAAAAGAATGAGCGAATAGAGGATGACGTTGTCGAAGTTGTTGTACGCGAAGGAGATCTGATAGCCGATCCCGGCGCTCGCCAAGATAAACTCGGAGCCGACGACACCGATGAACGCATAGGCGATGGCTAGCTTCACCCCGGTGAAGATGTGCGGGGCGGCCGAGGGCAGGATGATGAAGAGCACCGTTGCGCCGCGGCCCATCTGGTGGGTGCGCGCCATCTTTCGCAGCACCGGCGGGACGCGGTCGAGGCCGTTCAGCGTGTTCACGATCATTGCGACGACCGCATAGAGGAAGCCGATGATGACTTTCGGGATGTCGTTCAGCCCGAACAATACGATGAACAGCGGGTAGAACGCCCAGACCGGCACGGCATAGTAGCTGGCGAAGAAGGGATCGAGGGCCCGCCGCAATCGCGGCACGGCGTGGAGCAGGGCGCCGGCGAGAAAGCCGATGAGGATTGCAGCGGTGACAGCGATGGCGACGCCGCTCAGCGTCGTCTCGAGATCGGGCAGGAGTGCGCCGCTGATGAGCAGCCGATAGAGGCCCAGCGCCATCGTGGTCGGCGGGATCATCGTGAAGTTGGGAATGACGCCGAGGCGGCAGAGGATCTCGAGGAGCACGACGAAGCCGAGAACGGTCGCCAACCGCAGGAGCAGCGCCGGCCTCATGCTGCCGCAGTCCGGTAGCCCAGCGCCTTAAGCGATTCGTCGCGCAGCAGCGACCAGAGATGACTCGTCAGGCGGCCGAAATCCTCGTGCGCCGCGATGCGGCTGTCGCGCTCGCGCGGCCAGCCCGTCTCGACGATTTCAAGAAACCGCCCGGGGCGGGCGGACATGACGCCGACCCGGTCGGACAGCATCGCCGCCTCGTCCAGCGCGTGGGTGATGAGGAAGACGGTTGCCCCGGTTTCACGCCACAACTTCAGCACCTCGTCGCCCATGAGAAGGCGCGTCTGTTGGTCGAGGGCGCCGAACGGTTCGTCGAGCAGGATCAGGCGCGGTTCCAAAACCAGCGTACGGGCGATGCAGACGCGCTGACGCATGCCGCCGGAGAGTTGAGCCGGATAGGCCCGCGCGAAATCGCCCAGACCCATCAGCCTCACGACGTCGTCGACGCGACGCTTGATCTCGCCTGGCATGGCACCGCGGCGACGCAGTCCAAAGGCGATGTTGTCCCAGACCGTCAGCCAAGCAAGGGTGGAATCCTCCTGGAACACGACGCCGACGCCCTCGGGCACCTGGCCGGCAATCGCTTTGCCCTCGAAGCTGACGGTGCCGTCGCTCGCCTCGGCCAGCCCGGCGATGACCTCCAGCAGGGTGGACTTGCCGCAGCCGGAGGGTCCGACGACGGAGAAGAACTCCCCCTTCGGAAGATCGAGGTCGAGCGGGCCGAGCGCATGTACCGGCCCCGCAGCGCCGCGCTCATAGATGCGGGTGACGTTGCGCAGGACGACCTGTGGGGTGCGCGGCTCTTCCATCAGGGTTTTCCCTTCTTGAGGTCCTCCGGCAGGAAGCTCTCATCGACCATCGTGCTCCAGTCCGGCTGGCTCGTCAGCAGGCCGACCAACGTCATGGCATGGGCCATGTTGTTGAGATCTTCGTAGTTGAAGGCACCGGGTCCCCAGTACGGCACGTTGCCGACCCCGCCTTTGTCGATGAGCGTGCTCATCACCTGTTCGGTCAGGCCCGGATCGAGCTTGTAAGTCTTGGCAATGATTGCCGCCGCCTCACCACGGTTCGCGGTCATGAACGCGACCGCCTTGCGCCGCGCCGCGATGATGCCGCGCACCACCTCCGGCCGCTCGCGGGCGACCTTGCCCGAGGTGACGCCGACGACGTTGCAAATCGGCGGGAACACATCCCGCGCATAGATGACGGGCTGGTACTTCCCTTTGGTCAGGCTGTAAGTCGGCTCGACCATGACGGCGAGGTCGACGCCGCTGCTCTCGAGGGCAGTGAGCGACGCGCCGAAGCTGCCGGCCGCGATCATCTTGACGTCGTCCTGCTTGAGTCCGGCCTTCTCGAGCAGCCAGAACTCGAGAGCTTGGGTCGTCGATTGCGGGTTGGTAAAGCTGATACGTTTGCCCTTGAGGTCCTGCAGTGTCTTGATCGGGGAACCAGGCATGGTCACCCACAGCACCTCGGACACGGTGTGGACGTTGTCGCTGACAATCTTAAGATCGGCGCCTTTCTGGATGGCGGCGACAACACCGGCCAGGGAGGATTCCGTATATGGCAGGTCGCCGCCCAGTAGCATACGCACGTCGGTGCCGCCGCCCGGCGAGCTACGCACCGCGTCGATATTGAGCCCGGCTTCCTTGAAGTAGCCTTTCTCGAGCGCCACGGCGAACGGCATGCCGTTGGTCGCCACGCCGTAATTCGCCACGTCGATCTCCTCGGCGTGGAGAGTGGCAAGGGGCACCAGCAGCAAGGCCAGAGCGGCGCCCGCATGTCGAAGGCTCATGGCACTCCTCCCAATATCGTTCTTGTGTGCTGATTGTTGCAGTCTTTGCAGCACTCAGCCCTTAGCTTCTAGTAGGAAATTGCACGCGGGTGCGATGCGCGGCCTGGCAACTGCCCTTTCTTCCGCAGCGCTTCCAACGCGCCCCTTGGATTTGCAAATTTATCCTATTCCAGCTGTTTGCCGCATCGCTAGTTTCGCCGGCATTGGAAACCAGCCTGCGAGCAGAGCGATGACGCTTGGCGAAACGATGTTCGACAAGATCTGGCGGCAGCATGTCGTATGCGAGCTGGCCGACGGCGTGCACCTCCTGCATGTCGACCGCCACGTCATACAGGAGACCACCTGCGCGCAGAGCTTCGCCGGCCTCGACAAGGCTGGGCGGCGGACGCGCGATCCCGATCTGACCTTCGCCGTCGTTGACCACATCGTGTCGACCGCACCGGGTCGCACCGGTGAAACCTTCGAAGGTGGTCGCGAGCTCGTGCACCTGATGCGCAAGAATTGCCCGGCCCATGATATCGAGCTCATCGATGTCGACCATCCCTGGCAGGGCATCGTCCATATCATCGCGCCGGAATTGGGAATTGCGTTGCCCGGCGCGACCCTGGTCTGCGGCGACAGCCACACCGCGACCTCCGGTGGCGTCGGCGCCTATGCGTGGGGTATCGGCACCAGCGAGGTCCAGCATGTCCTGGCGACGCAGACGATCGTGCAGCGGCGCCCGAAGGCTATGCGCGTCTCGTTCGAGGGGAGGCTCGGCCCAAGCGTCCATCCCAAGGATCTCATCCTCTACCTGATCGGTCAGGTCGGCATTGCAGCGGGTCGCGGCTATGTCGTCGAATATGCCGGCTCCGCGATTCGTGCCATGCCGATCGAAGGACGCCAGACGATCTGCAACATGTCTATCGAGCTTGGCGCTCGCGCCGGCTTCGTCGCGCCGGACGATACGACCTACCAGTATCTCAACGGCCGGCCCTTCTCGCCGCAGGGCCGGCTGTGGGACGAGGCGCTCGCCGCCTGGCGGAGTCTGCCGAGTGATCCCGACGCGACCTTCGATCGCGAGGTCACCATCGATTGCCACAAGATCCGGCCGCAGATTACCTGGGGAACGACGCCACAAGACGTCATCGCCGTCGACGAGCGGATCCCCGACCCTGCGGCTATCGCCGATGGCGACCGCCGCGCCGCGATCACACGTTCGCTGAGCTATCTTGGACTTGAGCCTGGCAAGCCCATCGAGGGCACGCCGATCGACGTCGCCTTCATCGGCTCATGCACCAACGCACGGCTCAGCGATCTCGCAGCGGCGGCGGCCGTTGCGCGCAACCGGAAAGTAGCGCCCGGCGTGCGGGCGCTGGTCGTGCCCGGATCGGCACAGGTCAAGCGTGCGGCTGAGGCCGCCGGCCTCGACAAGATCTTTCTCGAGGCCGGCTTCGAGTGGCGCGAGGCGGGTTGCTCAATGTGCGTTGCAATCAACGACGATCAAGTCGGACCTGGCCAGCGCTGCATCGCCACCTCCAACCGCAACTTCGAGGGGCGGCAGGGCCCGCAGAGCCGGACCCATCTCGCAAGCCCGGCGAGCGTCGCCGCTGCCGCAGTGGCCGGATCGATCGCCGATGTCCGAAAGCTGGCGCACTGAGCGGAGAGAGAGTTATGGAAAAGTTTGCCCGCATCACCGGGATCGCCGCAGCCTTTCCCAAGGCCAATATAGACACCGATGCGATCATCCCCGCGCAATGGCTGCGGTCGCTCGGCACCGATCTCGGCAAAGGGCTGTTTGCCGGCTCGCGCTATGATCCAGCGGGCAAGGAGAATCCCGACTTCATTCTCAATCGTGCGCCCTATCGCGACGCCAAGATCATCGTCGCGGGGCCCAATTTTGCTTGCGGCAGTTCGCGCGAGGGCGCGGTCTGGGCATTGCAGCGCTTCGGTATACGGTGCGTCGTCGCGCCGGGCTTCAGCGATATCTTCTTCGAAAACGCGTTCAAGAATGGTCTGCTCCCTGTGATTCTACCGGACCGCGACGTTCAGGAACTCCTGGACTTCCTTGAGACGACCAATGACCCGTCCCTCACCGTCGATCTCGAGCGTCGCGTCATCGAGACGCTGCAAGGCCGCACCATCTCCTTCACCATCCCGGAGGCACGACGGACGGCACTGCTGGAAGGGCTCGACGAGATCGGCCAGACCTTGCGTCAAGAGGCCGAGATTGCCGCATTCCAGGCGCGCGACCGCGAGGCGCGGCCGTGGATTCATCGTCGCGAGCGCGGCCTCGTTGCGAAAGCGAGGGGCTAAGATGGCCGGGCACAAATCCCTTCGCCAGATCGCCGCCGAAGAGCGGCCTCTCGTGACGCCGGTGGCGCACGACGCGTTGGCCGCTCGCCTCATCGCGCGCGCCGGCTTCAAGGCGATCGCGATCGGCGGCTCATCGATGCTGGCGGCGCGCTACGGCCTCCCCGATCTTGGCCTGGCCGCGCTGGGCGAGATGGTCGACGGCGCGCGCGAGATCGTCGCGGCGACCGATCTTCCATGCATCATCGACGCCGATGATGGCTATGGCGACGTGAAGAGCGTTGCGCGAACGATGGAGCTCTATCAACGGCTCGGCGTTGCCGCGATCATTCTCGAGGATCAGGCGCGTGACGCCAAGCAGCCGGGCGACGCCAAGGCACGCGGGCTGGTACCCGAGGCAATCGTCGAGCAGAAGATTGCCGCCGCCGGCGCAGCGCGGTCCGATCCAGACCTTCTCATAATCGCCCGCACGGACTCTTATGGTGTCGAGGGGCTCGATGGCGCCTTGCGTCGCGGTGAGCGCTATTTGAAGGCAGGTGCCGACGGGATCTTCATTCCGGCGATCGCAAAGCCCGAAGAGATCGAGCGTGCAGGCGCCGCGTTCCGCGGCACCTACCAGATGATCGTCATGAGCGAGGGCGGGAAGACGCCATGGCTTTCGCCCGGCGAGCTGCACGGTATGGGCTACAGCCAAGTCGCATACCCGAGCTATGTCGTGCTGCGCAGCGTGCTGGCCATCGAGAGCGCGCTCGCCGATCTCAAGAGCATCGCCCAAGGTAGGAAGTCGCCCGTCGCTTGGCCCGATTACGACCGTGCTCGAGCGGTCTTTCAGGACGCCGTACGGCAGCAACAATGGGAAGAGTTCGAGCTACGTCATGGTCGGGCGTGATGCGACGACGCCGGTCGGCGTCACGCTCGACGACAAGTACACGCTGGATCGCGGCCGCATCTATCTGACCGGCATCCAAGCGCTCGTGCGGCTACCGATGATGCAGCGCCAGCTCGACCTTGCGGCGGGACTCAATACCGGCGGCTTCATCTCGGGCTATCGCGGCTCGCCGCTTGGCGGTTACGACACCGCCCTCTGGGCGGCACGGAAGCATCTCGAACGCGCCAACATCCATTTCCAGCCGGGCCTCAACGAAGACCTCGCGGCGACATCGCTCTGGGGAAGCCAGCAGATCGGGATGTTTCCCGGCGCAACGGTCGACGGCGTATTCGGCATTTGGTACGGCAAAGGGCCGGGCGTCGACCGTTCGATGGACGTCCTGAAGCACGCCAACCTCGCCGGCACTTCGCCGCGTGGCGGCGTTCTTGCCATTGCCGGCGACGATCATGCCTGCCAGTCATCCTCGATCCCGAACAGTAGCGACCAGGTCCTGGTCGCGGCGATGATCCCGGTGCTCAATCCGGCAAGCCTGCAGGACTATCTCGACTTCGGTCTCTTCGGCTTCGCCCTCTCTCGCTACTCGGGTTGCTGGGTCGGCTTCAAGGCAGTCGGGCAGACCGTCGAGAGTTCGGCCTCCATTATGGTGGACCCGGACCGCTCGCGCTTCGTCCTGCCGGAGGATTTCGTCATTCCGGCCGGCGGTCTTGGAATCCGCTGGCCCGATCCGCCGCTCGAGCAGGAGGCGAAGCTGCACGGCGCCAAGATGGACGCTGTCGCCGCCTTCGCCAGGGTCAATCGCGTCGACCGGATCATGCTCGACTCGCCCCGGCCGCGCCTTGCGATCTTCACCACCGGCAAAGCCTATGCCGATGTCCGCCAGGCGCTCAGCGATCTCGGGATCGACGACGCCCGCGCCGGCGCGCTGGGCCTGCGTCTCTACAAGATCGGCCTGGCCTGGCCGCTCGAACCCGAAGGCGCGCGCCACGCCGCCTCGGGCGTCGAGGAGGTGCTCGTCGTCGAGGAGAAGCGCCCGCTGATCGAGGATCAACTGGTCAAGCTGCTGTACCGGGTAGACGCATCGCGACGCCCCGAGGTGGTCGGCAAGCGCGACGAGACCGGAGGAGCCCTGCTGCCGAGCGTCGGTGAGCTCGACCCGGTCGTCGTGGCGCAGGCCGTCCTCGCGCGCTTGAGCCGCCTGCACGGCGATCTGCCGGAGCTGGCGCAACGCCTCGCCGTCATCGAGGCCTACCAGCGAAGCGCGACCGCGCCCGGCACCGGCGCGGCGCAGCGCTTACCCTTCTTCTGCGCCGGTTGCCCCCACAATACCTCGACAAAGCTGCCGGACGGCAGTCGTGCGACGGCCGGTATCGGCTGCCACGGCATGGTCATGTGGATGCCCTATCGCCATACGGCGATGACGACGCATATGGGCGGCGAAGGCTTGATGTGGGTCGGCCAGGCGCCGTTCACCAGCGAGAGCCACGTCTTCCAGAACCTCGGGGACGGCACCTATACGCATTCGGGCTCGCTGGCGATCCGCGCGGCGGTGGCTGCCGGGGTCAACATCACCTACAAGGTGCTCTACAACGATGCCGTGGCAATGACCGGCGGGCAATTGCCGGAAGGCCACATGTCGGTGCCGCAGATTGCCCGTCAGCTCGCCGCCGAGAACGTCCAGCGCATCGCCATCGTGACCGACGAGGTCGACAAGTACCCTGTGGGTGCGAACTTCCCGCCGGGCGTCGCCATCCGCCATCGCGACGAGCTCGACGCGGTGCAGCGCGAGCTGCGCGCGGTTCCCGGCGTCACGATCCTGATCTACGACCAGACCTGCGCCGCCGAGAAGCGCCGCCGGCGCAAGCGCGGCAGCTTCCCCGATCCTGACAAGCGCGTCTTCATCAACGAAGCCGTCTGCGAGGGTTGCGGCGATTGCTCCGAGCAGTCGCACTGCATCGCCGTAGTACCTCTCGAAACCGAGCTCGGGCGCAAGCGGGCCATCGATCAGTCGAGCTGCAACAAGGATTTCTCCTGCCTTAAGGGATTCTGCCCGAGCTTCGTCACCGTCTATGGCGGCACACCACGGCGATCCAGCGTCGAGCAGCCTTCGGCCGGGCTGCCGCCGCTCGCGGAGCCGACCCAGCCGTCGCTCGACCAGCCCTACAGCATCCTCGTCACCGGAATCGGCGGCACCGGAGTCATTACCATCGGAGCGCTGCTCGGGATGGCGGCGCATCTCGAAGGCAAGGCGTGCTCGATCCTCGATTCGACGGGGCTCGCGCAGAAGAACGGCGCAGTGATGAGTCACATCCGACTCGCGATGAATCCTGACGATCTGCACTCCGTGCGCGTGCCGATCGGCGGCGCGCAGCTGCTCCTCGGCTGCGACATGGTGGTCGCGGCGTCGCCCTTCGCCCGGTCCCGGCTCGGCAGCGGGACGTCTGCCGTGCTAAACAGCCACGTCGCGCCGACTGCGGCGTTCGTCACGAACGGCGACGCCGATCTCGAGGTTCAAGCGTTGCAGCGGATCCTCGGCGAGGCGGTCGGCAAGACGGTCGATTTCGTCGACGCGACACGCCTGGCGACGCGCCTCGCCGGAGACGCCATTGCAAGCAACCTGCTGATGCTCGGCTATGCGCTCCAGCGGGGCCTCGTGCCGCTCAGCCTGGCGGCGATCGAGCGGGCGATCGAGCTCAACGGCGTTGCCGTCGCGGCGAACAAACGGGCGCTCGCGCTCGGCCGTCTCGCCGCGTATGACCGCGGCTCCATCGACCGGATGGTCGGCGCGCCACCCGCGCCCGCAACGGCCGAGCCGCACCTCGATGAGCTTGTCGAACGCCGCGCTCGCGACCTCGTCGCCTATCAGGACGAGGCCTACGCCGCGCGCTATCGTCGCATCATCGCCGAGGTTGCGGCGGCCGAGCTGAGGCAGCTGAAGGGGCACCAGGATCTGGCCAAAGCAGCGGCCTCGTCCCTGTTCAAGCTGATGGCCTATAAGGACGAGTACGAGGTCGCGCGCCTTTACACCGACGGCGACTTCCTCGCCAAGCTGCGGCAGCAATTCGAAGGCAAGCTTCGTCTTGGCTTCCATCTCGCACCGCCGCTCTCGGCGCAGCGGGATCCGACGACCGGAGAGTTGAAGAAGCGCGAATTCGGTCCTTGGGTCTTCTCGCTGTTCAAGCTGTTGGCGCGCATGAAGCGGCTGCGCGGCAGCGCGTTCGATGTCTTTGGCTACACCGCGGAGCGGCGTGTCGAACGGCGCCTCGCCGAGGAGTATGAGGCGACGCTGCGGCGGTTGATCGATCGTCTTTCTCCCGCCAATCACGCAGTCGCCGTGGAAATTGCTCGCCTTCCCCTTAAGATTCGAGGCTATGGCCACGTCAAGGAGCGCAACCTCGTCAGCGTGCGGGCGGAGGAGGCGAGCCTCTTCGCCGCTTTCGATCACCCGGCGCAGAGCGTCGCCGCCGAATAATCCCCATCGGGAGTGGAGCCACCATGGAGTTCACGAGGACGGGCGCATGAGCGAACGACGCCGGACCGTGGCTCACATCGCGCACGCTTGAGCGGCGATGGCAAACCCAATCGTCGATCGCCGCGATCTCAGTTTCTTGCTCGACGAAGTGCTCGCGGTCGAGACGCTGACGCGGCGAGCCCGCTTCGCCGAGCATAGCCGCGCGACCTTCGATGCGGTCCTCGACACCGCCGAGCGCCTCGCCCAAGCCGAGTTCGCGCCGCACAATCGACGCTCGGACGAGGAGGAGCCGCGTTGGGACGGTAGCGTCGTCACCATCATCCCGGAAGTGAAGGCGGCGCTCGACGCCTTCTCGGGTGCCGGCTTCATGGCGATGCGCGCGGATCTCGAAGACGGCGGCATGCAGCTGCCGGAGACGATCGTGCAGGCGGTCATGGCGGTCTTCATGTCCGCCAATATCGCGACGACGGCCTATGCGATGCTGACCCAAGCGGCGGCCAATGTGATCGCACGCTTTGCAGCGCCAGAGCAGAGGGCAGTCTGGCTGCAGCCGATGCTCGAAGGCCGGATCTTCGGAACGATGGCGCTGACCGAGCCGCAGGCCGGCTCTTCGTTCGCCGATATCCGTACCAGCGCCGAGGCTGCGGGCGACGGCACTTGGCGCATCGTTGGCTCAAAGATCTTCATCTCTGGCGGCGCGCACGAGCTCAGCGACAATATCGTGCATCTGGTGCTTGCAAGATCAAGGGAACGCAGGAGCGGCCGACGCCACCGGGCGTCAAGGGCATCTCCCTCTTTCTCGTGCCAAAATATCTGCCCGGTCGGCAGGGCGGCCGCGGCGCGCGCAACGGCGTCGCACTGGCCGGGCTCATTCACAAGATGGGCTATCGCGGCACTGTCTCGACGATGCTGAATTTCGGCGAGAGGCAACCCTGCACCGGCTGGCTCGTGGGCGCCCCGCATGAAGGTCTCGCCTGCATGTTTCACATGATGAACGAGGCGCGGATCGCGGTCGGACTGGGCGCGGCAATGTTGGCCTATGCGGGATATCGCCATTCGCTCGATTACGCCAGGACTCGGCTGCAGGGGCGGCCACCAAGCGCCAAGGACCCGGCGCGGCCACCAGTTCCACTCGTGGCGCATGCCGATATCCGACGCATGCTGCTTACGCAAAAAGCATATGCGGAGGGCGGGCTCGCGCTTTGCCTCGTTGCCGCCAGGCTTGTCGACGAGGCGAAAACCGCGGAGGCGGCTGACGACCGGCGCCGAGCGGCATTGCTTCTCGACGTCCTCATCCCGATCGTCAAAGCCTGGCCGTCCGACTACGGCATCGCCGCCAACCAGCACGCAATTCAGATTTTTGGCGGCTACGGCTATACTCGCGACTATCCGGTCGAGCAGCTGTTGCGCGACAACCGCCTGAACCCGATCCACGAAGGCACCAACGGCATCCAGGCGCTCGATCTGCTCGGCCGCAAAGTGCGGATCTATGGCGGGGCCGCGTTCGATGCGCTCGCCGCGGCCATACGCGAGACGAGCGCTGCTGCCGCCCGGCACGAGGACCTCGGTGAGGCCGGAATAGCTCTCGCTCTTGCCCTGGATCGCGCCGTGCTGACCACGAAGAGGCTGACTGGCGCTTCCGAAGGGGACCGCGAGCGCATGCTTGCCAATGCGTCGCTCTATCTCGACATGCTCGGCCGCGTCGTCCTCGGTTGGACCTGGTTGCGCCAAGGACTGGCCGCAGCCGCGCGGCTTGCTCATGAGGCGGCGCCGGACGCACGCGATTTCTACCGCGGCAAGCTCCACGCCTGCCGGTGGTACATGCGCAACGAGGTCCCTCTTGTCGCGCATCAATGCGCGTTGCTCGATGAGCTCGAGGCAACTGCTTTCGAGATGCAAGACGAATGGTTCTGAACCGGAGGCAGGCCGCAATGGGTGAAAAAATCGGAGTCGTCGGTGCCGGGTTGATGGGAGCGGAGCTCGCGCTCGTCTATGCGCTGGCAAATCACGAGGTTTTGCTCCACGACCGCAGCGATGAGATCCTTGCGGCGGCCATGCGTCGCCTCGAAGGCATTCTGGAGAAGGGCGTCGCGCGCGGCTTCTACAAGTCTGAAGAGACGGCTCCTGCACTCGCGCGCATAGCGACGACGACCGATCTGACGCACTTTGCAGATTGCGACATGGCGATCGAGGCAGTATTCGAGCAGGAGGACGTGAAGGCAGAGACGTGGCGCCGCCTCGACGCGATTTGCCGGCCCGGCTGCCTCTTTGCCAGCAATACCTCAAGCATCTCTATTACCGTGCTCGCCTCCTATGTCGGTGCCGGGCGTCGCCCCCGCTTCATCGGCACGCATTATTTTTCGCCGGTGTCGCGCATGAAGCTCGTTGAGGTAATCCCGGGTCTCGAGACGGCCGAGGAGACGGTCGAGGCGGCGATGCGGCTCTGCCGCGCAGCCGGCAAGACACCGATCCGCGTCAAGGACGTGGTCGGTTTCGCGGTGAACCGCGTCCTCCACGCCCTCGTCATCGAGGCGATTCGTCTCGTCGACGAAGGCGTGGCGACGCCCGAAAACATCGATGCCGCCTGCAAGCTCGGGCTCGGGCACCCGATCGGTCCCTTCGAGCTGATGGACGTGACGACATCCAGCCTCTGTCTGCAGGTTCACGAGATTCTGCACAAAGCCTATGGCGAGCGATTCCGCCCACCTGCGTTGCTCGAGCAGCGGGTGAAAGCCGGCTATGTCGGACGCAAGGTGGGGAGGGGCTGGCTTCCCAATCGCTAAATCGGCGACGTCGAAAGGGACCGTCTCACGTCGGAGCCGCTTACACGGGCCCATACCATCCTGCGATCGGACGAAGCTTCACGAGGGCGGAACGCTCTTGAACGGAAGGAAATGTGATGATCCTTGAAACCTCTGAGAAGACGAGGGAGCTGCAAGTCCGATTGTTGGCGTTCATGGACGAGCAGATCTACCCCAACGAGGAACGTTTCTATCGCGAATCCGAGGATCTCGGACCGTGGAAGATTCAGCCCGTGATCGAGGAGCTGAAGCCGAAGGCGCGAGCGGCGGGGCTCTGGAGTCTCTTCCTTCCGCCTTCGGCTTCGGACACTGGGCTCAGCAATCTCGAATATGCGCCGCTTTGCGAGATCATGGGGCGATCGCACCTCGCGCCGGAAGTCTTCAACTGTTCGGCACCCGACACCGGCAACATGGAGGTGCTCGCGCGCTACGGCACCGACGCGCAGAAGCGCGATTGGCTCCAGCCGTTGCTTGCGGGCGAAATCCGGTCATCTTTTGCGATGACAGAACCTGCCGTTGCGTCAAGTGACGCCACCAATATCGAGAGCGTCATCCGTCGCGAGGGCGACGACTACGTCATCAACGGACACAAATGGTACACGACAGGCGCCACCGATCCGCGTTGCCGCATCATCATCTTCATGGGCAAGACCGACCCGGATAACACAGATCGCCACCGCCAACAGTCCATGATTCTGGTTCCGAGGGACACACCCGGGGTGGAGGTTCTGCGATCACTGCCGGTGTTCGGCTTCTACGGAGTGCCCGATCGCGCCGCTGAAGTGTTGTTCAAAGATGTCAGGGTTCCCGCCTCCAACATTCTTCTCGGTGAAGGTCGGGGCTTCGAGATTGCTCAAGGGCGGCTGGGTCCGGGCAGGATCCATCATTGCATGCGTCTGATCGGGCTTGCGGAACGGGCGCTGGAAAACATGTGCCTGCGCGTGCGGCAGCGCCGCGCCTTCGGCAGGCCGATCTCGGAACACTCGGTTACGCGCGAGCGCATTGCGGAAGCGCGCATCATGATCGAGCAGACGCGGCTGCTGACGCTCAAAGCCGCCTACATGATGGACACCGTCGGCAACAAGGCTGCGCGCGCGGAGATCGCCATGATCAAGATCGCCGTGCCCAACATGGCCTGCAAGATCATCGACTGGGCCATCCAGGCATTCGGCGGCGGCGGCACGAGCAACGATTTCGGCCTCGCCGCGGCATACGCTACAGCGAGGTTGCTTCGCCTCGCTGACGGTCCCGACGAAGTCCATCGCGATCAACTCGCCAGGCTGGAGCTCGCCAGAAGCGCCGGCCGGAACGAAGCCGCCGGTGTCGGCAATTGGCGGCGGGCCCTGAGCAACAAGGCGCTTAGGCCCAATGCCTCGTGACGGGATCGCTACCGCATTCTTATCGTTCAAAGCTCATCGTTAAGCAGGAGCAGCCCTTATGTGAGTCGGTGACCAGCACCGCCGTTTGACTCAGCGGGCGGGCTTCCGCTTGGGTCCTGCGGCCGTCGGACAGTGCCTGCGGTTGGGCTGTTTCCGCCCCACGATTGCCGGAGGAACGTTGCAGGCGCTCATGTCCGCTTTCGAGAAATGAACCGCTCCGGCTGCGCGACCGACATGGGCGCTTTCAAGAAATCTGAGATCCCGTGTCGGACTGGCAAAGCCTCGTTCGTCCTCGGTGCATGGACGGGCTATCTATGGGGGCGAAGGCCGTGCGGTAAAGAGCTGGAACCGCTGAATCCGAGATGAAGGCACTCATCGACGCTTGAGCCGACGCCGCCAGGCGGCATGGCTTGCGGGTTATATTGGCACATCGGTCTTTTTTCCGGGCGAGTCCGTGGAGATCATGCCGGTTCTGGCGATACCAAGCGCCTGCGTCAACATTCGTTTCGTCAATTCATGAGGAGAACGAGCATGCCCAACACCATACGCTTGCACCGCGTTCTGGCAACCAGCCCAGAGAAAGTCTATCGCGCGTTCCTCGAGGCGGACGCGCTCGCGAAATGGCTTCCGCCCAACGGCTTTGCCTGCACCGTGCATCATCTGGAAGCAAAAATCGGCGGCAGCTTCAAAATGTCCTTCCGGAACTTCACAACGGGCAAAAGCCACGTGTTTGGCGGCGAATATGTCGAGCTCGTCCCGGGCGAACGCCTGCACTACACGGACAAATTCGACGATCCCAACCTGCCCGGCGA
>Ga0070681_10000747_pt1 | contig 26992 bp, 24 predicted proteins | sample KBSC83BmetaG_FD_65650 | JGI IMG/M metagenome (GOLD analysis project Ga0070681, IMG submission 65650) | Corn rhizosphere microbial communities from Kellogg Biological Station, Michigan, USA - KBS C8-3B metaG | ecosystem: Host-associated > Plants > Roots > Rhizosphere | place: USA: Michigan...
GGCACGACGTCGATCATCGCGCACCTGGGAGACCCGATCGCGCCGGTGAAGGCGCCGATGATCTACAACCCGTGGTTCGCGCAACACGGCGTCGACGCGGTGGTCGTGCCGATGGGCGTCACCGCTGCCGACTACGCGCGGGTGCTGCCGGCGGTGTTCAGCTTCACCAACATTTGCGGCGCGCTCATCACGATGCCGCACAAGGTCACCACCGTCGCGATGCTCGCTGAGGCGAGCCTTGCCGTGCGAATCGCCGGCTCGTGCAACGCGGTGATCCGTCGCGCCGACGGCGCGCTCGCGGGCGACCTCTTCGATGGCGCCGGCTTCACGCGCGCCGCTCGCGGCAAGGGTGTCACGATCGCGGGACGGCGCGCGCTCGTCGTCGGCACGGGCGGCGTGGGCCGCGCGATCGCCGCTGCACTTGCCGCGGAGGGCATCGGCGCGCTGCGCCTCCATGACCTCGACACCGCATCGGCGGCCGAGCTGGCGGCACGCATTCGCACGCACTATCCGCACATCGCGATCGAGTGCGGCGCGCCCGATCCCGCCGGCATGGACATCGTCGTCAACGCGACGCCGGTCGGCATGCGGCCGGGCGACCCGCTGCCGCTCGACGCCACGCGCATCGCCGCCGGCACGTTCGTCGGCGAAGTCGTGATGGCCGCGGCGAAAACGCCGTTGCTCGCCGCCGCGGAGGCGCGCGGGTGCACAATCCAGCCGGGCACCGACATGCTGTTCGAGCAGATCCCGCTGTACCTCGCGTATTTTGGCCTGCCGTCGGCCACGGCGGCGGAATTGCGCGCCGTGGCCCAGCTCGACACCTGATCCACCAACCGACCCCGCAAAACACCAGGAGCAAAAATGAATCGAACGTTGCAAGGCCTTGTCATGGCGGCCGCGATGGCCGCAGCCTCGCTCGCCGTCGCGCAGCCGATCAAGATCTTCGGTCTCGTGGAGCTCTCCGGCACGGGCGCCGTGTCCGGCACCAACTTCAACGACGGCGTGAAGCTCGCCGTCAAGGAGATCAACGCGTCGGGCGGCATCCTCGGGCGACAGGTCGATTACCAGGCGTCGGACACGCAGTCGCAGGCGCCCATCGCCAAGGCGCTCGCGCAGAAGGCGGTCGACCAGGGCGCGTACGTGGTGATGGGGCCTGTGTTCTCGGGCTCGATCCTCGTCAGCATGCCGGAGACGCGCAAGGCCGAGGTCACCAACTTCACCGGCGGCGAGGCGGCGTCGATCACGCAGCAGGGCAATCCGTACATCTTCCGCACGTCGTTCACCCAGGCGGCGGCGATGCCCAAGGTCGCGCGCTACCTGCACGACACGGTCAAGGCGAAGTCGGTGGCGATCATCTTCGTCAACAACGACTTCGGCAAGGGCGGCAGCGACGCGATGGTCAAGGCGCTCGAGCCGTACGGCATCAAGGTCGCCGCCAACATCTCGACCGACCCGGGCCAGGTCGACTTCTCGAGCGCGGTCGTCAAGGCCAAGCAGTCGAACGCCGATGCGCTCTTCGTCTACAGCAACGAGGAAGAGTCGGCGCGGTGCCTGCGCGAGCTCAAGAAGCAGGGCTACGACAAGCCGATCGTCGGCGAGACGACGCTGACGAGCCAGAAGGTGATCGAGCTCGCCGGCGACGCGGCCAACGGCGCGATCGCGCACGTCGGGCTGTCGGCCGACGCGCCGCAGCCCGAGGTGCAGAAGTTCAGCGCGGCGTTCCAGAAGGAGTACCACTACAAGGGCGACCACAACTCGCTGAAGGGTTACTCCGCGATGTACTTCGTCAAGGTGATGACCGAGCGCATCGGCAAGGTCGACACCAAGGCGCTCGCGGCCGCGCTGCACGGCGCGACGATGACGGTCAAGGACAATCCGGGCGTGCTGCTCGACGTCAGCTTCGACCAGAACGGGGACCTCGACCGCGTGAGCTACATGACCAAGGTGGTCGACGGCAAGCAGGCGATCATCGCCACGCTGCCGGCGGCGCACACCAAGTAGCCGGCGGGCGTCCCGCGGCGGCGAGGTCCCGCGGGACGCGCCGCCGCCGGTGTCGGCGCGCGGTTCCGCGTTCCTCGCGTCGCCGCGCGCCGTTCCCGAGGCATCCCCGCTATCGCGATGGCCGAATTCCTCCAGCTCGTCGTCTCCGGCATCGCCACCGGCGCGATCTACGCGGTGGCGGCGCTCGGCTTCACGCTGATGTGGCAGGCGGCGGGCGTCATCAACTTCGCGCAGGGCGAGTTCGTGATGCTGCCGGCGTTCGGCATGCTGATGTGCATCGGCGTCGGCATGCCGCTGTGGCTCGCGTTCCTCGTCACGTGCGTGGCCGCCGCGCTGGTGCTGGGCTACGCGTTCAAGCGCGGCATCGCCGACCCGCTGATCCACCACGGCGTCATCCCGCTCGTCATCGCCACGCTGGGCGTGTCGATCGCCGCCAAGTCGTTCGTGCGCTCGGGCTACAGCGCGATGGCGCAGCAGTTCCCGAGCCCGTTTCCCGAAGGCGTGTTCCATGTCGCCGGCGTCACGGTGTCGTTCGCCGATGCCGGCACGCTCGTCATCGCCGGCGCGATCGTGCTGTCGCTGCAGGCGTTCCTCAACCGCACGGTCACCGGCCGCGCGATGCAGGCGGTGGCGCAGAACACCGAGTCGGCGCGCGTGCTCGGCATCGACGTGTCGCGGATGGTGCTGTACGTGTTCGTCATCAACGCGCTGCTGGCGTGCGTCGCGGCGCTCCTCATCACGCCGATCTACCTCGCCAAGTTCGACATGGGCGAGACGATCGGCACCAAGGCGTTCTTCGCGGCGATCATCGGCGGCTTCAACCAGACGCGCGGCGCGCTGCTCGGCGGCGTGCTGATCGGCGTCATGGAGAACGTCGTCGGCTACTACCTGTCGCCGGCGTACAAGGAAGGCGTCGCGCTGGTGCTGTTCCTGCTCGTCATCCTGTTCCGGCCCGAAGGGATTCTCGGCCGGCGCGAGGAGCGCAAGGTATGAAGCCCGGCGCCGACCCTGCCACACGTGCCGGGCGCGCCCGGCCATCCGAGGTGGCCGCGTGAGCCCGGCCGCCAGGAACATCGCCCTCGCGATCGCGATTCTGGCGCTCGCTACGAGCGCGTTCTTCCTGCAGCGCAGCCAGGTGTACCTCTTGTCGCTGTGCTGCGTGTACGTGATGGCGACGATGGGGCTCAACCTGACGATGGGCTACGCCGGGCAGATGTCGCTCGGCCAGGCGGCGTTCTTCGGCATCGGCGCGTACATCGACGCGATCCTCACCACCAAGCTCGGTGTCTCGTTCTGGGTCGTCATCCCGATCGCCGCGGTGGCGTGCTTCTTCGTCGGGCTCGCGCTCGGCTTCCCCGCGCTGCGCGTCCAGCACCACTACCTCGCATTCGCCACGCTCGGCTTCAACGTGCTCGTCTACCTCGTGATGCGCAACGAGGAAGCGCTGACCGGCGGCACGTTCGGCATTTCCAACGTCCCGCGGCCGTATCTCTTCACGTGGAGCCTCGACAGCGAGCGCGCGTATTTCTGGTTCACGCTCGCGGCGCTGGTGATCGTCGCGATCCTGATGCGGCTCCTGCTGCGCTCGCCGTGGGGACGCGCGTTCGCCGCACTGCGCGACAACCCGATCCGCGCCGAGAGCCTCGGCATCAACATCACCGCCTACACGCTTCTCGCGTTCGCGATCGGCGCCGCGTACGGCGGTGTCGGCGGCGTGTTCTACGCGGGCCTCGTCCAGTACGTCGAGCCCAGCACGTTCTATTTCACGACGTCGCTGATGATGCTGCTCGCGGTCATCCTGGGCGGCTCGGGCCGCTTCTTCGGGCCGGTGATCGGCACGGTGATCGTCATCCTGCTGCCCGAGGTGCTGCGCTCGAGCAGCAGCCCCGCGCTGCAGTTCATGCAGAAGTGGTACCTCGTGGCGTTCGGCGTCGCGCTGGTCGTGCTGATGGTGTGGCTGCCCGGCGGCCTCCTGTCGATCGGCGACCGCCGCGCGCGCAAGGCGGCGGCATGAGCGCGGCGTCGCGGCACGTCGTGCGGAGGAGCACGCGATGATCGCGCGGGCGGGCGAACTGCTGCACGTCGACGCGCTGCACAAGTCGTACGGCGCGATCAGGGCCGTCGACGGCGTCAGCTTCCGCGTCGGCGCGGGCGAGATCGTCGGCGTCATCGGCCCCAACGGCTCGGGCAAGACGACGCTCTTCAACTGCATTCTCGGCCAGATCGGCCCGACGTCGGGCCGCGTCGCGCTCGCCGGCGACGACATCACGTCGATGTCGCCGCTCGAGCTCGCGCGTCGCGGCGTCGGCCGTACGTTCCAGACGCTGCAGGTGTTCGGGCAGCTCTCGGTGCGCGACAACCTGATCGTCGCCGCGCAGGAATTCGAGTCGACGCTGCCGCGGCGCCTGTTCGCGCGGCCCGACGCGGGCCTCACCGCGCGCGCCGACGAGATGATCGAGCGCTTCCGGCTGAAGCCGGTCGCGCAGCTGCACGCGGGACGGCTGTCCTACGGCCAGCAGAAGCTGATCGACATCGCGATGGCGTTCATGCCGCGGCCGCGGCTCGTGCTGCTCGACGAGCCCTGCGCCGGCGTCAACCCGAGCCTCGTCGAGACGCTGCGCGAGCTCCTCGCCGAGCTCAATCGCGTGCAGGGCGGCAGCTTCGTCGTCATCGAGCACAACATGGACTTCATCATGCGGCTCTGCCCGCACGTGATCTGCATGGTGGAAGGCAAGGTGCTCGCCGAGGGTCCACCGCAGGCGGTGCAGTCGAACCGCGCGGTGCTGGAGGCCTATCTTGGCAACTGAGCGGGCAACCAGGATGGAAGCAGCACCGTCACCTGCACCGGCAACTGCGCCGATCATCGCCTTCGACAAGGTCGTCGCCGGCTACACGCCGAGCCTCACGATCCTCAACGCGACGACGCTCGACGCGCGTGCGGGGGAGATCACGCTGTTGATCGGTCCCAACGGCGCCGGCAAGTCGACGGTGCTGAAAACGCTGTTCGGGATCTTGACGCCGACGAGCGGTGAAGTGCGCTTCGAGGGCGCCTGCGTCAACGGCGTGCCGCCGCGCGAGCTGCTGGCGCGCGGGATCGCGTTCGTGCCGCAGGGCCGCAACCTGTTCGGATCGCTGTCGGTGCGCCACAACCTCGAGCTGGGCGGGTTCACGCTGCCACGCCGCGAGCTGCCGTCGCGGATCGACGAGGTGCTCGCGCGCTTCCCGCGCATCCGCGAGCGGCTAGACAACCAGGCGTCGACGATGTCGGGCGGCGAGCAGAAGCAGCTCGAGGTCGGTCGCGCGCTGCTCCTGCGACCGCGCGTGCTGCTGATCGACGAGCCGTCGATCGGGCTGTCACCGAAGCTCGTGCAGGACGTGATGACGCTGCTGCGCGCGCTCGCCGACGCCGGCACGACGGTGCTGATGGTCGAGCAGAACGTGCGCACCGCGCTCAAGTACGCGGACCGCGCGCTGGTGCTCGAGATGGGGCGACTCGCGCTCGACCGTCCCGCGGCGACGCTGCTCGACGATCCCGACCTCAACCGGCTGTTCCTCGGCGGCCATGCGCGGCCGGCGGCATGAGCGCCGCCGGGCCGCTCGCAGTGGACACTGAGGGCGCTGCCCCCCTCAGGGGGGAGGCGCGCGAAGCGCGCAGCGGGGGGAGACATCCATGAGCGCCGCCGGGCCGCTCGCAGTGGACACTGAGGGCGCTGCCCCCTTCGGGGGGAGGCGCGCGAAGCGCGCCGCGGGGGGAGACATCCGCGCCGTCGCGACACCGTTGCGGCTCGCGATCGCGGGCTTCGGGGCGTTCGGCCAGCAGCACGCGGCGACGGCGCGCGCCAATCCCGAGTGCACGCTCGTCGCGATCGCCGACCCGGCGCCCGATGCGCCGGCGCGTGCCGCGGCGATCGGCGTCGCCGCATACGCCGATCCGGTGGCGATGCTCGACGCCGTCGCGCCCGAGGCGCTGATCGTCGCCACGCCGAACGCCGAGCACGTGCCGGTGGCGCTGGCGGCGGTCGAGCGCGGCATCGCGGTGTTCGTCGAAAAGCCGATCGCCGAATCGCTCGACCGCGCGCGCGTCCTCGTCGAGGCGTCGGCGGCGCGCGACGTGCCGGTGCTGGTCGGCCATCACCGGCGCTACAACCCCGTCATCGAGGACGCGCGCGCGGCGGCCGCTTCGGGCGCGCTCGGCCGCATCGTCGCCGTGCACGCATTCTTCGTGATCCGCAAGCCCGACGAATACTTCGACGTGCGCTGGCGGCGCGAGCCTGGCGGCGGGCCACTGCTGATCAACGCGATCCACGACATCGACAACCTGCGCTACATCGTTGGCGAGATCGACGAGGTCGAGGCGATGACGGCGAGCACGGCACGCCAGCTCGCCGTCGAGGACACGGCGGCGGCGCTGTTGCGCTTCGCCGGTGGCGCGCTCGGCACGCTCGTCGTCAGCGACGCGTCCCCCGCGCCGTGGAGCTGGGAGCTCACGTCGGGCGAAGCGGCCCGCTATCCGCAGCGGCCGGGCGATTGCTATTTCATAGCCGGCACCGCGGGATCGCTGGCGCTGCCGTCGTCGACGGCGTGGCATTACGCGGGCGTGCCGTCGTGGACCGAGCCGCTCGCCAGCACGCGGCGCGACGTCACCCCGGCGGATCCGCAGTTGCGGCAACTTGCGCATTTCCTGCGCGTGGCGCGCCGCATCGAGCGCCCGCGCATCGACGCGGCCGACGCGTTCCGAACACTCGCCGTGACCGCGGCGATCGCCGAGTCGGCGACACGGCGCGCGCCGGTGAAGGTGGCACGCACATGAGCACCGGTACACGAAGCCGATGCCCGCGCGTGCGGACTCGCGCCGGCAGACATTCGAGGAGGGCAACGTGATCGACAAGACGGTGGCGAGCGCGGCGGACGCGGTCGCAGGCATCGGCGACGGCGCGACGGTGATGATCGGCGGCTTCGGCACGGCCGGCATGCCCGCGGAGCTGATCGACGCGCTGATCGAACAGGGCGCGCGCGAGCTCACGATCGTCAACAACAACGCGGGGAACGGCGAGATCGGGCTCGCCGCGCTCCTCAAAGCGCGACGCGTGCGCAAGATCATCTGCTCGTTCCCGCGCCAGGTCGATTCGCAGGTGTTCGACGCGCTCTACCGCGCCGGCGACATCGAGCTCGAGCTCGTGCCACAGGGCAACCTCGCCGAGCGCATCCGCGCGGCCGGTGCCGGCATCGGCGCTTTCTTCACGCCGACCGGCTACGGCACGCTGCTCGCGAAAGGCAAGGAGACGCGCGAGATCGACGGCCGGCAGTACGTGCTCGAATACCCGATCCACGCCGACTTCGCGCTCATCAAGGCGCTGCGCGCCGATCGCTGGGGCAACCTCGTCTACCACAAGACCGCACGCAACTTCGGCCCGATCATGGCGAGCGCGGCCACGTGCACCATTGTTCAGGTGGCGGCGATCGTGCCGCTCGGCGCGCTCGATCCCGAGGCGATCGTCACGCCGGGCATCTTCGTGCGCCGCGTCGTGGCGATCGCCGGCGCCACGCCGCGCATCGTGCCGGGCGCGGCGGCCTGAAGGAGGAGAATCCGCATCATGCAACGCTTCACCCGCGAAGAGATGGCGGCGCTGGTCGCGCGCGACATTCCCGAGGGCGCGATCGTCAACCTCGGCATCGGCCTGCCGACGCTCGTCGCCAACCACCTGCCGCCGGACCGCGAGATCGTCCTGCACAGCGAGAACGGCCTCCTCGGCATGGGCCCCGCACCCGCGAAGGGCCACGAGGACCCCGACCTCATCAACGCCGGCAAGCAGCCGGTGACGATCCTGCCGGGCGGCGCATATTTCCACCACGCCGACGCGTTCGCGATGATGCGCGGCGGTCATCTCGACCTCTGCGTGCTCGGCGCGTTCCAGGTGTCGGTGCAGGGCGACCTCGCCAACTGGCACACCGGCGCGCCCGACGCGATTCCGGCGGTCGGCGGCGCGATGGACCTGGCGCTCGGCGCGAAGCGCGTCGTGGTGATGATGGAGCACCTGACGAAGAGCGGCACGAGCAAGATCGTCGAGCGCTGCACGTATCCGGTGACGGGTCTCGGCTGCGTCGACCGCATCTACACCGACCTCGCCGTCATCGACGTCACGCCGCAGGGTCTCGTCGTCGCGGCGATGGCGCCGCAGGTCACGCTCGCCGAGCTCCAGCGCCTGACCGGCGTGCCGCTCGCGCTTGCGGACGCCGCACGCGCCCCCAACTGAACAACGAACGTCCGGCGCAACGCCCGCCCGACCGAGGAATCCCGATGCCCGAAGCCTTCATCTGCGATGCGATCCGCACGCCGTTCGGCCGCTACGGCGGCGCGCTCGCCGCGGTGCGCACCGACGATCTCGCCGCCCTGCCGATTGCCGCGTTGATGCGGCGCAACCCGGGCGTCGACTGGGCCGCCGTCGACGACGTCGCCTGGGGCTGCGCCAACCAGGCGGGCGAGGACAACCGCAACGTCGGGCGGATGGCACTGTTGCTCGCAGGCCTTCCGGACAGCGTGCCCGGCACGACGATCAACCGGCTGTGCGGATCGAGCCTCGACGCCGCGGCGATCGCGGCGCGCGCGATCAAGGCGGGCGAGATGTCGCTGGTCCTCGCCGGCGGCGTCGAGAGCATGTCGCGCGCGCCGTTCGTGCAGGGCAAGGCCACCGAGGCGTTCTCGCGCGCGGCGAAGATCGAGGACACGACGATCGGCTGGCGCTTCGTCAATCCGCTGATGAAGGCGAAGTACGGCATCGATTCGATGCCCGAGACCGCCGAGAACGTCGCGCGCGAGTTCGGCGTGTCGCGCGCGGACCAGGACGCGTTCGCGCTGCGCAGCCAGCAGCGCGCCGCGGCGGCGATTGCCGCCGGCCGCCTCGCCGAGGAGATCGTCGCGGTCGACGTACCGCAGAAGAAGGGCGATCCCGTCAAGGTTGAGCGCGACGAGCACCCGCGCGCGACGAGCCTCGAGGCGCTCGCGCGGTTGAAGGGCGTCGTCAGGCCCGACGGCACGGTGACGGCGGGCAATGCCTCGGGTGTCAACGACGGCGCCGCGGCGCTTCTGATCGCCTCGGCCGATGCGGCCAAGCGGCATGGCCTCACGCCGCGTGCGCGGATCGTCGCCTCGGCGGTCGCGGGCGTCGCGCCGCGGATCATGGGCTTCGGCCCAGCGCCGGCCACGAAAAAGGCGCTCGCGCTGGCCGGATTGTCGATCGGCGACATGGACGTGATCGAGCTCAACGAGGCGTTCGCCGCGCAGGCGCTGGCCGTCACGCGCGACCTCGGTGTCGCCGACGACGCCGCGCACGTCAATCCGAACGGCGGCGCGATCGCGCTCGGCCATCCGCTCGGCGCATCGGGCGCGCGGCTGGTGACGACCGCGACGTACGAGCTCGCGCGCCGCGGCGGCCGCTATGCGCTGTGCACGATGTGCATTGGCGTGGGGCAGGGTATCGCGATGATCATCGAAAGGGCTTGACGATGGATTCCACGACGAAGGCGCCGGCGAGCGCCGCGACGAAACCGGCGCCGCGCGCGCTGCGCGGCTATCGCGCCGACGATCCGGGCACGCAGCCTGCATATCTCTATCCGCCGTACGCATCGACGCAAAAGCGCGCGCCGCACGAGGCGCTGGTGCGCCTTCCCTGGTCGCTGTCGGAGGTGACGGGGCCGCTGTTCGGCTTCGAGCGCATCCGCGCCAACGACTTCGACCTGACCAAGCAGCACGACGGCGCGCCGATCGGCGAGCGCATCGTCGTGTCGGGGCGCGTGCTCGACGCCAACGGCAAGCCCGTTCCTCATGCGCTGGTCGAGATCTGGCAGGCCAACGCCGCAGGGCGCTATCCGCACCCGGTCGACCAGCACGACGCGCCGACCGATCCCAACTTCACCGGGGCCGGCCGCACGCTGACCGACGCCGAGGGGCGCTACCGCTTCGTGACGATCCGCCCTGGCGAATACCCGTGGCGCAACCATCCCAATGCGTGGCGTCCGGCGCACATCCATTTCTCGCTGTTCGGGCCGGCGTTCGCGACACGCCTCGTCACACAGATGTATTTCCCCGGCGATCCGCTGCTCGAGTTCGACCCGATGTACATGAGCATTCCCGACGAGAAGGCGCGCAAGCGCCTCGTCAGCGCGTTCGACTGGGAGACGACGATTCCCGAGACGGCGCTCGGCTACCGCTTCGACGTCGTGCTGCGCGGCCGCGACGAGACGCCGATGGAAAACGACCTCGTGCTGCCGCGATGAGCCCCGCACCCCACGCCGATGACCGCCACGCCATGAGGCAACCGACGACGTCCTCGCAGACCGTCGGGCCGTACCTGCACATCGGGCTGACGTGGCTCAACACGGCCAACCTGATCGCCAACGTCGCGGGCGTGCGATCGATCCTCGTCGCCGGCCGCATCGTCGACGGCGACGGCGCGCCGGTATCCGACGCCGCGATCGAGATTTGGCAGGCCGACGCGAGCGGCAAGTACGCGCATCCCGAGGACGCGCGCGATTTGCCGGGCACGGCCGGCTTCGCGGGCTTCGGGCGCTGCCCGACCGACGCCGACGGCCGCTACGCGTTCACCACGCTCAAGCCGGGCCGCGTGCCCGCGCCGGGCGGTGGCTGGCAGGCGCCGCACATCAACGTGACGATCTTCATGCGCGGGATGCTGCGACAGCTCAATACGCGCATCTATTTCGGCGACGAGGCGGCCGCCAATGCCGACGATCCGGTGCTGACGAGCGTGCCGCCGGCGCGGCGCGCGACGCTTGTCGCCGTCGCGGGCGCGAATGCCGGCGACTATCGCTTCGACATCGTGCTGCAAGGCAAGGGCGAGACCGTGTTCTTCGCGGTCTAGGCGTCGATGGTCGATCCGCTCTTCGCCACCGACGCGATGCGTTCGCTGTTCGCGCCGCGCGCGACGCTCGCGCGGATGCTCGACGTCGAGGCCGCGCTCGCGCGGGCCGAAGGCGCCTGCGGCGTCATTCCCGCGGATGCCGCGCGCGCGATCACCGATGCCTGCGCCACGCTCGACGTCGACGCCGCCACGCTCGTGCACGCCGCGCGCGAATCGGGCAACTACGCGATCCCGCTCGTCGCCGCGTTGACGCGCCACGTCGACGCCGCCGCGCGCGGCTACGTGCACTGGGGCGCGACCAGCCAGGACGTCATCGATACCGGGCGCGTGCTGCAGCTTCGCGACGCGCTCGCGATGCTTGCGAACGAACTCGCCGGCCTCGACGCGGCGCTCGCCACGCAGGCGCGGCGTCATCGCGACACGCCTCTCGCCGGTCGCACGTGGCTGCAGCAGGCGCTGCCGGTGACGCTCGGACTCAAGCTCGCGACGGCGCTCGCCGCCGCGCGCCGCCAAGCGGCGCGCCTCGCGCGCGTGCGCAGCGAGGTCGCGGTACTGCAGTTCGGCGGCGCCGTCGGCACGCTCGCCTCGCTCGGCGCCGATGCGGCGGCGGTCGAGCGCGCGCTCGCCGCCGAGCTCGACCTCGCGGTACCCGAGCTGCCGTGGCACACGCAGCGCGACCGCCTCGTCGACGTGGCGACGATGCTCGGCAGCCTCATCGCGACGCTGGGCAAGGTCGCGCGCGACGTCGCGCTGCTCGCGCAGACCGAAGTCGCCGAGGCGTTCGAGCCGGCGGCGCCCGGTCGCGGCGGCTCGTCGACGCTGCCGCACAAGCGCAATCCGGTCGCGTCGTCGATCGCGCTGGCCGCCGCGGTGCGCGCGCCAGGCCTCGTTGCGACGATGCTCGCGGCGGCGGTGCAGGAGCACGAGCGCGGGCTCGGCAACTGGCCCGCCGAGTGGGACGTGCTGCCCGAGCTGTGCGAGCTCGCCGCCGGCGCGCTCGCGGCGATGCGAGCGGTCGTGGAAGGCCTCGACGTCGATGCCGCGCAGATGCGCGCGAATCTCGCCGTCACGCACGGCCAGATCCTCGCCGAGGCGGTGCAGATGGCGCTCGCGCCGAGCATCGGTCGCGGCGACGCGCACGCGCTCGTCGCCGGCATCGGCAAGGCGGCGGCCGCGCGCGGCGTCGCGCTCGGCGAAGCGTTGAAGAATGACGCACGCGTGACGCGCTGGCTCGACGGCGCCGCCATCGACCGCCTGATGGATCCGGCGCATTATCTCGGCATGGCCGGGGAATTCGTCGACCGTGCGCTCGCAGTGAAGCCGCACGACCCCTCTCACGATTGCTGACACGGCCAGCGCGACTCCATGCCCCACGCCGATCTCGCCCACGTCCGTCTCAACTACCGCGTCGACGGCCCGCCGCATGCGCCGTGGCTCACGCTGTCCAACTCGCTCGGCACCGACCTCGACATGTGGGCGCCGCAGGTGCCGGCGCTGATCGAGCGCTTCCGCGTGCTGCGCTACGACGTGCGCGGCCATGGCGCATCGTCGGCGCCCCCGCCGCCGTACTCGATCGCGACGCTCGCCAACGACGTCGTCGCGCTGCTCGACCTCGTCGGCGTCGAGCGCACGCACTTTTGCGGCCTGTCGATGGGCGGCATGACCGGTATCCGCCTGGCGCTCGCCTCGCCCGATCGCATCGATCGCCTCGTGCTCGCCAGCACGGGCGCGCAGATCGGCAGCGCCGACGCGTGGAACGCGCGCATCAGCGCCGTCCACACGACGGGCTTGGCGTCGATCGCCGACACGATCATGGAGCGCTGGTTCACCCGCGCGTTCCGCGAGGCGAATCCGCGCGAGATGGCGCGCTTCAAGGACGTGCTGGTCAAGTGCGCGCCCGATGGCTACGCCGCGTGCTGCGCGGCGGTGCGCGACTACGATGCGCGTCCCGAGCTGGCGGCGATTCGCGCGCCGACGCTGGCGATCGCCGGCACGCACGACCCGGGTACGCCACCGTCGAGCCTGCGTGCCATCGTCGAGCGTGTGCAAGGCGCGCGCTTCGTCGAGCTCGACGCTTCGCATCTATCCAACGTCGAGCAGCCGACCGATTTCCTGGCCGCGCTGATCGGCCATCTCGACGCTTGAGAGGGCGCTGAGGGGAGCACCGTGGACGACGACCGCCGCCGCGAGCAGGGCATGAAGGTGCGCCGCGAGGTGCTGGGCGACGCGCACGTCGACCGCGCCGAGGCCCGGCGCAACGACTTCAACGGTGACTTCCAGGACTTCATCACCCGCTATGCATGGGGCGAGGTGTGGTCGCGGCCGGGCTTGCCGCGCCATGCACGCAGCCTCGTGACGCTCGCGCTGATGGTCGCGTTGAACCGCGGCGACGAGTTCAAGATGCACGTGCGCGCCGCGCTCAACAACGGCGTCACGCGCGACGAGATCCGCGAGCTGCTGCTGCACACGGCGCTGTACGCCGGTCTGCCGGCCGCCAACACCGCGTATCACCTCGCCGAGGAGGTGTTCGCCGAAGCCCGGAAGTTATAACGCTATAGCGATCCATTCCTTCCGGCGCCGTGCGCCGGCCGCTATCGTCGGCGCTTCATCCCGCACCGTGGCCGACGATGGGCGCTGCACTTCCGCCGCTACACGCACTCCTGCCGCCCGGCACGCCGGGCGAGCTGCCCGACGCCGACGAGCTCGACCGCTACGAGGCGAGCGTCGCCGCGTTCCTCGCCGGCGAGATCCCCGACGACCGCTTCACGTCGATCCGCCTGCAGCAGGGCTGCTACGGGCAGCGCCAGCCGGGCGTGCACATGGTGCGCGTCAAGGCGCCGGGCGGGCAGCTCTCGCCGCACCAGCTCGTCGCGCTCGCCGACGTGCTCGAGGCCTGGTCCGGCACCGATCACGTGCACGTGACGACTCGACAGTCGGTGCAGCTCCACTACGTGCCGACCGCCGGCACGCCGGCGGCGATGCGCCGCCTCGCCGCCGCCGGCCTGACCACGCGCGAGGCCTGCAACAACACGATGCGCAACATGACGGCGTGCACGCTCGCCGGCGTCTGCCCGCGCGAGCACACCGACGTCAGCGCGCACCTCGATCGCGCGGTGCGCTACTTCCTGCGCAACCCGCTCAACCAGCGGATGCCGCGCAAGTTCAAGGTGAGCTTCTCCGGCTGCGAAAGCGATTGCGCGCAGGGCATGCTGCACGACCTCGCCGTGATCGCGACGCGCCGCGATGGCGCGCCGGGGTTCAGGCTGCTGGCGGGCGGCGGCCTCGGCCACAAGCCACGCGAGGCGATCGTGGTCGCCGCGTTCGTGCCGGAGGACGAGCTGATCCCGGCGATGGAAGCCGTGGTCGCGCTGCACGAGAAATATTCGGACCGTACCAAGCGCGCGAAGTCGCGGATCAAGTTCCTGGTCGAGCGCTTCGGCGCCGAGGGCTTCGTCGCGCGCTTCAACGACGAGTTCGCGCGCTGCCGCGCCGCGCACGCGGCCGACGCGACGGCGCTCGTCGCATGGCGCACACCGACCGCCGGCGAGGCGCCGGGCCCCGGCGCACCGCGTTCGCCCGCGCCGCAGCGGCAGGCCGGCCTCGTCGCGCTGCCGATCGCCGTGCCGCTCGGCCATCTCACCGCCCAGCACCTGCGCGGCCTCGCGGCACTCTTCGACGCGCGCGGGCTCGACGACGTCCGCACCACGCAGGACCAGAACCTCGTCGTGCGCGGCGTCCCTGCCGCGGACGTCGATGCGGTGATTGCGGGCGTTCGCGCGCTCGGCCTCGACGTGCCGCGTCCCGGCGACAACGTGGTCGCCTGCCCTGGCACGACGACGTGCCGCCTCGGCATCACGTCGAGCCAGGGCTTGGCCGCAAGGCTCGCCGGGATCGCTGGCGACCTGCGCATCCGCGTGTCGGGCTGCCACAACGGCTGCGCGCAGCCGGAGACCGGCGACATCGGCATCTACGGCGAAGGGCGACGGATGCACGATCGCCTCGTGCCGCACTACCAGCTCTATCTCGGCGGCGACGGCACCGCCGGCGGTCGGCTCGCGCGCAAGGGGCCGTCGGTGCCGGTGGCGCGCATCGAGCGCGCGCTCGCGCGGATCGGCGAAGCATGGCAGGCCGGGCGCGCCGGCGACGAGCGCTTCTTCGACTGGGTGCACGTGCAGGCCGATGATTATTTCGACCATCTGCTCGCCGATCTCGTCGCGGTCGCGCCGGACGAGCTCGACGCGGTGCTGCGCGATGTCGACGGCGCCGCCGACTTCAAGGTCGCGCAGCTCGGCGGCGGCGAATGCGCGGGCGTCGCGCAGGTGTTCATCGGCGCGGCGTTCTTCGCCGCCGCGCACGAGCGCCGCTACCGCGACGCGTTCGCCGCGCAGCGGCGCGGCGCCGATGCGCGCGCCTGCGCGGTCGCGCAACTGCGGCTGATCGGGCAGGGGCTGATCGACCTCGTCGATCCCGCGCCGTCGTTTCGCGTGCGCAAGCTGCGCATCGACCTCGCCGACATCGCCGAAGCGCTCGCGGGCAAGGCGCCGGACGAGCTCGCACTCGCGTACGCCGATTTCGCACGCTTGCTCGGCGCGGCGGACGATGCGCCGGTCGACGCGGCGGTGTTCGCGGCGATCGACCGGTGGGTGGGCGAGGCGGCCGCGTTCTCCGTCGAGCGCGATACGCTGCTGGACCTGGCCGGCGCGCTGCCGGTGGTCGCCGCGCCGGTGCCGATCCGCTTCGTCGCGCGCGAGCGCAGCGTCGCGTGACCCGGACGTCGCGCGAGAGAACATGAAGCCCATCGGCAGGGTCTACCTCGTCGGCGCGGGCCCGGGCGCGGCCGACCTCTTGACGGTGCGCGCGGCGCGCCTTCTCGCGTCGGCCGACGTCGTGCTGCACGACGCGCTGGTCGGCGACGACGTGCTCGCGCTCGCGCCGCGTGCGCAGAAGATCGCCGTCGGCAAGCGCTGCGGCGCGCAGTCGACCTCGCAGCGCTTCATCAACAAGCGTCTCGTCGACGCGGCCATGCGCGCCAAAGTGGTCGTGCGGCTCAAGGGTGGCGACCCGATGCTGTTCGGTCGCGCGCACGAGGAGCTCGCCGCGCTCGCCGCGGCCGGCATCGACTGCGAGGTCGTGCCCGGCGTCACCGCCGCCCTCGCGGCCGCCGCCGACGCGAAGATGTCGCTGACGCGGCGCGGCGTCGCGCGCAGCGTCGCCTTCGTGACGCCGCGCATCGGCGAAGGCGAGCGTCGCAACGAATGGGCGAGGGCGGCTGCCGCCGCCGACACCGCCGTGATCTACATGGGCGCCGGCGACGCGATCGGCGTTACCCGGGCGCTGTCGCACGCCGGCCTGCCGCTGTCGACGCCGGTTTCGTTCGTCGAAAGCGCGTCACGGCCGGATGCCGTCGTCCAGCGCGGGATCCTCGCGGCCTTGCCGGGACTCGCCGCCGCGCGCGGCAACGGCCCGGCGCTGATCGTCGTCGGCCAGGTGTGCGCCGGCGCCGTCGCGTCGCAACCCGCCGCGGCCGCCCGCGTCGCCGCGGGCTGAAGCGACCTCCGGACCATCACCCGGCGCGCCGCGGCCGTGTAGGCGTCCCCGCCGGCCGCGACATGCCGGCCGCCGTGTTGTATGCCACGCCTTTCTGCCGCGGCCAGTCCGCCAAAGGCAGTCGCTCCTTGCCGGCGTCATCGCAAAATGCTTTAGACTAACGGGGTTAGCCTTCGAACTTAATAAACAACAACGCTCCCGGACCCTAAGGGCCGGGCCGGCCGAAAGGTTTCGATCCCCCGATGCTGCCCGGCATCCTCTTCGCGCTCGCCATCGCCGCACTGGTCGTCGCGGTGCTGTGGGGACTGATGCGCAAGCGCCGGCAAGTGCCGACGGCGATGCTCGCCGGCAGCGATTCCGCCAACACGGTGGCGCAATGGACCGAGGGCGAGACCACGCGGCTCCTGTCATCGGCAGAGCTGCCGGGGCTCTACCTGCTGCGACCGCGCTTCCTCACCAAGGCCGAGGGCGTCGTCTACCTGCTGCTCAAGGCGGCGTTCCCGCGCCACGACATCTTCGCCAAGGTGCGCCTGTCGGACGTGCTGCAGGTCAAGATCGGCCCGCAGGGCATGGAGCGGCTGCGCGCGTTCCGCAAGATCGCCAACCAGCACATCGGCTTCGTCGTCTGCGACAAGGACTCGACGATCGTCGCCATCGTCGACTCGCGCGAGCCGGAGCAGGTGACGAACCCGCGCGACCAGAAGCTCGAGGTGATCAAGCAGCGCTGCCTGCAGGCGGCGCAGGTGAAATACGTCTGCGTCTACCCGCCGCAATTGCCGCGCTACCGCGAGCTGCGCGAGCAGGTGCTCGGGCCCGCGGCCGACCTCGTCTGACGCGCGCGGCGTAAGGACGCGCGACGCCGGCGCGACTCTTCGCGCATGAGCCCTTTCACGAAGTCCCTCGCCGCCGCGCTGATCGCGGCTTGCACCGCTGCATCCGCCGCAGCGCCGGCGTCGCCATCGTGCAGCGCGACGAGCGGTCCGCACACGCTGCCGCTCGTCGAGCTCTACACCTCGGAGGGCTGCAGCAGCTGCCCGCCCGCCGATCGCTGGCTGTCCCGCCATTTCGCGGGCGCGGCGCCGGTCGCGGCGGCCGTCGTCGCTTTCCACGTCGACTACTGGGACGACCTCGGCTGGAACGACCGCTTCTCGTCCCACGCCTTCACCGAGCGCCAGCAGCACGCGGCCGAGGCGAACCGCCTCGGCTTCGTCTACACGCCGCAGGTCGTCGTGCAGGGCCGCAGCGTGCGCGAATGGCGCGACGACGCGCCGGCGATCGCGGCGCTTGGCCGTGCGACGCCCGCGGCGTCGATCGAGATCCATGCGACGCGCCAGGGCGCGACGCTCGACGTCGACGCGCGCGCGAGCGTGCCGTCCGCGCGCGATCGCGATGGCGCGCGACTCTACGTCGCGCTCACCGGCGACGGCCTCGAATCGGCGGTCAAGGCCGGCGAGAACAAGGGCGCGACGCTGCACCATGATGCCGTCGCGCGCGCGCTGCGCGAAAGCCGTGCCGCGGGTGCCGGCGGCGCGCTCGCGCTGGCGACGCGCTTTACGCTGCCCGGCGACGGGCGCGCGCCGAAAGTCGTGGCGTTCGTGCAGGATCCCAAGCGCGGCGACGTGTTGCAGGCGGTGGTGCTGCCGGTCGACGCCTGCACGCCGTAACACGCTGTACGCGACGACGCGTCGACGCACATCGCGCGCCGCCGGGCGGTCGTTGACGCCCCGCAACCGCTCCATCATCCTTGCCGCGGGCGGCGCTTGTGTCGCTCGCAGCGACGCGGCGTCGCTTTCGCGCGACGCCGGTCACACGAGGAGCCGCGGATGAGCACGCTTGCGCAAGCGCCCCGGGCGGCGAGGCCCGCCGGGCTCACGCCGGAAGAGCGCCGCGTGATCTTCGCGTCTTCGCTCGGCACGGTATTCGAGTGGTACGACTTCTACCTGTACGGCTCGCTCGCGCCGATCATCGCGAAGCAGTTCTTCTCCGGTGTCCATTCGAGCTCGACGGCGGCTTTCATCTTCGCACTGCTCGCGTTCGCCGCCGGCTTCGCGGTGCGGCCGTTCGGCGCGCTGGTGTTCGGGCGGCTCGGCGACCTCGTCGGCCGCAAGTACACGTTCCTCGTGACGATCATGATCATGGGCTTTTCGACGTTCATCGTCGGGTTGCTGCCCGGCTACGCGCAGATCGGCATGGCGGCGCCGGTGATCCTGATCGGCTTGCGGCTCCTGCAGGGCCTCGCGCTCGGCGGCGAATACGGCGGCGCCGCGACGTTCGTCGCCGAGCATTCGCCGGAGGGGCGGCGCGGCGGCTATACGTCGTGGATCCAGACGACGGCAACGCTCGGCCTCGTCGTGTCGCTGGTGGTGATCGTCGTGTGCCGCCAGTTGATGCCGCAGTCGTTCGACATCTGGGGCTGGCGCATTCCGTTCCTGCTGTCGCTCATCCTGCTCGTCTTCTCGGTGTACATCCGCCTGCAGCTCAACGAGTCGCCGATCTTCCGGCGCATGAAGGCCGAAGGCCGCGGCTCGAAAGCGCCGATCGTCGAATCGTTCGGCAACTGGCGCAACCTCAAGGTCGTGCTGATCGCGCTGTTCGGGCTCACGGCGGGCGAGGCCGTCGTCTGGTACGGCGGCCAGTTCTACGCGCTCTTCTTCATGACCCAGACGCTCGGCGTCGACTCGCTGACCGCCAACCTCCTCGTCGGCGCGGGCCTGCTGCTGGCGACGCCGTTCTTCGTCGTGTTCGGCACGTGGTCCGACCGGATCGGCCGCAAGCCGATCATCATGGCCGGCTTCCTGATCTCGGCGGCGATCTATTTCCCGCTGTTCAAGGGGCTGACGCACTTCGCCAACCCGGCGCTCGAGGCCGCGCAGGCGAGCGCCCCGGTGACCGTCTTCGCCGATCCGAAGGCGTGCTCGTTCCAGTTCAACTTCGCCGGCGTATCGCGGTTCACGACGTCGTGCGACATCATCAAGAACCTGCTCGCGCGCTCGTCGGTCAGCTACCGCAACGTCGAGGCGCCGCCCGGCGCCGTGGCGAGCGTGCGCATCGGCGACAAGACGATCACGGGCTTCGAGGGCGCGGGCCTCGCGCCGGGTGCGCTCCTCGCGCGCACCGCGGGGCTCGACCGGGCGCTCGGCGACGAGATCCGCGCGCACGGCTATCCCGGGGCCGCCGACCGCGGCCAGATGAACCTGCCGATGCTGGTCGCGATCCTGTTCGTGCTGGGCCTCCTGGTGACGATGGTCTACGGGCCGATCGCCGCGTATCTCGTCGAGCTCTTCCCGACACGCATCCGCTACACGTCGATGTCGCTGCCGTACCACATCGGCAATGGCTGGTTCGGCGGGTTCCTGCCGCCGGCGGCGTTCGCGATGGTCGCGATCAACGGCAACATCTACTACGGGCTCTGGTACGTCGTCGCGTTCGCACTGATGAGCTTCGTCGTCGGCATGCTGTTCCTCCGCGAGACCAAGGACGTGAACCTGCACGCCGAGTTCAGGATGACGCAGGGCGCGCGCTAGGCAGCCTCGTCACCGCAGGCGGTGCGCGGCGGAAGCGCCACGCCCACGCAAGAAAAAGCGCCGATGGGCGCGCGAGTGGCTCGCGGCGGCGACGTAAACGCCTACGTGGCGTTCGAATGGCGCTCGATGCAGGTGGCGAGCACGTGGCGCGGCTCCTCGGCCCACCAGCGCTCGGAGAAGATCTCGACCTCGTGCAGGCCGCGATAGCCGGCCTTTTCCATCCAGCGCCGCAGCAGCGGCAGGTCGACGACGCCGTCGCCCATCATCCCGCGGTCGGTCAGCAAATCGCGGGTGGGCACGAGCCAGTCGCAGATGTGATACGCGAAGAGGCGATCGGCGGCGCCGGCGCGCCCGATCTCGCGCTCGAGGTCCGGATCCCACCACACGTGGTAGACGTCGACCGCGAGGCCGAGGCCGTCGCCGCCGCGCGGCGCGAGCTCGTCGCACAGGTCGTTGGCCTGCGCCATCGTGTTGACGCAGGCGCGGTCGGCGGCGTACATCGGGTGCAGCGGCTCGATCGCCAGCGGCATGCCGGCGCCGCGTGCGTATTCGAGCATGTCGCCAAGGCCGTCGCGGACCATCTCGCGCGCGCCGGCGAGGTCCTTCGACGCGATGCGCCCGTCGCCGTCCTTCGGCAGGCCGCCCGCGATCACGACGAGGCAGCGTGCGCCGAGCGTCGCCGCTTCGTCGACGGCGCGACGGTTGTCGTCGCGCGCGGCGTGCCTGCCGGCACGGTCGATGGCCGGGAACAAGCCTCCGCGGCAATAGCCGCTGACCGCGAGGCCGGCGTCGCGGATCCGCTGCGCGCTCTCCTTCAGTCCGGCTTGCGCGACCTGGTCGCGCCACGGCGCGATGCCGCGGATGCCCATCGCGGCGACGCCGCCGATGATGTCGGGGAGCGTCCATTGCTTGCGCAGCGTGGCGCCGTTGATCGAGAGCTGGCTCGGGTCGGGCATCGTCGTCCTTCAGTCGATGCCGTGCACGGCGAGGAGCGCGCGCATCCGCACGACGGCGAGGTCGGGATCGCGCAGCAGGCCGGCGGTATCGGCCAGCCGGAACGCGTGCGCGAGATGGACGATGCTGCGCGCGCTCTGCTGGCCGCCGATCATCGTGAAATGCGACTGGTGACCGTTGAGCCACGCGAGGAACACGACGCCGGTCTTGTAGAAGCGCGTCGGCGCCCTGAAGAGATGGCGCGACAGCGGCACGGTCGGCGCGAGGATCGCGTCGAACCGCTCGCGCTCCCCGCGCGCGAGCGCCGCGAGCGCCGCCGACGCGGCCGGCGCGATCGCGTCGAAGATGCCGAGCAGCGCGTCGGAATGGCCGGACGCGTCGCCACCGATCAGCGCCGCGAAGTTGAAATCGTCGCCGGTGTACATCCGCACGCCCGCGGGCAGCTTCGCGCGCATCGCGATCTCGCGCGCGTCGTCGAGCAGCGAGACCTTGATGCCGTCGACTTTGGACGCATCGGCGCGGATGACGTCGAGGCACGTGGTCGTCGCGTCATCGAGGTCGCGGCTGCCCCAGTAGCCGGCGAGCGCGGGATCGAACATGTCGCCGAGCCAGTGCAGGATCACCGGCGCCGCGACCTGCCGCAAGACCGCGGCGTAGACGGTGCGATAGTCGTCGGGCCCGCGCGCGAGTGCCGCGAGCGCGCGGCTCGCCATCAGGATGATGCGGCCGCCGGCGCGCTCGATCGCCTCGCATTGCATCGTGTACGCGGCGACGACGTCGGCGATCGATTTCGCTTCGCCGGGCGCGAGGTGATCGGTGCCGGCGCCGGCGAACATCACGGCGCCCTCGACGCCGCGGGCCGCGTCGGCGCTGCGCCGGGTGAGCTCGAGCGCCGCCGTCCAGTCGAGGCCCATGCCGCGTTGCGCGGTGTCCATCGCCTCGGCGACGCCGAAGCCGAGCGACCACAGGTAGCGTCGATAGTCGAGCGTGGCGTCCCAGTCGATCGCCGCGGTGAGCCAGGGATCGGCGTCGGCGCGCGGATCGGCGACGACGTGCGCGGCGGCGAACGCGGCGCGATCGAAGCGCGGCCGCGCCGGCGGCTGCGGCCACGCGACCGCGGCGCGCGGCGCGTACGTCTCGAGCGTGCCGCTCGCCGCGGGCAGCCGGATCGTCGTCATCCCGCGGTCGGGAGCGGCGGCACGTCGAGCGTGCGCCGCTCCGCGGAGCTTTTGAGGCCGAGCTCGGCGAGCTGCACGCCCTTTGCGCCGGCGAAGAGATCCCACGCGAACGGCGTGTCGTCGAAGAGATGGCGGATGAACAGCTCCCACTCGACCTTGAACGCGTTGTCGTACGTCCTGTTGTCCGGCATCTTCTGCCAGGTGGCGAAGAAGTCGATCGTCTGCGGCACGTCGGGGTTCCACACCGGCTTGGGCGTCGCGGCGCGCGGCTGGATCCAGCAGTCGGTGAGACCTGCAACCGCCGAGCCGAGCGTGCCGTCGACGTGGAACGTGACGAGGTCGTCGCGGCGGACGCGCGTCGTCCACGAGCTGTTGATCTGCGCGACGATCGGCATCTGCCCGGGGCCGGCGTCGAGCTCGAACGTCGCATACGCGGCATCGTCGGCGGTCGCCGCGTAGCGCTTGCCGTCCTCGTCCACGCGCTCGGCAATGTGCGTCGCGCCGAGGCACGTCACCGACCTCACCTCGCCGAAAAGGTTGTCGAGGACGTAGCGCCAGTGACAGAGCATGTCGACGATGATGCCGCCGTCGTCCTCCTTGCGGTAATTCCAGCTCGGGCGCTGCGCCGGTTGCCAGTCGCCTTCGAACACCCAGTAGCCGAACTCGCCCCGCACCGACAGGATGCGGCCGAAGAAGCCGCTGTCGCGCAGCATCGCGAGCTTGAGGAGGCCGGGCAGCCACAGCTTGTCCTGGACGACGCCGTGCTTGATGCCGGCCTTTCTCGCCGCGTTGGCGATCTCGAGCGCCTGCGAAAGCGTCGGCGCGGTCGGCTTCTCCGTGTAGACGTGCTTGCCGGCGGCGATCGCCTTCATGATGAGGCCGGGCCGCAGGCCGGTCGACGCCGCGTCGAAGTAGAGGATGTCGTCGCGGTTCGCGAGCGCCTTGTCGAGGTCGGTCGTCCAGCGCGTGACGCGATGCGCCTTGGCGAGCGCGACGAGCTTGTCCTCGTTGCGGCCGACGAGGATCGGATCGGGCATCACGCGCCGGCCGTCGGCGAGCCGCACGCCGCCCTCCGCGCGGATCGCGCAGATCGAGCGCACGAGATGCTGGTTGGTGCCCATCCGTCCGGTGACACCGTTCATGATGATGCCGAGGCGAAGCGTTTCCATTGGCTTTTCCCGTTATCGTGGCTCGACTGCGGCGCTGGTCGGCTCGGCCATCGGCGCGAGCGTGTCGAAATCCGGCATCGCCGCCGACGCGAAGCCGGGTGCCGCGAGCGAGCGCAGGTCGAGCTCGCCGTTGCGCACGTCGAGCCGCACGTCGTCGCCGGCGCCTGTGTAAAGGCCCGGCTGGGCGTCCGCGAACGCGCGGGCCTCGTCTGCCGCAGCGCCCTGTCCCGCGAAGCCGTGCACGTAGTGGTGGCCGTTGCGCTCGACGTGCGCGAGGCCGATGAGGTTGACGAGCGCGGTGTCCTGCTGCACGGCGAGGCCGGCCTGCGTGGTCAGGTCCTCCGCCGACATGAAGCACGCGCGGCCGGCGGCGAGATGCCGCGCGCAGCGCACGCTGTTGAGCAGCGACTTGTAGACGCCCTTGCACTGCTTGCTCGACACGCCGGTGTAGCCGCAGGCGAGCGACTGCGGGAAGGCGTCGAGCGTGCCGTCGGCCTCGTCGATCAGGAGCGGCCGCAGCGCCGCGAGCGCATGCACGTCGGTGTCGAGCGTGGCGGCACGCGGCAGCGGCTGCTCGATGTAGAGCGTCGCCGCGGCGAGCCGGCGCGTCGACGGATTCGACTCGAGCTCGCGCCAGAACGTCGCTGCCGACTCGGCGTCGCGATACTGCTCGTTGCCATCCAAGGTGATCGTGTAGTCGGGCAGGCGCTCGAGCACCGCGGCGATGCGCAGCATGCGCGCGGCGTCGGCGTCGGGATCGCCGCTGACCTTGAGCTTGAAGTAGCGGTTGCCGTAGAACGCGATCGCCTCCTCGAGCGTCTCCGGCAGCCCGTCGTCGATCCGGCTCTCGACGTCGTCGGCGGTGATGGCGTCGACGAGGCCGACGGTGTGGCGCACCGCGATCGCTTCGCGTGGGCGCAGCGTCGCGAAGTGGCTGGCAATGTCGACCTCGGCGAGGTCGGGCGTCAATGCCGCGTCGACGCCAGGGAGGTTCCGTCGAACTGCATCGTAGAACGACACATTCGCCGCGCGGCACAGCGCATCGAGCAGCGCGCGATCGACGAGGCTCGCGCCGAACCCCGCGATCAGCGCGTTGAGCCCGTGCACGTCGCAGGCGGCGGCGTGCTCCTCGTAGTGCGCGGCAGCGTGGCCGAACGCCGTTCGCGTCGCGCCATCGAGGTAGGCGTCGCGGGCGAGCCGCGCCGACATGCGGAGCTGGTCGAAGTTGTCGTCGTTGCCGAGCGCCAGGTTCTTGTCGAACCACTTGGGTGCGAGGAGCTCGGCGCTCGCGCCCGCCACCTCGCGGCCGTCGATGGCGATCCGCGCGCGCGCAAACGCCTGCGGGCACGCCGTCAGCGTGGCGACGCCGAAGCGAAACGGCAGGCGCAGCACGACGCCGCGCTCGAAGAGATCGATCGCCAGCACGCGGAACTGCCGTGTCGCGGTCATCGCGCGGCCTCGGGAGCTGAACGGGACGATTCGCGCACTTGGCGGCATCGCACGTTCATGGCCGCACCGCTTCCGCCGCTTCGCAGACGCCCCGCCAGTATCCGGCCGCGAACGCCGCGGCGCCCGGGCCATCGGGCACGTAATCGAATGGCTCGACCGCGACCGTGCCGGCGTAGCCGTTGCGGCGCAGCGCCGCGGCGATCGGTGCGAAGCGCATGTCGCCCTGTCCCGGCGCGCGACGGTTCGGATCGTTGACCTGGATGTGCGCGACGAGGCCCGTCGGCAGCCATCGGTCGATCAGCGCCGGCACCGGCTCCGATTCGGTCTGCCCGGCGGCACTGCAATCGATCATCGTGCGCAGTGCGGGGTGAGCGATCGCGCGCACGATCGCCGCGGCTTCCGCGACGGTATTGACGAGCGGCGTCTCGCGGCGCGAGAGCGGCTCGAGGCAATAGACGACGCCGTTATCCCCCGCGATCGGCGCGACGGCCGCAAGCGCTTCGACGAGCCGCGCGCGCGCGATGTCGAGCGTGTCACCTTCGCCGATCGCGCGCTGCGCGGGCGAGCCGTGGACGAGCACGGCGCCACCGAGCCGTGCGCAGAGCTCGCACAGCCGCTTCATGATGTCGAGCGTGCGATGGCGCACCGCGGCATCGCGCGCCGTCAGCGACAATCCCGCGGGCTTGACCAGCAGCCAATGCAAGCCGCTGACGGCGAGGCCGGCATCCTCGATGGTGCGCCGGATCTCCGCGGCGCGGCTCGCTCCGATCGTCGCCGGATCGTCCGCCAACGTGGACGGCGTGATCTCGAGCGCGTCGTAGTCGAGCGAGCGGGCGAGCGCGCATTGCCGCGCGAGCGGCATCGCACCGAGCACCTCGTTGCAGAGCGCGAGGCGCATCATGCGCGCCGCACCGGCAAGAGGCGGCGCAGCGAGCCGAGTGCCCCGCCGACGACGCGCTTCACCGTGCGGTTGAACAGGGGGACGTACATCAGCATCGTGAAGATCGTGATCGTGGCGAGCACCGCGCAGATCGGTCGCGTGAAGAATGGCAGCAGGCTGCCGTCCGACAGCACGAGGCCGCGCCGCAGGCTCTTGTCGAGCAGGCTCCCCAGCACGAGGCCCAGCACGAACGGCGCCATCGGATAGCCCTTGCGGCGCAGGAAGAACGCGCCGATGCCGATCGCGAGCATCGAGTAGACGTCGAACAGCCGCGACTGCGTCGCGAACGCGCCGACGGTCGTGAGCAGGAAGATGATCGGCATCAGCACCGTACGGCGGATCCGCAGCACGTAGAGCAGCGGCCGCACCATGAAGAGGCCGAAGATCAGGATCGAGATCGTCGCGAGCGTCGTCATCGCCACGACGTGATAGACGAACTGCGGGTGCGTCACCATCAGCATCGGCCCCGGCTGCACGCCGTGCAGGATCATCGCGGCGAGCAGCACGGCGGACGGCGCCGAGCCGGGGATGCCGAGCGCCAGCGCGGGGATGATGTGCCCCGGGATCGACGACATGTCGCCGGTCTCCGCCGCCATCAGGCCGTCGATCGAGCCCTTGCCGAACTTCTCCGGCTCGCGCGTCGTCGCCTTCGCCGCCGCGTACGACATCCACGCGCCGGAGTCCTCGCCGACGCCGGGCAAAAGTCCCGTCATCACGCCGATCGCGCCCGAGCGCAGCACAGTGCGCCAGTATTGCGCGACCTCGCGAAAGCGCGGCAGCGTCGAGTCCTTCAGCTCGACGAGCTTGCGCTCGACCGGATCGGCGAGCACGGTGAGCACCTCGGCGAAGCCGAACGCGCCGACCAGCGCGGGAATGAGCGCGATGCCGCCCGACAGCTCGTGGATGCCGAACGTGAAGCGGTCGTACGCGTAGAGGCCCTCCTGGCCGATCTGCGCGACGAAGAGGCCCAGCGCGCCCATCAGCCAGCCCTTCAGCGGGTCGCTGCCGACGAGGCTGCCCGACATCGTTACGCCGAAGAGCGCGAGCCAGAAGAACTCGAACGCGCCGAACGACAGCGCCACCTCGGCGAGGCTCGCCGTGAACGCAGCAAGACACAGCACGCCGAACAGGGTGCCGCAGAACGCGCCCGACGTCGCAATGCCGATCGCGCGGCCGGCCTCGCCGCGGCGCGCGAGCGCGTAGCCGTCGGCGCACGACGCCGCGTTCGCCGCGGTGCCCGGGATGTTGAGCAGGATCGCCGTCCGCGAGCCGCCGTAGAGCGCGCCGACGTACGAGCAGATGAGGACGAGGATCGCGTTGTTCGCCGGCAGCTTGATCGTGATCGTCGTCAGCA